>Ga0210387_10004539_pt1 | contig 10647 bp, 7 predicted proteins | sample IncBWC7OmetaG_FD_160108 | JGI IMG/M metagenome (GOLD analysis project Ga0210387, IMG submission 160108) | Forest soil microbial communities from Barre Woods Harvard Forest LTER site, Petersham, Massachusetts, United States - Inc-BW-C-7-O ... | reverse complement strand
GCGCCGGCCACTCGTGCCGACTCGGCCGCGAACTCGGCGTAGGTAAGGCGGCGGCGGCCGTAGATGACCGCGACCTTGCCTGGCCACACGTGAGCCGACCGCTCGAGGAACGACAGCGGCGTCAGTGCCGTGTTCGAGATCGCGCCCATATTGACCTCCACTGGATAAGATGTCATCTATTCATCGCACGTTAAGACGGTTACGCCCCGGAAGGGCCGAAAGTCCCGCTGACCGGGGTTCTCCTGCTCACCGGCAGGCTCTAGTGGAAGCCGCGAGTTCAGGGACCCAGCCTCCCGAGCCCGGGCTACTCGTGCACGTAGGTGCCGGGGGCCGGCCCGAGTGGCGGGTACTGGCGGTTGCCGAGGGTCTTGCGGGCCGGCCGCTCGCTGCCGGAGCGGGCGATCAGCCATTGGGTCCACGGCTGCCACCACGAGCCCTTCTCCACGGCGGCGGTCTTGAGCCACTCGTCGGGATCGGTTGGCGTGGGCGGCCCGTACCAGCGGTCATAGCGCGTGCTGTCCGCCGGGTAGACGACCGACTGGATGTGACCGGACTTGATCAGGGTCATCTCCTTGTCGGTACCGCCGATCAGGTGGGCGGTGTCGTAGCAGGCCCGCCACGCCGTGATGTGGTCGGTGTAGCCGCCGACGTGGTAGCTGTCGCAGGTGACCTTGCTGAAGTCGGTCTTGACGCCGAGCAGCGTCGGCCCGCTGCCGTCCCATCCGTCCATGGACAGCCGGCTTGACTCGCACGCGAACCTGGCCGTGGTCCGGGTGGCGTCGTCGTTCCAGGCCAGGACATCGAACGGGGCGGGCGACTTGCCCATGAGCCATCCGCTGACCAGGTAGTTGTAGACCAGGTCGTTCGGGCGGAGCATGGCGAACAGGCTTCGCAGTGCGGTCCCGGGGACAACCTGTCCCGCGGCGGCGGCCAGGTCGAGCACCTTGCGCGACTCGGCGGTGTCCAGCATGCCCACGACGTTCGGCTTCTCACCGGTCAGCATGGTCACGACGAAGGTCGCCGACCTGGCCGAGTCGTCGCCGGTCGCGGCCAGGTGTGCGAGCACGTACGAGACCGTGATGCCGCCGGCGCACAGCCCGAGCAGGTTCAGCTGGTCAGTGCGCGCGATCTTCCTGGCCACCTGGGCGGCTCGTTCCGCCGCGGCCAGGTAGTCGTCCAGGCCCCACTTCCCGTCGCCGCGCGACGCGCTGGGATTCCGCCAGACGACCATGAACACCTGGATGCCCTGGCTGACGGCGTATTCGGCCAGCGACCGCCCCGGCGACAGGTCCAGGACGTAGTGGCGATTGATCTGCGGGGGGACCATCAGCACCGGAATGGCGCGGACTCTGGGGGTGGTCGGCGTGTACTGCAGCAGCTCGAACATCTCGTCCCGGTACACCACGGCACCCGGCGTGGCCGCCAGATCCCTGCCGACCTTGAACTGCTTGCGGTCGACCATCGAGGGCATCCCGCCGCGGGCCATGTCCGCCAGCATGTTCTGGGCGCCCTTCACCAGCGACAGGCCGCCGGTCTGGGCGGCCTCCCGCAGGGCGGCGGGATTAGTGCCCAGGTAGTTGGTCGGGGACAGCGCGGCCGAGATGACGTCGGCCGCGAAGCGGGCACGCGCCTTGTCCTGCCACGGGCCGTCGGCGGACTCGTACATCCGGTTCATCCACATCTCGAACAGCCGGTATGACTGGCCCAGGACACGGAAGTAGGGGATCGTTCGCCAGGCCTCGTCGGCGAAGCGCTGATCCCGCTGGTCGGGCGAGATGTCCGACTTACCCAGGGCGATCTTGGTCAGCTCTTCGGCCAGCCACGGCATTTCCTTCGCCACCGCGGCCGGGTCTGCGAGCTTGGCAATCGCGTTGACCATGTCCATCGGCAGCAGGCCGGCCGCTGCTTCGGTCGCCTCTGACATCATTTCCGCGGCATTGGCGGATCTGTCATCTATGCTCATGGCCTCTCCTGTTGCACCTTACGCGGCAAGGCTGGAACATCGGCCTGCCATCCCTGATCTCACCGTGGTCAACCGCCCCCGATCGGACAAGGCCGGGAGGTCCCGGTCCGAAGGGACCTAGGGCCATTAGCCCCGGGACGTTCGGCTCGTGGCGGCGCATCGCCGCGCTGTTAGCGTCATGACTTTATGCGTCCGCAGCGGCCAAGCGGACTGTCCCGCGGGGTCCGCCGCTCGACGCCGTCCCCGTTTCACCATTGCGCCACGTCATCGAGCGGGGACAGCGGGAAGAGCGCCAAGAGATGGGAGCGACGCGATGACGACCGCTACCGAGACGAAAGGCTCAGCAAAATGTCCAGCAGCGTGATTCAGCCGGGCGACATCCGCGAGGTGGCGGTGATCGGGCTCGGCCTGATGGGCTCGGGCATCGCCGAGCTGATCGCCCGCAGCGGCCGTAGAGTCGACGCGATCGAGATCAACCAGGGTTACCTGGACCAGGGCATGGCCCGGCTGCGCGCCTCCCTGGATCGGGCGGTCAGCCGGGGAAAGCTCGCCGATACGGCACGGGACGAGATACTCGCCCGGATCCGGCCCACCAACGATATCGCGACCGGAGTAGCCGGCGCCGACCTGGTGATCGAGGCCATCCCGGAGCGCATCGAACTCAAAAAATCCCTGTTCGCCCAGCTGGACGAGGCCTGCCGGGCCGATGCGATCCTGGCTACCAACACCTCCTCGCTGTCGATCACGGAGATCGCGGGCGGCACGCGATATCCGGCCCGGGTAGCGGGGCTGCATTTCTTCAATCCCGCTCCGGTCATGAAGCTGGTCGAGGTGATTTCCACGGTGGTCACCCCGCCGGAGGTTGCCGAGACATTGGCCTTGCTATCCCGCGACCTGGGCAAGACTCCGGTGCGGGTCAGTGACCGAGCCGGGTTCATCGTGAACGCGCTGCTGCTGCCCTACCTCAACCACGCGGTACACCTGCTGGAAACGGCGCAGGCCACGCGCGACGACATTGACAAGGCGGCCACCGTGGGGCTCGGCCTGCCCATGGGCCCGCTGACCCTGCTTGACCTGATCGGCCTGGACACGTGCCTGGCGGTCCTCGAGACACTCCAGGGTGAGTTCGGCGGTACCCGTTACGTACACGCGTCCCTACTGCGCAAGCTGTGCGACGCCAGGCTGTTCGGCCGCAAGAGCGGACGCGGATTCTATGACTACCGGAGGCAAAGCACCGCTGCGGACCACGAGCTGGGACCAGTTCCCGCCGAGGTCGCGCTGATCAGGCGGCAGGACGACCGGCTGGACGAGCTGGCTAGCCAGCTCGCCGCGGCCGACGTAGACGTCGTGCCGCAGCCATCCGACGAGACCGACCTGGTCATCGTGGCGGCCGACCCGAGACACCGGGTCCTGGACGCGGCCCTGGCCGCGGGCCACCCGGCCGATGTGGTCGGTATCCACTTCGTCGCAGCAGGCAACGGCAAGCAAGGGCTCGCCGAGCTGGTGCTGCCCGACGTAACCGCGGCGGGCACGGCCGCCAAAGCGGCCGCGCTCGCGGCCAGGATCGGGCTGACCGCGGTCATTTCCAGGGACCGGCCGGGCTTTCTCGTCGAGGCACTCGCCTACGCGCAGTACAACGACGCGGTCCGCATGTTCCAGGACGGTTACGCCAGCTCCGCCGACATCGACACCGCGATGATGCTCGGCTGCGGCTACCCCCGCGGGCCGCTCCAGATGCTCGACGAAGCCGGCGCCGCGAACGTCGTCGGCGTCCTCGAGGCGATGCATGCGGCTACCGGTGACCCGGCGTTCACCCCGGTACCCCTGCTGGCCGAATATGCCACGGCCGGTAACCTGTTCCGGGCTGGAGCCGGGGGTTAGCTCGATGTCCAGCAGATCTGAGCAGAATCCGCGGACGGGTAACTCCCTGGAGGAGTTCCAGCGTGATCTAGCTGACAACCTGTGCTACGAGCGGGGCACCACCGTGGAGTCGGCGAGCGCCCAGGATGTCTACTGGACACTAGCCGTCACCATCCGCGACCGCCTCGCCGACCGGCGGGCCCGGACGGCCAGAGCGAACTACCTGGCCAACCCGAAGTTCGTCTATTACCTGTCGGCGGAGTACATGCTGGGGCGCCAGCTGCGCCAGAACGCGCTGTACACCGGTACCGCCGACCTGGCCCGCCAGGCCGTTGTCGCATCGGGCTTTTCCGTCGAGGACCTGGAGACCCTCGACGTCGAGCCTGGACTGGGAAACGGGGGCCTGGGCCGTCTGGCCGCCTGCCTGCTCGATTCCCTAGCCACGCTCGACGTGCCCGCCGTGGGGTATGGCATCCGCTACGAGTTCGGGATCTTCAAGCAAGCCTTCGAGGATGGCTATCAGGTCGAGCAGCCCGACGACTGGACCTTCTACGGCAACCCGTGGGAGTTCCCTGCTCCCGACGACCTCCAGGTGGTCGGGTTCTACGGCCACACCGAGCCGGCCGACAAGGATCGGAGTGGACGGCGAGCCCGCTGGGTACCGGCCGAGACGGTGCGGGCCGAGCCCAGCCACATGCTCGTCCCGGGCTTCGGCACCGAAACAGTCAACATCCTCCGGCTGTGGCGCGCCCGGGCCGGCCGCGAGTCGTTCGACCTCGACATGTTCAACGCCGGCCGATACGCAGAGGCCGTCGAGGCGCAGATGCGCTCGGAGAACCTCACCAAGGTGCTGTACCCGAGCGACAGCACGTCGCCGGGCCGGGAACTGCGGCTCAAGCAGCAGTACTTCCTGGTCTCCTGCTCACTGCGGGACATCATCCGCCGGTTCCGGTTCCGCAACAGCGACTGGGAGACGTTCCCGGACAAGGTCGTCATCCAGCTCAACGACACCCATCCGGTGCTGGCGATACCCGAGCTCATGCGGCTGCTCGTGGACGAGAACGGGGTCGACTGGGACCAGGCCTGGTCCATAACCCGCCGCGCCTTCGCCTACACCTGCCACACCCTGCTGCCCGAGGCCCTCGAGACCTGGCCGGTGCCCATGTTCGAGCGGCTGCTACCCCGCCACCTGCAGATCATCTACACCCTCAATAAGTCCTTCCTGGCGGACGTGCGCGCCCGGTACCCGGGCGACGACGAGCGCATCGCCCGGATGTCGCTGATCCAGGAGGCCCCCGAGCGTCGAGTGCGGATGGCCAACCTAGCGGCCGTCGGCAGCTTCGCCGTCAACGGCGTGGCCGAGCTCCAGTCGCGGCTGCTGACCCAGACGACGTTGCACGACTTCGCCGAACTGTGGCCGGGAAAATTCCTGAACAGGACGAACGGCGTCAGTCCGCGCCGGTTCCTTCGCCTGGCCAACCCGCGCCTGTCCGACCTGATCACCGCCCGGCTGGGAGATGAGCGGTGGCTAACCGGCCTGGAGCGGCTGCGAGAACTTGAGGCCTTCGCTGACGACGCGGAGTTCCGGGCGCAATGGCGCGAGGTGAAGCGGCTGAACAAGCTCGACCTTGCCGCGCATGCCCTAGCCGTAACCGGGATCGCCGTCGACCCCACCTCGCTTTTCGATGTCATGGTCAAGCGGCTGCACGAGTACAAGCGCCAGATCCTCAAGCTGCTGCACGTCGTCACGCTGTACAACCGGATCAAGGCCCACCCGGACGCCGCCGTGACGTCCTGCACGGTCATCTTCGGCGCGAAGGCCGCACCGGGCTACCACGAGGCGAAGCGCATCATCAAGCTGATCAACTCGGTCGCGGCCGCCGTCAACGCCGACCCCGACGTAGCCGGCCGGATCAAGGTCGTGTTCCTGCCCGACTACAACGTCTCGGTCGCGGAGGTGGTGATGGCCGCGGGCAACATCTCGGAGCAGATCTCGCTGGCAGGCAAGGAAGCCTCCGGCACCGGCAACATGAAGCTGGCTCTCAACGGGGCCGTCACCGTCGGCACGCTCGACGGCGCCAACATCGAGATCCGGGACCGGGTCGGGGCCGAAAACTTCTTCCTGTTCGGGATTACGGCCGACCAGGCCGTCGCCATCAGGCGAGGCGGCTACTCCCCCCGTACCTATTACCGCGATGACGCCGAGCTGGGGCCGGCGATCGACGCCCTCGCGTCGGGTGCCTTCTCCGGCGGAGACCGCGAAGTCTCCGAGCAGGTCATCTCCTCGATCCTGAGCTGGGACGAGTACCTGGTCCTCGCTGACTACCGGTCCTACATCGACTGCCACGACCGGGCCGTCGGGCCGGCCTGGGCCGATGAGGACCGGTGGACCCGGATGTCGATCCTGAACACGGCGCGTTCAGGTTTTTTTTCCTCCGACCGGACCGTCCGCGACTACTGCCGCGACATCTGGCACACCGAGCCCATGCCGGTACCTGCGCATGCCGCGACCGACCTCGAAGCTCCCGCCCGCAGGGCCACGTAGAGCCGCGGACGGGCTGGTCCTGTTCAACCGGTTCATACAGACCGACATCAACCCCGACACCTTCAGCGTGAGCACCGGATTCAAGCTGTCCAGCCCGGCCGGGGCGACCCTTCGCCCCGGAAGACGGTCAGTGATGTTCGAGTTCCCGCGCGCGGGGACCTTCGTCCCTACCGGATCAGCCCGGATCAGCATATGTTCCATGATGAATTAAACCTTGCCGTGTTATTTCCACTCGGCCCGAAATGACCGAGGGCCTCAGACCCGGCTGCTATCGCCAACGACGAAGGCCCAGCAGAGTAAGTTCTCGAATATCGCTACCGGGACAACCGATATTCAGGGAGGTACCTTACCATGGACTTCGAGTTGAGCGATGAGCAGCAGCTTATCCGCGATGCGGTCAGGGAATTCGCCGAGGCCGAGGTGGCGCCGATCGCGGCCGAACTCGACCGTGACCACCGTTTCCCGACGGAGCTCCTGCCGAGACTGGCCGAGATGAACCTCATGGGCATGCCCTACCCGGAGAAGGTGGGCGGCGCCGGCGCGGATTACCTGAGCTACGTGATCGCTATCGAGGAACTGTCGCGGGCCTGTGCCAGCACCTCCGTCGTAGTGTCGGCGCACAGTTCGCTCGCCACCTGGCCGGTCTTCAAGTTCGGTACCGAGGCCCAGCACGAACGGTACCTGCACGACATGGCGTCCGGCCGCCGCCTGGGGGCCTTCGCCCTGACCGAGCCCGCCGCCGGCACCGATGCCGCCGCGGGCACCACCACGGCGACGCTGCACGCCGACGGGTACGCCCTCAACGGATCGAAGATGTTCATCACCAACGCGCCATACGCCGAGGTGTACATCGTCTTCGCGAAGACCGATCCAGAGCGGGGAGCACGCGGGATGAGCGCGTTCATCGTCGAGAAGGACACCCCTGGGTTCTCCGTCGGCGAGGCCGAGCACAAGCTGGGGATACGCGGCTCAAGCACGCCGCCCGTCTACTTCTCCGACTGCCGCGTGCCGAAGGAGGCGCTCCTGGGCGTGGAGGGCGACGGCTTCAAGATAGCCATGGCGACGCTCGACGGCGGGCGCATCGGCATCGCCGCGCAGGCGCTCGGCATCGCCCAGGCGGCGCTGGACGCGTCGGTCGCCTACGCCAAGGAGCGCGTCCAGTTCGGCAAGCCGATCGCGGCCTTGCAGGCGATTCAGTGGATGATCGCCGACATGGCGACCGAGATCGACGCCTCCCGGCTCCTGGTCTACCGAGCGGCATCGTTCCTGGACAATGGTCGGCCCTATTCCACCGAAGGGGCGATGGCTAAGCTCTTCGCTTCCGAGACTGCCACTAGGGTGGCGGGCAAGGCCATCCAGATCCACGGCGGATACGGTTATACAGAAAGCTATCCGGTGGAGCGGAATTACCGCGACGCGAAGATAACCGAGATTTACGAGGGGACTTCCGAAGTGCAGCGGATGGTGATAGCGAGAAGCGCCCTGCGGTAAGGATCACCGGTCGACACCTATCGCGGCGGATTTCGTCAGGAGAATCGTGATGAGAATTGTGGTCACCTACAAGTGGACCTGCGACCCGGAGGAGGCCACGGTTCGCGCTGACGGCACGGTGGACTGGAGCCGGGCCAAGCCCGGCATCAGCACCTACGACCCGGTGGCCATGGAGCTGGCCCGTCGGCTCGCCGACGCGGCCGGTGCCGAGCTGATCGGCCTGACGGCCGGCGGGAAGGGCGTCGGCACGCCCATCGCGGCCAAGGCCGCCCTCTCGCGCGGCTTGGATCGGGTGGTGATCATCGAGGACGAGTCCCTGCGAGAAGCCGGGAGGTCCGAGCTGGCCGCGGTCCTCGCCGCGGCGGTCCGCCGGATCGGCGACGTGGACCTGGTCGTCACCGGCGACTCGTCGGTGGACGTGGCGGCCAAGATGGTGCCGACCGTGCTGGCTGGCGAGCTGGGCTGGCCGGCTGTCGCTGAGGTCACCGCGGTGACCGGCCAGGCTGGCGCGCTGCGCGTGGAGCGCGCGATCCCAGGTGGCGTGCAGGTGCTCGAGATCTCAGGCTCAGCCGTGCTGGCCGCGTCGGCGGATGCGGCGGTGCCGCACGTACCCGGCATGAAGGAGCTGCTCGCGGCCGGTAAGAAACCGGTGGACCGGCTGGAGCTCACGGCCCTGGACGTGCCCGCCAGGAGCGCGGTCATGACGGTCACCGGCCGGGCCCGCCCGGAGCGCAAGGCCCGCAAGAGCCAGCTCATCGACACCAGCGACCCGGCCGCGGCCGCGGCCGAGCTCGTCACCGCGCTCCGCGTGGCCGGCGCGCTGTGACAACCCGCAGTACGAAGGAGAGGACCCGGCAATGAGCATGAGCGCCTGGATCATCGTCGGGGATCAGCCGACGGTCGGCAACCTCATCACGGTCGCGCGCTCCCTGGGCGGGCCGGTGGGGGCCGTGGTCGCCGGACCCCGGTCGGTGGCCGAGACGGTGGCGGCGAGCGGCGTGGACCGGGTGGTCTGGTGCCGCGCGCCGGGTGACGTGCCCGCCGAGGCCTGCGCCCCGGCGGTCGCCGATGTCGTGGCGGCCGATCCGCCCCGCGTCGTCCTCAGTGGCCGCAACCCGAGCGAACGGGTGCTTCTCGGCGCCGCCGCGGCCCGGCTGGGGGCGGCGGTCGTGACCGGGGCGCGGTCGGTGGCGATCGACGGCGGCGACGTCATCGTGGTCAACGCCGTCTTCGGCGACATAGCCGACGAGACCGTCGCCGTCTCCGGCCCGGTGGCCCTGCTGCTCGACGGCGGTCCCGTGCCGCCGGCCGACCGCGGCGGCGCGCCCATCGAGGAGGTCTCCGCCACCCCGCTCCAGCTGAAGGTAATCGAGACCAGGATGCACGACTTCGACCAGGTGGACCTCAACTCGGCCCACCGGGTGATCGGCGTCGGCCGCGGCCTCAAGGCCAAGGAGGACCTGGCCATGATGGAGGAGCTCGCCCAGGCCCTTGAGGCCGAGATCGCCTGCTCGCGCCCGGTCGCCGAGGGCCTGAACTGGATGGGCAAGGACCGCTACATCGGCAGCTCCGGGGCGCATATCGCCCCCCAGCTCTACCTCACCGTCGGCATCTCCGGCCAGCTCCAGCACATGGTCGGCGTGACCGGGGCGGAGACGATCGTGGCCATCAACTCCGACCCGAAGGCCGCGGTCTTCCAGCAGACCGACTACGGCCTGGTCGGTGACCTCTACCAGCTCGTGCCGGCGATCATCGCTGCGCTGAAGTGACGGTGCCAGATGACGCAAGCAGCTGAACCTGACTTCGAGGTCATCGTCATAGGCGCCGGCATCGCGGGCTGCGTCGCGGCCTATCAGCTCGCCCGGCAGGGACGCTCGGTGCTGCTGATCGAGCGAGGCGAGGCGCCCGGATCGAAGAACCTCTCCGGCGGCGTCCTGTACTCCCGCGGCATCCAGCAGGTCTTCCCCGATTTCCGCGATGAGGCCCCGGTCGAGCGCAGGATCACCCGCAACTACATCAACTTCCTCAACGCCGACAGCTCGGTCGCCATCGACTACAAGGACGCCAGGCTGGCCGACCCGGTCAACGCCGTCACGGTGCTGCGGGCCAAGCTGGACGCGTGGCTGTCCGAGAAGTGCGAGGAGGCCGGTGCCATGATCATGCCCGGCGTCCGCGTAGACCGAGTGCTCACCGAAGGCACCAGGGTTGTCGGCGTCCAGGCCGGCGACGACGAACTGCGGGCCCATGTGGTCGTGGCCGCCGACGGCGTGAACTCCTTCATCGCCAAGGAAGCCGGCCTGCGCCAGAAGGAGCCGCTGAACCACCTCGCCGTCGGCGTGAAATCAGTGATATCGCTGCCCCGCGAGACGATAGAGCAGCGGTTCAACCTGACCGGTGACGAGGGCGCGGCCCTCGCCGTGGTCGGCGACTGTACCCAGGGCGTGGGCGGCGGCGGCTTCCTGTACACCAACCTGGACTCGCTGTCCGTCGGCATCGTGGTGCGCCTGGATGACCTCACCGCCAAGCAGAAGGCGGTCACCGACATCTTCGACCACTTCCTGCAGCACCAGTTCATCGCTCCCTACCTCGAGGGCGGCGAGCTGCTCGAATACGGCTGCCACCTGGTGGCCGAGGGCGGCCTGCACATGGTCGGCGAGATCGTCGTGGACGGCATGGTGGTGGTCGGCGACGCCGCCGGTCTCACCCTCAACACCGGCCTGACCGTGCGCGGTATGGACCTGGCCGTCGGCTCCGCCGTCGCCGCCGCCGAGGCGATCGGCGATGCGCT
>Ga0210387_10004538_pt1 | contig 10647 bp, 10 predicted proteins | sample IncBWC7OmetaG_FD_160108 | JGI IMG/M metagenome (GOLD analysis project Ga0210387, IMG submission 160108) | Forest soil microbial communities from Barre Woods Harvard Forest LTER site, Petersham, Massachusetts, United States - Inc-BW-C-7-O ... | reverse complement strand
CTGAGTTGGCGATGAATCTTCTTGAGACCGTTCAAGATGGCATGTGCACTTGGATTTCCGACGAATATCAAGCATTAAACCCAGAAGAATACGCGTTCGATGTTCGTTGACAATCTCTTTTTCCCGGTTATGATATTGAATGCTAATTTTTTTTAAAACAGATTCTCCCGTTGTACCAGACCGTTCTCCTGAGTATCCAAGCCCTTCCCAGGACTGTCGAAACACTCGAACGTGTGTCTCCTATCGTGGAGTCTGCGTTTTGCGGTCGTCAGGACAAACTTGCTTCTGCGTCAGACGCGTTCACTGACTTCTGGCAGTTGACCTACACGACTATGTCCGTTCCCGACAGTGGATGGCCTACTAAGATACGACATTGCCTTGGCCTTCCGTCTGGTGTTACTGTGGAGGACAGTAAATTTGGCGACCCCTGCTACGATGCAGATACTTCATTCGATGGCAGTTTCGAGGCCGATGATTCGTTCGAATTGAACGGCGGCCAACCCCAACTCCTACGTCCGGAAAGTGCTGAACTACATGAGCCAGTAAAGCGCCATTCACAATCAATTTGCATCACGGGCCGACCCGAGGAAGCATCGGTCTTCGGTCATCTTGGTCACGCGTCTCTGCCACGTGCAACTATCAAGGATGTCGAGGAAGCAGAATTCGGTGCAGAGTCTCATTCTGATTTTACCATTGGGTCAGATCCGCCTTCGACTCCCATAAAACCTATTGCTTCTTCCTCACGGACATCAACTCCGCCACGTCCACACAAACCATCAGCCGTCTTCCAATTCTTCCCTCTGCATTCTCCGGCGTCTCCGATCCCCGCATCTCAGCACACACCTACCACGCCGAAACGCACGCCTCTTGCCGGATCTGGAAACAACTCTGGTGGGTCTTGTTCTTCCTCGAACAAGCGACGGAGAATAGAGAACAAGGAGAATGAGTCTCCGCGTCCTGTAATCACCTCTGTTGCGGAAGGCATTGGGATAAAATCACCAGTATGGATGGCATCCCTTGTCCCGAGCAAGCGGCGTTTGTCGGATGAATGGGAAGAAGAAAGGCTTTCGAAGAAGGGCAAGCCGAATTCTGAGTCTTCCCCGACTGCTATAAGCAGTGATAGCGAGGACGAACGGTCTGTGGCATCTAGTCTCCTCGTCCCAGTGGACGAAAAAAGCCTTATCACGAACTTGATCTGTGCAAACTCCCGGTCTACGAATCATCGGGAGTCTACCTCTCCTAGTTCGTCTCCGAAAAAGAGGAAGGGTGTTTTTATGGATGCCGTGGAAGTCCCGACCTTGCGCGAAGTCTACAGCCTTCAACGGACCCCAAGTCTGGACCCGTCATGCTTCACATTTAGCACACCGTTGTCGCACCGGACGCTTCGACAGACCAGATCAATGACGAAGTCGTCTGACCACAGTGTCAGATTTGAGATGCAGGGGAATGGTCCTGGCAGGAAACGGCGAAGGAATAGCGATACCTTGAAAAGCGAATCAATGGGCGACCCCTTTTCATCATCACCTCTACGGGCGTTAAGTGACTCGGACGTCCTTCCTGGCACTGGTGAGGACATTCTTGGTTTACTTTATGTCCTCGCTAACTTATCATTCCCAAAGACGATCTTATCACACCCATAGCATCTTCGTCACGCGGATCATCTGAACTTTCGTCTGACGATGATCCTCATCTCGGCCAAGTCACTCCGCACCATCTCATATCCCCCGCTCTGCGTCGAGCGCGTGCTATGACCGATGATCCTCCGAGCGATGACTCGAACATGTCTACGAGTCCATCTCAAGACGTCGTTTCCCGCCGCTTACGGCGTTCAGGATCGTTGCGAGCCTTGATCTTTTGATGCGACAAAACTATCAATTTTTGTATCTTTATACCTCTGTACTATCCGTGTAACCCGAATCTACCACAGAAGATTTCAAAGTTAGGTAACAACTTGATTGAGTGCTGTTGTTGCCAACAAAAATGGTGATGGTTCTCACCTTCATTCTGCTCAAGATAGTGGTACGAAGACTCGAGTCCACGTTTCTACAGATTAGATAAGAAGAAAATCACGTGTCTAGAATTAACCGATCACGATCGAGAATTTTGAACCTCACACGGTTGAAATAACTTGGCACCCGTACATATATATAAGGGATGACCCTTCAAGGTTGTCCATCAAAGTTCCCTCTTTAATCCCCATGTCCAAGCAATTGTTGGATACCCCTGCCAAACACCCGTTCTCTGTGACTGCGTTGGTAGACAGAACATGGAACCGTGCCTCCGAGGCCGCGTTTAAAACTGGATGGACACCAGTGACTAGGCTTGCAGAAGCTGCCGTTGTTGCGTACTACATTTTATTTTAAACATCCCGAAAATTATTACTCAATCTCAATTGACGCAGGTTAATGCAGAACATTACCGTAGGACAGCTTCGAGTACTCTCCTACTCTCATATCTATACTTTCCCAGCTCTCTCGTCTCAGGTCAATAACGACAAGCCTGCCCTTAGGGCGGAATTGAGGATTGTTAAAGATGTCTTTTGGGTCCGTTTGTGTGCTATGAGCGATCTTGGCTTCGCGGAAGCTTACATGTATGGCGACGTTGAATGTGATGACCTGGTGTCACTCTTCCATGCAAGTTCTTTTATTTCTTGCTTGCTTCATTATTCACCCTCTTCCACAGATATTCCTAGAAAACAGAGAAAACCTCTCGAGTCTAAATTCTAAAGTTTCATATCTTTTCACACTCCCACAGAAAATTACCTCATACCGTTTTTTGAACACGATCGGAAACTCTCGCTCCAATATCTCAGCACATTACGACATTTCTAATGAAATGTTTTCCGGTATTTCTTGCATTTTTAATGCCGTCAATTTCCTGGCTCATTTTAAATTTTCAAGGTTTCCTTTCCAAAGACATGACCTATTCATGCGCCATCTTCGACGTCCTGGACGGCGACCTAGAGGACAGCGCAGACCGCGGGGAATGGAGCGGTGGCCAAGGCCTGAAACGCCTCGGTCACCCACCATTAAGCACACACTCGCCCAGCCACACTGAAGGCCAAGATATTCGGGACGAATTATACGAAGCCCAAATTCGCAAGCTCAACCACATAATTAAAAAAGCTAAAATCTTGCCCGGACACCGTGTCCTCGAGATTGGCTCGGGGTGGGGTTCAATGTCAATCCTCATTGCCCGAACCATCCCTGGCACGACAGTGGACACTATTACTCTCTCCGTCCAGCAGCAGTCGTTGACGCGTCAACGCGTCGCAGATGTCGGTCTAGAGAAGAAAATCACGGTGCATTTGATGGATTATCGGGATATGCCCGCAGATTGGGAAGGTGTATTCGATCGGGTGGTGAGTATCGAAATGATAGAGGCAGTGGGGGCTGAGTTTTTGGAGAAATATTGGAATGTCGTGGATTGGGCAATGAAGAAGAAGGGTGGCATTGGTGTGGTGCAGGTTATTACAATACCAGAACCAAGTAAGCAACACTATCGATCTCGATCCTGTTCATTTGCCGACTACCCCAGGGTTTGAACGATATATCCAAGAGATTGATTTCATCAGAAAATGGGTAATTCCAATTTTTGAAACTAATTCGGAGATACTGATTAATCCCAATAATAATCGTCGTAACAGAGTAAGCAAGCCGTCAACGTACTCTGCTCAGTGTCGGATCCACTCACAAATATGTACTTCAGTTTTCCCGGGCGGCTTCCTCCCAACGCTAACACTCCTCCTCAATACTCTCCAAAAGGGGTCTTCTGGCCGTCTAATTGTCGACTCAGTCTCGAACATTGGCCCGCATTACGCCAGAACCTTGCGCGAATGGCGGCGACGTTTCCTTGACCGTTTTGAGAGCGTCATTGTCCCTGCTCTCAAGATGGAGTACCCGGAAGTCATGGGTGGCCCTAGAGGCAGAGATGAGATTGAGGTATTTAAGCGGAAGTGGATATGTATGTTTCCGTCTTCATTATTCGGTGAATAACGAGGCTGACATTTATATGAATAGATTACTAGTATGTTATTAAGCCATTTCCTAGGCAATGAAGGGATCTGAGAGGAAACCTGTGTACATAGCTGCTATTGCGAAGTTGGATTCACGACTCGAACACTCGGAGGTAAGGGACCCTTGGAATATCAATGCGTTCCAAGTCTTGACTCTCTTTCAGATCACATAGTCTCATTCACACGGGAAGGTTACCAAGACTATGGCTGCAACGTCTTCGAATAGATTTACTACAATGTTCTCAGGAAATAACGATAATAAAATGCAGAAGGATTACACAGTGGCTTAGAAATACAGGCTAACCTGTCCAGCACAAATAAGTGAAGTATAATAAAAGCCTTCCATTGCTAACAACCATTGGCCAGCTTTCTGCTCATCTGCTCGTTCAACGCACTGCCAATTTCATGTACCAGCCTTGTAGCCTGCACCAGATCTTGCACAGGGATCTGAGAGGCGTCATCCGTCACGACAGTGTACGCTCGCTCCAGCGCATCTAACCTTGCAGATGTCGTCTGGTTTCTTCGTAGCGGTGCAGGCTGAGGTGCTCGTGTAGGGACGGGTGCTGTGTGCGAGCGGTCTCTTTGCTTGGCGCAAGTGCCGAGGAAGGGACTGCGGAGGATATCTGAATCCTCTGAGGTGGGAGACAGTAAGAAACTGCTGGGGCACAAAGAATGGCCCAGGTACATACCGACCAACGGCTCAGTGCCCGTCCTTGGGGAAGCCGCTGCTGAGGCGCTCTCCTCGTTGTCAGTTTCTGGAACGGAAAAATCTAGACAACAAATGAGTGGTGGCAAGACACGGAATATCTAGACGCACCAGAACCCTCACGGCCCAGTTCGCGTTGAATGCAACGCATGTCCTCTGTAGATAAACCAGCTTCCCAACTGTCATAATCCTCGTACGACGATGTCCTGGATTGCGAAAGACACGGAGAGGTTATGTGTTCTGAAAATGGACTCGCCTCCCCTGTTCCCAGTCGATGGCGGTGTCGCATAATTACCTCTCGATATGTAGGTAGTTCCACACAGTCAAAGACAATGTTCCTCTTTCGTGGGATGGTAGACTGTGATGATGCTTGCTTTGGAAGAATGAGTGACGCCTTTCGCGTTGTAGGTTCGGATAATGACTTCTGTCCCACTTTACTCGGCTTCGCGTTGGTGACAGATTGGACATCGTTGCTACCCCCTCGTTTAGTGTGAGATCGCTGGGAATGTATTTCTGAATCCATTTTGCGTCGTTTTGAACTCTCGTTTCCTTGTTTTCGTTTAATGCAAACCCCTCAACAAATGAATCGTAAACGTACCACGGATATCGGCCGGGCGCTTCAGGTTGTTGGGCAATCCTGTTGCCTCTGACGTATCATGGCATGGCGGAATGAAGGCAGGGTTTGAGAGACGTGACGAAGGCCGATCATGTCGTCTTGAAATCTTATTCCATTCAGTGCTGAACGAGTGGCTGTGCGATCGCACATTACGACGGCTGTCTTTCCGGATTGACTCCTTTTGAGGTGCAGACCATATGCTTCCCGATTTGTCGTCATCTCCACTTGAATAATCTTTTAACTGCGCAAGAGCAACCAGGTGGCGGGGGGGAGCAGTTTCGGGGTTTAAAGACTGTCGTGGCGTAGGCGAATGATCTGATGATGTTTGGCGGAGCAACGAAGGCTTGGCTTGGATGACAGTGGGAGATGAATGTGCACCTTCAATTATGTCGACCGAACCAGGATACAGTAGTAGATCAGCAGGGGAAGTCGCCTGATGATTTCGAGGCGGTTGGGAATCTGGAGCTATGGAACTTGACTGACAAGCAACCTGAGTGAGTTTTGATGATTTTTAAGGCGATCTCAATTACTCACCGTCCGTTGGGATTCCGTGTCAGGCGAGAGCTGAGCAGCAAGACTACCACCACATGCTTCAGCAAAGCCCTTCAAGCAAATTTTAATGCTTTCGGGATACGATTTGCAGAATTGATCTAAGCCATGGTAAGTTGCCCGCCAGAAAACCTCGAAGGCGTCTGGCCCCAGAGCAGGAGGTCGGATAGTATGGATGAAAACTGAAGCAAAAAAAGATGACAGGGCATACAGCATCTCTAGAGATGGTTCCTGGTGTCGGAGAATGTTGAGTGGGTTACAGTACAAACACCGTATCTACAAAACAGGGATAAGAATCACGAACAAATGAACGAACAAATGAGAAGATCCGAAACATACAATATCGTTATATTCATTTGCGAGCAGAGCTTCCGATTCATCCGCGATCCAACGGCATAAGTTTTTGCTAAGTGCGGCTAAAACAGGGACAATGAGGGAAAACGGAGCCGAGGCAATTATGTCGCCCACGAGACGAACGAATTGGAGCGATGTCGACAATAACTCGGGCCTAGGTGGATACAGGGCATAGAGGACGTTGTTGATCACATACAATATTTCAGTGGGGAGGGTGTCTTGATCCGAAAGGTCGACATGGGAAAGAAGGATGACAGTTTCTTTCGGGAAAGATGAAAGCCTTAAACAAAGAAGGTCTTTTATGAACATCTCAGGCCTCCAGAATAGCTAGTTTCACACACCGTTCAACCTTTTCTTCTCCTAGACATTGTAGGATGTGCTCGATGACTGCAATGGGTCGCACAGACACTGAACCTGCGCTTGAAATGGCGTTGCGAAGCATCCCATCCCATAGTTCGATTTCGTAGTCGGATATATCCCACGAACTGCAGTTTGAAATCAATAAACAGTGGCTACTAAACATGAACCTCGTGAAACTCACCCCAAAGGGATGTTAAGGAAAGAGGTAACTTCTTTCCACGTGAGTGAATCTTCAGATCCCTGCCACGTTTTCGCGCACAAAGCCCAAAGTTTCCGCTGAACTATCAATTGCCCTTGATGCTCATTCTGGATGGAAATGATATCCAAGAGCCCCGGGATTCCAGTTGACATCAAATCGGCACACAATTGGCTCCACGCGGCTTTAACGGTCTCACGGGAAAGAAGGAAATTTCGTTTCAGAACGGCGATGAGAATCGTTTCTGCAGGAGCGGGAAGCCAAGAAGTTGCAAATACATTCTTCATCACAGTCCACAATTTCTGGACGAATGATAACTGGCGGAACTGTGCGTCTGCGGCCTCCAGCGGGAAGAGTACACCAGAAACAATCGATGCTATTCTTCCAGCAAAAGTCAACGGAGTTGTAAGATGGCCATGTCCCTGTGTTAATTGTGTCTGAACAAGTAGGAGCGACTGCCATATATGCGGGAGATCTCCCTGATACGAGTCAGCCGAAACCAAACTAGTGTCCTGGAGTGGTAGACGTACGGAAAGCTGGAAGGTGGACCCCCGTAGAAACCTTTCGACGACGTCAACCCATATGGAGATGAGTGCATCCCAATGCCGGACGATCTCTGCCTCTGACAACTGCCTTACCTGGTCGATCTTCAGCTGACCCATCGACCTCACCAGAGTGGATAGGTTTTCCCACTTGCCATGTAGGATGGTACCATCGAAAAACGGTTGGGCCAGGACAATGTTCTGATTCCAGTTGCTGTCCTCTGACGTATTGGAAGAGGTGCCGATCGCACTGACAAGCCTGGTGAGGATTGAGATACCATCGAGCTGCGTAGCTTTCCTATTGGCACAGACCATCTCCTTTACGACCGTCAGTGCTTTCGATACATTGTCGAAAGTGCGGTCAGCATCTGTCTCCGATCCCTCTTGTGCGATCAATGACGCAGCGAGGGCTATTCCAATGCCTCCCCTAAGTTCCTGCTTGACGACAAGAAAGGCACGCTCCTTCACGTTGTCCACGATATCAGCGCCGGCACTCCCATCAGGCCTGACGGTTGAGATCCGCGAAAATGCCCAAACAAGGCATTTCCAGATGTGTGGATGGAGAGCACGCACCGCACCGCGTTGGTGTACGAGGGCTTGTGCAAGGGGTGGGAAAAATAATTTGAGTGAGCGTGGGTGGGAGAATAATAAAGAGTCTGACAGCACTATGAGGGAAGACAGAACGACGAGTGCCCAGGGTGGCCCTTCACCTGAATGAGAAGGATTGTCAAGGCAGATAGCTTCTGTGATAATACCGAGAAGGCGGGATTTAGACTTGACCGTTTCGCGTTTCGCAGACTGCTTATCGATGAAGGATCGAATTTGACTGGAAATGGCGTCGTGAAGATGACCGACGGTTGACGCGGTGCTCATCTTCGCCAGGACGAACCCATTGAGCGCATGTGCAGCCTGAGAGCGGATATCAAGGCTATCGGATATGAGGTGAGCCAAAACAAACGGGAGAAGGTCGAACAGGGGGGTTAGAAATTGTGCAGGGTGGTATTTCAGCAGGTCGTGAATGGCCTTTGAATGATTGAGTCAGTGTCATGACGGGTTTGAGAGGGAATATAAGACCTTGAGACTATCCGATATTGATTGAGGTTTTCCTATCTCCCCCTCGATGGCACGTTTCAATACCAACGATATCTCACGCTTCTTCGGCGAGATGACATCCAATGGAAGCCGCTGGACTTGCAAAGTCCAAATGATAAGCGAGCACGTCCTTCGGGCATTGGGAGTTGGCAAGCTTGACGACAGAGCGATCATAAGGAGATCATCTAAGAAGGAGCCTAGATCACTCGCTGGATATCGCGTAAGTTTTGATTCAATGGCATAGATTTACTAGGATTATACACACTGGGGAATATAGAGTACATAGCTGGGACAGTGAAAACGAGCGACAAGAAACGCAGTGTGTGGTGGCAAAGTGAGGATAGGTCTCGGGCATATTTGATCTCGTCCTCCGACACTTGGCTGTTTGAAAGTAATGAATTCTCCAAGGAAGATGATGCGCGAGAGGTAGATGAAGGGTCGATTAGAGCCCGTCTTATATCGCGTCGTAATGATTGGGTTAGTTGAGGGGAATTTTGCTTGAGAGGATTGAATGCGGGAAGAGGTTGACTAGCTTCCAAAATTACTCGCATTTGAGACCTGATCCTGTTTGAAAGAATGTTGTATGCTTCGGTGAGGTCATGAAGAGAGATATGCTCCGACTCAGGATCATCGATGGATTCCAAGAGAGTTTCAAGCGGAGAATTGAGGTAGGCGATTGAGGTCATTGGATCGTTATTCGTAGTCTGTTCTTCCGGAGCCGTTGATAATGGAAGCATGACCACAAAAGATTTGGAGTTCTTGAGAATGGATTTAAGAGGTTGTGCTGAAGATCCAGTCGGGGGGATCGAATGAGCGTCCGAATGTTTCAGATCTTCTTGAAGGCCAGCGACGCGAGAAACCTTGAGGGGAACGTTCTCCTTCTGACTAGCAGGTGAAAGAGAGTTTGTCATGACAGACGCTTGATGCGTGGCATAGGAGATTGTCAGTCAGTGTACTGCAGACGATAGGAGAGGGGAAGTAAGTTGAACTTCCGGCGGCAACTGTTGAAGGCAAAAACATTCGAGGGACTAAAATCCTGTGCTCTGAAAAATTCCCCCGTGTTGAGGAAGGGTTCCGGAGGTCTTGCGTTCAATAAATGACTAATTTTTCACCGTTTTATATTGGGGGGGAAACATTTAGAGGATCAGCGAAGGACGTGGGGGTCGAGTTGAAGGAAAGGGGGGTTTCCTCACCTGTGGAAAATTTAAGTCAAAGAACGACCTGCGTCAAGTCAAGCTCGAGTCAAGAGTGCTTTCGGTGCCGACAGCTGCGTGATGGCGTTGTGAGCGCTCCTAGCAGGAAAGATGTTGTTGAACTGTACCAAAAAGGCAGGTGCTGTCACGGGTCCTGTCACGTGTTGAACACGTGCTTGTCTTTCTGAGTCAATCCGACGTTCAGTTCAAGGCCAATCCGTTCGAATTCCCGTGAACGTTGAATATTGAATGCGGAACGTCGAGTCTCCCCTACGCGATTGGAAGTATGACTTGACAACCCAAATCAGACGACACATTGCCAACCTTTTTCGTGGCAGGAATTGATTTACTTTTCCGAGTCCTCGGCGCGGCGTGCCTGATGCAGTAGTCTACACTCTATCAAACGAAGCGACACGGAGGTTCTAAAATGAACGGCACTGACCGGAAAGCAGACATTTGGCTCGGTCGTTGTTTTCCCTGGTGATCTCGTTATTTCTGCCGTTGCTGCCGTGCCTACTATGTAGTACGACCATATATGTATATAGTCCTCAGAAGTCCCCGAAATTCCATCCAGATTCCATGATACATTCTGCGACTCGGACACAACCGGTAACTAGTACTAGTGTGTTTGGTATCATTTGACGGCGCCATCCACATGCACAGAAAATTTCCTGATCATGATAGTGCGACGTCGCGGCCTTTCTGAGTAAAAAACTTCAAAATTCCCTTGACATCCAGTGCCAACATTGAACTCGCCGTTGAAAGACAGCCATCCACAGACTCTGGTGATGTACATATCATTTTTCGCGGTACATACTTTTATTTGATGGGATCGAAGTAGACTGATCGAGTCTTCGAATGCCTCAATGCATATTGCAATTGGATACATATGGTTGGTTACTGCCTACTACCGTGTTTTCCATCTGGACACTGCCAAACATCCGCCCTACCGTATTCTGGCATCCCGCTGGTCCATATCGAAATGACCCTATATAAGGTCAACATTCTCAGTTGTCAGCCGCCT
>Ga0210387_10004537_pt1 | contig 10649 bp, 7 predicted proteins | sample IncBWC7OmetaG_FD_160108 | JGI IMG/M metagenome (GOLD analysis project Ga0210387, IMG submission 160108) | Forest soil microbial communities from Barre Woods Harvard Forest LTER site, Petersham, Massachusetts, United States - Inc-BW-C-7-O ... | reverse complement strand
ATCACTCGAGGTGAATAGTTGCGTCCCCTGGTAGTTGGCATCGAAGAAATCACGGTACTGCGTGTCCCCGGTGAGCTCGAACAAGTAAACGGCTGATTCGAGCTTCTTCGTCAGCCGTCCGTAATCGTTCGTCTCTTGTTGGCCGGAACCGAGGCCCGTCGTGCCCGACGCAGCGTCGTTGTTCATGAACAGGACGTCCGGGTTGGCGCTGGCCCAAGCCCACGCCCTCAGCGCGCGGCTCTGCAAATCTGCGGAGTAACTGCTGAGCGCTGCGTTGCCCAGGGAGCCGAAGACCGTCGCGCCGAGCGCGTAGGCGCCCGCGGCGCTCAACGTCGCCGATGTATTCGCTGGCCCGTAGTAGCTGGGGCCGGTGGCCGCGGACGGTGGGCTGGCGCTCGCTTCGCCCACGATGCTCAGCACCGAGCCGTCGTCGTTCTGGAGGCGCGTGAGGTAGTCCATGCCCCATTTGGCTTCGTCCAACACGTCGGGAATGCCATTGCCCGATTCGGGGATCTCGTAGTCGTCGCGCCAGACAGTCGGGTTCTCCGTGTATGCCCGGAGCAGACTCACGATATAGCCCGCGGTCCAGTTGGTATATTTGTTGTAATCTCCGGCGTCGAACCAGCCACCCCACAGATCCTTTGCGGTGGCGGCGTTGTTCTGGTCCGTGAACAAGCGCGCTTCGTGGTCTTGTCCTGGTCCAACGTGGTCGACGGTGTCTGCCCAACCAGCGCCCGCCCATTGGGCGTCCTTGGCTTGCCCCACACGTTGATAAAACAGCATGCGCATCGCACGCTTCAGGATCTCGCGATACACGGTGTCTGAAATATCGAACAAGTCCGAGCGCACTGCGTTGTCGACGTCCAGCACGTAGTACGTGCCCGGTACGGTCACGCTCGAGAAGTCGAACCACCAGGCTTTGTCGCCGGAAGAGGCATCCAGTGCGCCGCCATTCCAGGGTGCGGCAGCCGCGCTGAGTACTTGCATGCCACTCGCTGCGTCGACCAACGCGTAGGTTTTTCCGGGATTGAACGAGTCGCCCGAGTCGAAGCCCGTTTGCGGGTCGCGCACGACGGCGATCTTTTCCGAAGCGGTTGGGTATCCGAATTGATCGACGACGATGAACTTACTGAGCGGTTCTGTCGGTGGAATGATCGTCACGCTGCCGCCCGAGCCAGCGGTGCCGTTGCCCGCGCTGGACATGCCACCCGCGCTGGTGCCTCCGCCGTCCGTCTGATTGTTCGTGCCTCCGCTCGAGGTGCTCGCGGCGCTGCCACTCGGATTCGTGTTCTGGCTCGCCCCGCCTGAACCGAGCGTAGTGCTCACCTTGGAGCTGCAAGCGGAGGTTGCCACGGTGAGCAACGTGGCGGGGATGACGAGCGACGAAGTCAGACAGCCAAACAAGCGACGAAGCAAGCGAGACCTCCGAGGGACAGTGGGCCGGCGTTGTGCGATCAGCCGCTGCTCAAGTTGGCTCGTTTGTGGCGATCCGTCGCTGAAAATCGGGCGCGCCCGTTTGATAAAGGTGCTTGACGTCAGGAGCTGCGCGTACCCGCGTCCAAGGTGCGACACACACCGCATGCTGCTCGAGCTACGACCAGGCGCTCACCCTCGGTTGCCATGAGGGGGCTGAGCCCAGCGCAATTGGGCCGTATTTTGCCGCAAATTTGAAACGCGGCGGACGCTCCAGCTCCGTATTATAACGTCCCGCATCATGAAGCCGCGGACAGTTTCGATCGCTCAGGTGATGGATCAAAGTGGAGTGGCGTTCGGCACGAGCGGCGCGCGCGGCCTCGTCGTCGCGATGACCGACGAGGTTTGTTACACCTACACGCTCGGCTTCCTGCAGTACCTGGAGCAACAAGGGGATCTCGAAAGCGGTGGCCGCGTCGCAGTGGCAGGCGACCTGCGCTCCAGCACGCCGCGCATCATGCGCGCCGTCATGAAGGCGATCGCCGACCACGGTAACGTACCGGTGAATGGAGGCCGCGTTCCTTCGCCCGCCGTGGCGCTGTTCGGCTTCGACGAAGGCATTCCCTCGATCATGGTCACGGGCAGTCACATTCCCGACGACCGCAACGGCATCAAGTTCAATCGCTCGAAGAGCGAGCTCTTGAAGAGCGATGAGCCGGGCATGAAGGAGCAGGTCGTTGCGCTGCCGCCCGACTTCGACGACCAAGGTGCCACCTTACCGAGCGCTCAGCGTGCCGTGCCGCCGGTCGAGCCGCTGGTGGAGCGGCGCTACGTTGCTCGCTATTTCCAGGCATTCGCGCGGCGCGCGTTGGCCGGTGCTCGCATCGGTCTGTTCGAGCATTCTGCCGTCGGGCGCGACATCTCGTACGAGGTGTTGACGGGCCTGGGCGCGACCGTGACTCGGCTCGGGCGTTCCGATGCCTTCATTCCGGTCGATACCGAGGCCATTCGCGACGAAGACGTGGCTTCAGCCGCACGTTGGGCCAAAGAGCACGAGCTCGACGCGATCGTCTCCACCGACGGCGACAGCGATCGGCCAATCGTCAGCGACGAGACGGGCAAATGGCTGCGCGGCGACGTGGCAGGCATCCTGACCGCGAAGTTCTTGGGCGCAACCTGCGTTGCGACCCCTGTGAGTTGCAATACGGCGCTGGAAAAATGCGGCGTGTTCTCGCAAGTAGCGCGGACGCGCATCGGGTCGCCGTACGTCATCGACGCCATGAATGCGACCCTCGCCGAGAGCCCTGGCGCGCGGGTCGTGGGCTACGAGGCCAACGGCGGCTTTCTGACTGCCAGTGACTTCGAGCTCGAGGGCAGGTTGCCCGCGCTCCCGACGCGGGACGCATTGCTCGTGCATTTAGCGGTGATCTTGAGTGCCCGCGCGCAAGCGGTCAGCGTGTCTCGCTTGCTCGAGGGGCTGCCGCAGCGCTTCACCGCGAGTGACCGCTTGGAGAATTTTCCGACCGCGCTTTCCAAGCAGCACATCGCGACGCTCATCCAAGGCGGTGCTCCGGTGATTGCCAAAGCATTCACGAATTTCGGGGCGGTGCGCGATGTTTCAACGGTCGACGGGCTGCGCGTCACGTTTGCGTCCGATGAGATCGTCCACTTGCGCCCCTCGGGCAACGCGCCGGAGTTGCGTTGCTACACGGAAGCGGCCAGTGAGGCTCGAACGCTCGAGCTCAATCGGCAAGCCTGCGATGTCCTCAAAACCTGGCGCACGAGCTAGCGCTCGTGGACACGGGCTACGGCAAATCGAGCCCGAAAATCCCAGCGAAAATCGGTAAATTCAGGGTGTCGACTCGATACGTCGTGCGCCCGCTCTGAAGCTCGGCCGAGAGCGCGAGCGCAACGGTCACGCGGTCGGGACCCGTGAGACGAAGCGCACCCAAACCGAGCTGTCCGACGCGCGCCGCGAGCAGCGTACTCTTTTGCACGCTCTCGATGATGCGACCCGCGTCGACCCACGCGAGCAGCTGCACTTGACCCGGTAGCGCTGCTCGTGCGGCGTGCTGCGCTGGATCGCCCGCGAGCGTATTTTCCCCGCTCATGAGCGCGCGTCCGCTGCGCTCCACGAGGGCGGGATTGCCGACGGCAAAAAGCAGATAGCCGTTTGCGAACCGCAACTCGACTTTTACGCCCGAAACTCCGAATGCGTCGTGCTTCGGAGTCAGAACGTAGCCCGTCGCGTCCTCTTGGATCGCGAACTGATTCGCGAGTGGGGCGAGCTCGGTCTCGAGCTGCTTGGCGAGCGCTCGCCACGGCGTGTCGTCCTTCAGTGCCTGCAGGTAGACGACCGCGAAACCGCCTAGCATTTGCTGCGGCGGGGCGAGCGTCAGGGCATACTCCGGCGGCGCCAACACGGCTAGCGCTACCTGATCGCCGATCGAGCCCAATAGCTGGTCGAAACGCACGTGCAAGCGCGCTTCGATTTGGGTCATGCCTGCGCTGACCCGTGCGGCGGTTTGCGGATCCGCGCCTGCAACTTGCGCGAGCAGCAATTGCTGGAGCTCAGCACCGGACAATTGGGTCTTGGTGACCACGGCAGCATAGGCAAAGCTCTCGATCGGCAAATGATCGACGACGCTGAGCGGTAGAGGCGGCGCGAGCGAAGCTCGCTTCACGAGCGCGCTCGCGCTGTTGCTCGCGGTGAAGCGCGTGAGCAATCCGGTCGGCACCAAATGGCACGACGCGGTGACCGGCCCCTCCTCTTTCAAATAGCCGAGCACTGAATTCAAGCGTGGGTCGGTTGCTTCAACGCGGCTCAGCTTCGCGGCGTCGAAATAGCCGATGGCGTCAGGCTTGCCGGAAAAATCACGTTGCGCGTCGCGAAATCCCGGGCTCTGCTCGATGGACGGCATATCCAAGCTGAGCGCGCGCGCCACGCCCTCGGCGAAACTTGGCGAGCCCACGAAGAGCAGCTTCGAGCGCTCGAACCAGACCAAGATGCTCGTGGGTGACTCGAGAGCAAGCGTCGAGAGCGCGTGGGCAGTCGTGCCGAGCTGCGTTCCGGCCCCGAGCGCGCCCGCGGAGAGCTTGTATTTCTGGCCGTTTTTGGCGACGAGGCCGTCGTAAGTAAAACGTTTGGAACGCAAAAACGCGTCGACTGGCGCAGCGCTGCTGAAGCTGAGGAGCAGGCCTCCTTCCGGCGCGCTCGTCAGCTTACGCCCGGCGAGGCCGAGTGAGCTCGCCGCCAGGATCAACGCCTGTGCGCCGGCCTTGGACACACCGAAGCTTTGACTCAGCTCCGCGCTGGTGTCGTCGAGCAGCTTCTTGCCAAGAACCTGATTGGCATCGAGCGCGCGTACCGTGTGCAATTTGGAAAGAAACTCGGGCACGCTCGTCACTTCGATGAAGAGCTCCGTGTCGTGCGGCACGGCGCCCTGAACGAGCATACCGCCGCCGGTCTTGAACATGATGTAAGCGCCGATCGCCACGGCCGCGATCGCGAGACCAAAGACGGCCAGCAGGGCTCCAAGCACCAGCACGGGGCTCGACTTCCTGCGACTGGCACCAGGCCGCGCAGCGAGCGGTGCTGGCGCGGGGGCGACGCCGGCTCGAACGAGCGCGGCGGCAAACGGCGGGTAGCTCGTGAGCGGAACGAAGCGCTGCGTGTTCACCGCACAGACATGCCCCGAGCTAATCTTGCCAGCCAAAATTAGACGCACGATCTGCTCTTCCGCGAACGGTCCCTCCGGCGCTCGCCCGCCGCCGCGGTTCACGAAAAATTCCGTCATGTCGGGGCCAAGCGCTGGGCACGCATCAGGTGCCGCCGAATTGGGCCACGAAAGCCCGATGAGCGTCGAGGGTCGGGTCTTCCGAGGTCGCCAACGTGCGTGGCCGATGGCCGGTTTGGAATTCGAGCACGGTGATCGTGCGCCCAGCCGCGACGAAGTGCGCTCGCCAATCCTTGACCGCGATGACGAACCCCGAACCTTCACGGCGGATGCGCCGAAATGCTTGCGGTTCCGGGCCCAACTTCAGCTGCGCCACGAAGCGCTCGCGGATCTCGAGCGCGTAACGCGAGCTGAGGAAAGCCAATTGCGCTTCGGCCAGCGGCGCAAACTCCACTGCATGGTCAGGCTGCGGATCGCTTGGCGCGTCGAGCCAGCCGTTGTTCGCGTCCGGCAAACTGTCGACGTACGGCACGTACGGTTTCAGATCGAGTACTGGGGTGCCGTCCAAAATGTCCAAGCTTTGCACGGACAGCATGAGCCCTTCGACCTTGCACAGCTCGACCACGCTGAGCCCGATTGGGTTTGGTCGATAAGGGGAACGCGTCGCGAACACTCCGCGCCGGAGTCCGCTGCGAGGCGGCGACACTTTTGGCTTCCAGGTGGTGTTCAGGTGGAACCAAAAGACCACCCAAATGAAGTTGAAGCTCTGAATGTCCTCCAACGCCTGTTCGAAGTTATGCCCAGAAAAAAGCTCGATCGTGCCCTCGACGCCGCGCGCCGCGGTTGGCTGGCGTGGCGCGTCGACCCGCTCCTTGAACGGCGAGTGCACGACTCCGATGGGCCGTACCGAGAGGCCTTCTGTCACGTCGGGATTGGAAGCCCAGCTCACCTTACAGCGCCGCGAGCACTTCGGCGGCGTGGCCTTCGGGTTTCACGTCCTTGAACACGCGCGCGATGCGCTCACCTCGGATCACGAACGTGGTTCGATGAATCCCTTCGTTGCCGCTCTTCTTCGGACCCCAAACGCCGAATTGATCGGCCACGCGGTGACCCGGGTCGGACAACAGCGGGAAGTTGAGCGCATATTTGTCGCGGAACGCCTGGTGGCTCGCTTGGTCGTCGGGGCTAATGCCGAAGACGTGCGCGCGAGCTTCGAAATCCGCGCGCGCGTCTCGGAATTCTTTGCACTCAATGGTGCAACCCGGTGTGTCGTCCTTCGGGTAGAAAAAGAGCACCACGGGTTTGTCGAGCAGGCTTGCGAGGCTGATCTCCGTGCCTTCGTCGGTCTTCAGGGTGAAGTTCGGGGCGGGCTCGCCCTCGTTCAGTATCGGCATACTCGGATCTCCTGGCGGGGGTTTGGCCGGTGCTGCCAGCGCTTTGGCTGCGCTCGGCGGCGTGGCCGGGCGCGTGGATAGTAGAGGCGAGGCAGCGCTTTATCCAGGCGTTTGGCCGCGCGCCCCAGTGCGCCCCGTCAATTTGCGACCACGGACCCCTTGTCAGCCCGGATCGCGATGGACACGTTTCTATGCGTCCCCGGCCGAAGCACTGATTGCCGGCTGTTGGCTGCGTTTAGCCCCGTGGCTCAGCGTCGCGGGCTCGCGCTGAGGTTTGTTTTTTCAATAGGAGGTTAAGTCATGCTCGCTCGATTCAATGATTGGAGTGGTTTTCCCGTATTTGGTGCGCCGCGCACGTTTCCCGTAGCGACCTTGCGCCGAGAGCTCGATCGTCTGTTCGGTGATTTGGAGCGCGCGCCGGCGTTCGGCGCCGTGCAGGCTCCGCCCGTCACTTTCGAAGACACTGGCAGCGCGTTGCAATTGCGCGCGGAGCTGCCAGGCCTGACGGAGAAGGACGTCGAGATCAGCGTCAGCGCGAACCTGCTCAGTTTGAAGGCCTCGCGCAAAACCGAAGCACCCGAGGGCTACACCGCGCATCGTCGCGAACGCTCGAGCTTTGCTTTCGCGCAGAGCTACGAATTGCCCACGCGCATCGACCCGGAGAAGGTGGAGGCCTCGCTCAAACAAGGCGTTTTGACGCTCACCCTGCCCAAGGTCAGCGAAGCGCTGCCGAAGAAAGTGACCGTCACCGCTGCGGCTTGAGCCGCGCGCTACGCCTCACTCGGATCATTCATTTTTGCTCATTTTACGGAGAATCACTGATCATGGAAAAGCAAGTCCAAGAGAAAACGCGCCCCGTGCGCGAGCTCGCGCCGAACGTCGACATCTTCGAAAACGAAAACGAGCTGTTGGTCGTCGCGGACGTACCCGGGCTCGACCCAAATGACATCGGCGTGCACGTCGACCTGCCGGAATTTCGGATTGAAGCCAAGGTCCAGGGCTCGCCGGACAAGCCGGTCGTCTATACCCGCACCTTTCGCGTGGATGAGCGCATCGACCCAGAGCGCGTGAAGGCGGAATATCACGAGGGCGTGCTGCGTGTGCACCTGGCGAAGAGCGCGGCATTCCGGCCACGTCGTGTGGAAGTCCGCTCCTCCTGAAACGAGCGCGACTTCGCGCGACGGCCTCATCGCGTCGCGGCACCACAAGAAGAGCGCCCGCCAGTTTGCTCCGGGCGCTCGGCCCTTCCAAAGCTGCTCGAGTCGAGGGTACTCTGCGCCGAAATGGCTGTCAGTCCCTTGGCAGGTAAGCCTGCTCCCGCAAACATTCTGATCGATCCGGAAAAACTCGTCGCTGCCTACTACAGCGTGCGCCCGGATCCCGAGAACCCGGAGCAGCAAGTGAGCTTTGGCACCAGTGGCCATCGCGGGTCTCCGGACGACGGCAGTTTCAACGAAGCGCACATTTGGGCGACGACGCAGGCTATCTGCGAATACCGCGCGGGGCAGGGCATCAGCGGTCCGCTGTATCTCGGGCGGGACACGCACGCTGCGTCCGAGCCCGCCGAACGCAGCGCGCTCGAAGTGCTCGCGGCCAATGGCGTCGAGACGGTCATTCAAGCGGGCAATCGGTTCACGGCGACGCCTGGCATCTCCCACGCCATTCTCGTGCACAACCGCGGGCGCACGAGTGCGCTCGCGGACGGTATCGTGGTCACGCCGTCGCACAACCCGCCCCGTGATGGCGGCTTTAAATACAATCCGCCGCACGGCGGCCCCGCTGACACGGATGCGACCGGCTGGATCCAAGATCGCGCCAACGCGCTCTTGCGTGAGAATAACGCCTCCGTCAAACGCCTGAGCTACGAGGCCGCGAAGCGCGCCGGGACCACGCACGAGGCGGACTTTGCTGCGCGCTACGTGGCGGAGCTCGCGCAGGTGGTGGACATCGCGGCGATTCGTGGCGCCAAGTTGCGGCTCGGCGCTGATCCGCTGGGCGGTGCGAGCGTCGCGTATTGGTCGCGCATCGCCGAGCACTACGGTCTCGACATCAGCGTGGTGAATCCGGAGGTCGACCCGCGCTTTGCGTTCATGACCGTCGATCACGACGGAAAAATCCGGATGGATTGTTCCAGCCCGTACGCCATGGCAAAGCTCGTCGGGTTGAAGAGCGAGTACGACATCGCCTTCGGCAACGATCCGGACTCGGATCGCCACGGCATCGTGACGCCTTCGGCGGGCTTGATGAATCCCAACCACTACCTAGCGGTGGCGATCCGCTACCTGTTCACGCATCGGCCAAAGTGGCCGCTGACCGCCGCGGTAGGCAAGACGCTCGTCAGCAGCTCGCTGATCGATCGCGTTGTGAAATCGATCGGGCGCCCGCTGAAGGAAGTGCCCGTCGGGTTCAAGTGGTTCGTGGCTGGCCTAGTCGACGGCTCCTTTGGCTTCGGTGGCGAGGAGAGCGCGGGCGCGAGCTTCTTGCGACTCGACGGTGGTGCTTGGACGACGGACAAAGACGGCATCATCCTCAACTTGCTCGCGGCCGAGATCACCGCCGTCACTGGTAAGGACCCCGGCCAGCACTATGAGGAGCTGCGGGCAGAGTTTGGCACGCCCTACTACACGCGCGTCGACCAACCCGCGACGCCCGCGCAAAAGGCCTTGCTCAAGAAACTGTCACCCGAGTCGGTTGCCGCGAAGGAGCTGGCGGGAGAGCCGATCTTGCGCAAGCTCACGCGTGCGCCGGCCAATGACGCGGCTATCGGCGGGTTGAAGGTCGTCGCAGAAAACGGCTGGTTCGCGGCGCGCCCGTCGGGCACCGAGAACGTCTACAAAATTTACGCCGAGAGCTTCAAGGGCGCAGCCCACCTCGACACTATCCTGGACGAGGCCCGGAAAATCGTGGGCGCCGCGCTCGGCGCATGAAGGCGTGATCCGCGGACACGCTTCACTCGTACTGGAAGGGTGCGAGCGCGGTTTGCAGTTTTGGTTTTTTTGTCGAGTGCGGCGTGCGTGCCCACTGAGCAGAACGCGCGCTCGGCACGCGCCGCTCCGCCCGCGTTGAGCGCCGCGCCGCCAGTGGTCGACATCGCGCGAGCGCGCGCCACTGGCAATCAGCAGCTCTTTGCTTGGGCGCCGCTGTCGAAGGAAACGTTCGCGCGCGCTCGTGCGGAGCACCGCTTCATCCTGCTGCACGGGGCCGCGGTTTGGTGTCACTGGTGCCACGTGATGGAAGCCGTGACGTATCGCGACCCGGAAGTGGGTCGGCTGCTCCGCGATCACTTCATCGCCATTCGCGTCGACATAGACTCGCGACCGGACATCGAGGAACGGTATGGAGACTGGGGTTGGCCAGCCACGATCCTGTTTTCTCCGGACGCGCAAGAAGTCGGAAAATTCCGCGGCTATCTGCCGCCCGCCGAGCTCGAAGAGGCGCTCGAAAACGTCACCGCACGCTCGTCCGACGGCTCATCTTCCGACGGCGCAGAGCCCGGCGCAGACTCCGCGCCGCTCGCTGCGTTGCCTTGGTTGTTCCGCCGCGCCGAGCTCGACCTCGACGCGTACTACGACGAACGACACGGGGGTTGGGGCATGCGCCAGAAGGCGCCGCTCGGCGCGAACGCAGAGCTCGAGCTGCTGCGCGGCGCGAGCGACGCTGAGGCTCGCTCGCGCGCGCTCTTCACGCTCGAGGAGCAAGCCGCGCTGATCGATCCGGTTTGGGGCGGTATCTATCAGTACTCCGCGGCGGAGGATTGGCGTTCGCCGCACTTCGAGAAGCTGCTGCCGTTTCAGGCTGCCAACCTCGCGGCGTACGCGCGCGCATTTCAGTCGTCGAAGCAGCCCGCATGGCGCGTCCACGCCGAAGCGATCGCGCGCTACGTCGCGCGGTTCCTCACCGCGCCAGACGGCACCTTTTACGTGAGCCAAGACGCTGACGTTGGCGCGCACGACGAGCATGCGGCATTCGTGGACGGGCACCGCTTCTACGCGAGCAGCGAGCCGGAACGGCTCGCCCTCGGTATGCCCGACATCGATCGCCACGTGTACGCTCGCGAAAACGGGCTGATGATCGCCGCGCTGAGCGATCTCTTCGACGCCACGGGAGACTCCCGTGCTTTGAGCGCGGCGCGTCGGGCCGCAGACGCCACCCTCGCATCGCATAG
>Ga0210387_10004536_pt1 | contig 10651 bp, 10 predicted proteins | sample IncBWC7OmetaG_FD_160108 | JGI IMG/M metagenome (GOLD analysis project Ga0210387, IMG submission 160108) | Forest soil microbial communities from Barre Woods Harvard Forest LTER site, Petersham, Massachusetts, United States - Inc-BW-C-7-O ... | reverse complement strand
GCGAACGCCGGCATCGGCGTACCTGGCACTCCGTTGGCAGCGGTCCGTCGAATCGCGGCATCGTCAGCGATCGCCAGGAAAACAGGATCGCTAAGAGAAACTCCTGCTCCTCCTTTGCCGTGCGAACCGTGGCATCCCGCACAGTTGTCAGCGTAGAGGGTATCGAACGCCAAGATCTGGTCGGGGGGGACCACCTCTGAGTCCGGGCCGGGCCGGCCGGGCGAACTGTTACAGGCAGAGGCCACAATCACGAGCGCGGTGAATGCGAGGAGAGTTGGATGCTTCATCGCCGTCGGCCCTCTTCACTACTCTTCTCGTCCATCGCCCCGGGCGCTTCCACGCCGGCTCGAATGGCGAATGGAACATGCTGCCAAGTTCTCACACGCTCTTGTTTTGAAACCACAATGCCAGCCACGACACCGAATCCGATTTGAGTAACCACGAACCACGCCCAGTTAATCCTGTCGCTGAGCGCAGGATTGAGGAATTCGAGAGCGCTGTGCAGCAGACCAGACCACAAAATGGGACCGATCAGGCCCCCTAACAGAATCGGGCGGCGCGGAAACATCGGAAGCATGGCACCGTAAAGAAGCCCCACGAGCAAAGAAGTAACTAAGTGGACGACACAAGCAATGGCCAAAGCGTCCAGGTGAAACGCAGAGATCTCTTCCGTTGTTGTTAGCGCCGGGAAAAACCCGGCAGCTAAAATATTGATTGGGTACCAGACGCTGTGGTACGCCACAATTCCGTAAATTACCGCGAGAACCGCCATCACCACACTTCCCGCCAAGCCGCCTTTTACGCCTGCAGAAATTGGATAGATTTCCAGCGGTAGGCGCGCCCGGTTTGGATCTTTCGTGATCAAATCGACTCGCGCCACCTCCTTGCGGGTCGTAATAATGGGGATCACCTCCGCTGAAACCGGGACGGTTTCGTGCTTTTCATGCGGGAGCACGTCGCAAAACCAACCGACCCATCCGATGACCGTCAAGATCGCGCCAAGAACGCTGATGTATGCGGCCGTGACTAGTCCCGCGAACAGTAGCGCCACGCCAAAAGCTGCAACAAGCGGCCAAGCTGTCGGCGCCGGCAGTTCTAAGGTGCCGCGCTCTCCTACTCGCGTTTCCATTGGTTCCGAGACCATTCTCCGACCCTTCTCTAACGCCCTATGATGTAAACCACCGTGAAGACCACAATCCACACGACATCCACGAAGTGCCAGTAAAGAGACAACACATGGATCCGATAGGTGTGCTGGGGTTGGATGTCCCCAAACAATGTGAACGCCATAACTGCGGAAAGGCAGATGAGACCAACAAGCACGTGAAATCCGTGCAGTCCGACGAGCGAATAGTAGGTGGTTCCGAACAGGTTGGTGCTGATTGTCAATCCCTCCTGATAAATCAGCCGATGCCATTCCTGGGCCGTGCCGTATAGAAAGAGAGCCCCCAGCACGATCGTCGCAAACCACCAGGTTCTGAAGCCTCCGATCTTTCCTTGACCAAGCGCATGCCCTGCGACGTGGATCGTCACACTGCTCGAAAGCAGACAAATTGTGTAAAAGATCGGTACTGCAAGAACGTCCTTGGGCAGGGGGCCGGTCAGACTCTTGCCCAGATAGAAAATGTAAGCCACAACAAAAATAGCGAAGATCGCGGCCTCGGCGGCGATCAGGGCGAACATTGCTACGTGTCCGCGCGACGGCAATTCCCCATCGAGTTGCGAATCGGACATCATTGTTGGCGTCGCGTTCATGGCTATCCGCCTGCTATTCGTACTTCCAATCTGGGTCGTCCGGGTGTTTGAGATCCCAGAGCGGGCGACGGCTTCTCACTGTTGGAACCGCGGCGAAGTTGTAGACTGGGGGCGGCGAACTAGTAGTCCATTCCAGGGTCCATGCGTCCCAAGGATCGCTCCCAGCGGCTTCGCCCTTGAAGCAGTGCCAGACCAAGTTGCCAACGAATATCAAAATAGACAACGCTTGAAAGAAGACCCCAATCGTCACAATCAGATTCCAAGTGTCCCAGCCCCGACCCAGTTCGTATGTATAGATCCTTCGCGGCATACCCAACAATCCAGGGATGTGCATAAAATCAAATGTCAGGTGGAATCCCAGCACGAACAGCCAAAAGTGCAGCTTTCCCAAAGTTTCGCTGTACATCTTTCCCGTCATCTTTGGGAACCAGTAGTAGAAGGCGCCGAAAAGGGCGAAGAGGATTCCTCCAACGATGACATAGTGGAAGTGCGCAACGACAAAATAGGAATTCCCCAGCTGCCAATCGAACGGCGCCGCACTCAACATGATTCCGGTGAGGCCAGCGATCAGGAATTGAAACAAGAACGCGATGCAGAAGAGCATCGGCGTCTGGAAATGAATCTTTCCACCCCACATCGTCGCCAACCAGTTAAAGATTTTGATCCCGGTGGGAACGCCTATAGCCATCGTCGAGAGTACAAAGAACGTATTCGCATTCGAGCTCAACCCAACCGTGAACATGTGATGAGCCCAAACTGCCGTGCTCAGAAAACCAATGGCCACGGTCGCGGCCACCATGACGGGATAGCCGAACATTGCCTTACGAGAAAATACTGGGATGATTTCGGAAACGAAGGCGAAGGCGGGGATCACGAGAATGTAGACCTCGGGATGCCCGAAGATCCAGAAGAAGTGCATCCAGATTACCGCTGAGCCGCCCGCTTGCGTGTCAAAGAAATGTGCGCCAAGGTAGCGATCGAGGGTCAGCATGATCTGCGCGGCAGTCAGCGGGCCAATGGCGATTAGCACCAGGGCTGCCATCACCAGGTTGAGCCATGCGAACAGTGGCATTTTTCCCAGCTTCATACCTGGGCAGCGCAAACACAGGATCGTAGTCAAAATGTTGATGGCTGTGCCGATGCTTCCGAAGCCTGAAATCAACACCGCGAGCGTCCAAAAATCGGTGCTGTGCCCGCGAGAGAATGTCTGTGAGGTCAGGGGAGCATATGCAAACCACCCTACATCCGGAGCATTTCCCGCTCCATACAGGCCATTCGCTCCGACGAGACTGAAGTAAAGGAGAATGCCTCCGAGAGCAGACAACCAAAAACTGAAAGCGTTGAGACGCGGGAAGGCCATGTCTCTTGCGCCGATCATAAGCGGAACCAAGTAATTGGCGAACCCGAACATGACCGGCATGGCAACGAAAAAAATCATCGTCGTACCATGCATCGTGAACATCCGATTAAAAACCTGGGGCGAGACGAAGTCGTTCTGCGGGCGAATGAGCTGGATGCGCATGATCGTAGCTTCTATCCCGCCGACTAAAAGAAAGAACAATGCAAAGAGGATGTACAAGACGCCTAGCCGCTTGTGATCTACGGTTGTTACCCAGTCATGAAGCGAATCAACGAGAGCACGGGACGCCTCTTGCGGTCTGGGCAAAGCGATTGAGTCAGTCGACATCGAGCGTTTTGTCTCCTCACAAAGCTCAGCGAAGCGTCGTCAAATATGCTGTCACCGCATCCAGCTCTCGATCGCTTAACTCCATCGCTGGCATTCTGGATCCTGGTTTTATATCGTCGGGATTTCGAATCCATCGCCTGAGATTTTCTGGTGTATTTGGGGCAGCTCCGGCAGCGATAGTGTCCCGGCTCATTAAATGCGACAAATCTGGCCCAAAGCGTCCATCTGCCACGGTGCCCCCGATAGCGTGGCAGTTGATGCAGGCAGTTGTTTCAAAAATGTGCTGTCCCTCGGAAGCCGTGTCGCTTCCGTGCGCGACTTGACTTTGCTCCTGAATCCAGCGGTCGAACTCCTCCCGTGACTGAACGTAAACTCGCAGAAGCATCTTGGCGTGTTGCGTTCCGCAATATTGGGCGCATTGCCCGAGATAAAGCCCCGTCTCGTGCGGATCAATCCACGTATGGTTTATCCGGTTGGGAATCAGATCGGTCTTGCCGGCAAGGCGGGGGATCCAGAAACTGTGATCGGTATCTGCCGACAGCAGCTTGATAAAAGTGGGGGTGGGATGTGCCGGGTCGCTCACCGGAACGTGTAGTTCATTCGCAGTCACGACCTGGAGGGCCGGATAGCGATACTCCCACCAAAACTGGTGCCCGATGGCGATCACTTCAATCGCGTTTGGGGGCTGGGCAGCTTTTTGGACGCTGGCAATCACACGTGCTGTCGCCATGAACAGCGCCACTACAATGAGAATCGGGATGACGGTCCACGCCAGTTCCACCTGATTGCTGCCGTACACCTGCGGAGGCTCTCGGCCGTCATCATCGGCTCTCTTCCTGAATCGGACAACCGCGTACAACAAGAGGCTGAAAACGACGACGAAAATCGTCGCGGTAACCGCCAGCACAAAAATAGACAATCCAAAAATCGTGTCAGCCGGAGTAGAAGCGGGCGCAAAAATATTCGTGGGGCTTAGATAGTGCACATCAGCCTGCGCGAACGTGGGGATCACGCTATTTTCTCCGTCTGTTCAGGCGATGAGCTTCCTTTTTCATGCACGAGAAGAGCTGGACGCGCCTCTCTGCCCGACATAGTCGGCGTTGGTAGTGCACGCAATTGGACGATGTCCTTTGAAAAACAAAGATCGAGCGCCCAGTCGAGTGCGACACGAACCTTCTTCTGTATGCCGGGAAGCTTGCTCAAGTAGATTGCACGCCAGAGCCACCATGCGAGGACTCCCGAGAACTTGACACCAACAATCTCTGCTACGCCTGTCCGTCGTCCGATTGTGGCAAGCAAGCCAAGGGTTTTAAACTTGAACGGCCGTACAGGTTGACTATTCATAGCGGCCACGATGTTGTGCGCCAGCACCGCGGCTTGCCGGGTGGCGTGCTGAGCAGTGGGCGGACAAGACTTGCCGGGCCGGGTCAGATCAGGGACCAGTGCGCAATCCCCTAAGGCCCATACGCCGGGCAAGTCCGGCACTTGAAGATATTCATTCGCTACGATATGGCCATGCTCCTTGTTGCACGGAACAGTAGCCACAAGTGGGACCGGCGTGATGCCAGCGGTCCAAATAATCATACGGCTCGGGATTCTCGTGCCGTCGCCCAGCACGACTTCTTTCCCGTCGTAACTTTTGACTGCGGTGTTCAGGTGAATCTCTACGCCTCTCCGACTAAGTCGTTTTTCAGCATAGCGGCCGAGGCTCTCGCCTAACTCGGGAAGGATCATCTGTCCGGCATCGACGAGCACAATCCGCAGCATCTTCTCGTTCAGGTGGTTGTAAAACTTCAATACTTCGCGCAACAGATCGTTTACCGCGCCGACGGTCTCAACTCCCGCGAAACCGCCGCCGGCTACGACCACGGTCATTAGGGCGCTGCGCTGGGCTTCATCCGGTTCCTCGTCTGCCAGTTCCAGCGCGTCAATGGCGCGATTCCGTACCACCAAGGCGTCGCCCAGCGTTTTCATGGTCAATGCGTACTCTTCGATACCAGGGATGCGGTAAAAATTTGTCACCGAACCCAAAGCGAGGACGAGTTGGTCGTAAGGTACATCGCGACAGTTCACTAAATCGCTTTGTCGAACTCGTACGTGCTTTTTGCCGAAGTCAACCGACTCGACATCCCCAATCAAGACACTGGTGCGCCGCAGCATTTTCCGCAGCGGCTGGACCACATCCGTGGCAGCGGCGTCAGCCCCAGCGACCTCGTGGAGCATCGGCGTAAAGAGAATAAAATTCTCCTGAGACACCAGCATCACTTCAATTTCCGGTGTGGCAGAGAGCCGCTTCTGCAGATAAAGCGCAGTGTACGCACCGCCAAAACCACCACCGAGGATCAGAATGCGTTTCTTATTTGCCGAAGCTTCCATGTCGTTCTCAAATCGTAGGCTGAGATGTGACCGGCTACAGATGGATCCATCTGGATCCACGATTTATAAGTGATAGGATTCATGTGCTCCACTAGCAAAACTACGAGCGTTGCAACAGAGTGCAATCGCTCTAGATTCCAGCCCGGTGGCTTATGGCTCTCCACACCATTTCCTTCTTAGTGAGTTCGCACCTGTGGCCTCAACGGGCACGCACTGCTAGGAAAACTCCGAGTTCCGCTCTGACGGCTTTTACGTACACTTGAGCGGGAAATAAAGAAGGACTCGCACCCATATGTAGAGAACGCTTACTGCCAAAGACCTAAATCGCCGCTTTGGAATTGCAGGCCTTGCGCAGATTCTGCCGGATAAGGCCGGGCTCGCCAAGGTATGCGTGACCACACCACAATGCAGCGGCAAGATGTCCTTGCACGGCGCTCAAGTCACCTCATGGAAAAGCCAGCAGGCGCGTAAGAAGTGATTCTCCTGCGCCGGGGTGCTTTTGCGACCTCCTGCTGGGAAGCGGGATCGCAACAGGGGCGGTTCTTGATGGCCCGATGGAAAATCGCGGGATTGGAGGGGAGGCCCGGATGGAAGCAGTTGCCATATCCTCTCCGGCGCGGCCCGCAGTTTCGTTTGCTCCCGAGAGTTTGGTCTTCGGCATTCAAACCGCGCCCATTTTGAATAGCTAGAGTGGTTATGGGCGCTTTGTGATGGTGCGACACCTGCGAGAATTAACGGGGTGTGCTTCGCACAGGCAGTTCGAGCCTCGAGAATAACAATAGGATCCGGCCACCTGTCAGATTTGCCAGTGGTTACGTTGTCGGCGAATCTCTAACTTAAGTGTACGGAACGCCGAACTCGTCTCCGCAGATTCTGGAGAAAAATGAAAACCACGCTGGAGCAACCTGACTCCGCATCCGCGATGCAGACTGCCCAAGCGCCGCCTGATTTCTCATTGGTCTTGGGCGGTCCTCTGTTTCGACTATGCCGGCGTGCCCGTCTGTCGGGAGATGCCTTGGAGTTGTTGCACCGCCGAGTCCTCGCTATCACACTATTGGCGTGGTTGCCGCTCCTGTTCTTGTCCGCGCTCGAGAGGCACGCTGTTGGCGCGTCCATCAAGATTCCATTCCTGCACGACATCGAGGCGAACGTTCGATTATTGGTCGCGTTGCCAGTACTCATTCTTGCCGAGCTTGTAGTTTATCGACGCATGAGTCCGGTTCGCCGGTTCATGGAAAGGAGCATTGTGCTGAGCTACGACGCGCCACGATTCAACGCGGCGATCAATTCAGCGATAGGGGTCCGTGACTCGATTGCCGTGGAAGGGACGCTGCTGGTTCTGGTCTATACGCTGGGGCTGTGGATCTGGCGCAGCCAACTCGCCTTGGGCGAACCCACCTGGTACGCGATGCCGGAAGGGAAGCATTTGCATCTCAGTTTGGCTGGCTACTGGTACGTCTTCGTGAGTCTTCCCATTTTTCAGTTCATTTTGATGCGATGGTATCTGCGCCTCGCGATCTGGTTCCGGCTGCTGTGGCAGATTTCGAGGCTGGACCTGCACCTGAGTGCGGCCCACCCGGATCGAGTTGGTGGGATCGGCTTTCTGGGGAAAAGTTCTTACTCCTTTGCGCCTATACTTTTGGCGCAAGGTACATTGCTGTCGGGCTTAATCGCTAGCCGCGTCCTATATGAAGGTCAGGCCTTGCTGTCATTCAAGATGCAGGCAGCCGGCTTCGTGGGCTTCTTCGTTTTGGTCATCCTCGGTCCCTTGGTGATGTTTACTCCTCTGCTTGATCGCGCCAATCGTAAGGGTTCAGCCGAATATGGCCTGCTAGCCAATCGATACGTGTTACGTTTTGAAGAGAAATGGCTGCGAGCCGTCGACCCGGAAACAAGCAAACTGCTCGGCAGTGCAGACATCCAGGCGATGGCCGACATGGCAAACGTCTACTCGAATGTGCGTCAGATGCGCCTGGTTCCATTCGGAACGGCCGACATAACCCGCCTCGCGGCCGCCACCGCCGCGCCTCTCTTGCCGTTGGCACTGACCATCTTTTCGGTTCCACAATTGTTGAGATTTCTGGTCAAAATCGTTTTTAAATGAATGCTCTCATCCTGCTGTCAGATTTGCCAGTTAAAGACGGTGGGCCACCAGCTTCCGCCTGCTCCAACGTGTGACCTTCGGGAGCGCCCTGAAATTGGAGTTCACGGTAAGAAACACCGGTGCTTCACCGTTCCGCTTTTAAGAAGCGTTGTATGCTTATTTCAGGGTAGGAGACGTCCGAAAGGCTAGCATTGGCGGATTCGATGGGATCGCCTATCTTGGCAACACAAACTCAAACTCCAAGAAATGGCGGAGGGGCGATGTCGTCCTGAGTTTCACCCCCGACGGCGCTTACGTCAGTACCCAGAATTCGCTACGACTTCCCGATCCTGTGCTGAATCGTTACATCCACACTGCCAAGCAGAATTCACTCACGACCGTGATTTGGAATCCCTGGCCGGCCGGAGCACGGGCGTGGCCTGATTTGGGACGAGACGGTTTGCGCCGAAGCCGCTAACATTCTTGAAGGTGCCGTCGCGCTAGTTCCGGGCCCCCACTTCCTCCAGAGGATTTTGCTCGTGCGAGTTTCTTGAAGCCTGACTGTTTCCAGGTAACTGCTCAATCTCACCTCGTTTCGTGTGCGGCGTCACGCCAATGGCTCGCCTAGAGGGCAACTGAGTGCAGCACAAGTCCATGAGCACCGTGCCGGCTCGGCCAACTGTCACAATTAGCAGTCCCCACGGAAGTGCCCTCAGGTTGTGAGCCGATCCATTCAATTTTCACTCTTGGGTCTGGACACAGAAGGAAACTGTCCAAAGTGACAGTGGCCATCGGAACCAGCGTTCAGTTAGAACTTGAACACGACGGCACCTACACTGCCGAAGAGGCTCTAAATCGGAAGCCCCAAGACTCGCGGGGTAGCGTGCCAGAGTTGTTGGAAAGCCGGAGAATTCTTGACGGCGATGGCAAATGACGAATGGCCGGAAGTGGGCCAGTCGATCACTTCCAAACGACTGATGAAGACACTGGAATCCAAGAGGGGGCGGCGGCCTGTGCGTTCTGCCGTCGGGGCTGGCTGGAATATCTCGGCCAGGCCACCTCGCCTCGAAGACGCCCGGCTGCTGGAGTACCGCCACCCCAGTGAGCTGCCGATGCTCTGTCTGGCGCTGGCGACGCTCGCCATCCTGCTGGTGGGAGCCGTCGTGTTCAAGCACAAGGGAATCCTACTCGGCATCGGTGGAATCTGGCTGGCGATGATCTTTGCATCGCTCCAGGCCGCCACGTACAACTTGTTGCGCGGTGTGGAAGTGACACCCTCGCAGTTTCCGGCCGTCCATCGGATGATTGAAGAACTGCGCGAGAGATTCCAAGCACCGCCGACGCGCGTGTTCGTGGTTCGTCAGTTCAGCGTCGAACCCGAAACGCTCGGGTTCAGAGCGCCCTATACTATCGTGTTGCCTTCTTTGCTGCTCGACTCCCTTGAAAAAGACGAGCTGCGCTATGTTCTTGGGCGGGCGCTCGGACAAATTCGTTTCGGTCACACCCGAATAGCGATCCTGCTCGGTGGAGACAAGTCGACGTTGCCCGATTTACTCTCCTGGATTGCCCAAGTGCGCAACATCGTCTTCAGCGGTTACCGGCGGGCCCAGGTGTTGAGCGCCGACCGGGCTGGCATCCTCGCCAGCGGCCAAAGAGTAGCGATTGAAACCCTTGGCAAGCTGTCGCTAGGCAACTCCCAAGTCCGTGAGGTACAGGAGGAAGCTCTTATCGATCAGGCTTATGAACTCAGTCGGGGTGTAAGCCGCTTGCAGGCCTGGCTGATCATCCTGCTTCATAGCTCCACTCCGCCGATGTTTCTTCGTCTGCGGGCGATGGTAGAGTGGGCGGGTCTGCCGCCTCCGAAGCTCGGGGTAGAGCAGCAGGGGAATTCGGATGTGCTCTCTTGATACCCAGGGACAGTACTCGCCTGGTTAGGCAACACATCAGAGACTTCGCTGTCAGTTCATTATTTTGTGGTCGGCGGCGGATACTTCTCGAACATTTTCGAAATTACCTTTTGAATCAAAGCGACATATTTGCCGGGATCGTCTGTCAGCGTGTCCTCCGCGATACCCCACCAGACAGCTTTTTTCAATTGCGGATCCGCGAGCTGTACTATGAGGGTGCCCTGTTTCACGATTGGATTTTTGAGGTAGCCCTGAATCGAATATACGGGCTTGTTTCCACCGCTAAAAGCGACAATCAGGCTCGGATTGGCGTCCATCTCTACTTTCTGCAGTCCCTTTGCATTCAGAGCAGCTTCAATTGTGTTTTCAATGGTACGTTTCTGGTCCGGAGTCATCTGGCGCGAGATTCCCCATGCATAGGTCTTGCACTTGGAAAAGTCGGTTCCTCGCACCCAGTCCACTTTAACGGCGGAGTTCGGGTACGGCACGACATCCTGCGCTGTGGATGGCAAGGCCATCAGGGACAGGATGCCTAATGCCAAGAGTTGGCACGTGATTCGCATGAGTTCCTCCTTTCTATGTTTCCCGGGTCCGCGATCCCTAGCCGCACGCCCCTCAGTTGTTCAGAGTAGAAAAAATGCGCAGGAATACTTCTCCGGCAGGGCAGACCCAGCATTTCATTAGCGACCTTCCGCGAGTATATCGATAGATTCTTCATTTACAGCTGTCACTTTTGCCAGTACCGACTTTTGCTAAGGCTCGCTACCATCCCGGCATGTGAAAGGGAAACGGGTTGAGGAGGACGATATGCGAATTGTGGTTGATCTGAATCGCTGCCAGGGA
>Ga0210387_10004535_pt1 | contig 10652 bp, 9 predicted proteins | sample IncBWC7OmetaG_FD_160108 | JGI IMG/M metagenome (GOLD analysis project Ga0210387, IMG submission 160108) | Forest soil microbial communities from Barre Woods Harvard Forest LTER site, Petersham, Massachusetts, United States - Inc-BW-C-7-O ... | reverse complement strand
CAGGTATCCCTCGCCGTCGGCGCGGAACACCAGTCTGTCGATCAGTTTCGGTGGGTCCGCCCAATGCGCATTTTTTGGAGTTTCCGGCAACTCTACTTTCAACGGTTTGCGTTCCGCTGGCACCGGCATGGTGAAGCTCAGCCAGCGGCCGTCGGGGGACCAGGCAAGACTAGCGGGTGATTCGGTAAAGTTGCTGATCGCGGCGGTTGCGCCGCTCGATGTCCAATACATGAAAAGCTGGTTCGAGCCATCCGCCGAGCGCGCGAGGTACGCGATGCGCGTGCCGTCCGGCGACCAGCGAGGCGAACCGCTGGTCGGAGCACTCGACAGGGGACGCGCGTTCTTGCCGTCGATGCCGACCAACCACACGCTGCCGCGCGGCCGATCCGTCTTGATGTCGTAGTTCATGCGCACGTAGGCGATGCTGCGCCCGTCGGGCGACATCTGCGGGTCGGCGACCCACTGCAGATCGAATACGTCGAGCGGTTTCAGTGCGCTCTTCGGCATCTGTGCAAAGCTTGGGCTGGCGGCACACATTGACGCCAACAGGAGAGCCTGAAATTTGAGGCTCGAGGATATTCTGTAATTCATGGTTTCGCTTTGCCGGCAACCCAGCAGTAACGTTGATGTTCATTCACGATCCCCACGGCCTGCATGAATGCGTAGCAAATAGTCGACCCGACGAATTTAAAGCCTTTTTGTTTGAGGTCCTTGCTCATGGCATCGCTGTACTTCGTCGACGCAGCGATACTGCCGAGGTAAAGCGGCCGCCGGCGCTGGACCTTGCCGTCCGTGAATTGCCAGATATAGTCGCTGAAGGAGCCGCCCGCCGAGCGAATTTCCAGGTACGCCCGCGCATTCGCAATGAACGCGTCCACCTTGAGTCGATTCCTGATGATGCCGGGATCCTTTAGCAAGCGGTGGCGCTTCGCGGCGTTGTAGCGAATCATTTTCTCGGCGTCGAAATCATCGAACGCCAGCCGGTAGCTTTCTCGCTTGCGCAGCACGGTGATCCAGCTCAATCCGGCCTGTGCTCCCTCGAGGCACAGCATTTCGAACAGCGGACGATCGGCTCGTACGGGCACGCCCCACTCGGTGTCGTGATAGGCCACATACAACGGATCTTCCGGGCACCACGCACAGCGCCGCTTGCCGTCGGCGTGCAGCCGCGCCCCGAGTGTTCGACGATCGATGCCGCTCGCCATCGCGCGCTCAGGGCGATTTGGCGGCAATGACCTCGATCTCGATCAGCGCCCCGGGAGCTGCGAGGGCGGCAACTTGAACGGCGCTGCGAGAAGGCTTGTTCGGCTGATCCGGCGTGCCGAAGAATTGTTTGTAGCCTGCCATCATCCCCGTGAAATCCATTTTATTGTCCTTCGCAGGGTCGCCGACCAAAAAAATCGTCATCTTCACGACGTCGCCCATGGTGAGGCCAAGCCGGGCGAGCGTGGCCTTGATCGCGGTGAGCGCGCCCACCGTTTGAGTTTCCGTATCGCCGTAGGCCGCGACGCTGCCTTTCGGCGCATCCTTGTTGATCACCGGCGCAAGCGCTCCGCTCAGGAAGTAAGTATCGACGCCGGCCTTGACCGTGACGGCGGAAGAAATTGGAAAATCATTGCCGTCCGGCAGCGGCAGACGCACCACCTTGCTGGAACCGGCGGCGAAAGCCGCTGAGCCGGCTAGGCTAAGCGCCAAAACGGCCGCTGCGAATACGAGCTTGCGCCCATGATTGCTGCTCGACATTGTATCCCCTCGTTTAAACGTGCAATCGCACGGCGTTGCGAACCTTGTATACCAGTTCGATGCAATCAACGCCGCGAGTCCGCCGCGCGGTGCTGCGGATTTCATGCATGAGCTTGATCAGCACACGGGTGTTAAGCTCTGGAGTCATGCTGAGTTTCGGATCGACTCCCAGATGCAGAACCGCAAATCGTTCGTGGGCGGAGCGCACGAATACCGCCACACCGATCGGGCGGCCCGTCTCGGAAACCGCAAACAGCGTTTGCACTCCCTCCACATCGCCCACGCGGACGCGCAATGCGCCGTCCTGTTCGAGAATTTCGGGGACGCCGTAGGTATCTATGGATTGCTGAATGCCGACTCGTACACGGTGCTGGTTGACGTTGAAGAAAAGTAGCTGTTCCAGGGCAACACGCTGGTCAGCGGCCAATTTAGACGTGATCGCGATTGATGCGGCCAATCTACCCCCGAATGTTTCTCGCCATTCAATGAGCGGTCAGTCACAGAACCGGATTGACGCACTGCAACAGACATTGTCTCCCGTCAGGGACGACGTATCGTATAGCGTCATTCATGGAATGACACTAGCTTAACCGGACTCGTCGATTGCTGCGCTGCCGCACCCGGTGGCCGGCCTTGATTTATGGAAGGAAACTCGTGGTGCTAGCTTCTGACGAAGACGGCGGATCGCTAGACGCGCTGAAATATAGCCTGGCGAGCGACATTGTCGAGCTGGTGGTGTTAACCGCCGACGAAGCTTTTCTACACACACTGCGCGAGGCGGTGGGCGGCGCTCGCCGCCTATGGCACGTGCTATCCGACGACAAGGTCAGCGACTTGTTGGTCGCCGGAGAGGTGGGCATTGTCGTGGTCGACGTGAAGGGGCTGCGTGAAGTCCCCAATGTATTCATTGGCCAGATCAAACGCCAATTTCCCGATCTGGTGATCGTCGTCGCCGGCAACCGCGATGATGAGACCTCGCTGGCCGGACTGATCAGCGCAGGCATCGTTTACCGCTTCATCCACAAGCCCATGTCGCCTGCCCGGGCCAAATTGTTCGTGGAAGCCGCGATCAAAAAGTACGAGGATCAGCGCCGCCGCGCGGCCGAATCCCCGCGGCGCAGCGGCGCAACCCGTCCCGGCGGCGGTGCTTGGCTGATCGCGGGTGCCGTGGGCGTGGCCGTGCTGATTGCCGGGCTGGTATGGATACTGCTGCACAAGAGTTCCGGCGAAACGCTGGCGGTGACGCCGGCGACGGAGGCCGCGAAGTCCCGCTCGGGTGAATCGCCGCTGCTGGCACGCGCCGCCGCGGCGTTGGCGGCGAATAGACTCACGGAACCTTCCGGCGATAACGCGTTGGAGCTGTACCTGGCGGCACAAACGGCCAATCCCAGCGATGCGGATGCACGCGCGGGGTTGTCCGAGGTTCACGAACGGCTGTTGGCGCGGGCAGAAAACGCGCTGCTCGAAGAGCGATTGGACGAAGCGGCAGCGGCCATCGAGACGGCGCGCAAATCCGGCGTCGAAGCAGGACGAGTGGCCTTCTTGAGCGCGCAACTTGCGAAGTCACGCGAGCAAGGCAGGCCATCAGCGGCGCAGCCGCAGAACCAGGCTCAAGCGCGGGCCCAAGCAACGGCCCAAGCCCCTGCCCCTGCCCCTGCGCCGGTACAGGCCCAACCACCGGCACAGGTTGCGGCCCCATCCCGTGCGAATGCCGAGCCAAAGGCGGATGAAGAGCGGGTAGCGGCGTCGCCCGCCCCTGCGAAGGAACGCGTCAATGATGGTCGTTTGCCGGCGCCCGAAGGAGTCAGTGCGCCGGCTGCCGCGACCGACGCCACCAAGGGTGTTGCAGCCTTTGCCGACAGCGAGCCGGCGGCGGGCGCTGCCAACACGCGCCAACAGGCGCCGGGCGACTCTTCCGGTCAGCTGCTGAAAAATGCAAACGAGAGAATTCTGCAGGATCGTCTGGTTGAACCGGCGAATGACAACGCCAAATATTACTTGCAGAGCTTGCGGCAGCTGGATCCGGCTAATCCGGCGCTCGCCTCCGTCACGCAAGATTTGGGTTCGCGCATCGTGCAGAAGGCGCGCCGTGCCTTGGTCCTCACGCAGTTTGATGCAGCGAAGACCTGGCTGGACGAAGCCGCGGCCATCGGCTACGTCCCCGCGGACGCCACTTCGATACAACGCGATCTCGATGCCGGTCTCGCGCAACAACATTTCATGACCACCTTACTTCCGGCCGGCGAACTCAAACTGCTGAAGTCAGTGCAGCCGGACTATCCTGCGCGCGCGCAAAACAGCAAGACGCAAGGTTGGGTGGACGTGGAATTCACGGTTTCCGAAGCGGGCAAAGTGAAGGACGTCGTGGTGCGCTCGACCAGTGTCCCGGGCATATTCGACGATGCCGCAGTGAAGGCCGTATCGCAATGGCGCTACCAACCGGTGTTGCGCGACGCGAAACCGGTGCCCGTACGCACTCAAATCCGGATTCGTTTCACCCTGGGGCCGCCTGAATCAAGCCGCTGAGCTTTGCGCCACGGAGGCGGATTCCTGGGTCAAGGCGCCGATCTCCGCGCCGATGCGCAAATCATCCACGGCACCGAAGGCGTGTTTGCGTACCAGGCCGTGCCGATCGATCAGCACCAAGCTCGGCGTACCACGCATCTTATAGCGTTCCATGGTGTGCGGAATCGGGCCGGAAGGATCCGGATGATCCAGCGCGATTGGAAATTTCAATCGGTATTCCTGAATGAATGCTTTCACCACGGCCGCGCTGACCGCATCGTGGTGTTCGAACGTGGCGTGCAGGCCAATCACGGCGACGTCGCTCGCCGCAAACGTTTCATAAATTCTTCGCGCTTGGGGCACTCCGGTAGAGACGGAGTTCGGGCACAACACCTGGAACGCCGCGAGCACCACCACCCGGCCCCGAAGGCCCGACAACGCCAAAGGCTTCTCAGTGTTGAACCACGATTGGACGACAAGTTCGGGGGCGCAATTCGTTGGGATTGTCATGTAAAGAACGCTGCGACCCGGCCGCTGCCCAAGTCCCACCAAACTCCCTCGTGGTTTTTTTAAAGATAACCGTAAATCGCGCCGGGTGGAAGCGGCGGGAGGCTAAAGGCTGTGGGTACCGTCTTTCTCGCGACGCTTGCGTTCGGCGATTTCTTCGCGGTCGACATTTACGTGCCGCGGCGCCTTGATGCCTATGCGCACCTGTGCACCGTTCACGGCCATGACGGTCACTTCGACATCGCTGCCGATGCGCAGCGATTCACCGGCGCGGCGGGTAAGTATCAGCATGAGTTTCAGGCCCTGACTAATTATTGCGTTCAGCATTTAGGCATGCGACGCATATTTTTCCTGTGAGCCATCCATTCACAGTCGCTGTAGGATTTCACCGACGGCGCTAGCCGGCGACAATGCGCTCGTGAGCGCCCATCGACACCGCCCAATTGCTTACCGTGGCCTCGTAGATGGCAAGCTCTTGCAGCAGCTCTTCCAGGTGCTGCGCCTTGCCCATGGCAAAGCCCTGCCCATAATCGACACCGAGATCCGCCATGCGCACGCGCAGCACATCGGTTTCCACGTACTCGGCGATGGTTTCCATGCACATGACCTTCGCGAGCTGAGCGATAGCCTTGATCATGGACTCCGAGCGCGGGTTGGTCACGGCGTCGCGCACGAAGCTGCCGTCGATTTTGATGTAGTTGACCGGCAAATCCTTGAGGTAGGCCAGTGAACTGACGCCGGTCCCGAAATCGTCGAGGGCGAACTGGCATCCCAGTTCCTGCAACGTGCTCATGAACCCTTGCGCCTTTTCGAGATTGCCGATGGTCGCGGTTTCGGTCAACTCGAAACACAGCACGCCGGGAGGCAGGCTGGTGGCCTTGATCTGATCGATGACGAATCCCAGAAAAGATTCGTCCTGCAGCGACTGGCCGGACAGATTGATGGCGAAGCGCGAGAATTCCTCGCCCACCGCTCCGCTGTACTCGCCGAGCAGCTCGCAGGCACGCCGCACCACCCAGCGATCCACGGTGGGCATGAGTTGATAACGCTCCGCGGAAGAGAGAAATTTGCTGGGCGGGATTATTTCGCCGCGGTCTCCGAGCATGCGGATCAACAACTCAAATCGAGGCCGCCCGTAATTGCCGCGCAGGGGCAGGATGGGCTGCGCATCGAGGCGAAAGCTGTCGTTTTCCAGCGCATCGCGCAGCTTGCCGATCACCAAAATGTCGGTATGACGTCGGATGATGCTTTGATCCGAGTCCTGAAACACCTCGACGCGATTGCGGCCGCGGTCTTTCGCGGCTTTGCAGGCGATCTCGGCGGTGGCCAACGCGTGCGCCAGCGGGTTATCGGAACGGCCGATCGGCGACACGCCGACACACACCGACACCTCGAATGAACCCTGACCGGCGCGTGGCACAATGCCTTGAGCGGCGGCGCGAATCTTTTCCGCTATCGCGGCCGCGGCGTCCATGCTGCAGTTTGGCAGAAACGCTGCGAGACGGTCCCCGGAAATTCTGGCCGACAACGCTTCGGGCGGCAATGATTTTGCCATGCGTTCCGCCACACTGGCGATCACGTCATCCCCGATGTGCATGCCGAATGTCTCATTGATCACGTGCAAGCGGTCAATGTCGAGGTAGAGAATGACGTGTACGTCCGGACCCTTCTCCGCGTCGAGAACTGTGCTGGCACGGCGTTCGAAAGCTTGCCGGGTCATCAGTCCGGTGCTGGGATCGTACTGCGCCTGAATGATGATGGTGGAGCGTTTCGCCAGAATCTCGGCCACCCGTGTGTGCTGTGCATCGAAGTCCGCAGCGCCCGGCGGATTGAACAAAGCGAGCACGCCCATGACGCGCTCGGAGTGATGGCGGATCGGACACGCCAGTATCTTGTAGGGTGCAGCGACTTCGCTCGCGACTTTTGAAATGTGATTCACCACGATGGTGCGCTGCTGCAGCTGCATCCATGCCATCAGGTGGTGTTGCGCTCGCAGCAGCGATTCCGGCGATATGGGTTGACCGCTGCGCGTCAATGACACGGAAATGTTCTTGTCGGGTACCCACAGGGCCGCCAGCGAGCATCCCATACGCTCGATTGCGGTACGCAATATCAACGAAAACGCGTCCGCGTCGCTGGCCGAAGCCGAGTGATCGGACGAGATTTCCATCATGAGATCCAAGTCGCGCTCGCGAATGTCCAAGTCGCGCTCACTGGAACCCAACCGCGCGCGCAATGTCAGTTCGCGTCGCAGGCACTCGAGCGCCGGCTGCACCAGTTGGCGGATGGACTGCAGCGGCCGAGGTTCTATTTGCGTGCCGGAAAGCCGAACGATCAAACTGATGATGCCCAGCAAGGCGGGGTGCTCGCCGCGAACCGCGAAAGCGTAAACCACGCGATCCGCGTCGATGGTCTTGGCCACGCCCGGAAATTCCGCATTGTCCGTCAGCGCGTTCGCAATCGCGTCATCGATGATTTGCGGCTCATCGCTGAAGTCACCGTCTTCAGATGCCCAGACCAATTCGGAATTTCCGTCATGTACGACGATGCCGCGCAGGCTTGGCATGAGCATGCGCAGCAGACGCCCATATGGATCGAAGGAGGCATCCGCCGCCAGGGTCTCCACGATGTCGGTTTTAGCGTCCAGCACGCAAGCGCTCTTGGGGGATTTTCGAGTTTGAAATCACGAATCAATGTGATGGAAACCCTGAATATCAGCTTTGACGAGCGTCGCATTTCAACGCAAGATTTCGGGCGGCGGCACGCAGCTTGGCCGCATAAACCTTGGAATCTTGACAATATCTAAAGACGCATGTGATGCACATCCCGGTTGTGCCGCTAGCGCCTGCTCAGGCCCGTCAGCAATTTGAGCAGATAACGGCCGCCGGGGAGGCGCACCAGGCGGAAAATTCGGCGCCAAAATCGCCGCGCGTTCGCATCGACATTCACCAGCGGCAGGCCGTCATACAGGTGCGGCAAAGGTTCGTGCACGATCGCGCTGCGGCTTTCCACCGTGGCGACCCGCTCGCCCGACATGAAACTCAGCAGCGCAGTTTCGCCGCGCCATTCTATGCTGAAGCCCACCAGCGGATCGGTGCCGAAAGCCTGTGCCGCACCGCGCTCCGCGCCTTGCAGAATCACATCGATTTCGCGCGGCACTGCGCAGCTCAGGCGCCACGCTCCATGGCCGAGATCGCGCGCCAGAAACGCGCCGGCAAAATTGCGTCGCATCTTTAACATCCTTGCCTCATCCTACCGTGCGTGGACGCACCCATAAAACTTCTTCCTGGCCAGGCCTTAAGCTCGGGCGGCCGGCTGCGGCTCGATTATCGCGCCGTCATCGCCTTGGCGTTTCCCTTCATGGTCAACAGCGCCGTGCAGGCGGTGTTGAACACCACCGACACGTGGTTCGTGGGGCGCGTATCTCCTGCGGCCACCGCGGCGATTGGAGCGGTTTACTGGCCGGTGCTGGTATTCATGTTGCTATTGGCCGGCGCGGCTCTCTCGGTGCAGACTCTCGTGGCACATGCCTACGGGGCGCGCCGCTACGCGCGCGCATCCCAAGCGACATGGACGGGACTGTGGGCGTCGCTGTTCACGGTGCCCATTTTCGCCCTGCTCGCGCTCGCCGGCGCGAGCCTTTTCGCGCCATTCGGCATACCCGACGGCATCATGCGCCTCGCACTGACCTATTGGTATCCGCGCATGCTCGGCGGCCCGCTCGCGGTGGCCTTGTGGGCGCTGCTCGGCTTCTTCAATGGAATCGGCCGTCCGACGATTACGCTGCGCATCGCCGCCGGCGTTGCCGCGGTCAACGCCTTGTTCAATCAATTGTTCATGTTCAACTTTGGGATGGGGGTTGCCGGCTCCGCATGGGCCACCAATGCCGCACAGCTGGTCGGGGTCGTGGTCGCGCTGATCTGGTTCTTGGGGCCTGCAACGCGTGCACGGTATCGATCGCATCTGACCACACGGTTTCGCGGCGGCGCGCTGTGGCGGCAGCTCAAATTGGGCTTTCCCATGGGTCTTCTGACCGCGGCGGATATATTGGGCTTCGCATTATTCCAACTGATGCAGGTGCGCATCGGCACGGTCGATGGCGCAGCCACTCAGATTGCGATGATGCTCACCTCGCTCTGCTACATGCCGGCGGTGGGCATCGCCATGGCCGGCACGACTCTCGTGGGCCAGGCCATCGGTGCGCGGCGGCGCGATTGGGCTTTCAAAGTGGGCAATGGCATCGTATTACTCGCCGTTGTATACATGGGGGCGATCGGTGTGCTGCTGGCGGCGGCCGGTCCATGGGTGCTGCCTTTTTTCACGAACGGCGCCGACCCGCATGCCGTCCAAGTGGTGACCGAGGGCTGCACGGTGTTGTGGATAGCCGCGGGGTATCAATTGTTCGATGGGCTCAATATCAGCAGCGGCGCCATCTTGCGCGGCGCCGGAGATGTGCAGCTGCCGGCGCTCATGGTACTGGCCTTGTCATGGTTGCTGTTCGTGCCGCTTGCGCATAGTTTGTCCTTCGCCCCGGGACAGGGCTGGGTCCATTGGCTGCCGCAATTCGGCTTGGGCGCGGTGGGCGGCTGGTTTGCAGCCCTGGTGTATATCTGCTGCCTGGGCGTGATGTTGTTTCTTCGCTGGCGCTCGGGCGCTTGGCAGCGTATCTCGCTGTCTCTTAAATGATGCGCAGCCCGAAGTTCGCGCCGCGTGTCATTCTGGCAGCGTTGAGCTGCGGTGCAGCCGGCTCCGCATGGTCCGCGCCGCCGCCGGCAGCCCCACTACCTGCCGGCGTTAGCCAAGTGATGGCCGCACAGCACCTGCCGGCAAGCGCGATCAGTGTGGTGATCATCGACCCGGATTCCGGTCGCGTTCTGATGAGTCATGAGCCCGATGCGCCGCGCAGTCCGGCCTCCACCATCAAGACGGTGACCACGTTTGCGGCATTGGACATGCTGGGGCCGGCGTTCACCTGGCAAACGCGCGCTTGGACCCGCAAGGGTGATTTGATTTTGCAGGGCGGCGGCGATCCTTACATGATCTTGGAGCGCTGGTGGGCCTTCGTGCAGCGCTTGCGCGCCTCGGGTCTTCAAGAGATTCCCGGCGATATCATCATCGACAACACCGCGTTTTCATTACCGCCCGAGGACCCAGGCGCCTTCGACGGGCGTCCAAATCGTACGTACAACGTGCTGCCCGACGCGTCGATGGTGAATTTTCAATCCGTCGAATTCAAAGTGGTGGCCAATGCCGAGACGCACGAAGCACAGGTCATCGCCACCCCGGCGCCCGGCAATCTAGCGATCGAGAACCACATTCGATTCGCCACGGGGCGCTGCACCGGCCCGGCAGGGCAAGTTGATTTTCAGGTGGCTTCGCCGCAGTGGGATCGAGTGGTGTTCTCCGGTACGTTGTCGCCGAACTGCGCGGAGCAAAGTTTTGCACGCGTGCTGCTGCAGCCAACCACTTATGCGTTCGGTACTTTCGTGCAGTTGTGGCGCCAATCCGGCGGCGCGTTCTCGGGTAAGTTGCGCATTGAGGCCACGCCAGAAGACGCCAAACCGCTGCTGACCTTCGACTCTTTGACGTTGGGCGAGATCGTGCGGCTGACCAACAAATTCAGCAATAATCTCATGGCGCGCCATCTGCTCCTGACCATAGGAATGGAGCGATTCGGAAAACCCGCGACCCTGCAAAAGGGTGCCGATGCCATGGCCGAATGGGGCCGCGAGCGCGGGTTCGATTTACAGGGCATAGACATCGACAATGGGTCCGGTCTTTCGCGCAGCACTCATATCACCGCGCTGCAGATGGCGAGAATCTTGAGTGGGGCGTTTCACAGTCATTTCGCACCTGAATTCATGGCCTCCTTTCCTTTGGCCGGCATGGACGGAACG
>Ga0210387_10004534_pt1 | contig 10654 bp, 6 predicted proteins | sample IncBWC7OmetaG_FD_160108 | JGI IMG/M metagenome (GOLD analysis project Ga0210387, IMG submission 160108) | Forest soil microbial communities from Barre Woods Harvard Forest LTER site, Petersham, Massachusetts, United States - Inc-BW-C-7-O ... | reverse complement strand
AAGATCTCCATATCGACCCCGACTTCATGGCAGGACATTGCCGGTGGTTGCTGGAGAATGGCTGCGCGGGCATCGTTGTGCTGGGTTCGCTGGGCGAGGGCGCAACCTTATCTTTCGAAGAAAAGTTGCAGGTTTTGCGTACCTGCGTCCTCGCTGTGCACGGCCGAAGTCCAGTCGTGGCTTCCGTTTCGGCGTTGACGACTTCCGAAGCCGTCAGGATCGCAAAGGCAGCAGCAGATTTAGGCTGTGATGCTCTCATGGTCTTGCCGCCATACGTTTATCAGGGCAACTGGCGCGAAATGAAGATTCACGTCGCCGCAGTTTTCGAGGCTACGCCCCTTTCCTGCATGCTGTACAACAACCCGGTTGCTTACGGCACGGACTTCCTTCCTGAGCAGATTCGAGAGTTGGCGGCGCAGCACGAAAATTTCGAGGCGGTAAAGGAATCGAGCGCTGACGTCAGGCGGATATCCGCGATCCGGGCGTTGCTCGACCGTCGCCTGGAAATATTTGTTGGCGTCGATGACGCGGTGCTCGAAGCCATTGGAGTTGGGGCGACGGGTTGGATCGCTGGGTTGGTCAACGCACTACCACGCGAATCCGTCGACCTCTTCAACTTTGGTATGAATGGAGAAAGTGACAAAGCATTTAGCTTGTATCGCTGGTTCCTTCCGTTGCTTCGCATGGATACCAAACCGAACTTCGTTCAACTCATCAAGCTGGTGCAGGCGGAAGTTGGAATTGGGAATGCACGCGTGCGTCCGCCGCGCCTGGAGTTGGTGGGCGATGAACTTGAGCAAGTTAAGAAAACCATCCGCGACGCTCTGCGATCTAGGCCACAATCCGCGATCAGCTCTGCTCTACCTAACGCAAAATGAACGCCGAGAATCTTGTGAGACTATCTAGGATTGGCGTTTAACGCTGTTGCCGAGGGCTACCAGAAAAATTGCGCTCTTGCCCTCGGCGTGGGGACTGAAGAAGCGGGTCACGTCGTCATCGTAAAAGGTCAGACCAGTAGCGCCTAGACGTTGAGCGTAGGCCGCGAGATAGCACTTACCACCCAGGATGCCGGCCTCAAGCTGCACAGCGCGATACCCGCGATTGCCAAAACGCTGCAAGATCGGCCGCAGGTCCGCCAGGAAAAAGATGTCCACGGCAGCGTCCGCAGGCAACTGTTGCTCCAGTCCGAGGAAACCGGCAACGTCTCGGAAATTTCCCTGCTTCAGGCACTCGAGCTCCCTACGGTCGCGGTCCAAGAAGTAGGCTCCGGGTTCGAGGCCCTCCACGGCGTGGATAATCAGATAGAGATGGTTGAGTTGAGTTCCCAGCGGATCGAGAAAGTCAGCAGGCACGCCCCGCGTAGCTCGATCCAGTATTGTCGAAAGCTGCGGCAAGGTAATCGGCGTGCGGGCGAACTTGCGGGAAGAGCCGCGACGCAGGATGACCTGCTCGAGAGCATCGCGAGACATTTCATCGTCAGATGAAGGCCGGAGCTGAAAGACCGGCCCGGTCGGTGCCGGAAAACGGCTGGGCGGAGTGTGAACGCGCCACGCCGGAACTTCCTCGTTCGAATGCAGCGAGGAGGCGGCATGCATTTCTCGCATCACGGGATAGTCCACTTCGTGCCGAGAGAGCGGAACAGTCTCGAGGCCTAGAGAAGAGAATTCCACCGGAGATTGCAAAGGAATCGCGGAGCCGTGCCCGAGCGCCACCGCCGAGAAAGCCACTTCCCGTTGAGAATCGACATCCAGCAGGGCGTTCACCTTGTTGTCCACAAAGCCGCACACGACCTTGGCGGGCAACCCCAGTGCGGTGGCGACGGCCAACAGGTTGGCGAGCAAAGTGCCGTTGTCCCAGCCAAAATGGCGATAGGTGCGATCCTGATATTTCCAGGCATTGCGCCAATACGTGCAAGTGGAAACGACGGTCAGCGGTGCATGAGCGATAGCGGGTTCATCGCCCGTAGCTTCGACGAGTGCGCTCCGATAGTCTCCGGTCCGAAGTTGGCGCAGGCCGAACTCGGCAGGGGCGAAGTGATAAATGCCCGCCGGAAGATCGTCGAGATCCCCGCAAACCAGATAAAGCTCGACCTCGTAGAGCGCTCCCGTACAAGCCGCGGCGCGAAAATATATTTCGCCACCCGAATGCTTTCGCTGCCGGGTGATGCCGGACGAAAGATGGACGAGTTGGGCGATTGCTTTTAAATCAGGCATCGCGTTGGTCTGGGCAGGAATGCTCTCAGCGATAGCCGAGAGTGCAGCCACTCCAGTTTGAGGCGTCTCCTCCGGCAAGCGCGACGGCTCCAGCGTGGGGTAGATCTTGAAGGGCAAGGGCTGGTTGGCGAAGTCCAGGAAATGTGGATTGGCGCGGACGCTGGCGTAGGAGTGCTTCGTGGCGTTGTGATATTTGAGGGCCCCTTCGATGTCGCGATTCTCTGGCATGAATTTACGCCCCCAAGAGAAGAGCCGCGCATGTCATAGGCAAGAATCATATCTGAATCGGCCGAAGATGGGGCGAGCAGGCTCCCAACTCAGCGTTCCATGCCTTTCGCAACGCCTCCTGATTGTTGTTACACGATGGAGCGACTACCGTCCGCCGAAGCTGTAGCCGAGCGAGATGCTATACCGAGTCGCATAGTTGTGGCTGAATTCGATGTTGTTGTTAATCAGGTAGAGACGCACTTCCGGGCGAATGAAAGCATCACGCCAGAAGTAGGCGCGAATGCCACCCCCAAAGTCTCCCATGAAGTGATTGCTGCTAAGGTACGGGCTACATCCGATGTAGCCGCAGTTTAGATACGGGGTGTAGAACCGAAGATTCTCGCCGCCGATGCCAGCTATCAACTCAGCCGTAACGGGTTTGGCAAGTTTCGGAGCCCAGATCGCATTAAAGGAGTAAAGGATGGGACGATAAGGCTGGAAGCCTCCGTACAGCCCCCGACTCGCTCTCCAGGCAATGTCCCCTTCGATTCCCACGCGGTGCAGTAGCAGGAAGTCCGCACTGAAGCTGGGATACCCGCCGCCGGTCAAAGACGGGAAGAAAACACCGTTATTGATCGTGCTTGAACCCGAGGTGAGCGTGCCGAAGCCAAAAGCTGCATCGATCTGTTGTGCGTGGGCGGCGTTTTCGGAAAGGCAGAATAAGAAGAGGACGGTGATCAAAGTTAACTTTTTCAAAGTTCTTCTCCAGTAGAGCTTCAGAGACTTGGATGTGACCCGGACCGGTTGAGTTGGATTCAAGGCAGTGTCCCTGAAATCATTACCTGCTGCCTTCACGGCTGATTCCGACAAGTCTATGTCTTATTCAAACATCAGTTTGCGCAGCCGTAAATAAAGGTCAAGAGTTGTAACGAACAATGTTTGTGACCCACCACGTCTAAACCCCGAAACGATTGTGAAAGTTGCGCAGGCATCGGTGATAGGCTTATGTGCTGGTTACTTTGGTAATCCCGAATCGCTTGGTTCTTTCGCTGAATTGTCATACTGTGGGTCGGTGTCTCCTTATTTATATCTATGACGCTCCTTGAGAAGATACCTACCGTAGTGACGGTGGCTGTGCTGGTCGGGATTTTCCTGGCGCTGAAGCGGCACAGCCATTCCGCCCGTCTGCAATTGTGGATGGTGGCTTGGCTCCTCATCTTTACGCACTTCGTGGCGCAGTTGCTCGAGCCCGCCACGGGAGACATAAGCCCGTATCTTCTCGCAATCGATCTGGGCTCGCTGCAAGCCGCCGCCGTGGCCTTTGTCGTCTCTGTCTCTGCAGTCGCTGAGGATAAGGGCAAGCGAAGATTGATGCTTCTGGTAACCGGTGTACCTTCGGTAGCCTATACGATTCTGGCCAGTTACGATGTGCACGCGCGATGGCCTTACGTTTTCTGCCTGCTGATATGCTTCGTGGGTGGAATCCTTCTCCTCTTCTGGGTACGGAGGTTCTCTGGATACGCTGTTTCGCTGGCGCTGGTGGGGTCGGCAATTGCGCTTTGGGCGATCCGTGCCGCATTGCGCGGTTCCTTTGATGAAGGTCTGACCGCGCTGCTGGGGCTTGGCTTTGCACTCCCTGGAGTTTTTCTGTGCCGGAACTACTGGCGCGCTTCTCCGGGCATTCTCACCGCTGCCGGAGGATTTTTCTGCTGGGGTGCGGTGTTTCCGGTAGGAATGCTGCTGGATCGCATCGCTCCCCACGTGATCGTCCCCGCGGATCTATGGAATACTCCCAAGCTGTTTGTGGCGTTCGGCATGATTTTGGCGATCGTCGAAGACAAGTCTGAGTCCATCGCGAGTATGCAGGGTAAACAGCGGGCATTGAATGATCAGCTGGAACGCTTCTCGACGATTACCTCGCAACTCCTGAGTGGCGCGACGGTGGACTTGTTGTGCAACGAAATCGCTTCTGCCATTACCGACGTGAGCAATTTCCGTCTCGCGGTTATCCAACTGGATAGTGGAAGTTATGGTTTGCGAGTGGCAGGTGCGAGCGGACTGGCTCCCGCTGCATTGGCTGAGTTGGAGAAGAAAGCACGCCGCTGGACCGCGGATGACATTAAAGACTTCTGCGCCCGCGGCCGCCAGATCGGGCAGAATTCGTTTCTGCTTCCGGCGTCCGAAGCCGCGAAGTACGATCCGTTAAAGAGTTCCCTCTGCTACGAGACAAACCCATACTGGAATACGGGAGATGAGCTCCTGATTCCACTAGTTTCCGCACGCGGCGGCTATCTGGGTTGCATTGGATTGGATGATCCTCGGAACGTGGAAGCGGTCAATGCCTCGGAGTTGGCGCGAATCGAGCTTCTGGCGGCGGATCTGGCAGTGGCTCTTGAACTGAAATCGCTGCAAAGCCAGTTGATCCGCTCGGAGAAACTTGCGGCATTGGGGCAGTTAGTGGCCGGGGTCGCACACGAATTGAACAACCCGCTGACCGCCGTAATGGGCTACGGCGATCTGCTCAGCGACGACGTGCCTGCGGGGCCTGCGCGCGACAAACTCGACAAACTGGTCAACGAGAGCCGGCGGATGAAGAAGATCGTTGAAAACCTGCTACGCTTCTCCCGACAAAGTACCATGGACCGGCAGTCGGTTGACCTGGCTCCAGTGGTGAAAGACGTGCTTACCTTGCGGGAATATTATGCGCATACCCGAGGGCTTGAGATTCTGACGGACATTCGGTCCAACCTGCCGCGTGTAGCGGTGGATGAGGACCAGTTCAAGCAGATTCTGCTTAACTTGGTGAACAATTCAATCGATGCCGTGGAAAATATGGAAGGTCCGAAGCGGATCACGGTGCGGGCATTTACTCGTGGAAACCGTGCCGTTGTCGAAGTCGAAGATTCCGGGCCCGGATTCAAGGACCTGAATCGCGCACTCGATCCGTTTTACACGACGAAACCCGTAGGCAAGGGCACCGGCCTGGGACTGAGCATTTGTTACGGAATCATCAAGGAGCACGATGGCGAGATCAGGCTCGCGAATCTGCAACCGCATGGCTCGCGAGTGACGGTAGAGTTGCCGCTGGGCGAAATAAAAGAATCAAGCAACGCGGCCAGAGCCGCTGAGATGAGCTGATGACGAAACGTCCTGATGATCAGAATGGCGATCGGAAGGCCACTTAGAGTGGATGTTAGTCCTGTCCCGCGCCTGCGGCGAAAGCTCTCGAAATATCCATCATTGGAGCCAAAACACTCTCGGCTGCTTCGTTCGGCACTTGTACAAGCTCAGGTTGGTAGGAATACTCAGGAATGATTTCCTTCATCTTGGCGCGGATTGATACTTCAGTGCCTGAATTCGTCAACGAGACTAGGTCTTCCAGGTGGGCGCACAGAGACGGCCATGCGATGATCTCAGACTGGGTTCGTTTTACCTTACGGTTCGTCGTCCCGAATTTTCTTTCTCCCGGATAGAACAGATCCTCGTACATCTTTTCTCCTGGGCGTAGGCCGACGAATTCGATCTTTATCTCCGCCGGAGATTTTCCACACTGGCGAATCAACGAATGTGCCAGATCGAGGATGCGGACAGGATTTCCCATGTCCAAGACCAAAATGTCGCCGTGCTCGCCGACCGTGAATGCCTGCAAAACCAGGGACACGGCCTCAGGAATCGTCATGAAGAATCTGGTGATTTCCGGGTGTGTGATGGTGATGCGCCCCTCTTTTTCGATCTGCTCTTTGAACACCGGAATCACGCTGCCCTGAGAACCCAACACATTTCCAAACCGTACCGAGACGCAGCGCATGCGCTTTTTGGGTCTGGCCGCCAGGATGAGTTCACCCAGCCTCTTGGTGGCACCCATGAAACTCGTCGGTTGCACCGCTTTATCAGATGAAATTAAGACGAACGCCTCACAGCCGCATTCCTCGGCGACTTCCAATAAAGGGGGAACGGCGAGGACATTATTGGTGAGCGCACCGCGAATATTGAGTTCGACGAGTGGGACGTGCTTGTAGGCCGCGGCGTGGAAAATAATTTCGACCGCTCCCTCACCTATGATTCGTCGCATGCGTGAAGTGTTGGCAACATCCGCGACCGCGTACACTACCCGATCACCGCCAGGCAGCTTCGTCAGTTGCAATTGCAAGTAGAACATCGGCGTTTCCGCTTGGTCCAACACAATTAACTTGGCGGGAGAGTAGGTCAGAATCTGACGACAAAGCTCTGAGCCAATCGAGCCCGCAGCCCCCGTGACCATCACAACTTTTCCGGCTATCTGGTTGCGAACCTGGCTCAGGTCCAGTTGAACAGGATCGCGGCCCAGAAGGTCCTCAACGCTGACCTCTCGCAATTGTGAAATTGCCCCGCGGCCCATCAATAGGTCATGAAGGTGCGGAACTGTTCGATAACGTACACCGGCTTGCTCGCATATTCGGCTGATGCGCTGCATTTGGGCGCTATTGGCTGAAGGAATGGCGATGAACAGCTCTTCCGCATCATAGGTGTCGACCATCGTCGCGACGCTGTCAATCTTGCCCACGACCGGCACGCCATGGATCTTTGCTCCGTGCTTGAAAACATCGTCATCGAGACATGCCACCGGAACAAATTCAGTTTTCAACATTTCGCGTATCAGAAGGCTCGCTGCCTCTCCCGCACCTGCGATGATCACCGGACGCTTCTCGCGCATGGCTGAGCCGACGAGCGTTTTGCTCTTGAGAGCCATAGCGCATAAGCGCGCCCCCGCTAACCCTGCTGCCGTAATAATCGCTTCGAGTATGTAAATCGAAAGTGGGAACTCATACTTTCTAGAAACATAACGAGTGGTCACGAAAAACGCCAGGCTGCCGAGAGCAACTGCTTTTCCGATGTCAATGACATCGCTCACGCCAGTATGACGCCAGTATCCATGCAAAAGATTGAAGCGCGCCAATGCGGCGATTCGGAACAAAATCAATACTGGGACACAGCTAAAGAGCAGGGTTGGGAAGGGAATTCGAAAGTCGAAGCGTAGCAACCACGCGAGCGCGACCGAACTGGCAATCAGCAGAAAATGAAACAATGTGATCGCCCAAAACCGCTGCCTGACAAACATAGAGGAGGTGTTACGGAATTCTCTTAACATAGGAGTAATCGGAAAATGATTTATGTATAAGTTGTCGGTGCCGCGGCGCAACCGCGAGCCGAGACGGTGTTGCGTTTTACTGCTTTCGTGATTACATCTTCGATTGTTTGACACGTGAGCGCGATGTGTTCGTCAGACAGTGTGGGATGGACCAAGAACATCAGGCTGGTCTCGCCAAGTAACCTGGCCACGGGGAGAGTCGGATGCTTGCGCCGCGCAACGAACGCCTTTTCAAGGTAGATCTCGCTGCAACTTCCGACGAAGCAAGGTACGCCTTCCGCTTTGATCGCTCGCATGATGGCATCGCGATCCCATCCATCCTGCAACATTTCGGGACGCACAAACGCGTAGTACTTGTAATACGCGTGATAAACGCTGTCCGGGACTGTTGGAATTCGCAGGCCGGGCAAGCCGGCAAGAGCATTGGTCATCGTGTTCGCGTGACGACGCCTGGTCTCTACCCACCGAGGTACTTTTGTGAGCGCCACTCGTCCGAGTGCCGCTTGTACCTCTGTCATTCGCCAGTTTGTACCGAACGATTCGTGGAGCCAACGAAAGCCTTCTCCGTGCTCGCAGTTGTGAACGGCGTCGTAGCTTTTTCCGTGGTCTTTGAAGCTCCACGCGCGCTCCCAAAGGGCAGGATCGTTGGTGGTAAGCATTCCTCCTTCGCCGGCCGTCGTCATAATCTTGTCCTGGCAGAATGAGAAGGCCGCGGCGTGTCCCATGGATCCGACTGGTCGCCCTTTGTACATGGCGCCCTGTGCTTGCGCACAATCTTCGATTACGTACAGACCGAACTCGGCCGCCAACTTGAGAATAGGGTCCATGTCACAAGGCCAGCCAGCCAGATGCACCGCGATGATGGCTTTGGTTCGCGGAGTGATGGCGCGCCGGATCGCTTCTGCTGTGATGTTTTGGCTGTCGAGGTCAACGTCGACGCAAACTGGACGGGCGCCACGCATAACGATGCAACTGGCGGAAGCGATAAATGTGCGGCAAGTAGTGATGACCTCGTGCCCGCGTCCGACTCCGAGAGCCTGCAATGCCAATTCCAGGGCAACCGTTCCATTGGCCAGGCAAATTGCATACTTCGTGCCGACCGACTGGGCGAATTCCGCCTCGAACAGCCGGCCTTCGTGTCCAGTCCAGTAATTGACGTTTCCCGATCGTAGGACGGAAGTCACGGCTTCGATTTCGTCGCCCTCGAAATGAGGCCATGGGGCAAACTGTAACAGGGTTTGCCCGGCCGGTGACACAGTTCTCTGGTGAAGCGCTGCAGTAGTCATGGAGTTGGAAGCGTTTTCAGTTAGATTTTGCGATGACAGAATGGTCAAACCGCGAGTGCATATTCAGCCGCAATAGCAGAGATCGTTTGCCACGCATGTTGATATTGCTGATAGTCGGCATCGTTTGGAATTCGAGAACGGCGAGCAATCATGTGATCCCACAACCCGAGTGTCGCAGCCGAGCGATAGATCATCTGCTTTCCCCGGGCCTTGACGATCTCAATCGCGCTATCCAGCGGATATTGATCAAGTTGTTTTTGGAACATCCGGCAACAGTAGCCCAGAGCCGAGCTGACTTTATTGAGCGTGGTCGAACCCTGTTCACGATAAACATACAAAGGCGCGGGCAAAACCGCGAATTGTCTGCCCAGCAATGCCCGCAAAAGAAAGTCAGCGTCTTCGGCGATCGGAAATGTGGTGTCAAAACCGGTTTGCTTGGCTAGATCAGCTCTGATCATCGAGGGCGCAAATGCTAAAGGCGGCATCCCCGGATGTTTCATGGGAGGGCGGATAACTGGAGCACTCCCGTTTGAACATCGCACTCCTACCAGTTGATCGTTCGTGTTCGCGATAGCCATGCCGGTGCTTACCATGGCAACATCCGGCTCAGCTTCGAGCAACTCCACTTGATCTTGAAACTTATCTGGATAAACCCAATCATCGGCGTCAAGGAATGCGATGTATTTACCTTGCGCCATCTCCAGCGCATATTGGCGAGCGTGGCCGCGGCCGTAGTTGCGGTCGAGACGACGACATTGGATTCTGGAGTCGCCGACTGCATTAATGATGTGCTCAGGATTATCCGTTGAGCCATCGTCCACGATGATGCACTGCCAGGCGTCATAGGTCTGCGCCTGGAGAGAGGCGAGGGCTAGAGGAAGCGTGTCGGTGGCATTGAACACGGGCATCAAAACCGAGATCAGGGGTATCATGAGGCCACCTGCCGCCATCGCACGACGTGGGAGCGCATTTTGTCCGTCATGAAAACAACTTCCACGGTAGGAAGGGCAGCCGCAATCGCAAAGGTGGCGAAGAGTACCAGGACGCTAACGCCACCGTAAAAGTATTCACCGCTCATGCCGCCGACAATGGCTGTGATCAAGGCCGCGCGAGTGGCAACGCTGATCTTGTTTGGGCTGGTGGTCTTTAGCCCGGCCTGCCGCCAGGTAAGCGCGAAGACCGACATCATGAGGATTCCCCCGACGATGCCAGTCTCTAAGAACATTTGAAGGAAAAAGTTATGTGATCCCGAGTCCCACAGACCCGAGGTTCCTCCTCGATGGTAAAACCCCGTGCCAAGGACAGGCGCATTGATCAGTTTTGGTGCCTCGTGGACCCATGTTGAGAAACGCGCGCCATCGTCCACCGACTGCAGTGATGTGTCGTCAGGGGGCGAGAACGTCAAATCAACAAGAGATTGAAAATTCGGAAGAGTCTCGTATGCGGTCACGGACGCCAAGCCAACTATGAAAATGATCGCCAGAGTCTTGAGGGTCTGTGTTCTTTTCCAGAAGATGTAACCAAAACCCGCGGCGAAGGCGAGCCATCCACCTCGCCCATGGCTCGAAAGCGAACTCGATATCAATACAGAACATATCGCGAACGCGATGGAGACACTCGCATATTGTCTCCACCTGCGACTGCCAATATTGTCTACCCACAGCCCTGCAATGTAAGAGCAGAGGATCGCGACTGAAACGATGATGGCATTGTAGGACTTGTATCCTTCGAGGGCATCAGTTGGCTGAACATCTGGACCTCCGCTGCTTGCCAGCAAGCCCATGCTGAGCATGACCATGGCCGCAAGGAGTGACCAGATC
>Ga0210387_10004533_pt1 | contig 10655 bp, 12 predicted proteins | sample IncBWC7OmetaG_FD_160108 | JGI IMG/M metagenome (GOLD analysis project Ga0210387, IMG submission 160108) | Forest soil microbial communities from Barre Woods Harvard Forest LTER site, Petersham, Massachusetts, United States - Inc-BW-C-7-O ... | reverse complement strand
GAAACGGTCGTCGTTGCGGTGGAGCCTCCGAGCGTAAACGCGACCGGCACGCCCTGGCCCGAGCCGTCGTCCGTGACGAGAGACCCTTTCACGGTGGCCGTCTTGCCGACCAAGCTCACGTTCGCCGTGTTCTCCAAACCAGTAGTCTGTGTGGACAGCGTGTCGAGACTGGTGTTGATGCCCATCGTCGCCTGCAGCGTGGAGAACTGCGCGAGTTGCGCGACGAACTCCGTATTGTCTTGCGGCGAGAGCGGGTCTTGATTCTTCAACTGCGCAACCAGCAGGGTCAGAAAGTCCTGCTCGCCCAGCGCCGATGCAGAGCCGCCCAGCGCCGAGCTGAGATCCGAAGAGCTCGCTGCGGTGGGAGTACTGGCGGTACTGGTGGCAGCGGCAGCTGCGTTGTTGGAGACGGATGCGACCATGATTCAACCGATCAAGTTCAATTTGCGTGCTAGGCGCCGACGTTCGGCTTGGCTATCAGTCACAGTGCCTTCCGAGCTCTCTCGAGCGTCAGTCGCTGCACTGTTGCGTGGTGGAGCAAGAACGGTGCCGAAGCCCGCACCGCGCACGACGTTGACCGAATCGACGTGAATTCCAGCGTTTTGCAGGCTCTGGATCAGCGCTGCGCGCTCGACCTGCAGCGCGGCTTCTGCTGCCGAGCCCTGCACGCCGATCGTCACGCGCATGGCGCCCTTCTCGCGGTCGACGAGCAGCGCCACTTCGCCGAGGTCTCCACCGTCAACTCGTACGATCATGCGCTTTTCATCGGCATTCGCGGCTTCGCCCGCGTCGCCGACCGCGGCGCCACTCGTCGTTGCCGGCGTTTGGGCGGGTGTCATATCTCCGGCACCCACGCGCCAATCGCTCGTCTCCATCTCGGACTGCAACGGAGCCGTGTAGGCCAATTGCTCACCTAGCGCGAGCGCCCAGCGTTTCGCCTGCTCGAGCGTGTTCTTCCGCTCGGTCTCGGAGCGGTCCAGAGTCGACGCGTCGAGCCCTTTGCCGAGCCCGTTGAACAGCGCGTCGCTCATTGCTCGCCTCGCGAACGATCGTTACTGAAGCGCAGCGCCGCGATCTCGTCTTCCAAACGCCGCTCCACACGCTCGGTCACGACGCGTTCCTCGTGGACCAGGCGTTCCGACAAGAGCTCGACCTTCTTCAGCTCTCCGCGCGCCGAGAGCACGTGCTGTTGCGCGCGCGCGGTGACCGTGCGCGCCTTGACCACGAGGTTATCGGCGTTTGCCGCAAGCGCGGCTCGCGTCTGCAACCACTCGTTCGCTTCCACCCAGTTTTTTGCGGCGATTTCCGCACCCGCGAGCTTCATTCGAGTTTCGGACGCGTGCTGCAGCGCCGCTTGTTCGGCCTCCGCACGCTGCCGGGCTTCGGCCTCGCGCGCCTTGGAGCGCGAGAGCTCTGCCACGCGCTTATCGAGCTCCTTGCTGCGATGATCGATTACTTTTTCGATACGCTGACGTCGAGGGCTCATCTCACCTTCCTACCGTTGGCGATGAACTAACGCTTCACTCGTTCGCGCAACTGCGCGAGCATGGCCAAGCGCGTGCGCGACTCTTCGATGCGCGTCGCCTCGTTGACCCGTTGCTGTAAGAACGCGTCGATTTGCGGCAAGGCCGCGATAGCGGTATCCACGCGCGGGTCGCTGCCCGCGGCGTACGCGCCGACCTGAATCAGATCCTTGGCCTCGCGATGCGCAGACATCATGTCGCGCACCGCGCCGGCCGCGCGCAGCGTGGCTTCCGGCGCAATCTCCGGCGCCAGGCGTGAAATACTGGCCAATACGTCGATGGCCGGGAAGTGTCCGCGCTCCGCCAGCGAACGCGACAACACGACGTGACCGTCCAAAATGCTGCGCACCGCGTCGGCGATCGGGTCGCTCAAGTCGTCGCCTTCCACGAGCACCGTATAGAGTGCAGTGATCACGCCCTGCCCGCTGCTGGTGCCCGCGCGCTCGAGCAAGCGCGGCAATGCGGCGAAAACCGACGGCGGATAACCTTTGGTCGCTGGGGGCTCGCCGGCCGCGAGCGCCGCCTCGCGCAGGGCCATCGCGTAGCGCGTCACCGAGTCCATCACGAGCAGCACGCTCTTGCCCTGACTTCGGAAGTATTCCGCGATCGCGGTCGCCGACTCCGCGCCGCGCGCACGAACCAAGGGCGGCATGTCGCTAGTCGCCGCAACGACCACCGATTTGGCCAAGCCGTCCGGGCCGAGCGAGTTGCGGATGAAGTCGTTGAGCTCGCGACCACGCTCGCCGATCAGCCCGACCACGTTCACGTCCGCCTGCGAAGACCGGCAAATCATGCCGAGCAGCGTGCTCTTGCCCACGCCAGCGCCGGCGAAGATGCCCATCCTCTGCCCTACGCCGAGCGGCAACAGCGCGTCGAAGGCGCGCACACCCGTCGCAAAGGAATGCTCGATGGGGCGCCGTGCAAACGCCGGCGGCGGTGATGCATTGACCGGACACGCCCGCTCGCTCACGATCTCCGGGCCACCGTCGAGCGGGCGCCCGAACGAGTCCACGACGCGGCCCAACATCCCGAACGAGCACGGCACAGTAGCGCCGCGTTCCAAGCGCAGGACGCGCGCGCCTGGGCGCACGCCCGAGAGCGGGCCGAGAGGGGTCGTGAGCAAACGCCCCGCGCGAAAGCCCACGACTTCCACCTCGAGCCGGGAGCCGAATGGGTCGTGAATGGCGAGCGCGTCGCCGACCGCCGCACGCAGGCCACCCACTTCGACAATCAACCCGACCACGTCCAACACCACGCCTTCCGGGCGATGGATCGGGGCCGTGCGACAACGCGCTAGAAGTCGCTCGAGCATCACTCTCCGTCTCGTTGCGGCAGGTCGGAATCTGGTTTCAACGCGTTGAGCAGGGTCGTGATGCGCGACTCGATCGACTCATCCACCGAACCGAGCTCGGTTTCGACGACGCAGCCGTGCTCATCGAGTGAAGTGTCGAGGCGCACTTCGGCGTGCGCTCCTCGGTCTGCCAGGCGCTTTTCGAGGTTTTCGCGCGCTGCTACGAAACCGCGCCCCACACGCACGAGAACGCGGTCGTGAGCGCCGAGCGCTTCTAGCCCCTCGCGCACGAGGCCGGCCACTAGTTGCGGATTCAGCGAGATTTCATGGGCGATCACGCGACGCGCGATGATCGTCGCCAGCTCCCCGAGTTGGCCTGCGGTCTGCTCCAACACGCGGCTGCGTTCACTGACCAGCAGTTCCACCGCGCGCTCGAACGCCGCGGTCGCTTCCGGATCGATGATGAGCTGAGGAGGCGGCGCTGGCAGCGCTTGAGCTTCGGCAACCGCTGCCGCCGAAGGCGGGGTCGTCGCGGGGTGACCCGACGCGCGCGGGCGCTCGGAGGGTCGCGGCGGTCGAGAAGCGCGCTCCGGCTCTAGCTCTTGGCGAATCGCGTCGACGAATTCACTCGGCACGCGCGGCGGCGCGAGCGACGGCGTGTCTTCCCTCTTGGCGCTGCGCCGGCGCGCCGTGGGCATCCAAGACGGCAAGCGCTCCACGTCTTGGGACACATTGGTGAACTTCACTCGGCGCGGGCTGTCGGTCATCGCTTCCGCTTCGGCCGTTTGCCGCGGCGCTTCAAACCACCGCATTCTTGTTCTCGAGTGAAATGGTGCCCTCTGCGTCGAGGCGCAGCGCCACCTCTACGATCTCGCGTTGAGCGGCCTCCACATCGGCAAGCCGAACTCCGCCCATGACTTCCATATCTTCCTTGATGCGCTCGGACGCGCGCTTGGACATGCTGGTGAAGATGTGGTTTCTGAGCGACTCCGAGGCCGTCTTCAGCGCCATCGTCAGCTTCTCGACGGGCACGGCTTCCAAGAGCGAGCGCAGCGCGCGCGCGTCGAGCACCGACAGATCTTCGAAGGTGTACATCGCGCGGCGAATTTCCGTGGCCAGCTCCGAGTTGCCTTCTTCGAGCGTGCCGAGCAGCGCCTCGCCCGTTTCACGGCCCATGCGTCGCACGAGCGCCGCTGAGCGGGCGATGCCATCCACGCTGCGGATGGTGTCGGCTTGAGCAGCCGGCAACTCCGCCGACAGCGCACTCGCAACCTCTTCCAGAAGTGCGGCCGGAATTTCGGTCATGTTGCCCAAGCGCTCGAGCACCTGCGCACGCCCGGCCTCGGGCAGTTGCTCCAAGACGCGCGCGGCTTTCTCGTTGTCGAGCTGCGAGAGGATGGCGGCGACGAGCTGCGGGTGCTCGTTCTCCATCACGGAAGCGAGCGCGCTCGGCTCGGCCGCGGCCAGACGCTCGAGCGCCGAATCCTGTTGGTCGACGAAGATCTCCTGCGCCGCGGTCTCGCCCAACGCCCGCCCTGCCAGCCGGCGCAAGTAGCGTACGCCCCCGCGCGGCACCGCGACGGCCTCCTGGGTGTGCTGGACGAACTCGGTGTACACCTTGCCAAGCGCGGCTGCGGGTACGGCGCGCATCCCAGCAGCGGCGGTCCGCAGTTTCCTTACATCCGCCGCGTCGAGCTCGCTCAGGATCGGCGTCGCTGTCGCCTCGTCTAACGAGAGCAGCATCAGCAGGGCTTTTTCTGGGCCGCTCAAGTCCATCTGCGGCGGTTCAATGCGAGAGGTGTGCCGAGGTTCGGCGGAGCTCCTTCACTCCGCGGGCGAGAGCTCGGCCGCCTCGGCGCTCAACCAACGGCGCAGCACGACGGCCGCAGTGGCCGGGTCTTTCGCGGCGAATTCCAGAGCGCGCTCGCGGGCTTCCGCGGCCAAGGCCGACTCGTCGGCGAGCAGCGCTCGCGCATCTTCCGCGCTGCCGAGCGGCATGGCGGCTCCCGCCAGGCCTGCACCCGAAAGCTGAGCTTCCAAAGCACGCGCCTGCAGCGCCTTGTAGCCCGCTTTGCGCTGTCGCCAGACCATTACCAGCGCGCAAAGCACCGCCACCGCGAGCAAGCCGGCTAGCCCGACGGGCAGCCAGCGGCGCATCTGGGTGAGCCTATCGATGACCGGCGGGGCGTCCTCGGTGTCCAAACGAGCGAATTGGACCGCGCGCACCTCGACCTCATCACCGCGCGTGGCGTCGAAGCCGACGACGTGTTTGACGATGCCTTCCAGCGCGGCGACCTCCTCGGGAGTTCGCGGCACGAAGTTCGAGTGCTCGCCGTGGCGCTCGTAACGCCCATTCAGGACCACCGCCACGCTCAAGCGCTTGATATCGCCCGGCGGCATCGTGGTTTTCTGGGTGATGCGCTGCACTTCCCAGTTCCGGGTCTCGCTCCGCCTGATACCGCCACCCGCGGTGGGCGCGGCGTCATCGGCGGTTTTGCCGTCTTGAGCATCGGGCAAGTTCGATTTCGCACCAGGCACGCCTGCAACACCGGTGTCGGCCGCGCCGTTCGATTCCTCGGTCTTGTGCTCGCTGCGCAGCGCCGTTTTCGACGGGTCGTACAGCTCCTCGGTGCGTTCGCGCGAGGCCTCGTTCAACTCGACGTTCACCCGCACGTCCGCGTTACCCGGGCCCACCACCCGCTCGAGCTGCGCTTGGGTATCGGCCTCGAGCTGAGAGCCGAGCGAGCGCGATTGTTCGGCCCCGCGATCGGACATGTCCGAAGCGCCGCCAGCGTCAGAATTCGGACGGTGCAGCGTCAACCCCTCTGTACTCACGACCGAGATGCGGTCCTTGCTCAGACCGGGCACTGCCATCGACACCAAGTGCACGACAGCCGCCACCTCACGTTTGCCGAAATTCGTGGAGTTCGTGAGCTTCACCACCACGGAGGCCGACGCGCTCTCTTCACGCGCCGCAAATAACCGATGTTCCGGCAAAACGAGGTGTACTCGCGCGGCCTTCACGCCGTCGATGCTCATCACCGAGCGCACGAGCTCGCCCTCGAGCGCGCGCCGCAGATTGACCTGCTGCTCGAACTCCGTCGCGCCAATCCGGCTGCGATCGAAGATCTCGAAGCCCACGCTGCCACCCCGTGGCAGTCCTCCGGCCGCGAATTCCAGGCGCAAGGCGGCAACGCGATCTTCGGGCACTTCGATGGCGGTGCCGCCATTTTCGAGTTGATACGGGACCTGACCGGTCTTCAGCTTCTCGACCATCTGAGCCGCGTCTTCGGTGCTCAGCTCGGTGTACAGGTAGGCGTAGTGCTCACGTGAGCTCACCACGGATATCGCAATCACCGCGATCAGCGCTGCGGTCGTGAAAAAGACCAGCGCAAAGCGTTTCAGCGTGGGCAAAGCTGCCCAGAAATCGCTCAGTTGCTTCAGGAACGCGCGGGCCTTGTCGGGCATTTTCGGAAAACTCTCGGCTCTCTAAGGAGAAAATCAGATCTGCATGCGCCACAGCTCGTAGAAGGCGTCGACCACCTTGCTTCGGATGTTGCTGACCAGGCGAAGCTCGATGTCGGCCTTGCTAAGCGCAAGCATCGTGCCGTGAATGTCGTCGCGCGTTCCGGCCGCGAATTCCTGCCCCGCGCTCTGAGCCTGCTGGATGCTCGTGTTGGCGTCGCCCGCAACGTTCTTGAGCACACTCTCGAACAGGGCAGCCCCGCTCGGATCGACCTGCTGGGGGGCAACGGCCGGCTCCGCTTCGTACCGCGCGTGCGGTGCGATCAGGGATATTCCGGGGCCTTCCAGCGGGTTCATCGCCTAACTCAGCGGCCGATGCCGAGGGCGGACTGGCCCATCTGTTTCACTGATTCGATCGAGGTGACGCCGGCCTCGTAGGCACGTGAGGCGGTGATCATGTTCACCATTTCCTCGACTGCGTTCACGTTCGGATACTCGACGTAACCCTGAGCGTTGGCGTCCGGGTGGCCTGGCTCGTAGACCATCATGCCCGGCCGCGTGTCCTCTTTGATGCCCGCCACGCGCACTTCGGAGACGCCGCCTTGGGTCGCAATCACCCCTCGGGATTGGTCGAGCCCGACCGCTTCGAACACCGGATCGAGCCGTTTATAAGGCCCCCCAGCTTCGGTTCGCGTGGTCCGGGCATTCGCCAGGTTGGACGCGATGGTGTTCATCCGGACTCGTTCGGCCGACAGCCCAGAAGCGGCCACGTCCATCGCGCTAAAGACACCCAGCATCGCTCAATTCCTCCCGGTATTCGCAGGTCCAGAGTTCATCGGATTTCAGTCTTTCCCGTCGTCCGCGGCAAAATGCATCTGCTTCAGCTCGGCCGAGACGATCGCCGAAACCACGTCGTATCGCAGCTGATTGGCGGCCACTTTTCCGGCTTCTCGGTCCAAGGACACGTAGTTACCGTCGTTGCCCGCGCCGGCGGATACATCCTGAAAAACGCGACCTTCGAGGTCGCTCCCGCCCGCGCCACCGCCCACGCTCAGGTGTGCTTCGTTGGTACGAGCCATCGCCACGCCCAGCGCACCCTCGAAGCTCGCGCCCTCGACGCGAGCTAAATCGTTCGGTTTGTAACCGGGTGTGTCGACATGTGCGATGTTCGAGGCCAACACGGAGTGCCGCTCGAGGTGATAGTCGAGCGCGGCATGCAGTGGGGCGATGGAGGCGAATAGATCCGCCATGGCCCTCACTCAGCACGCGCCGTGCCACCTCGATTTTTTTCTCAAGGTCGACTCAAAGCCTCCGTTCAAGCTCCGTGAACCGAGGATTGACTAAGCTAGGTCGGATTCACCCCATGGGGTAGTTCCGTACCCAGGTTCTTGGCGCTGAGCATTTCCGCCAAAACTCGAAGAAACGCGCCGTTAGCGCGGGTCAACTTGGACCCTCCGGAACTCATCGTCGCGTTTCCGACGCATACGGTAACAAGGCGAGCGCCAATAGATCAACGCTGATTCGCCAGCGCGCCGACGGTTGGCCCGTCCGTTGCTAAGCGCATGGCACCGAGATGAGGAGCTCGATACCCATGACCAGCCCGACGCCCAACGACCTCACCGCAGGATTTGGTGACTTCGCAGATGATGAGTACACATCCGGTGTTTATCGAACGGACAGTAGTCCGCCTCTTGCGGCGGTGACGATCATTCCGGCCGACGACGCCGTGCTCGACTCCGACGACGACAGCGACATGGCGAGCGAGCTCGTTGACGACTCCAGTGATGGCGCGCTCGAGCACGCTTTGCTGCCCGCGGAACCGCGCGCGCTTCCGACGAGCATGCAGGGCGTAATTGGCTTGTCCGAGTCACTCGTGGACTTGTTTCGCGTCATCGACCGAGTCGCCGACACGATGTGCACGGTGCTCGTTACTGGCGAGAGCGGCACGGGCAAGGAGCTCGTAGCTCGCGCGGTTCATCGCGCTAGCCCGCGCGCGAACAAGCCATTCGTGGCCGTCAACTGCGGCGCAATTCCGGAAGCGCTCTTGGAGAGTGAATTGTTCGGTCATGCGAGGGGCGCCTTCACCGGCGCGCACGCCGCAAAGATCGGTCGAGTCGCGCTGGCTGAAGGCGGTACGCTCTTCCTCGACGAGATCGGCGAGATGCCGCTCTCGTTGCAGGTGAAGCTACTGCGCGTCTTGCAGGCTCGAGAGTACTCGCCCGTCGGCGACAACCGCACGTTGAAAGCCGACGTCCGCATCGTTGCAGCGACCAACGTCAACCTCGAAGAGGCCGTCGCATCCGGCGTTTTTCGCGAGGATCTGTACTACCGGTTGAACGTGATCCACCTGACCGTGCCTGCGTTGCGCGAGCGCGTCGAGGACGTGCCGGTGCTCGTGTCGCACTTCTTGGCCAAAGCGAAGGACAAGCTGGGCCGCGACAAGCACATGGAGATCTCTCGCGCCGCAGCGCAGCTGCTCGTCGAATATCAGTGGCCCGGAAACGTGCGTGAGCTCGAGAACACCATCGAGCGCGCCGTGCTCTTGTGCACCGGCAACACCATCGAAGCCAAAGACCTGCCGCAGCGCGTCTGCGGACTGGGCATCGAAAAGCGTACAGCGCTGCGTTTGCCCGACGCAGGTATCGATCTGCGAAACGCGGTCGAGTCGTTCGAGAATCAGCTGATTCGTCAGGCGCTCGAGCGCACCAAGTGGAACAAGAAGCAAGCAGCGTCGCTGCTCGGCCTGAATCGCACGACGCTGGTCGAGATGTTGAAGCGCAAGCGCATCGCGCCGCGCGCTGCCTGAACGACTGCGCGGCAATGGGCCCAGGGGGGTTGGCCCAACACTTGCGAAGGACGACTCGGTATGCGCGCTCCGAGTAAGATCATCAGCGGCTTGGTCAGCGTCGTGACGCTTGGCTGCTCGATGTTGCTCAGTAGTCCCGCGCACGCGGAAGGTGGCTACCTGACCGACGCGAGCTTTGGTCTCGGCAGTGGCCTCGAGGGCGGCGACCCTGGAACGGGCAAGCTCACCTATCACCGAGCTCGCCTGCGAATTTTGACCGGGATCGATCTGCGCGACGAAGAGGATCGAAGTGACGCGCTCGGCTTCCGAGCCTTCGTCGAATTGGAAAAGCGCGGCAGCGTCGGCGCTGAAGCGCGTTACGAACGCTGGATGACCCACACCGTCGGTGTGTACTGTGGGCTGACCGGCACCGTCGCACCCGAGACGCTGTTCGGTGGCGGCGTCGGCGCGACGATCGTCATTCCCTTCGGCAAGCGCGCCGGGTTGTATTTGGAACCGTCCTTTCAAGCGCTGCCGGTCGGCAGTGACTTGCCACACGGAACAGTACTGATTTGGGGCCTATTTACGGCCGGAATCCAGTTGGGGTTGTGAGCATGCGCCACTTGTTGTCCGGCATCTTGCTACTTTTGTTCTGGTCCGCAGTTGGCGGCTCCGTGGCAACCAACGCGGGCTGCGGCGGCGGGACGTGCATTCGCAACTCCGATTGTGCCGATGGCTTTCGCTGTGACCGCGGAGAGTGTGCAGTAGTGACCAGTCCACCGGCAGACGCCGCGGCCTCCGTCGGGGACGCCGCTCCAGCCGCTACTGACGACGCCACGCCGATCGACAGCGGAGTGAGTGACGGCGCATTGGACAGCGGGAGCCAAACTCCTGACGCGAGCTGAGCGCGGCGTAGTGCGCCCAGCCGCCGGGCGCCTCGCGATGCCCGAAACTCGCGCACGATCGCAGATCCGGCTCCGTGTCCCGAGCTGGCATTGCTGTTGCAGCAGAGGGGGCTTGGAGGATCGCCATGTTTAGATCGTTGAACATCGCCGCCACCGGCATGGCGGCTCAGGAAACTCAGCTGGAAGCGATTTCCAACAACATCGCGAACGGCAGCACAGTCGGCTACAAAAAGCAGCGCGTCGACTTCGAAGACCTCTTGTACCAAACCGTACGCGAGGGCGGCGCCCCCACTGGACCCACGACACAAGCGCCCACGGGCCTGCAAATGGGCACCGGCGTGCGCGTCGTCGGAACAGCGCGCGAATTTGGCGAAGGCACTCTGCAAAATACCAACAACCCGCTCGACGTCGCGATCGAAGGCAATGGCTTCATGGCGGTGCAACAGAGCGATGGCACTCTTGCTTACACGCGAAACGGCGCGCTCGGGACCGATAGCACGGGACGCATCGTCAACTCCGACGGTTTGCCGATTGAGCCCGGCATCACCATCCCCCAGGGCGCGACGGGCGTGACAATCGCAGCCAACGGGCAAGTCTCGGTGACGTTGGCGGGGCAGACCACGCCCTCCGATCTCGGTCAGATCACGTTGTCCACGTTCATCAACCCCTCCGGATTGAACGCGATT
>Ga0210387_10004529_pt1 | contig 10660 bp, 9 predicted proteins | sample IncBWC7OmetaG_FD_160108 | JGI IMG/M metagenome (GOLD analysis project Ga0210387, IMG submission 160108) | Forest soil microbial communities from Barre Woods Harvard Forest LTER site, Petersham, Massachusetts, United States - Inc-BW-C-7-O ... | reverse complement strand
CGGGGCCCATGTCGTAGAAAATTTCGCTGCAGGGGCCGCAGGGGCCGGTGTCGCCCATGGCCCAGAAATTGTCTTTGAGGCCGGGGACGGGAACGATGCGCTCGGCTGGGACACTCTCCTTCAGCCAGATCTCGCGGGCTTCTTCGTCGACGCCCAACGTGGTGCCGGGAGCTACTTCCGCACCGCCGAAGACCGTTACGTAGAGCTTTTCTTTGGCGATACCGTACCACTCGGGCGAGGTGACCAGCTCCCAGGCGTAGGGGATGGCTTTTTCCTTGAAGTAGGTGGATTGGTCGCCAGTCGACCCAACGGGGCCGAAGGAGAAATTGCCTAGCATCTCGAAGAAGGTGTGGTGGCGCTTGGTGAAGCCGACATTTTCGAGGTCGTTGTGTTTGCCGCCGGCGCGCACGCATTTCTGTGCGGTGGTGGCTTTGTTGTAGTCGCGCTTTTCCAGGCCGAGGAAGACGTCCTTGAACTGGTTCATGCCTGCGTTGGTGAAGAGCAGGGTGGGGTCCCCGTGGGGTACGAGCGAGGAGCTGCGGACGCGGCGGTGGCCTTTACTCTCGAAGAAGCGCAGGAACATTTCGCGGATGTCGTTTCCGCTCATTTTCGTGTTCTCAGGCGGCGTCATGGGTTCGGAGAGTCCTCACAGGGTACAAAGTTGTCGGTCTGGGCGGCGATGCAAGACCGATGATTATGGCAGAGGGCGCGAAAGCCAGCAATGAAAGCAAGTGGCCCCCCCTCCCCCGGGGTTTTTTCGTAAGTGCGGATTCTAAAGGGTTTTAAGTCCTGCGTTTTGGAAGTGCGGATTCTAAGAGGGTTACGGGTGTGTTTCGCGGAAGTGCGCATTCTAAAGGGGATAGCGGGTAGTAAGTGGTGAGTTGTGCGTGAGGCCGCGAGCGAGAGCGGGCCCGAGGTGTACCCCCACCCCGGGTGTTTTTTGTATGAGTGGCAAACACAGGACTTAGGCTTGACGCGGCTCGTAAGAGTGGCAAATGCAGGACTTAAAGTTGTTGTGTTTTCAGACATTTGCGGGAGGGTTGTAAGAGTGGCAAACAAAGGAGTTAGCCGTGGAGAATTGAGAGCGGCGTTGCACTGTGGACCTGAAGAGGATTGGGAAGCGACTATCACGACGCATGGTACCACGGAATGATACAAATGTCAATAGCTAATTGTGTGGTACATCGTTCGAATCGCCGGATTTTTGGGCGTAAGGCAAAGAAGGAAAAGGCTTTAACGCAGAGTTAACAAAGTTGAGCAGAGAGCACGGAGGAATCGTGCCGGGCAGGCGGAAGCACTTGAGTTGGACAGATCGTTCACGCTGGGCGCCTTAGCAATGAGTTTCGCGACTGTGCGGATTGGGACAGCGCCGACGGGTGCAGTCTCGGTATCATCCTAGGTGCAAGCAATCATCCGCAGCAGCGGCATTCGGAATTGAAGGGCACTACAAAGGAAAATCAGATGAAAATCAAGACATCACTCGTTATAGGTGTGTTCTCGGCAGCGTTATTTATGGCTGGATGCACCGCTGCGCCAGCGCAAGGACCACCGGGTCCGCAGGGACAACCAGGCGCGACAGGCCAGACCGGAGATCCCGGCCAAGACGCAGACCGTCGCCGAGCGGACGACCAAAAACGCCTGGACGAGGAAAAGCGGGCCGGCGATCAAAAGCAGGCCGATGATCAAAGACGCGGCGATGACCAACGCCGTGGTGACGAGAAAGTTAAAGAACGTCAAGACGCTGGTTGCGCAGCGGGAGAGCATGTTTTTACAAATGCGGATGGAAGAAAGAGTTGCGTCAAGGACTAGCAAAATAAACTGGCCGGGGATTTCGCAGTCCAGTTCATGAGTCCGGCTGAGCGTAGAGTCTCAGCGACTATTGCAGAGCCAGATAGCCAGGCAATCTTGCAAACCATCGCCTGGTAGATCCTTCGTTCAAGTTGATTTCCGCTTGCAACGCTGCGCTGGCGGCGTTCTTAAGGGCTGGCACGCGCCGCTTAGCGAAAATGCCGGCGCAGATCCGTACTGTCCATCGAGTGCTCTCTGGCATGGCCCAGAGAGCAGTCTCCTTTTGCACAGATTTCGCGATCCTACTTTAGTCAAATGCAAATGTAATCTCATCGGGGCAACGAGTCACAAGTTCCATCCCAGAACCCATGACGTTTCACCTAAGGAATGCAAGGCACTTCGGTGCCATTGAGGATTGATATGAGCGGGAAAAACTTTCGAGTGGCGTCAACCGAGCAGCGGACCAGCGCCGATGGAAAACAAGTAACGAACAAAGTCCTGTTAGCGGCGCCCGACAATGAATACGAGTTGATGCGCGCTGACTTGGCGTATATCGACCTGCCGCATCATCTCAGTCTTCATGAGCCGACACAAAATATCGAGTTCGTTTATTTCCCGAACCGAGGAATGGTTTCGCAGGTTGTGGTGACCAAGGATGGCCGGACCGTGGAAGTCGGTGTAGTGGGGAATGAAGGGTTCGTTGGGGCAGGATTGGCAGTCGGCCTAACCAGAAGTTCCGTGCGGGAAGTAATCCAAATCGCCGGCGATGGCTTCCGCATGATGGGGAACGCGCTGGAACGCATTTTACGATCGGCGCCGCAGTTACAGGTGCTATTGAACAGGCATACGGGACTTCAAGGGATGCAAGTCGCACAGACCGCGGCGTGCAACCGGCTGCATGATATACAGCAGCGGCTTTCGAGGTGGCTGCTGATGACTCAGGACAGGGTGGGCGCCGCGTTGCTTCCCATCACGCACGATTTCATCGCAACCATGATGGGCACCGACCGGTCCACGGTGAGCTTGGCAGCGTCACTCATGCAAAAAAACGGAATCCTAGACTACGTGCGCGGTGCAGTGAAGATTGTGAACCGCAGGAAACTCGAAAAATCCGCTTGTGAATGTTACGGCGTTATTCAGCAGTTCGAAGATGACCTCGGATTGAGATAACAATTCTTGCCAGCGTTGGATGGCCCACTGACAGCAGCCTCTTTCTCCCGGTAACTTTCAGGCCGCGTGGATTCGCTTAGATTTTGACGTGTGTTCAAACAGTGGTGATTTGGGCAGAACTTCGCTCGGGGTTGTGAACAGAGCCGCCCTTGTCGCCGCAGTGCTGTCGAGGACCAACGCTACACCATCTTTCAAAGAAACAGAACCGCACCAAATCGCGAGGTGGGCCAGGGAGACTATGCGCCGCAAACTGGTATGGATCGAAAGGCAGAATTTTCAGGGTTACGGTTGCTCCGAATGCGCGTGGGTGTTCAAATCTTCGGGAGTTCCCACCGGCAAATCACTCGATGAAATGAAGCAAGAGTACGAGCAGCAGCGCGACAAATCTTTTGCAAGCCATGTTTGCGCGGAGCACCCTAGAGCCAAAGACAAAAAGGGTTAAATATTCAAGGATGCCTTTTGTAGCGTTTGCGGCTCGGATGCGAAATATCAGGAGACACTTAAACGCGGCGCCCGCGAAAGGAGCTGTAGGTGACGTTAAGGAACGCAGCGGCGAGGCTCGAAAACACGCCCAGCTTCACAAGCGTTCTGCCTATTTGCAGAGCACGGTCAGGATAGAATTCGTTTTGCACCGGGATCGTCCAAAAGTGACTTGAAAGATCAAACGTCCACGAGCCGACAACAAAAACCAAGCTAAACAATAAATAGAGGCGCGACAGAATCTTGGAGCTGTCGCGGCCGAACCTGCGGCTGAACCGTGTCTGCCAAAAACCGATCGTGGCGGTCCAACAAGCAAGGAAGATATACACCAGCTTGGGAGAAGAATCCGAGTATTCCTTCCACCTTTGAGGAATTACAGGCCAAGGCAGCCCAGGATGGTAGTGAAGATAAATTCTTGGATAGGCGGCCCAGGCGATGCCCAGCGCCAGAAACATTCCAACAATTATCCACAAAACTATTTCGTCAAGACCCTTCGATTTGGGAGGAATTTCGGAGGACGACATATCTGCATCGTACACCTGCGAACGAATGCGATCGTTCTAAATGCATGAAACGTTGCCGAAGTCTCATCCAGCTGACATGACAGGGCGATAATCCCAAGTCTTTGCGCTACATGGAGATTCAAATGCTTCCTCGCCTGAGCCTGCTGGTCTGGGCTAGTCTCCGATATTGCGGCTTAAGGAGGGGTCAGGGCCGGATTGCGCGAGTGCCAGCTTCGTTTCGCGGGGCGAGAACATCGTGCGGACCAGCTTATTTTCTCGCAATTTGATGCCGAAGAAGGGCACGAGAAGCAACCCGCGCGAGACGTCTTTCAAGAGCGCACGGTGCTGGCTGAAGCTGAACAGCCCGCGCCAGCCGAGCTTTCCGAGAAGCGACAGCCGCAATCGTGCAAGATGGAACGCCATCTTCGACAAAGAGGCCGCAAGGTCCTCTTCGCGGTGGTGCTCGTAGTATCCGAAGTTCATCGATGCTCCGGATTGGACTTTAATGAAGTTCGGCAAGGTCCGGTTCTTCGGGTTGGCAGCAACCTCGTGGATAAGCTCCTGGATCTTCATGGAATCGGCCTCGAGTGTTTCGAGGCTGGCGAACCAGTTGATTAGTTTGACTCCCAGCGGATCCCAGAGGTAATCGTTGATAAGCAGAGGAAGCGCGAGGTGAAAGAGTTTGGTCACCGCCAGATGCACGCGCAGATGGCATTGGTAAGGATCACCCATGCACTGATACAGCCGCGTTGTATCGCGGGTGACACCGCGTTGAAATGCGGCGAGAACGGTATCGAGATCTTTCGCGAACTCAGCGGTTTCGCACCCGTTCAATTCTCTCTGGATGATGGCCGCGATCTGGCGGATTTGCAGCGTGGAAAGAGCCAGGCCGACGCTGTAGAGGGGGTCGACCGTATCGCCCGCATCGCCAATGATGTACCAGCGATCGGGCGAATAGCGCTGGCGGCATTCCCACATGTACGAGTTATAAAAATTCGTGTCGACGATCGTGCCGCTACGAATCAGCTCGACGAGTACGGGGTGCTCGCGGCCCACGCAGTCGAGGAACTGCTCCATCGTGCGCACTTCACCGTGAGGATAGACGTCCTTACGGTAAGTGATGCCGATGCTGATGAGCGGCTCATTATCGGGCGAGCGCATGGGGATGCACCAGATCCAGTTACCCTTGCCGAAAAAATGATGCGTGGCGTAGTACGGAACGTAGCAGCGGTTCGGCTCTTTGAGGGCCTGGATATGGCTGATAATTTCGGGATTGAAATTCTTCAGCCGAAACCAGAAAACGTTTTTCTGCTCCTTGACCGTCTCCTGGAGCTGCAACTGTTTCTGGAGCACGCGGCTCCGGCCGGTGGCATCGACAAGCCAGCGCGCGCGAAGCGTCTGGCGTGCACCGGCGGCGTCTTGAACGGTGACCTGGTGCAGCCCATCGCCACTGTTGATATCGACTCCCACCACGGTGCCGTCGATCAACTCCACGCCGTTTAGCACGTTGCGGTCGCGCACTTCGCGATCAAAGGTGAAGCGGTTGATTTGGAAGGAGAGAATCTGCGGCCCGGTGGGGATTTCGTCGACGAGATAGGTGCGATCCGCGGGATTGTCGATGTCGAGCTTGAAATAATAGGTCAGCCCGTATTTCGGATAGTGCTTTTCCACCAAGTAAGCGCCCATGCCAAGTTCGAACAAAAAATCGACGCTGACCTCGACCAGCGACTCGCCGACGATGGGACGGTTCTTGTGCGGGCCTTCAACGACGGACACCTTCAGCTTGGGGAAACGCATGCGCAAATAGGCGGCGGCAAGCTGGCCCGTCCCTCCGCCTCCCATTACCAAAACATCGCTGGTCATCGTCATATGGATTTCCGCTTTGCGAATTGGTTGATTTTAAGAGTCATGGGAATTTACGCGGGCCGAGGGCCGTGGGATGCTAACATAACCAAAAAGAAATCGGCCAACATGGCTTAGAGAACCTTCCAGACTGGTTCGGCTCCGGCGAGAACCACAAAAGTTACCGCCTGGTTCTCAGTGCTACTCCATGAAGACTGCGATTGGGTCTAATTTATTCTCCACGGAGAGCGCTCGGGCCATTGGCGGAGGGCTTCGGTAGCCCAAGCCGTGGTTTTGTCGGTATGGCAACTTGTGCAGGGATTGGGGATTTTGTATTTGTCGGTCATCGCCGGGGTGATGAATTCGAACGTGTGGGCGCTGACGAACACGCCAGGGATCGTCACTTCGATTTTGGGCATGTGGCACGCGACGCACTGGCTTCCGGTTGAGCCTGCTTTGTGGTGAGTATGCTCTTCGAGGGTCGCTGTCCGCGGACCGTTTCGTGAGCCGGGCTCGTGGCAGTCCAGGCAAAGCTTGTCGACTGGCTTGCGGAGTTGCGCATAGTTGTCGGTGCCGTGCACATCGTGGCAGTCGAAGCAGGTCACACCGCGGCGGTACATCACGCTCTGGACGAAATCGTTTCCTTGCATGCGATTTTTGTGCGCGGTGCCATCCGGGAAATGAGTGAAACTTTGTTCGCCGAGTTTGTGGTCTTCGAGTTGCCAGTAATCCCGCAGATTTTGGCCGACGTGATAGCCGACCGGCCAGTCATAATAATTGCCTTCCAGCGGATTTGTGAGAGGACGTCCCTGCGAGTGGCATTGAACGCAGGTGTCGTTGGCGGCGACGTAGTCCATGCGCGAGGGATTCAGGATGTTGCCGCGCGTGGGGTGCTCGAGGTGCTCGGTGCCTGGGCCGTGGCACTTCTCGCAGCCGATGTTCCACTCCGCCACTTTCTTGGTTTGAATGTTGTAGTCGACTGAGTGGCAGCCGTCGCAGGTTGGACCGGTTGGACGCTTCATGTTGTCGGGCGGATAAAACGGTTCCCACCAGTCGCTGCCCTTGGCCACAAAATACGGTTTCCATGCGTGATTGGTCACATCCCACTGCGCAGGCTCGGGGAAATAGTCATCGCCGATTTTTGTAAAGTAACGCTGCTTCCACACGCTGCCGTAGACGAAGGCAACGTCCTCTTTCGTGAATGTCTTGCTGATGTTATTCGTAGCGAGATCGGGAATGATGGCTTCGGGGTGCTCGCGAGGATCGCGGACGACGTTGGCCATCGGTGTGCGCTTCCAGTGTTCGTAGATTTGCTCGTGGCATTTCTGGCAAGCCGCGGAGCCAACATAGTGCGCGGATTTCGAGGCGGCAGCTTGTTGCGACTGTTCCTGTGGAGTCAGGCTGGCGATGCTGCGAACGAAGAGGACGAGCTTCCACGCATCGGTGCCGTCTTGCGCGATGTGCGGATTTCCCAAGGCGGGCATGCCTGTTAGGCGGACTCCATTTTCGATGATGTAGTGAATTTCGCCGTCGCTGAGATGCTGTGTTGCGGGCAAGCGGAGGTCGGGGGCTTTGGGATAAAGATTTTGCCCAATATTCGAATCTCCGTTGCCGTTACTGCCATGGCAGTTTGCACAGCGGTCGGCGAAACGCTCTTTCGCTTCCGCCAAAACCTCCCGGGCGGCCGGCAGCGGATTCTTTTCGTTCTTCGCGTGGCTGGGAATGCCGATGTTTCGCACTGTTCGCGCCATGAGGCGCTCCAAGCCCGATGGCTGATCCGCAGCGCTGAATCCGCGGCGAATCACGGTCACACCGTACACAACCGCGACTAACGCCAAGAAAACCAGAACGGCAACGATCCAACGTTTCATCTCGTTCCTCGACTCCTGCTCACTAGCCCGTGAGATGCAGGATAGCAAGAACAGGAGACATCCGCGGAGAAGATGATTCGATGACTAAAAATTTAGAAATTATTGAGGTTTCCAGAGACGATGCGGGAGCAAATAGGTGAAGCCCACGAAGGCCTCCCACTGTGTGGATGTGCCGGTTAGGCCGCGATTGAAACCTGAATCAAGGACCAAGTTTTTGCGGGCTGCATAGCTAACTGCCCAGAGATTGCCTACAGCATTGCTGCGCAGGAATGGCTGCGTGAAGTGCCATATCTCTCCGGACAGAGTGAAACCCTTCGCGAAAGGATGCGAAATGGTCAGGGATTGACCGAATTGGCCGCGCCGCACGGGGCCTTGCTCCATTTCGGTGAAGAAGGCGTTGGCGTCGTAGTGAAATCCCTTCACATCAGCGCTGGCCAGAAGCAGAAATGAGTTGGTGGGACTACCGTAATCAAACTCGGGAGCACCGCCATCATAGGCGCGATGGAAATAGCTGACGGCTAGTGTGGGCTTCGGGCCTTCTCCGTGGTAAAGCACAGCTTGCGCGCCTAGAAAAATATCCGCCGCGCGGTTGGCGGTGGTTCCGCCGGCGGTAAAGTGCGCGACAGGTTCAGTGACAGCCAGAAATTCGAGACGCGGCGCGACGGCAAGCTTTATAACTTCGTCGAAGCTGTAGCGCGACGAAAACTCAGGCGAGTCGTAGGCGGGGACAAAACCAGTTTCAAACTGGAGATATCCGACTGGCGTGAGTGTCGCTGGAGTGGAGACGGTGGGACGGCCGGGATTTGCCTCGGGTTCGTCAACGACTGCTGACTGGGCCATAGTGACCTGGGGAGTGAAGGTCAGGAATAAGAATGAAGCAGCTAAGACAAACTTCAATTGTACCCCCGGGGCGAATGGCAGATCAGAAATTTCAAACAAACCTCTTTGCTGGTTGACGGAACGTGTTTATGCCGCGCGGCGAACCGAAACGAAGGAATTCTCCGCTCTGCCCGTTCATAAAACTGCGCGACCTATTATTTTATTCCTCGGCCTGCGACTCCCTCTCTGGAACATCCTCGCGCGTTATGGCTTTCAGTTCGCGGCGGACGACGTCGGCGGAAAAACCGGCGCGGAGGAGGCTGCGGTACATTGAGGCAATTTTGTTTTCGTTGATTTCGCCGCGGAAGGCGCGGAGTTTGCGTTCGAGGCGCAGGCGGACGATGGCGGACTCGTCGGTTTCCTTGGCGGTCTCTGCGAGCGCGGCTTCGATGTGGCGGTCCGGCACTCCCCGTGCGCGCAAGTCGCGCGCAATTCGGAATTTGCCTTGACGGCGGATTTCGGCGCGCTGCCTCGCGAACTGTTTCGCAAACCGTTCGTCATCGATCATTTTGGCGCGCTTCAGGCGGTCCATCACGCTTGCCAAAACCTTATCGTCCTCCGTTCGCCGGCCGAGTAGCTGCTTCATTTCGTAGACGGAATATGCGCGGCGCATCAGGGCGCGGACTGCGGCGTCGTACAGTTCCGCCTCGGTTTCAAGCTGGCGCACTCTGGCGTACATGAGGCAAGGATAGGAGCAAGGAAGTCAGTAAGTAAAGAGATAAAGAAGGAACGTGTGGCGATTGGCGAGTGGGAAGAGAAGAAGTTGACAGTCTAGAGTTAGACGTTGAGAGAGAGAGTAAAACGGAACAGGCGAGAAAGAATCAGAGCAACTTGCCGTGTAGCATAAATCTAAAGAGAATCCCAAATGAGACCCAAGCAATTAAGACTGCGACGACAGCACTCTGTTTTGCACGAGCCGGTACGGTGACAGGAACCAAGATAACGAGAGCGCAGACGCTCGCAACGGACGCTGTCCAAAAAGAGCCTCCCAGAAGAAGAAAGGTCATTACCTCCCAGTTCAATTCGGCGTTGGTGTCGCTGCCGCGATTGTCTTGACTCAAGTAGACTGACAAAACGAGGGCGAGCGGGCTTAGGACGGAGAGCAACCAAACTATACGCAGGAGAGCCCTTTTGGGGCCGCGGTAGCGCGGATCAAAAGCGAGAATTTTTGCGAGTGGTAGACCCGAAGACATGCCTACTTGCGTGCGAAGCGCTCGAAGTCGGCCATTTGGCGTTCCATTTCCTCGCGGGCGGAGTCGGCGGCGGAACGGATGCCTTGGATGCGCAACTGGAATTCGTCCGGGTTCGTGGAGCGGAGCAGCGCTTCTTCGAGGGTGATGAGTTGCTTGGTGTAGAGCTCGAAGAGCGACTGATCGAAAGTCTGCATGCCGTATTGGCTGGTGCCGGCGGAAATGGCGTCGTGGATGAGGCGCGTTTTGTCGGCGTTGATAATGCAATCGCGGATGTACGCGGTGGCGATCATGACTTCGACGGCGGGGACGCGGCCTTTGTCGTCGGCGCGGCGAACGAGGCGCTGCGAGACGATGGCTTTGAGAGTGGCGGCGAGCTGCAAACGGATTTGTTTCTGCTCGGGGGGCGGGAAGACGGCGATGATGCGCTGAATGGTTTCCGTGGCGTCGAGAGTGTGCAACGTGGAGAAAACCATGTGGCCGGTTTCGGCGGCGAGCAACGCCGTGGAAATGGTTTCGAGGTCGCGCATTTCGCCGACCAGAATCACGTCGGGGTCTTGACGTAACGCAGCGCGCAGGGCCGTGGAAAAGTTTGCGGTGTCGACTTCCACTTCGCGCTGATTGATGAAACTGCGCTTGTCGCGGTGCAGGAACTCGATGGGGTCTTCGATGGTGATGAGGTGATCGGAGCGGTTGGCGTTGATGCGGTCGATCATCGCGGCGAGCGACGTGGATTTACCGGAACCGGTGGTTCCCGTAACAAGAACCAGGCCGCGCTGCTCCTCGCAGATTTTGCCGATGACCGCGGGCAGATTCAATTCCTCGATGGTGCGGATCTTCGTCGGGATGACGCGGAGGACCATGCCGACGTTGCCGCGCTGCTGGAAAACGTTGACGCGGAAGCGGCCGAGGCCGGCGACGCCATAGGCCAGATCGA
>Ga0210387_10004528_pt1 | contig 10660 bp, 11 predicted proteins | sample IncBWC7OmetaG_FD_160108 | JGI IMG/M metagenome (GOLD analysis project Ga0210387, IMG submission 160108) | Forest soil microbial communities from Barre Woods Harvard Forest LTER site, Petersham, Massachusetts, United States - Inc-BW-C-7-O ... | reverse complement strand
CCAAGCGGACCCCTCGAAGCGCGTAGTTCGCCAGACATAGTGAATTAAATATGCCAGACATCCACCCTGCCGCACGTAAGCTGTGGTCTGACACGCGTCAATCAGGCCGTGAATCTGCACCACAAGCACACAGCCATGCACCGCACCTGCCCCATGCCAGGGCGCGTCATGCCGGGTCGCTGATTGACGACATAAAAGCGATTGAGACAGGTGCGATCCGGCGGTCTCGACAGCGTGCCCGCGCGCCGCCGGCTAGAAAATAAAAACTTGACAGGCCCGCAATTTTTTTGACGCGCGCCGGCGCCTGCCGCCGACGGCCTTCGGCGGCTCGAGCGGCGCCGAAAAAAAACGGACTTTCGGCCCAAAAATCGTCAGTTGCGACGTTGCTGCTTGCGCGCTGACACGACTCCGGTGCGCCGGGAGTGCGTCACAGTTTTTCGCGCGAAATTTTTTTTCGTGTCTGTGGGTCCCGACACGATGCTCGAATTTATTTCCCATGTTTTACTGCAATTCGTTCAAGGGCATACCCGGCGCAAGCCGGTGACGCAAAGCTTCCGGTCTGTGAGTGACAGATAGCGGGGTTGCCGAGGACAGCACCAATGCTGTCTTTGTCAACTCGTGCGATAGCCGCTCACGTTCCGTGTGTATCACAAGAACTTAGGAACAGGTGGTTATGGGCTATCGGTCGAGCGCGCTGCGCGCATTTGCTCCATTCGGATTTTTATTCTGTTTTGCGATGACAGGCTGCGGTTCCAGCAGCTCTTCCAACGGCGATTCACCCAGCACGACGCCGGCCGCAGCACCCGCGGGAAAACCGGCCGCTCCGGCACCCGCTCCGGCTCCGGCTCCAGCGCCAGCTCCAGCGCCAGCTCCAGCTCCAGCGCCCGTCACGGCAGCCGCCACGGACGCCTGTTTGCCCATGCAAATGCCCTCAACAGATGCGTTGTTCAATTCGTCGAAAAGAGTCTTTGCGCATTATTTTTATCCGTTCCCGGTCTCGATCGACAACGCCGCGCCGGCGAACGATTACTACAACAGCCAGTATCTGAGCATCACCGGCGAATCCAACAAGTGGGCGAAGCAAGGCGGCTTTCTGCGCCAGCGGCCCTTGGGGGTCACTCCCAGCAAGAGTGCCAATTGGCAGCAGCTCAATATGGAGAGCGAAGTGCGCGCGGCGATAGCGCGCGGCATCACCGGATTTACTTTCGACGCGATGTCGGTTGCCGATGCAACGGACAGCAGCAGCGCGCTGCATCTCATGTTGGCGGCGGCCCAGGCCGTGGATTCGCGCTTCAAGATTGCAGTCATGCCGGACCTCACGGTGCTCGGCAGCGACACCAACAGCGTCGTGCAGATCATCGCGTCGGCCGCGGCAAGCCCAGCTGCTTACAAGTTGAGCGACGGACGGCTCGTGGTTTCGGCTTTCGATGCCGCCCTGAATTCCACCAGCTGGTGGCAGTCTGTATTCAATAACTTGAGTTCTCAGGGTATTCAAGTCGCCTTCGTGCCGACGTTCTTGGCGTGGCCTACGACCCCGGACGCATTCGCTGCGTTCTCATATGGCTACGGCGATTGGGGCACGGCCACCATTGCGGGCGCTCAAGCGATGCTGAGCGAAGCCGGCACGGTCCACAAGACTTACGACAAGATCTACATGATGCCGGTCGATCCACAGCAGTTCCGCCCCAAGGATTTTCTCTATTGGGAAGCCGGAAACAGCGGCGCGTTTAGGGACGCATGGACGAGTTCGATACAAGGCGACGCGGATTGGGTCCAGCTGGTGACCTGGAACGACTTTTCGGAAAGCGGCCAGATCGCTCCCTTTACCGACGCTACCCTGCAACGAACCATCGGCACCGGCTATTACGACCTTAACGGCTATTACGCGGCCTGGTTCCTTACCGGCCAGCAGCCCCAGATTACGCATGACGTGCTGTATTATTTTTACCGCCGCGAGACAACCAGCGCAGCGGCACCCAAGCAAAGCCAAATTGCCAGCATTGCCACGGGCAACGCGGAAAACGACATCGAATTGCTGGCTTTCTTGACCAGTCCCGGCGTCCTGAAGATCACAATCGGTGCCAAAACATTCACTCAGAACGCGGCGGCCGGGATCGTCTCCTTCAAGATACCGTCGCAGGCCGGAACTCCGGTATTCACGCTATCGCGAAACGGAACGGACGCGATCTCGTTGACCGGCGGTGTTCAGATCTACGGCTCATCCGGCCTGCCGACCGGCGTCCAAGATTTGACTTATTGGAGCGGAAGCGCCTCGAAGTCCGGTGTCTGCTCCCTTTAGAGCAGGCCTCCGTCGCTCTGCGGGGCAGAGCCGCCCCGAATGGCCCGCTTGAGGCGGCGCGCCCACTGCCGGGCGACCGTCAAATAGTTTGGCAGCGGAGTGCGGCAGAAGGCCAGCTTGCGCACATAGTTATCGACGGTCCACTCGGCACTGGACCCCGCTGGAAAGAACACCGTGTCGCCGGCCTTCACCCGCTGTGAGGCGCCCGAAGGGTATTTGAGGGTAACCTCGCCCTCCAAGATGTGGAATGTCTCATCGAAACTGTAGAACCAGTTGAACCGGCCGGCCGTACAATCCCAAAAATAGGTGCTGGCCGTTCCATCGGCGCTGCTCGAGAGCAATTCCAGCCGGGCCTGCGGCTTGCCGTCCAGAATCCAACTCGATTGAATCGGGTTCGCTACCAAGTCCTCGGAAGAAGTCCCGATCGTGACTGAACATTCAGTTGCCATCAGAAAACTTAACACGCTCCGCCGAGAAGTGTGTGTCGGCGGAGTCCGCACCGTGCACTTCAAATCGTCCTACAGCACTTGCAGCCGATTCCATAAAGCTTGTTCGGTATAAGTAGCATCCGGCGATTGGGTAAACGCCAGCTCATTGAAGGGAAAGTTGCGGCACGAGGCGTTAACTATCAAACTTAGCTCGGCTTGGATCATATGGCATGGAGGAGCGACGTTTCCAAGCCGCGGATTGCCAGAATATGTCACAATAAAATGCCTTCGTTGGGTCCTCACACGCCGCCCCGGTCGCCCGCAGACTCGTCCATGAGCACGCCGCTGAGCAGCATAATTCCGCGCAATACCAGCGCCTTGTTCGCGCACGCCTCGCGCACGTCGGAGCGTGTGATAGTACCCATCAATGATTGCGCTCTGGCTCCGGGCGCGCCACGCCCCGCCTTTTATTGCGTCCATTCCGCATCGGGAGTGGCCGGCACGGATTTTCTTGATTTGGCATGGCGTCTGGAGCCGACGGTACGCTTCTACGGAATCCAGGCTCCACCGAAACAAATGCCCAATGTCGAATTCGGCAGTTCAGTCGAATCACTCGCGGACTTCTATGCCGCCGCCCTGACAAAATTTCAGCCCGAGGGTCCGCTGCTGCTCGGCGGATACTGTGTTGGGGCGGTCATCGCACTCGCCATGGCCGACAAACTGCAGGCTCAGGGACGGGAGGTTGGACCGCTGTTGGTCATCGATGGCGTACCTGAGAATATCGGAGCTGCATTTTCCCGATGGACGCTGCGCTATTGGCTGGAAATCGCCCGCAACGTGCGCGGCTGGCTCAGTCATGGCGACTTGATGAGAAACCGAACCCTGCAGTCGTTGATCTGGAGCATCACCAGTAATGCAAGCGCCATTGGCAAAAGAGCGATCGGTTTGAAGCGGGGACAGAAACTTGGCGGCGGATACGCGATCGAGGGGATCATGGATGTCTCGCGGTATCAACCTGTGCATAGATCGTTTGTCAATCGCCTATTTCAGGCTTTGTTCGCCTACGCTCCGAAGGGCTATTCCGGAAACGTCGTGGTGTATGAGGCGACCGTAAAACCCCTGCTGTATTTGCCGCAGATCGGACGAATTTGGCAACAATTCGCCCATCAAGCGGAAATCGTGGAAATTGTTGGCACGCACATCGGCATGATGCATGTGCCCTATGTCGATGCGCTTGCGGACGATATGCGCAAACGAATAGTCGCGTATTTCTCCGCGCAATCCTGATCCGACCCAGCCGCGCGCCGTCCGCCTTGCACATGACCTCCGACCCTGCCATCAGGTTTTTTGTCGTTTTTGAACCGAGCTATTCTCTTGGCTGCCTGAGCCTATTGAGTTCCCTCGCCCGGCACGCGTCCCGCCAAATTGCGGTGGACATGTTGATGCGTCCGCAATATCGCCGCGCCGCCGACAAGCTCATCGACAGATTGCGCCGGGAATATCCGGACAAGCTCGTTCTTAGGCCGGTGATAATAACGCCGGCGATTCTCGCACAATGCGATGCGCACCGGCTCAAAGCTCACTTCATTCCGGAAATTTTGTTCCGACTCTACTACTTTGAACTGGTCGACGATCCGAGCGACTTCGTGATCTATCTCGATCTCGATATGATCGTGCTGGGGGACATTTTCACCGTCGTGCAAAGCCTCGCAACGCCGGCGCTTCTGCACGCCGTAGAAGCGGACTTGACGCCGGTTTCGCGCGATGTCTCCCCGCCCCACGTAACAAGATATCTAAACTCGGGACTCCTCGTGTTCGATAGCAGCGCCAGGGATGTGCTCGCTTCGACCCTGCGCCGCGCAACAGCGATCGTCGAGCAAATCGCGGCGAATGCGCTTTTTCTGGACCAAGATGCAATCAACATAGCCTTCTACGATAAGATCGATTACCTGCCGAGCAGGTGGAACTTCATTCTCGAGTATTTCAAGGGCTATCCGATACCTGCCGACACCATGGTGCTGCACGCAACGGGATCGCGTAAACCCTGGTTTTTCCGGGGCGGCCATCCCTATTCGCCGTGGTACGAGAAAGAGGCGGATGTTTTGCGCCTGTCATTCGCCGCGCGCTACGATTTTTGGTGGGCGCCGCGGCGGTTCGTGAAAAAGGCAAAGGCGATATTCGCGTGACAATCTACCCGGCCTTGGCGAAGGCATGACCAAGGCGAAGTCCTTCGCCACCTCGGCGACATCCGGAATGATGTGGATGTCGCTATCCGTGCTGTTTACCAAGGCGACGCTGTTCGTCATGCAGATCGCCTTGGGATTTTTGTTGGACGCCCGCGACTACAGCATTTTTGCGGAGGTGTCCGTGGCGCTGACATTTGTTTCCGGACTGCAAAACGCCGGTGCGTCGAAAATCCTCATTCAGAAGCAAGATCAATATCAAGTCCTCGTCAAGGATTACACCGATTTCTCGTTGTACATGGGCGTGATCGGCGCGATTGCGATGGTCGTTCTCGGACTCATCTTCGGCCGATTCTATCGCAACCCGGAATTGTTCTATGTGATCAGTCTGTCAGCGCTTTCGGTGCCGTTTGCTTCCTTGATTTCCATCCAGTTCGCCAGGCTCAGCATCGATCTGCGCTTTCGGGAACTGTGCATAATCGATTTCTATGTGGCCGCCGCGCAAGCCGCCATCGTCATCGCCGCAGCCTACCTGGGCGCCAGCTACTACAGCATCGGGCTCGGATTGGTCGCCTCGACGATGCTCAGATATTTCCTCAACAGCCGAATTACCCCGACCCACGCAGCGTCCCTCGGCCTGTCGGCGCGCAAGTTCTGGACACTGCTTGGGCAGGTAAAATGGCTGATCGTCACCGCCTTCCTTACCGGTCTTTCCCAGCAGGGCGGTTATTTGGTGCTCGGGCGCGCAATCAGCGCGGAATCCTTGGGCTATTTCTACTTCGGCTTGCAGTTGACCGCGAACATTGGGCAGCTGCTGGCGCAGGGCATTGGCAGCACTCTATTTCCGATTTTTACTGCGATGAAGCGCAGTCCGGAGGCGTTGCAGCGCGCGTTCTTGCGTGCGAGCGCGGTAATTCATTTTGTATGCAGCGTGCTCTGTTTGGGCGTCGTTGGTTTTGCGCCGTGGCTGATGCATTTCGTATGGCGCGGAAAATGGGACATGGCCATCGTGACGGCGGTCGCCATGGCAATCACGCTGCCGATGCGCATGCTCTCGCCGATCGGCGGTGTGACGCTCGATTCATTCGGAAAGTGGCGGCTGCGGACCGCCCTGCTCGTCCTGGATTCCGTGACCATGATGCTCGCGGCATTGGTCGGGGCGTACGTGGATGATTTGCGGGGCGCATCGATTGCCGTGGCTGCGCAGCGCCTCTTCAGTGGAATGGTCGACTTTTCCTTTGCGGTCCGCACTCTGGGAGGCCGGCCGCGCGACGTTGCCGGATTTGCGGCCCGCGCATTTGGCCCGTTCTGGCTTCCCGCCGCCGCACTCATATATTTCAATCAGGCGCACGGAGTGCTGGCGCCCGACTTGCATGCCGCATTTCTGGCGGCCTTGCGCACCGCAGCGGCGATCGGCGTTTTCACGGCAATGGTGTATGTGATCGAGCGGCGCGTGATCACGGAAGTATTCGACGTCCTGCACCGGCTGGTTTGGCGGAGAGCGCCGGTTTCGTAGCCGCAGCTCCCTGTATTTCGAGCACGGCGAGCAACGAGTCTGCGGCGCACTGCGTCGATGCGGGTATCATGAGATCGCGGAGCTGCGCGCGGCGCGCCTGCCAGGGATCTTCCCCTGAGATCCAAGCGTCAAGTTGCGCGAGAAGCTCGGGAAAGGTGCGCACAACCGGGCCCGGTGCAAAGTCCTCCAGCGGGTGCAGCAAAAGGCCGCGTGTTTCCTCGTAGCGCTGCATGTCCGGGAAATAAAGGATCTGCGGACGCTGCGTCACCAAAAAATCGACATAGACCGAGGAAACGTCCGTCACCAACAAGTCCGCTTGCGACAACAGTTCGTAAAGCCCCAAACCATCTTTGAAGAGACTCGCCTCGTCTATCATTGCCCAATGCGCATCGTCCTCAAAAGCCTTCCCTGCGTTGATCGACATCGGGTGCGGCTTGACGATCAATTTGCAGCGATTTCCTTGCAGCCACGAATGCAGCAGAACGGCGTCCGCCTCGCTCAGCCCCAATACGGTATTGGTCTCCGTGCCATCCTGGGTCATGAATCCGCGCGCCGAATTGCGGTAAGTGGGCATGAAAAAAATGAGGCGGTCTGCACTGCCGCGCAAGCGCGTTGCGTGCTCGACGCACGCGGGCCGTGCCGTGGACAAAAAATCATTTCTCGGCAGGCCCGTCGCGAGCAATTTATCCGGGCCGAATCCGCTGGCTTGCATCAGCACCGTACTGAAGAAAGCCGAGGTGCTGAGCAGATAGGTCGACAGGGGCAGTTCCGAGCCGGGCACTCCCCGCCAGATCTTCTTGATCGGCATGCCGTGCCACAAATTGACGACCAGCTTGCCGCGCGGCGGGGCATAGTTGAACAGCGCACCGTGCGTGTAAAAGACGTAGCTGGCCCTGAAGTAAGCCCAAATGCCGCGCAACGAATACAGATGGGAAAAGCGAATTCTCTTTTTGCCGAGGCCGCGCCGCTGTTGCCATTGCGCAAACGGAGCCGGATCTTGGTGCACCAGCCAATGGATCTGCCCGCGCCATCGGAGCTTTTCCAGCGCCATGCACACAGCCGCGCCCTGATCGTCCCCATCCGGATTGGTAACCAGTACGATGCGACCGTCTTTGGGCACGAGGATGTCGCAGAGCCGAAACACCGCGGCCGCAAACCGGCGAATAGCGCCTTTGGCAGCGAACACGCCTCTATTCATTTCTCTGCAATCAGGTATTTGATATAGGTGGTCGAAATGCCGGCGGTCCTCGGAAGATAGGTCACCTCACAGTGAGACTTCAGAAAATCGAACTTTCCCTGCCAATCGTCTCCTATGACGAAAACATCGATTTCGTTCGCGAGCACGTCGCTGACTTTCTGATCCCAGTTGTCCTCCGGGATGATTTTGTCGACGTGCCTTAGCGCGCTGAGGATGGCGAACCGCTCCGCATAGCTGAAGACGCTATTTTTGCCCTTTCCCAGATTGAACTCGTCCGTGGAGAGCCCCACGACGAGATAGTCGCCGAGCGCCCTGGCGCGCTCCAGCAGCCGAATATGGCCGACGTGAAATAAATCAAACGTACCGTACGTCAGCACCCGCCTCATGCAGCCCACTCAGCGAGTTCAAGACGCGTGCGGCGCGATTTTAATAATTGTTTCACTGTCAGGTCCTCGCAGATCCGCTGACGCGACCAAAGTCCGTCGGCAATCTGCGACACACAGATAAAGGACCCGAATCGCTTAGCAGCAACTCATTGTGGTGTGTCCAAAATTGAAACGCAACCGTAACAATTTTGTGCAGTTGCGTGCTGCGGTGTAAATATTTCAAATACCGTTGAGCGCGACCGCAGCGTGATTTTGGAATAAAGAACTAAGTCAGAGCCGGTGACTGCCTTTGTTCCAGGGTGCAAATGGCGCGCTGCTTATACGACTCTAGCTTTGCCAGGCTGCGCTTCTCGAGTATCTCGGCAATCTCGAGACGCTCTTTTGCAATTTCGAATAGGTTCGCCTCAGCCCTCAGGCGTTGCGCCACAATGTCGCACTCGTGCTGGGCGATCAGAGCCGCATCGCGCAGCGCGCGCCATTCCGCCTCCAATACAGTCAGCTGTGCGTCAAGACTGTGAACATCGCTCATGGCCGCGATTTTCCGGGCGCCGGATCGTTCGCCACGTCCAACAGTAAATGGGCCGACTGAGTCTTGTTGCGCTTTTGCGGCGACACGATCGCGGAAAAATACCTGCGCAATACCCAGCGCGGCAGCAACCCCAATGCCAGAAACCCCACGCCGACGACCAGGCGCTGATGCAGCTTCAGATGCGGGAACCGCACCGCCGACAGCAGACCGTAAATCATCAAATTGCCAACCCCGTCCGTCTTGATGGGATGCTCATGGGGAAGCATGCGGCGCGACAACAAACGCAGCTTTGTATGTCCGGGGCAGTAGCGAGAGCGATCTTCTGGAAAATGAAAATTGAAATGATCACCAAACGCGTGCTGGGAACGCTCGCGCTTGATGTCACGCATGAACATATGATGCAGCTGCTGTACGGATTTTACGCCGCCCTCGCCGCCCTGGTTGTCGCCGTGAACCCGATAGAATCCCAAGATTTCTGCGATAGACACAATTTTCCCGGCTATGCCGGCCAGGCCCGTCGTATAGCCGTCGGTCGCCCGTCGATATAGCTCTGCGTCTGCGATCGGCATGATTTCATCGAGAAAGCTCTTCCGGTACGCATTGCCGCTTGCCGGCGGACTCACGTAGTAACCGTAGGCGGCAATCTGCTTGCGCGCATCGATACTCGAAAAGTCATAACTGGGCAATAAATAGCCGAGCGGCTTGAGCTCCCGGTCAACCTGTCGAAGGTAGAATTGCACCTTGACGGCATTGGAGTGCTCGAATGCGCCGACGACTTTCTGAATCGCGTCCTTCGCCAACACATCGTCGGAGTCGAGAAAAAGAACGAACGCGCCGCGCGCCGCCAGCCAACCCGCGTTGTAGACGGCACCTTGACCCGCATTCTCCTGGAGGATCACGCGGATGCGTTTTCCGTACGCCGCGATGATCTCGCGGGAGCCATCCGTCGAGCCATCATCGACGACGATTACTTCCAACGGTGCATAAGACTGCTCAAGAGCACTGTCGATCGCAGCCGCGATGAAACGCTCATAGTTGTAGTTCACAACCACTATCGTCGCCAAGGGACGCTGTTCGGGCAGCGCACAAACAATCTCGGGTCTAGACTTCGGCATCTGACCACAAAGACTACAGCGCAAATATTTCAGTTTTTATACGGTTCGGAGTCGGGCGCAGCCGAGGCTCGCCGGCAGACAGGGATCAACGCCTTAGAGAGAGCTCCGCGTGATAGCTAGTGTGCTTCCATCCCCTCGGTAAGGGCACCAAGCGGTCGCGCAGAAAGCGCGATCCAAATTGGATTTCGCCCAATTCCATCCCGTGGCGCCCAACCAGTTGGCGCAGCGTCCGCGGACAGATCCAGCAAACATGTTCGGGGTTGTTGTAAACCTCGGTATGCAGCGCGGCCTTGATTGTATTGCGCCAATACCAAGGATTGGGTGTCGAAACAAGCAGATGGCCGTCCGGCTGCAGGTGCCTCTTGCAGCTCTTGAAGAAGCCATTGAGGTCGCCCAGGTGCTCAATAATATCGCCGGCTACAATTACATCAAACGTGCGTCCCAAATCGAAGCACTCTGCGTCGCCGGCGATTACATTGAAACCCTGTGCTTTTAGGGTTTGTACCCCCTGCTCGTGCAGGTCCATGCCGACGACACTCTTAGCCACCGCCGCGATGGCCTTATGCAGCCAAAATCGGCTTCGATAGGATTGCGGATCGTGCTGCACGCAGCCAAGATCGAGCACGTCTTTGTCTTGGCAATATTTTGCAACAAAGGCGATTTTATGATCGCCAAAAGCGATGTCCTCGCCAAAGTAGCGCGTATCGGCTCGCAAATGAGCGCCTTCCAATATTCGAGGCGGACCGTCAGCTTCCATATCCCTTCCTCTCGCAATGGCCAATTGGCCCCATCAGTGGTGGCAGACTGGAAAGTACACCCGCGGGGCAACAGAAGTCACTCACATGCGAGACGTTATATCCCAGTGCGCGAGTTCAAGGGGCCATGCAACATTGAAACGCAGCCACGCAGAATTTGGGCGGCCGCCTGCTCCGGTGTAAATTTTGCAATGACGTCCAGACATCTCAACGCAACCGCCGCCCGATCCTTGGATAAAAGCTGCGCGTTC
>Ga0210387_10004526_pt1 | contig 10661 bp, 17 predicted proteins | sample IncBWC7OmetaG_FD_160108 | JGI IMG/M metagenome (GOLD analysis project Ga0210387, IMG submission 160108) | Forest soil microbial communities from Barre Woods Harvard Forest LTER site, Petersham, Massachusetts, United States - Inc-BW-C-7-O ... | reverse complement strand
CATGCACCAGTTTACTGGGTGACTGGAGTGATTTTCACCATATTGTCACCAGATTACAAGGTTAATATGACTCATTTAAGGGGTGATAGAACTAGTGAATATCAACCAGTCTGGAGTCCATAGTGTATCCTAATCTCTGTACCTAAATGCTTGAACCCAGCGGAGAATAGTGTTTTGCATCAGACCCCAAGGGTAACCCTTTTTTACCTTGCAAATTTCTTTTACAATCATATCCCATGCATGTAGTCCAAGAAGATGGTATGTGTTCCACTACCTAGATGAAAGCATTCAGCACAGCTTCCATCTTCAGTATTACAATTACAACCTAATAGCTTGCAAGGTGTCATTCATGTTTGACTGTATGAGTCCTATGTGATTACACTTCAAGTTGGTGTCATCAATAATCCAAATCATGTGATCTACAGTCGCATTCCCCTAAGTGGAAGACTTGGTGTCTCTTCAATCTCTTCTCCCAAAACCCATTCCAATTTCCACACAGCAAAATACAACACTATTGCATATACTCTGTTCCATTTCCATGGCCTGTGCATTTGGGAGAAGGCTCAGAAGGTGAGGATCTACAGGCTTTGGCCCAGGCTCATGACAACCTGGTGTACAAGTGAGAGGTGGTGGTGGAAGGTGGATGTTAGTCTGCTGGGGATGGCAAGGGTTATGAAGCAGAAGAAGAGTGTCAGTACATGTAGAATTGACAGTGGCTGAGAGAGACATATTGCAGTATGTGTCTTTTGATAGTGTGTTGTTCCTACCCTTATGACCTTTGTTCCTCACCCTTTGCAGGGCAGGGATCTGGTTGGTAGGGTTTAGGTTTTCCAAAGCTACCAGAAGTTATGCCTTAGTGGGACATGCAGACAATGATTGAATTCATTACCTCTGATTGTTCACAAATTCTGTATGGATAATAGTGCCCTTCCCTGATGCTGCATGAGTTAATACAGGATGTAGAAGGGTGGATTAATGCATGCAAGTTGACAATCTGATATATGGCTCAGAGTATAAAATCATGATCAAATAAATATTAATAGTGAGTCCAAGTCTCCTAGGTTACAGTAAAATTATAATTACTACTAAAGTAGTAGGTTCATAATCCCAACTTGAATGGTAATAAAGAAACCACCCCAGCAAAGAAAGCAAATCTGAGTCATTCTTCAACAATCTGAGAGTTCCGGTGGCCTGTGGGCCCAGACCCATGGTCAATCTATATGCTAACATCAGCTGCAGCCTTGCCAGGGAGGGTAGACTGCATAATGTGCAATCTCACTGGCAATCTATAACAAATTGCAGCAGCCATACAATGTGCATCTGAGAGACAGATAATAATCAGGGTTCAGCTGTAAGTTCCAGGGAGACATCACTCACAGATTCCATTCAATGTTCACACAGAGTGTATGGTATTATTACTCATTTCTCTGCTGTGGGAATTGCTGGTATTGGCAAACCCATGCTTGAGTGAACTTCTATTGTTCAGGTTGTAGAGCATGGTAAGAGCATAAACTCGACCGAGGCAAAACACAATTCCAGTTGACACTACATGCACCACGACAAAAGTGGTCACTCTTCTCTGAATAACTTGAAAAATATCCAGACAAGCTCACCATCACTCTCTTTATCAATGACATCAGTGATAAATGTAATGAGAATTAACACTGCAACAACTGATGTCACTGTCCCAGTACGAATTGTGGATACCATAAGCCTATGAATGAGACTAAAGAAAATGTGGGTATCGAGGATCAGATCAAGGCCAGTTGTTGGCAACAGTAGGAAACACACCTCTGAGTAGATTTGAATGGTGACTTGATATGACTGAATTGCCAGAGAAGTGAAAGAGCAATGGCAATATCTGAAACCACAGTTGTACCGAACCATAATCTTAATGCACAAAACCTATTAGAGGACATCGAAAGTAGTAGAACAATACGCACGCAGCGGATAAGCCCAGCTTGTCCCGTTGGTCAAAGTTCGTGTACACCAAAAGAGATACAACTACCCCCACCCCGCTCCCCAACTGCACAATTGGCATTAGTATCATTTGCGAACCAAGAATTATATTGACATACGGCTGCGAGCATCAAGAAGAGCAATACAGACGTGACGTAATTGTTTCGGGACCTAAGCATCAGGGTATACATTAAACGAGACCTTGAGATGAAAACGAAAATGACTGACATCCTCCAGTAACGGTAAATCAGGAAACATTGCACAATTGTCTCGGTAACACCATTTGTTGCAACCCCAAGAGTAGTTTGCCAGTGTAGCCTTTGAAAGTAATTGATATCTCCTGTAGCACAGCGGGAACGTTGACAGTCAGACAGACCGCCAACAAAATGAGAACGACAAGAATCATACCCCAATGTGTTACGGTATGCTGCAAGAAATGGGAGTCATAAATTTGAATGTTGCGTAGGACGAGGGAGATGCTATTTAGTTACATACCAAGTAAACGGTGGCGTAAGTGGAAACAGTAGAGACTGTATCCGCGAGAAATGTGAAATAAACCATCACTTGGAGCAGAAGAGGATCCTGGTTACGTCTGGAGGCCCTGTAATATTGAATGACTGCGACACCTTCCAGGGTGTACAGGATCGAGTTTACGTATGTGCCCACAAGATATGGGCTGAAAAACATTCGCGCTGGTCAGCCGGCAACCACAATAAGCACAGAGAGAGATACGAACCCAAGCTCCTTGTCAAGGACAGCCATTAGCGCAACATCTGAAGCGAGTAACTTCTGTTCATTTAAAGAAACACTCAATGGACTTGTTACCGCCCACTCTAACCGTGACAGCTTCCGCAAACGATCATTGAAAGATAGCACCCCTGGAAACTCCCGCCTTCAAGTTTGAAACCTTCTAATTTGAATTGCGCCACTTCGGTTTTGGTTCACTATTTATAGGCATTCCTAAGTTAGCCCGCAGCACCTATAGCCTGCGAGTATTCAGTCGATGGAGGTCCTTTGAATGTTCTTCGAGAAGGTTTGATCACATCTTGACAGTTTACATGGACGACCGTTGAGCATTTCATTCGATTCGCGGGTCACGCGTCACAGGGGGGTCAAAATTTGACTTCGTTTTCGCACCCGTCGGATTCCAGATCGGGGTTCATAAATTTCCAAATGTTCAATCCCGCGGCGAATTGTTCAAAATGATGGTACTTCAAAGCAGATTACATAGCCAATATTGCAGCGCAGCTTACTTTTGTCCCACTTCCTTGTTTCTCACCTAGTTAGTCCTGACTCTCCGAGTCGCTGAACTCTCGGCGTAGTTTACATATCGACAGTCCAACAGTCGTCAACTCGACCATCACCAGCACTGCTAGTGGCAGTGAACGTAATGACGTCGCACTAGTCGGAATCTGCCGGCGTGATTGCCTTGGAATTGATTGACTTGAATGTCGTATTGCAATTTAGAGTGAATGTTGGAATAAGATTAGGTTTGAAGATCTCTGAACCGGTGTCATCGATCCATGATTGATTCGCAAGTTGCATCGTTGCGGTTCGAGAAGGAGTTAGAATTTCTCCATAGGGAATGATCTTGAGGGAACGTATTTGAGGATGAAGTGCATCTCGGGAGAAAAGAGGACCCGGGTAGGAGCGGATGAGGGTGAGCCTCGGGCTAACGGGGAAGAGTAATTCGTGTGCATGGGCATTCATTCATAAGTACCCATTCCCGAGTCAATAACCTCTGCCTCGTCAACGCGTCAACACGGACGTGTTGTCTTGTGCATTGCACAGTATCTCTTCTTCGTTGCATTATCTTATTTAGGTTTTTCCTAATCATTTCATGTCAGCGGACTTCGCTCCATTGAGAAACCCTTGAAAAATCCATGCTTGGTTAAAAATTCGTACATTAAGCCCGGAACCTATCCACTTGCCATCCATTCTTGCGATAGTCTTACCAAATCTCCTCGACTTGTTTGACAATCCCCCAAAGCCTTTTTCTATTCATCATCGAGTCCGACTCATAACAGGCCCTAACAAAGGCGTAAGCAGGGAACCGTGGTGAGTCCCAACGAACCGAGTTCAGACTGACCCTGGTCGTAAGGTGAAGTAGTGAGAGAAGCAGTCAACCACTCCTTGGCTCCTTCCTCTGCTCGATCCACTTCGCCGTTCAGGCTTGCGGCAGGTCGAATCCAGTATAGGCATCGCGAGACATCCGTCATCAGTTCTTTCACGATCCGGCCAAGAAACCGGTGCTCGGTGAGAAGGGTGCGAAGTTTGCGACAGGTTGAGGAGAGGAAGAGAAAGGTAGTAAGTGGAAGGTGACGGATGATGTAAAATAAAAGTTCGGTAGGCAGTCGGTCCAGCAAATTACGGGCTGGGGAAGCTCCCGGTCCGTGGTCATAGAATGTAATATTGGCGAACGGAGATGAAGGTGGAAACGGCCAGCTAAAGTACATGTAAGCTAAGTCGAGTGGCGAGATGGGATAGGAGTTTGCTTACATATCTGGTGCGATGACCATCCAACATCGATAATCTCACATAATTGCAGGAAGCAGATGCCCGCCTCTCAAACCCTGACGAATTACATTTTCGAGGTGAGTGACATCTTGCAACCCGAGAATAAAGGAATCCTCTGTTTCTGTTCGAGCGTTTCCTCCATCCCATCATAGTCGACGCAGTTCAAAGCACCAGTCATCTTATCTAGTGATAAGAAGCAAATAAGAAGGCACAAAAAATCATCAACTCGGACTTGATCGAGATAAATGGAGCTCACCACGACCATTTCTTTCGAATTAACAACTTCATAAAACTCCCCTGCAAATGTGAGTTGACCACTCCCTTAGGCCGGTAATCTTGAGAGATCCAGGCAAGCTTGAAGGTATTGATAGCATCCTCGCGAGACGAAGAAATTGTCAAAACCCTGATTTCAGTAGGCAGAACACCAAGATATCGTATCTACGTACGTTCGTCGCAAATTGGGGCCCTCGCCGTCATCGGTAGAAATCTTCACCACAGTATAGAAATCGCCGCAATTCCCATTCTGGACGACCCGCACCTCCACATCTCTCCCATCCGCAATCCTAAGCACCTTTGAATCGGTATCGTACTGCGATGGAGCCTGTCCGCCGGCACCGAAATGACCAATTACAATGCAATCATTGAATCCCATTACTATTCCGATGCCCCAAAGTCATACATCAGGTTTTCGCCCGGATCGCCCCGGTTCCACTATCATCGTTAGGCCCAAGGCAAGTAATCGATCGACGAGATCATCAGCTACGAGATCTGGAAGTCATTGGGGCACAGTCCAGGTGATATACCACAAATGAGGCACAATTCATCCTGGCCTTAGGGCTGCTCAGCGCTCAAATTTTGGGTCGGTAGATCGGTCGTGCGTGCGAGTTCACATTCAGGTTGGAACTTGAAGTAACCTTCCTCGGCGCTGATCTGTTTCAAACCTAAAATGGAAGGGTACCAAAATAGGTAGTAGCGTCCTGGCACATAGCTTTGAAGGAGAGCGAGATTGGAGGTCAAAAATGGCTCAGTTAGTTGCTTTTGCTGTAGTATAATTAGGACTAGCGTATTCATTGGAACCGTTCTTCAAGTTCCATCTACGGCCCAACTCCCCACACCTCCAAACCCACGCACTCAAACGCAACAGCACCTCCCTTCCTCGGACCAGGTGAACATAGAGGCTCGTTATCGAACGTTGGACACCACGCAGATGTGCCATCGAAGAGTGTGTCATCGAGGTATAAACCATAGTTCCCATCCCTAAACGACACATCGGATGACAACTCAGAGACTGTACACGAGGGAAGAAGACTATACTGACCCTCCACCGAATGAGATAAACTCTGGCTCACACAACGTCACGTAGTCATTCTTGCCCGTCCAGTTGAACACTTTGAGGTTGCCTGCGCCAAGCTTCCATAGAAATCTGATAAGGAGTAAATGGAAGAAGCGTTGATTCAGGCCGAACAATCTGACCACTATACAACATGGAAAGTCACTTACGACTCTCCACTTCCGTAGTACCCTCTCCCCCGGATCAACCCCACACCTTCGCCCATCCATGCTCCAAACACCCCATCGTTCGCATCCTTCATCACGACCAGTGCCCCTGCAGTTCCCGGCCCGGTTGTGACCTTTAGCTGAGCTTCGCAGCACGTATAGAGGGTATTGAGCGAAATTCCATGTTGGTCAAGCGAGTAGAGGAGCGTCCAGGTTCTCGGCAGGCGGGAAAGTGCTGGAAGGTGTGGGCGGATCTGTGAGGTGGAACAGAAGAAGTATTGTATTAGTGAATTGACTGTGGTTTTGATTGCAGGGAAAAATACGAAGGAAAAGGAGACGAAACGAAAGCAAAAATAAATAGACGAGGCAAACAAACGCACAAGAGCAGCCAACCCAGACTCCAAAACCGACATTGTCCCCTCCCTTCTCCCCTTCAACTCAACTCCTCCACTCCGCTTCTCCATCAACCCTCCCACACCCGATGCCACTTGTTTTCCCTTTCCATTCCCCTGCTTCACTTCAACCAGCTCCTTCTCCCCGTGTTTCACACCATTCCCCATCTCACCCTCATTCCCCAACCCATCCACACTCAACTCTCGTTCCAACTCCTGTGAGAACCCCTTATCCCAATCATACTCCTCGCCCTTGAACCCGGGTGCGCCACTTGGCGGTAAGTACACGTGTGATGCGAAAGGTGATACCGCAGTGTGGGAGGACGGGCCGAAGGGCGTTCCATGCGATATTTGAATGGGGTGTGAAGCAGAGGAAAATGTAAATGTGGACGCGTGGCGTGGAGTTGGGTGGTTTGGTTGGGAATGTGGGTAGGATGTGGATGTTGCGTGAGCGGGAATGGGAGTTTTACGGCGTGAAGGGAAGGTGGAGGGTTGACTACTCTGGGCTGTTTGATGTCGAGATGCGGCATTGGACGAGGCTGGTCGGGGAGGAAGAGTGAAAATCGAATCGAGAGTGCGAGTCGTATCCTGGACGCTTGAACTCGCACCAGACGGATCAGGCGAAGAGGGAGACAGGAGGGAAGACATCCAACGGGAAGATATTGTAGAGAGCGTTTGATAGGACGCAGAGCGAGAGCTTAGAGATAGGGTGGCGATGTCGGTGTCGGTTAATTGGTCAATGGTAGACAGAGATGGGGAGGATGAAACAGACGGTGTGGATGCAACAGGGGGCGCGAGAGTTGGCAGTGAGGATAACGCGGATGTCGGTGATTGGGGGGATGATGCGCTGAAGGTGCGGGATTTTCGGCGGGGTGGTGGTGACCGTTCGTGTTCGGGTTCAGGTGGGAAAATGGTGGTGGACTTGGAGGTGAAGAAGTCAAAGTCGAGGTCAAGCAATGAAGCAGACGTCTCCGTTGTTGCGTTTGGTTCGCCTGCGTGTTCATGTTCCTTCGCATTCTCATTCCCATGCATACTCCCTCCTTCGCCTTCTCCTAGTTCTGGCACACCATTCTCAGGTCCATCCTCCTTCAATTCTGAATCCGAAGGCGCCGATGCCGGTTGATCCTTCAACCAATACAACGGATCATCTTCATGCAACAAGAGTTCATCCAAATACCCTCGTTTGTTTTTGTCCGAAGCGCGTTTCGCATCCTGGGCGAATTTGTCGAAGAAGATCAAGCTGGCATTTTGGGTGCGGCTTTCTCTTTGAGCTTTTGACTGGCTTGAGGGCGGGATGGGAGATGGGCGGGTTGTATTGGATGCGGTAGTGACAATCCTGGGCTTGGTAGTGAAGAAAGTATGGACAAGGGATCTTCGGTGGCAGGCACGGAGACAAATGAGCCGAAGTCTGAATCGGCAGATTTAGGTTCAGAATACTGTTGATATGAATGGGGGATTGGCCTGGCATTGGTGGAGTTATTAACAGGGAAGATAGTGATGGGTGTGAGGGTTGGAGAAGGTCGAGGTGTAGCAGGGGAAAAAAGTGTCGAAAATATATCGATCGTATCTTCTGCCTTCCTTGGTGTTTGGGTTTGAGGAGGAGTTGGGGTTGATGTTTTGAATTTAAAATGAGAAGACGAAGGAACATGGTATAGATATGGGACCAAGTCGATTGGGGAGGACATGGCAATTGGAGAATCTAGTGAAACGAATGATGGATCATCTGTGGTCGTCCAGTCGCAGGGTTTTGATTCCTCAATCTAAAATTCGAAATAAAAAGTTAGTCCGGCAAAGCGACAACATACATTGCAAAGTGTCATTTACACAAATTAATGGCTCCCACAACTGCCGCCCAGTCTCCCGTCGCGCTCAACAGTTTTGTTGGAGGTTGGAGCGTTTTCGAACTGGGAGGCAATCAATGCCAGCAAGCCTAGTAAGTGTCCTCAGCTGTAAGATGACTTTGAACTATATCCGGGTCAGCCCGTGCTCAGCCACCCCCCATACGGCATGGGGTGTAGAAGTTGTAGATGTACAGAGTTCTACGAATGTTCGGAATATTGTGGTACCGTGTGACATTGACGTAAGCTGCGGGCGGAGTGTGAACTCGATGAGTTTTTTCAAACTGTCCAAGCCCCGAATTCAATTCTCTCGATCTTTCATCTCAATGTCACTACTTGGCGGCCCACCTGAATATGCGCAAAATGTCTCGGTCGAACAACTTCGCTCAGAGCTAGCTCACGTTTCAGTGGCGACGGTCATGTGTGGCGCTCATACCGTCGCTTTCCAACCTTCTTGCCATCCTGAATATCGCATTGAGGATCGTCATTTGGTGGAAGATTGGGAACTTGCCAGAAATTCATAGGGGTCTTTGACGGTGCCAGAGTTGCTCGTGTATAACCTGACCCGACCCGAAGCTGATTCATCCCTGAGCTAGGTCATGACGCAGGCCATGAAGCTGTCGATTTCGTAGTCGAGACCCAGCCACGAATGATGATGGCCTCTCTCGCTTCAGCAGTCGGTGCGATAGACGCCGTTTGCAATCCCGTCATAGAAGAGATTTTGGTGCAATGTATATCCGGCATTGATGATCATATCAAAGCTGACTTTGTCAACTTCTTTCCAGGTGGACCGGAGCAAATATCTAAACTCACTGATGACGAAATTAAAAGCACCATCGAAGACCTTGAGACTGGAAAATCGTATGTGCAAATTATGCGCGCCAGGACGGGTACGACTGCATTAGTGGCTCTAATCGACCCATTAAAATCTTTCCACGTTGCTAGTCTTGGTGACTGTGCAGCCAGTAAGCATATGGAGTACATCAGTTGGCATGCCTGACTGACGAATCAATCAGTACTTGGCATGCAGAATGCTCTTGGAGGTTGGGAGGTGAGAATCATGAGCGGGCATCATAATGCTAGTAATGAAGCAGAGGCAGATCGCGTTCGAGCAGCGCATCCTGATGAAACGGAATGCATACAAAAGTATAGAACGCTCCGTTTAATTACTTTGACACGGGGTGAGCGATAAGGCTCCATTTGTCATTTTTTATTCGTAATTTGATAAGTAATTTATCTAGCCATCGGAGACATCCTTTTTAAACTCCCTCCCATTTACACTGAACGTGTATTTGCCCTTGCAACACCTCCGTTCCACAAGAACTACAAAGTCAGCGAGCTCCTAGCTAAAAATCTCACACTGCCATATCTCTCTAACCAGGCAGAAGTCGAGCACGTTGACCTGACCTCGCTGGATCCCAGTGCAATGCCTGTGCTCGTTCTATGCTCTGATGGGCTCATAGATTTATACTCTAGGCGATCAAAGGTGAATGATATAACCCAAGCTATCCAGCTATGGATCACCACGTTGACCCGTGAAGGCGGCGATAATTTGGCTCTGGATCTTCTATGGGATGCGTTGGGCGGAGATTGCGGGGTAGAGGCATCCAGTAAGATCATCCGTGGCATCTCTAATATGCGAGTGGATGATACCACAGTCGTTGTGCTTCAGCTGTGAGAAATTGTAATGACTCAGATTGGTTTATTATTTCTATACCACAAATCTCTGCAAATGGTTATTTAACGATGCGCGCCAACATCATGTTCAGCAACTATTGTGCAGTCTGTCAACAATTGCCTACAAGATCCGGCGGCACCCATAAGTCTCAACGGGAGTGGATCTTGATGATAAGTTCAAGCTTGACCGTTGGAATCTCTCATAACGTTGTTTGGTGTTGGTTGAACTTGCCAAACAAGTCGTTGCCAAACAAATGAGTCGTTCACACAACTACACTCCTGACGAACTCCATAGGTGACCCAACAACCTCAGTGACAACATAAATGAAGGTGTCGAGGGTGGAGGGTGACAAGTGGTGGTTGGGAGCTCAAGGTAAGTTCCATACTAACTCCGCTGTAGAGGGCAACATGGGCAAGTGATGGCCTCAGTGCTGTGCTCATCATCTCCACTTCGCTAATTCGTATTTTTATACAGATTCAATGGCGTTTCATCATACTCTTTCACCTGCCCACAGCCGCTCTACTCAACATTGACATGACTCGGTATCATCACACCATTGCCATGCATTGCAAAGTTACCCAACCACTATGAGCCCTACGTCGTCTCTTACTTCAACAAGCAGAATCCCGAGCGCTCTCATATATTGCGTAACACACACGGCCTGCATCCACGGTGCCAGACCGCACATGAGACGCCTAAGCATCTTGTGCGCGACGCCTTACCGCCGACCACCCCACCAGGCTAGACTGCCCTGTCCCACTTCGACGCCACGGACATTTC
>Ga0210387_10004523_pt1 | contig 10667 bp, 9 predicted proteins | sample IncBWC7OmetaG_FD_160108 | JGI IMG/M metagenome (GOLD analysis project Ga0210387, IMG submission 160108) | Forest soil microbial communities from Barre Woods Harvard Forest LTER site, Petersham, Massachusetts, United States - Inc-BW-C-7-O ... | reverse complement strand
GGATCATCCCAGGAGGGGATTGATGCCAGGAAATCATCCCCCAACCCCATCCCCCAATCTATTAGTGTGCCAGCTAAGACAGAATTTGGCTTACTAAAAGACTATAAGTTGTGGTAGCCTGAAGTGTGGCATCATCCCATGACTTCCGTCGTCGTCACTTCCTTCACCTTCGTGCGGGTAATCACATCCTGTGACTTATCTGCCCTTCCTTCAAGTTTCCACCGTCTCGTCACCTCAAAGAACACTACCTCAATTTGACTGGCAGTTGAATGATGGCGTCGACGTCGATCGTCATCGATCGTCTCCGGCATCGGCAAACCGCGGCTCTTGTATCTTATAAAGTTATAATATTATAGTGAGGTTTTGTAAATGCCTTCAGGTTACATATAGGTTCAGGCTTGTTTGAGCCATCATAATAGGATTATTCTGTGCAGAAACCAAGTATATTCGTTTAGTGACGTATAAGAACCCACGAAATGGCGATGTCGTCGCAAGGTGGTCATGCCAGTTACCTCCACCATTTACTACCTCGATGGGCAAGGTGTTCAGGCGCTGCCCATTTCCGAATCAGCCATTGATACAACAAGTGCGACCATCTTCTAACGATTTGGAATATCTTCTAGACATCCGCGAACTCTTCGACGCATGGATGCACCAGACGTCCGCTTCCGGGTATACGAGGAGAGTAAGAGTATGTCGGCATGGGCCCGGGGAAGCTCGTGTTGGTGAGATTCGGAGTATCGGTAAGTTGCGCTGCTCCGCGAGGTGATGAGGTGCAACACAAAATTTGCATTGACAACACCTAATTTAACAATAAGATCGATCAACCCAGTTTTTCCGTCCACAAAGGCTTGACAGATCCCGAGGGGTCATACCGGAAACGGTAATACAGAACGGACGAAACTAGATTCGCCACTGCGAAGACAATGATGGGAAAGGTTCGAAGATAACGAGATACCACCTTGGTCACATAACCCGCAGCCGTTAACAACAATAGCGAGATCGAAATGAAATCCAAATTATCCAGCTTGAGAAAAAAGAAAAAGTACACAACACCGTAAGAGCACCACATCGCAAGAGAGACAACGACCCGGCATGCGATATTACCGAAGGTCATCGGGGCGTTTCTGGCGACAAAGAATGGGAACAGCAGAGCGGCTGCCTGCACCGCGATAACTCCAAAACACATCACCAAGCCCGCCGGGAGTAGCAGGATCAGGTAAAACTTAGACCTGATGAAGGAACCCCAGACAGGATGCAGCAGCGCCCATCCACACCAAACCCACACCCCCACCTGCACCATCACCCCGCACATGGACATCCACATCATCCTCTTGCCCAAGGCCGCCCCTCCTGTGCGGAAGGGAGTGTCACCCCTCGCAAACCGTGCCAACGTGCCCACACCCGCGAGCACCAGGAATGACGATAAGTACAAGCCACCCCAAGCCTGCGTCCACGGGATCCCACGCATGCCAAACAGCTTGATTGCCTGCGGGAGAACGCCAAGAACGAACATCACGGTGTGAGCCAGCGGATACTGGTTCCCGAGCGTGAGCGACTCTGCCTCAAGTTCACCATTGTTACCAACCGCTACTCGGTCGTCCGCACTGCTTCTTACTGGAGGAGAGGGAGGCCGCAACGTCCTCCCGCGAACCACACGCCTCGCAGCGTCTGGCGCGGATGCCCCGGCAAAAATGAACCCGAGCAGTCGCAAGAGAACGTCGAGCGCGTCTGCGGCGCATACGAGAGGGGAACTGCGGGCGGGGAAGAGGACGCGTGAAGGGAAGTCGCGATCAAGGGATGAATTCTGGGTCATGGCGTTGAGGGCCAGTGCGACAAGGGCCCAGAAGGCGGATTGCCAGGAAACGGGGTTGGGGGGTGGGGGTTGTGGTTGGGAGTCGGCGTTTGTTGATGGTGATGTTGAGGCTTGGCTGGGGGTCAGTAGTAGTCAAGAGCAACTAGTGAGGGCGTGTGGCATACGGGAGTCCCGGGACTCGAAGGAGTTGTGTCCTTCTGCAATGACAACCGCGTTGATCTCGAGTAAAGAAACGAGAATCACAGGTACGAGCAGACGCGCCAACCGCGCCATCTCTCAACCTATAAACAATCCAAAGGTCCGAGAAAAATGACGGCCAGCAGAATCGATTCAATCGAAAATCGGACGGTTCGCTAGTGAGTGGCAACTTGAAGGGTCTGGATGTGACCGTGACCTCAGGGCCGGGGTGGCGATTTTTGTCCAACTCACGATTCCCGTCCATCTCCAATCAATGATCTCACTGCAGGCTTCCGAGGCGTCAGCCAAGTATTGTCCGACTGTACTCCTTCTTCAAGTGCATCCACTAGGAACGATACCTGAATTCGTTTACTCACAATGCAAACGCTGCTCCACCCTGGAACCAAGCCCTTTTGCTACCTCCGAGGAACCTTTCCAAGCTATACTCCCGATTTCCTCCATTCCCTCAAAATAGAACCGAAAGTTGATTGGAAGCGTCAATTGGGACATATTGTCACATATAGTGCGAGGCATTACGTTCATGATCCACGTCGACGCCACTTGGGGAAGCTACTTTGCCACAAAAGCGAAGCAGGCTTGCGAAAGGTCCCGAACCGGAGGGATACGCCTTCTCCGTTGAATGACTGGCCGTACAAACAGTTTCGTTTTATGAGACAAGCCAAGATCCTCATGTATCTCAACACAGTGTGTTCATTACTTGATTTGAAAGCACGATAACCAGAACTATGAGGGGGTTCATCAATAGTATTTGAGGCGGAGGTACAAGACATAACGAGAAAAGAGATATTCGACAATATTAGCACGCATCATAATGTCCCATTCATACAGATACTTTGGCATCGGAACCGTTCTTGTCAACGTGCTGTAGGTGAGGGTCAGTTAAAGAACTGCAATGGACAAGCTGCGCCCACAATTGACTCACTTCGCTCCCATTTTGAATAACATCTTGCAACGTCTTCTTCCCAACGCCCTGCTTTCCAATCTTCCACGCAGAGAACTCATGTCCCTGAGCGAAGATCTCTTCGACTTCTTCCAACGTGCTCTGTGCTGTTTCGGGGAAACAGAAGAAAATATGGATGAAGGCGGCAAAATTGAACGTTCCAAAGATGAAATAAGTCTTCCATGCAATAGTGGCTAGTCCCGGAGGAACAGCCCATGCGAGACCGAAATTAAATATCCAATTCGCTACAATTTTCATCAATAACGGGATGCTGCGGGCGGTGGACGCTACCTACATGCAGTAGCGAGTGAAACTGCTTTCGCACGAACACGCATGGGAAATATTTCCGCAGGGTAGGTCCAAGATACAGGACCCATGGTAATGGCGAAGGAGCAGACGAACAAGTAAGAAGAAACGATAATAGCCTTGGTAGCATCATCGTGACCGGTGATGAGCCAGATACCTATAGGAAGAGGTCAAGATCGTGTTCAGGAATAGCAACGGAAATGGATGCCTACGATCGTTACCAACCAAACCCCAGTCACCAAATTTACCTTGCAGACCACCCACAAGCATTAACCAGAAGCCCATCATCAGCGTACCGGCTAACAACATCGGCCGACGGCCCCATCGATCAATGTAGATGATGGCGGGGACCGTCAAGGCAACATTGAGAACATATTGTACAGAGCTAGCGATGAGATTCCCACGACGACCCGATAGACCTGCACCTTGGAAGACATAGACAATGTAATACCTAAGAAAATTGAAACATCAGCGGAACGAAATATAGAATTCACTGGAATGTGCAATACATCATTATGTTCATTCCAGTAAGCTGAGACCACATCTGAAGAGAGCAACCGAGGCCAACGCGACGAAGGATACCAGGCTTGATAAGATCCAGATAGGACTTGGCACCTTCTGTACGTTCAAAATGGACCTAATTAGAATAGTACGGAGTTATAAATTGGATATACAATGCACGATCGAGGAGCCATACCTGTTGCTTGATCTCCTCATACTCGAATACAACAAATTCATTCGATTGGTCGCCGCCGCCGTGCAAATCAGCAAGAATCTCCAATGCCTCGGCTTCTTTCCCATGATCAATCAGCCACCTCGGGCTTTCTGGGAATACCATCATGCCAAAGGACAAAATGATCGCTGGAATCATTTGAAGTCCCCACGGAATCCGGAACGAGGCGACGCCATCGATGTACGAGCAGCCGAACTGGACGAAGTACTGGATAAGGATACCCCATGTGATGGACCTGCGTTTCGTTTAATATTTGCTAGTAACGTACAGGAAAGGACTGAGAAGGCACCATTGCTGAAGTGAAACCATCCGCCCACGAATTTCAGGTGCTGTTATCTCAGACTGGTATATGGGAACGATGGCAGACGACAAGCCAACGGAGAGACCAGAGATGATGCGGCCGACGATGAGCATACCTCGGTTCTGTTCAATGTATTATAAACTTTATATTCGAAAATGTTGATACGCAAAACCTCGTACAATGGCAGCTGATTGCAAGATCGACCCAATGACCCAGATCATACCGGCGAGGATGATGGTCTTTTTGCGACCCCAGCGATCGGCGAGTTGGGTCACTGCCAAAGCACCAATGAGAGACCCTTTGAATGAGAAGACATCAGTCAAGAGGGAGAAGTGGTGTGGAAAAGATATGTGTTGTGATTTTCTCGCTAGCAAGTGTAATGGCTGCAAGATAACCATGAATGTCCCGCTTCAAACTGACCTGCTGGCATAGACGCAACGATGGCACCCTGAACATTAGGATTTGGCTGGAATACAATTAGGCGGCTTAGTATTTCACGGAGAACAAACTAGAATAGGACAGCGAACTGACATAATTGAAGACACGCTTGTAAGCATCGTTCTGGTATACCGTATAAACTTCAGCAACTATCCTGGCAGACTCGAAGTAACACTCACACTCAGCACCCCGGCCATTGACGATATGTCCAAGCCGAAGAGACCTCCGCCAATACAGGCGAAAGAGCCGACCACATACTGAGATATACGTGAGCCATATAAAATCGTTGGCACAAAATTCAACCTACGGGATTGGCAGCGATTTTGGCGTTATACTAGACTACCAAAGTTAATCAGAGGTTGCAAGGAAGACGAGGCGATAACACCGTACACCTTTGCCCATTGTAATATCCACCAGAGGAGTTCGTCAAGTCCAGGTGTGGAGGAATAGCAGAGCCTTTGGCACCAAATAAAAGCATCGTTCACGCGTTTAAGCTTATACACGTATGGCAAAGTCGGGCATCAAGCTGGAGAAGCCCGTGCGCTGAACAAGATGTCAGAAGTTGATCGATCATCAGGCGGGTGTGCCACAAGAAGCCCCAGCAGGGATCAGATCAGGCCTCTTCAGGCCTCGCGCAGCTGAGATAGCCTAGCGAGACACTACGAATGCTTCAGTCGGCAGCAAGCAAGTCATACCAGCGGCTTCTAAAATTTTCAGTTTGAATGCCGGACTTGTCGGTGAAATACCACATGGAAAATCTTCATCCTTAGTCTACTGTCTACACGAAGTCTAAGTCGATCCCATTATCAAATAAAGCCTCGACATGCTGCGGATACCCTGAAACGGGGAGGAAACAGAAGGAAACAGCTACTAGACCTGGTAATAGTACTTTCTAGTACATTATATCTTATTGGGTTACGTCTCGACGCCGTCCGGACCGCACGGAGCCGTAACAATAAACGCAGAGCGTAGATGTGAGCGACGAGGGAGAGACTCGGTCAGCCTAATTTAATCCCATCAGCGAAGCATCAACATGACACGCAACTCCCAAGATGAACGGCGCCACTGAGCAGAAGGCGGAAGCAGATATTCGGTTTGGTTTTACGTTCGTGCGTCTGTATGACAGCGCTTGCTATTTTCCTAGTGTGGACGCGGTCGCTCTCGTTACAGATGCGGACTGGCGCCTGTAAAAATTAGTTTGAAACTGTTGCATAGTTCAAAATCAAAAGGTGAGTTATCTCTAAGACCATTACTAGATTTATGGGAAGAAGTCAATACGTTTTGTGGAGATGTCGGGAGACCCGGTCGACGCGGGAGAGACTGCAAGTATGGGCGGGAGACATCATTCCAATGGGTTGATAAAGGTCTGATATATATGATCCCACTTATAACCTAGACTCGTGACCCGTCAGTACTAATCCGCAATGTTTCATCCCAGGTAGTGGAACGAGGGAGCAAGGAGGAACCGAAAATGGGAGGCAATCCCCTCGACCGTGGATTCTCCTATAATGGTTGGTGGCGAGACTGCTTATAACCAGGGTCGACGTATCAGAGACGTCATCATTCCGACTTTCAAGGAAGTGACGAAAAGCAGATGAGGTGCGGGACCGGGGTTTCGACGACGTACATGTATGATTAAGGCTCAAAATCGATTACCCAAGGATTCACATCGTGGACTCGGACGTGGACTCAGACACACTGCAGTTGTAGGGAAAAAATCGTTACTTCGTTGTCGGGACGTCTGCGATTTTCGTTCGCCTACCCAAGTTCGTTCTTGACTTTGTGAAGGCTGGAAGGTATAAGCGCTTAAGCCTTGAAAGAATAACTCGCAGAAGAGACTCACTGGTATTCCAGTTTCCTCTTCAAAATGACGGCCAGCCTTCAATTCGACTTAATGCTCCAACGTCGGCCATTTTGACTTCCGGTGGTGTATTGCCGCGAAGGATTGTAAAACAAGCAGGTTACCATACTCTCAGCTAGGTAAAGTGCGCCTTATTGTAGTTCATCTAAAGGTGAGGATGTCGGTGGTGGTGTCTGACGTGGACCCGGAGCAATTAAATAATACACGAAATATCGTTTGTGGTGGATAATGCACGTGTTGAGGTGGCAGTTGATAAGTCAGATGACCTCGGGCCGATCAATCTCCGATGGCTGCGGTTCGGTGGCATGACATTTAAATTTGTAAGGGCCGAGACGTCCTTAAGGCTCAGGCTTGTACTTATTCTCGAAGTACTAGCACTGCCATACGCTTCCCTTGACAAACTATCCTGGACACGAGGCTTTCATTGAAGTTTCAAAGCAAATACCTGTTGAAGAGGTTCGCACCAAAGCCTGAAAAAACGTTGGACCCGCATTGGATCAACGTCGATGATGGTGTGGGTGAAATCATAGGTAATTAATAATAATTTTGTCACGTTTCTTTGAGTCCAGGTCTACACAGCTTGCCCCGCAATACACTCTCAGGAACAAAGGCAGAACTCCTGAAAGTTTAATAAACTCCCAAATGAGTGTATGCTGCGGTGTGGAGCGGTGGGCCATTTGACTCGGATATTACCAACTGTTCAGGAATGAAATGAGAAACGGAGGTTGGTGAAATGACCAACTCTCTAACTAGAAGACCCATGCATTGAATATCTGGTCCTAGAGTACAGGGACTACCAGTGCAACTAGTCAAGATGGGACAGCATCGGCGATATCATAGCAAGGAACGCCCGTAAAACACTCAGTGTTGTGCGGTGGTCTCGGAGACAAACGGTCCCGGAAACGCGGACTCGGATGTCTCCTTATTATGACTGAGTAATGTATTTTTATAAATGCAGTGGATTCTAGAAGTTACCTGCGCTGGGTTGCCATCATGGCCATCCTCGACAAGGTACTTGGGTTCGTATGTCTTTCTATGCTTGTGGCGATTGATGACTGACGGGCGCGAACCTTAGCGCACTTCTTATTGGCACCTATGCAAACACGATACTGTACACCCTGGAACTACTTGCAGTCATCCGATATTACTCGGTCTCCAAACATAAACGGGACTCTCTCCTGTTCCAAGCCATGGTTTATTTCACGTTTGTTGTGGATACGGTCTCTACCATTTTCACTTACACTTGCGTCTATTTGGTATGTAACCAGATGGTTGTCGTCTTCGTTATAGCGTTATTGATGAGCCCATTTTTTGCAGTATACCATAACCCATTGGGGTACGATTCTTGTTATTTTTCATTTTTGTTGATGGGTACCAATATTCCCGCTCTACTTCAGGAGACGTCAGTTACCTCCAAAAGCAATACTGGCAAGGCACCGCGGTGATCGCAACAACTGCCCTTACTGAGACGATCGTGCAATGCTTCTTAATTTATCGTTTCTGGAAGATGTCGGTCATTTCTGTTTTCATCTCAAGATCTGCTGTTCAACGCATACTCTGATGCTTAGGACCCAAAACATTTATGTGACATCTGTGTTGAACCTGTTGATGCTTGCATCCGTGTGTCCGTCCAATTCTTGATTCGAAATGCGTGCTAACAGCAATTTTTCAGTTAGCGGGCTCTTTGGCAACGGTAATAAATCTTGTCATGTATACGGAATTTGCCCAACGGGACAAGCTGGTGTTGTCTGCTACGTGCGTACCGTTCCACTACTTTCGATATCTTCTAATGGGGTTTCGTGCTTAAAGTATATGGTCTGGCACGAATGTGGCTTCAAATGTCGCCATTGCCCTGGCACTTCTCTGGCAATTGCGTCGCATCAAGTCACCCTTCAAAGCTACCCGAGGGTATTTCATACTATTGTTGACAATTGGCCCTGATCTGACCCTCGACACCCACGTGTTGTCTAGTCTCATTCATAAGCTTATGGCATCCACGATCAGTACTGGGACACTGACATCAGTTTTCTCGGTAGTGGGTGTCATCTTGTTTGTCTGCAATAACTCGAGCAATGGTGAGTGTATCCGGCAATATCTCAAGTTATTCAACGATGACTGATCTCTGGTCATTGCGACTGTAACTGCAGCGGCAACTGCATTCAGCTTTTGCGAGGGCCGGGTGTTCGCTCTTACCATGCTCTATAACCTGAACAATAGACGTTCGCTCAATTGCGGGTCGGTGAATACTAGCGATGCCCGCTGCGCAGATTCAAGTAATACTATAAACGTTATGAAGGAAATTTGTGAGTACCTCCCTACCATATTGGCGGAAGCCTGATTGTCATACATCTCAGGCGTACATTGTACGACTGACATTCATCAAGAATCATCGGTGAGATCTCACATTGTGCAGCCTATTTTTCCCAGCCAACGTTGGCATATAGAACAACCATGACCCACTGAAACTCTCAAATTGCTCGAAGGATCAGTCGGACGCACTTTCCACACAGGGGAAGGTCTAGATTGGGATCGTGAACCCAGTAATTATAATTCGAAACACTTGGAGTACTTGCACTCCTGTGATTATATTTCGGTTCATATCACGGTGAACGTATAAGGAGTATTCCAGCAAGTCGTCAGATCCAACATAATCACGCTCCCTGATTACCTCTCGGTGTGAATACAAGCTTCGCTTTGCTAACAGGAACAATAGTTTATTTCGAGATCCTTCCGTATTTCGGTTACGGAAACGGACGTAGTAGGTGAGGGAGGCAAGCTCGAATAGCGTTTTTGAGAGGATTGTGGAGCTGTGTGAAGGGTGGGTGGTAGGGGGCTATGGGGTGATGCTCCGAAAAAATCGGCTGTATCATGCACATTGCGAGACCTAGTAGGGATTCCGTTGCCAAGGGGAGATAAGGTATTCGATGACAGTTGAACGGATTTTACGGTGCCTATTTGGGATGGGTTGTATTTACTGTTGTTGTTCGTTCGATTAGAGGGCCTAGAAATGAGGTCAGAAGACTCCTTTGCCACCTGGAGATCATCGCACATTTCCTACTTACCGCCCTCTTTTGAACCCGTTCAATTAACACGTACAGTCAACGAAGCCAGCCCTTCATCTAGCTCCCCTGCAGGGTGCCGACACGGTGGCACCTCGTACATTTTCTTTCCGAGAACTGAGTTTATCAGATTACAGACGTGAATAGCCAAATCGTGATGAAGGCTAGCATCCCTCGTATAATCGCCTTTCATTAGGGAACAGATATTCGGTTGACGAATGAACTCTACTGTCTAGGAGGGGTTATTGATAACAATCAATACCTCAGTCCAAGTGCCGCTCGAGCGCTCTGAGTCCATATTGACATTCTTCTAGGAACGCGTGTACATTCCGAAGGACACCCGACGTCATTTCATTACCTGGTCTGAAACCTGCAATGACTCCGGAGAATATCCTGGAATATCAAATTCTCGATAAGTCGGGGCGGTACAGTTGATGAAATGATGAAATGATGAAATGTGTCGGAAAGATGAAGCGTCAAGTACTAGTATAACAACCGCACCTATTCATCACTCGCCATAATTTCGTCACACCCATCTATGGCGTCGTTGTATTGTTCGGGGTCGTTCTCCTTCGTTTCCTTCTGCCTCCACTTGGGTGTTCTTCCTGGTTTTAGGGGGGCCAGGGGCTTCGGCTTTGCGCTTTTTCGATGTCCTGAGTTCAAGTTTGCGTGCCTTGGTTGGGGTTTCCGGGGTATCTTTCCATAGGGTGTCTATCTGAAAGTGAAATGTTAGTGTGGTCTCGCGAAGAGATTGTACGGGGAATGCTCACGCTTGCTTAGTTCTCGAGAGCTGTGGTCGGAGTAGCTAGCGGGACCGTGTCCCCGAGTGTGATTTGATTTGTAGGCATGCGGGTCCGCTAACCAGGCTCTGATAGCGTTTAGATAAGAGTGCGCAGCCGAATGGTAGTGCGTCGGGCTGGGTAGCAAGGCCTAGACTCGTAACTATTCTGTCATAACAAGGAAATGTAACCAGGGAATTGTGGATAGATACCGACAAGCTTGCTTTCAAGTAGAC
>Ga0210387_10004522_pt1 | contig 10668 bp, 7 predicted proteins | sample IncBWC7OmetaG_FD_160108 | JGI IMG/M metagenome (GOLD analysis project Ga0210387, IMG submission 160108) | Forest soil microbial communities from Barre Woods Harvard Forest LTER site, Petersham, Massachusetts, United States - Inc-BW-C-7-O ... | reverse complement strand
ATCCCCATCATGGTGCCTTATCTGACGGGGAGCGGAGTGGGGCCGGAATCATTGCTGGTCGTAGCCGCTGACAAGCCGTCCCAGGATGGGTCCTCCGGCGATTCCCACAAACACTAAGGCAGAACGTGGTGGAAATGTAGCGAGCCCAAGACGGCACTACTGCGGAAGCCGAAGGGGTGCATCAGCGCGTCGCGCGGTGAATGGACTGGAGCCCATCCTGGGTAGACTCGCCCCGCGCTACAATGGCGTAGGGGGAGGCGCAGGTGGCAGCAACGCAGTGTTCAATAAATCAGCAGATCTTTCCATTTATCCCAGAAGGATTTCTGTCCGAACTACCCAAGCCCCTGCTTCCCCTCGCAGGAAATCGCGACATGATCGATTCAGGCGAGCACCAGCCGCACGGAGACATTGTCACGCGTCGCGTTCGAGTAGGGACACGCCGCGTGCGACTTCTCGACGAGCACATCGGCCTCGGCTCGGGGAAGTCCCGGAAGGCAAATCCTGAGTTCGACCTCGATCTCGAATCCCTGCGGTGTCGGTCCCACACCGACGCTGGCTTCGACCTCGGTGTCTGTCGGGAACGCAATGCCCTCGCGCCCGGCGACATGCTTCATGATTCCCAGAAAGCTGGCCGCATAGCTGGCTGCGAACAACTGCTCAGGAGTGGTCCCACGGCCGTTCGTCCCGCCCAGCCCGCGCGGCCTATTCACTTTCAGATCCAGAATGCCGTCGGAGGACACTGCCCGGATATCGCGGCCGGCCGTTGCCTTCACCTGGGCGCGGTAGAGAACCTTCTCGATCAGCGGCATTCTCGTGCCTCCTTTCAGGGATGGCAGAGCCTAGCCGCATTTGAGCTGACGGTCGTTCGCTCACTGTTCCGTTTCGGTTCCGAATCCACCTCCACGCGGGCGGGGGCCGCCGGCATCCGATGAAGTTGTTCCCCCCTTTCCGGCTCGATATCGTGAACCAGTGTCTCTGGAGACGCGGCGATACAGGGCAGGAGGAACGCATCCTGATGACACCCAAGGCCTATGCGGTCCTTGTATATCTGGTCGAGCACGCTGGGCGCCTGGTGACTTCCGATGAGCTTCTCGAAGCCGCGTGGTCCGGCAGGGTGATCGAGCCGCAGGCGGTGAGGAAGCACATTCTCGAGGTGCGCACCGCGCTCGGGGACCGCCCGAAGAACTCTCTTTTCATCGAGACAGTCACCAAGCGCGGATACCGGTTCATCGCTCCGGTGTCCGAACCCACTGCTTCGGGTCCTGCGGTATCCGGCACCCCGGCACGAGGCACGTTGGTGGGACGCAACGGCGTGCTCGAGTTGCTGCGCGAGACCTGGCATCTCGCCCTCAGTGGCGTGCGGCAGATTGTGTTCATCACCGGCGAACCGGGAATCGGCAAGACCGCGCTGGCCGAAGAATTCCAGCGCCAGGTTGCGATGGGCGAGCGGTCCGTCCGTATCGTGCGTGGGCAGTGCATCGAAGGGTATGGAAGCAAGGAAGCCTACGGTCCGATGCTCGATGCGCTGGGACAGCTGTGCCGCGGCCCGCAGGGCGGGCCGATCATTCAGATCCTCGCAACAGAAGCTCCAACGTGGCTCGCGCAACTGCCGGCGCTTCTCACGCGCGAGCATCGCGCGACTCTGCAGCGGGAAATCCTTGGCGCAACCCGCGAGCGCATGGTGCGCGAGATCGGCGACGCCTTGGACTCGATCACCGCGGAGACGGCGCTACTGCTGCTATTCGAAGACCTGCACTGGGCCGATGACTCCACGGTGGACCTCATCTCGGCGCTGGCGCGCCGCCGGGCCCCTGCGAAATTGATGCTGCTTGCGACCTGCCGCCCGCTGCATGCGGAGCCTGCCGGCCATTCCCTGAAGGGACTCATACCGGATCTGTTGGTCCGCCGTTTGAGTCGCGAAATCGCCTTGATCCCGCTGAGCCAGGCAGAAGTGGAGGAGTATCTGGCGGTCCAATCACCGGCCGGCCACCCGCCGCCCGGCCTGTCCGCCCTGGTGCACCGGCACTCGGAAGGCAATCCCCTGTTCATGGTGGCCGCCCTGGAACATATGGCGAAGCGCAGCCTGCTCACCCGTGCGGACGGCCGATGGGAACTGCGCGTGCCCCTGGAGCAAATCGAATTCGAAGTGCCGGAGGATTTGCGCCACATGATCGAGGCACAGCTCGAGCCGCTTTCCGCGCAGGAACAGAGCGCGTTCGAACTGGCGAGTATTGCGGGCGTGGCGTTCGCGGCGAGCGTGATCAGCGCTCTGGCGCCTACCGATTCAAACAACGTAGAGGATCTCTACGAGGAGCTGTCTCGCCGGCATCACATCGTGAAATGGGCGGGCACCCAGTCGCTTCCCGACGGCAGCATGACTGAGCGCTACGAATTCGTCCACGCACTGTACCGCCAAGTTCTCTATGACCGGCAGTTGCCGGCGCGCAGAGCGCGGCTGCATCGGCAAATCGGCGAGCGGCTGGCTGCGCTGTACGCGCAGCGGATGGAGGAGGTCGTTCCCGAGCTGGCCTACCACTTCGAGCAGGCCGCCGACTGGCCCCGGGCCGTCGACTACCTGCAGCAGGCGGCGCAGATCGCGGGACGGCGCTATGCTCATCGGCAGGCCGATGAGCTACTCGCTCGAGCGCTGGAGTTGGTGAGCCACCTATCCGGGACCCAGCGTGCGCAGGCGGAGCCGCAGCTGCTCATGGCACTGGCCGCGCACCGCGCGGCAGCTTTCGACATGCGCGCCATCGAGACCTATGAGACCCTGGCTGCGCGGGCGGCAGACTATGGTCTGATCGACACACAAGCTCGTGCGCTGCTCGATCTGTCTTATTTCCGATCATTGACCAGCGCGGAGCTCGGCTTGGAAGCCGCGCAGCGCGCGCAGCGATTGAGTGCCGAGCAGGGCCCGGCCATGCGTATCCGCACCCGCGCGATCTGCGCGTTCCGACGTTTGTCGGTGAGTGGCTGGAATGCGCAGGATGCACTCGAGTTCCGGACCGGACTCGCGGAGCTTCACAAAGGCCAGGACGCCGCTGCCCTCGACTTCGGTCAGCTGGAAGGCAGCCACATTCGGTTTATATCCGGAGAATACCGCGAGGCGCGGCGGCTCGCGATCGAGGCCCGGGCGAAATGGTTCGAGCCCGGAACAAACCCCAATCTGAGAATCGAGTATTACAGATCCGACGCCCTCGCACTGCTCCCCCTGGTTTTCCTGGGAGAATGGGGCGCGGCGCTCGAGGAGTTCGCGGCGGCAATGGCCGAGGCGCGGAAGAACGTCAATGAGAACAACATCCTGTGGCTGCAGGTCCATCAAGCGTGGCTGCATCTGCATGCCTTGGATTTCATGGGCGTCCTGGCGATTTGCCGCTCGGCACTGGCGTCGTTGCGAGATCCGGCACTTCGCGCCGCTCCTCCGCCACAGCTGCGCAGGGCGTTGATTTGCGCAGGCTCAGCGTTGGCTGCCATGGGCGATTATGCGCACGCACTCGAAGACCTTTCGGCGGCCGCAAGCGACATGGACCGTCAGACGGTGTTTCTCGACTGGTACTGGCGCATGCCGCTCGCGACAGGCCTGACCGAGTTGTGGCTCGCGAAGGGCGATGGCGTGCGCGCTCGGCTGGAGGCTGAACGGCTTCTCGACATGGCGCTCGCCACTGAGGAGCGTACCTGGCAGGGGCTCGCTTGGGAGATCAACGCTCGGGTTGCCCTCGCCAATGGGAACGATGCGGGCGCCCGAGACTGCATTGCACAAGGGGTATCGACGGTGCAGGGATTCGAGGTGCCGTTGGCCGCTTGGAGAGTGCACGCGACGGCGGCCCACATCGAAGAAGGGTCTGGGAATCTCGAATCAGCCCGATCGCACCTCGACCTCAGTCGCGCCACGATTATGCAGCTTGCGAATTCGATGGAGCAACAAGAGCCGCTGCGAGAGATCTTCCTGTCCGCGCCCGCTGTTGCTCGGGTACTCCGTCATCGCGACTTCTTGTGATCTGAGACAAGAAATCGCAATGAGGGCCAAGGGTCGTGCAAGGCGCGCAATCTCACCTTACGAACGGAATTAGAACACAAACGGAACGGCGCGCGAACCACAGTCAGATCGAATGCACCTAGACTTCGTGACCGAGGGCCCTTGCAGGGTCGAGAGTCAGGGAAAGGAGGCATTTGAGTGGCCATGCGGAGAGTTACGCGTCGTGCATTCGTCACCTCCGTCGGTGCCGCTTCGGTGCTTGCTACTTCCGCGGTGCTCGGCGCCGCGCAGGGAAACAAACGACTTTCAGCGCGAAGGCGCGTACCGTGAAGTTCGACGGGCCGTCCGGACACGCGGGGTGCGCCGTAATGACAGGCGCAGAAGTGCCGGAGTTCGCGATGAAACCCACGGTCTATGTCGTGGATGATGACGCGGGTATCCGCGAGGCATTGGATGAAATGTTGACGTTGGCGGGCATGGGCGTGGTGACCTGCGCGTCGGCCGGCGATTATTTTCGCGTGCCAAAGCCCGATCTGCCTTCGTGCGTGATTTTGGATGTTGCGCTTCCAGACGGAAGCGGCATCGACCTGCAACGGCAGCTGAGCACCGAGGATCACCCCCCGATTATTTTTCTCACCCGCGCCGGCGATATTCCGACCTGCGTGCGCGCGATCAAGGCGGGCGCCATCGATTTTTTGACGAAGCCCTTCCGCAAAACTGACTTGTTGGCCGCGATCGAGACCGCCATCGCGCAGGACTGTCACCTGCGCGCCGAGAGGGCAGAGCGCATGCGGCTCAAGTATCTCCACTCCTGCCTCACGCCGCGTGAGCGGGAGGTCCTGCCGCTGGTTGTCGACGGTCTGCTCAACAAACAGGCCGCCGCCAAGCTCGGCATCAGCGAAACCACGCTTCAGATTCACCGCAGCCGCGTTATGCGCAAGATGGAAGCCGAATCACTCGCTGAGTTGGTGCGGATGGCGGGCAAACTAGCGGTACCACTGCTGAGCACCAAATCGCACTAGATGATATGAGTAACCACCGGCATGGCTGACGGCCCATGAGGAAAATCAGATAGTTCGAAGCAGCGAAATAAAATGAAACGGTAAAAATGAGGTGGTTGGATTCAAGCCTCATCCCGCGTACCCGTAAATAATGTGAATCCAGCAGCACAAAACATGCCCGAACGAAATAGCCGGGACTTCAAGCATTTCTGGCGATCGCGAGGCCAATGCCCCATCCCATATACACACCAGCCTTGAGGAGGGTAGAACATGGCCGATGAAAGTACGCGAACGGCAATTGTGACAGGCAGCTCGCGCGGTATTGGAGCGGCCGTGGCGCGACGTCTGGCAAACGACGGCTTTTCCGTAGTCGTTAATTACACAGGCAACGCCGCCGAAGCTGAATCCGTGGTCGGAGACATCAAGCGAGGTGGGGGCAACGCCTTAAGCATCCAAGCCGACGTAAGTGACCCGGCGGCGATGCGTCGAATGTTCGATCAGGCGGCAGCGCTTTCGGGCGGCGTCGATGTCCTGGTCAACAACGCCGGTATCATGCAACTGGCCAAAATCAGCGATGCCGATGATGGCTTCTTCGACAGGCATATTGCGATTAATCTCAAGGGCGTGTTCAACGGCATGCGCGAAGGGGCAAAACGCCTGCGAAGCGGCGGCAGGATCATCAGCTTTTCCTCCAGCGTTGTTGGGCTCTATCAGCCGAATTACGGAGTCTACGCCGCCACGAAGGGGGGCGTTGAGGCCCTGACTCACGTCCTAGCCAACGAATTGCGCGGTCGAAACATCACCGTCAACGCTGTTGCACCGGGTCCAACAGCCACGGATCTGTTTCTGAAAGGAAAGACGAAGGAGGTTATCGACCATCTGGCCAAGCTTGCGCCGCTGGAACGCCTGGGCGAGCCGAGCGATATCGCCGCCGTGGTGGCGTTTCTTGCGGGCCCCGATGGGGGCTGGATCAATGGGCAAGTTCTGCGCGCTAATGGCGGAATCATCTAAATAAACCATACCTCTTTAGAAAACCGACTTGATATCGAGGAATTTAGCCGTGAATAAAATTGTAATTGTCACCGGTGCTTCCAGCGGCTTTGGTCGCCTGTCCGCGAACGCCGTGGCCCGATCCGGGCATACTGTCTATGCGTCGATGCGCGAGACCTCCGGACGGAACGCTCCGCAAGTTGCCGAGCTCCAAAAGTTCGCGAAAGACAATAATATCGATTTGCGAGCCATCGAACTTGACGTGCAGTCGCAGGAATCGGTTGACCGCGCCGTAACAAAGATCATCTCGGCTCACGGCCAGATTGACGTGGTGGTCCACAACGCAGGACACATGGATTTTGGACCCGCAGAGGCATTTACCCCAGAACAACTCGCCGAGCTCTACGACATCAACGTGCTCAGCACGCAGCGCGTGAATCGTGCGGCGCTTCCGCACATGCGCCAACGGAGAAGCGGGCTGCTGGTTTGGGTATCGAGCAGCAGCGTTGCGGGTGGTACTCCGCCGTATCTGTCCCCTTACTTCGCGGCCAAGGCTGGAATGGACGCGATCGCTGTAAGCTATGCCCGCGAGTTGGCCCTGTGGGGAATCGAAACCTCCATCGTGGTGCCGGGAGCATTCACCGGTGGGACGAACCATTTCGCGCATGCGGGACACCCTGCGGACACGGCTCGGGCTGCTGAGTACAACGCTGGCCCATATGCCGACTATGCAAACAAGATCATGAAGGCGTTCGCCGCGATCGTGCCGGCCGATGCCGATGCCGCCGCGGTCGGCGATGCGATCGCCGAGATCATCGACATGCCATTCGGCAAGCGTCCCTTTCGCGTGCACATCGATCCCACGCATGACGGTGCCGAAGTGTCGTTCGCCGTCATAGATCGAATGAGAACCGAGATGCTCCACCGAGTCGGACTCGATGAGTTGCTGGCGCCCGCCAAGATTGCGCCGGCGCAACCAACCAATTAAATTGAAACTTATCGGGCCGAAATGTCCGGCTCGATAAACCTTCACTATTGGGAGAACTCTCGTGCCGTTGTTCACCGTCACGATGGAAGCCGGCAGAGCCGCTCGCGAAAAAAATGCGATCTCCCATGCCATACACGAGGCTAGCGTCAAGGCAGGATACCCCGAGGACGACATGTTCCAGCGTTTTCTCTGTCTTGGGCGGGCCGACCTCAAAGTCGATCTCAACTATCCTGGTTTGCCGAAACCACGAACGAGGAAAATGCTGATGATCGAAGTCCTTGTGTCATCCGGGACTGACGCCGACAGGAAGAGGTGTCTGCTGGTAGCCTTGGTTAAAGCGCTCGAGGGTGCCGGCACTGATCCGAACGATGTCATGGTGTTCTTCGGAGAGATCGATCGAGCCAACAGCTCATTCGGCGGAGGTCGGCTCGCTGCACCGGTCGCAAGCGTCTAATCAATCGACAATCATGGTGCAGTCTCGTTGTATCGAATCGCAGCCCCGAATCCCGCGAGCAAGCGTTTTAAGAATCAAGTAGTTACAAATTCCAAAACAAATCCTGCCCCGCTACCAATTCACGCATAGGTAAGACATGCCTCTGCCTGTCGAATTGTGCGGTTCCCGCTCGTTGTTACAATTGTGTGCAACGGTTGGATGGGAAACTCAAAATGAGCAGGTCAGGCTATCGCTGGGTGATTGTTGCAGCCGGCGGCCTTTTGGGCTGCGTCGCCATCGGCGCGATGTTTTCGCTGCCGGTTTTTCTGCGACCCATCTCGCGGGAAACCGGATGGTCCATCACCGGCATATCGAGCGCCATGACCTTCGGCTTTCTGACCATGGCAGTGGGAAGCATCGTCTGGGGCAACCTCTCGGACCGCTTTGGTCCTCGCCTGATCGTGCTGATCGGATCCTGCGTCTTGGCCGCGGCTCTGGCACTCGCGAGCCGGGCGACATCGCTCTTTGAGTTTCAGCTGATCTTCGGCGTGGGCGTAGGGGGTGCGGCGGCGGCCATCTTTGCGCCCATGATGGCGTGCGTGACAGGCTGGTTCGACACACATCGCAGTCTGGCCGTGTCTCTCGTTTCCGCCGGCATGGGAATGGCGCCGATGACCATGTCTCCGTTGGCGGCGCGGCTCATTTCCGACCACGATTGGAGAACGTCCCTGCAAATCCTCGCCGCACTCACTGCGGTCATCATGATCCCGGTAGCGTTGCTGGTGCGTCGCCCGCCGGCATTGAGTTCCGAAAATGTCGGCATTGCCACACAGGAAGAGCAGCAATCAGGGATGACCCTAGGACAGGCGATTAGATCGCCGCAATTCATCACGCTGGTGCTGACGAATTTTTTTTGTTGTGCCACGCACTCCGGTCCGATCTTCCATACGGTGAGTTACGCAATCGCTTGCGGGATCCCGCTGGTGGCCGCCGTCTCGATCTACAGCGTGGAAGGGCTGGCAGGCTTGGGCGGCCGAGTCGCGTTCGGTTTTCTCGGCGACCGGTTTGGAGCAAAACGCGTTCTGGTCATAGGCCTGCTGCTGCAGGCGTTCGGCGCGCTGGCGTATTTCTTCGTACGCCACTTAAGCGCGTTTTACGCCGTGGCGGCGCTGTTTGGTTTTATCTACGCCGGTGTCATGCCTCTTTATGCGGTACTCGCGCGCGAAAATTTCCCGCTGCGGATGATGGGGACCATTATCGGCGGCACAGCCATGGCCGGTAGTCTGGGCATGGCGACCGGCCCTGTAGCCGGCGGTTTGATCTACGACACGTTCGCCAGTTACGGATGGCTCTATATCGGTGCCTCGGGCGTTGGTATCGGCGCCTTCTTGATCGCCCTGACCTTCAGGCCCTACGCGGCCAAGACAACACCGCAACCTGCCCGAGCCGCGGGTTCTTGATAGACAACGCGGGCGCGTCCGGGCCGTCGTCTTGCGCGGCTACAGTTTCACATGCACGGTGGCGTACCACTCGCGCGGCGGATTGTAGGTACCCACCACTTCGCCCGCTGAGTAGTTGACCGATCCGACCGTGAGGTAGCGATCATCAGTCAGGTTGGTGCCGCCGACGATGAACTCATACTTCGAATTCTCCGGAACGTAGTGAATACTGGCATTCACCATGTTGGTCTGGGGGCGCTCGAGCAGGGCGGTGTTGGGGCCGTCATTGAACATGTGCGCCGTGATGGTGTAATCCGCCTGCAAGCGTATGGTGGCGTTATTGACCACGTGGATATCCCAGATGGGACTGATCGCGACCTTGTACTTCGGCGTCTTGGGCAACTCGCTGTTCAGCGTGAATTGGCCGCCACCTTGGGTAATCTGCGGACCGCTGGCGGCCGAACAAACGCCATTCGCGTCGGCGTTATACACCAGGCAGGGGTTGAGGCTGGTGTAATAGGCATCGAGGTAGCCGGCCGACACGTTCAGCATGAAACCGCCGCCCAGCACCGACTGCAACTCGACCTCGGCGCCCTTGATGGTGGCGTCACCCGCGTTTTGGTACACCGGCGAAGGGCCTTCTTGCACGTTCAGCTGGATGTTCGAGTACTTGCTCTCGAACACCGCGATGTTCGCCTGCAGATGATGGTCAAACCAGGTCGACTTTAAGCCCACTTCATAGGTCTTGTCGTACTCGGGATTGAAGCGGGCGAGGCTTGGCGAGGAGATCGGGTCAGACAGACGCGTGGTCCAGCCACCCGACTTGAAGCCCTTCGAGAAGCTCGCATACGCCATCATGTCCGGCGTGATGTGGTACTGCGTACCGAGCGTCGGATCGAACACGTTCCAGTTCTGATGGTCCAGAACATCCGGGAAGTAGCGCAACGGCTGGCCGGGTACTGGGAAGCCCAGCACATTTTGGCAAGTAACGCCCGCCGGTACCGTGCTGAAGCCGGGGAAGGTATTGGCGTTGGCGTTCGGATCCAAGCAGCCACTGATCTTGTAGCTGAACCCATTGAGGTCGGCCTGGCCACCGAGAAACTCCTTACGCTCGTCCGAGTAACGGCCGCCGGCGGTCACGCCCCACTGGTCGGTGAGCTTGTAATCGACATGAAAGTACCCGGCGTAGGATTTCGTGCTGACATCGTTGCTGTAGTCGTAGACGTACAGGTAGCCCGTGTCGAAAGGTACGTAGTCGTGCACGAACCCGCCTTCCTGAAAGTAGTACAGGCCGGCGACGTAGTTGAGGCGGTCGCCGAAGGCGTTGCCGGTGAGCTGGAATTCCTGCGAAATCTGGTGCTGTGCCTGCGAGTCGGTGACTTCCTGCATCGACTCGGGGCTGCCATCGAGGTCGGTGCCGATGTTCCATACAATCTCACGCCACGCTGAGATTGATTTTAGCTGCATGTCCTTCGAAAGCGACCAGTCGAGCGTGATGGACCCGCCATACGCATCGGACTTGGCGAAGCTCGGCCCATTCGAATAGGTGGTGTCCTTGTTGCCGGTCTGTGTGTTGGCGAAGTCCCAATAGACGTGCGGGGTCTGGCCGGGGAACAGCAGGCTGCCCACGGTTGCGCCCGGGGCGATGTGAACAAATGGTGCGTAGGACGCCGGTAAAGAATTCAAGACGCTGACCGGCACGTTGATCGCACCGGTTCCGCCGAGCGCCGGAGCCCCCGGAAATCCCAGGCCGTTGCCGGAGAACTGACCCGTGGTCGCGTTCCACGTGCCGACACCCAGGGGTCCGCACAGACCGTTGGTCGTGTTGAACGGCGCGAACA
>Ga0210387_10004521_pt1 | contig 10670 bp, 8 predicted proteins | sample IncBWC7OmetaG_FD_160108 | JGI IMG/M metagenome (GOLD analysis project Ga0210387, IMG submission 160108) | Forest soil microbial communities from Barre Woods Harvard Forest LTER site, Petersham, Massachusetts, United States - Inc-BW-C-7-O ... | reverse complement strand
CATGCTCATTCTGAAAATCGTGGCTCTCGGCCCGGTCCACGGCTACGGCATCTCCATGCGCATCCGTCAAATCTCCAAGGAAGTCCTGCAGGTTCAACAGGGTTCGCTCTATCCCGCCCTGCATCGCCTCGAGAAACGCGGCTGGCTTGAAGCCGAATGGGGCGCCTCCGACAAGGGCAGGCAAGCCAAGTTCTACAAGCTGTCCGCAAAGGGCCGCAAGCAATTGGAGAGCGAGGAATCGAACTGGAATCGGTTGGCCGGTGCGGTGGCCAATATTATGCAAACCGCACAATAGGAGGTTGCCATGTCCTGGTGGAAATTCCTCTTTCCCAAGCGCGCTTCCGACGCGCAAATGAATTCCGAACTCGGCTTCCACATCGACGAACTCACCGACGAGAATATCGCCGCAGGCATGTCCCCCGGGGAAGCTCGCCGCCGCGCCGTGCTTGAATTTGGCGGTCAGGAAAAATTCAAGGAAGAAGTCCGCGACGTCTACCGCATCCGCATCCTCGACGCCACCGTTTCCAATCTCAAATCCGCTTTTCGCTTCATCCGTAAATCTCCCACCTTCTCCATCACCGTCATCCTCACGCTAGCTCTCGCGATCGGAGCAAACAGCGCCGTTTTCTCCGCTATCGACGCCATCCTCCTCAAGCCGCTTCCTTTTCCGGAAGCCGACCAGCTCATGCTCGTCGAGCAACACAACTCCAAAGGCCCAGCTGTCCTGACTCGCGTGGCACCCACTCGTCTCGACGACTGGAACCGCCTCAACTCCACCTTTCAGGGCCTCACCGGTTACTACACCGAGGACGTTTCCGAGTCCACCGGCGCGCTGCCTGAAAAAGTCACTCGTGCCTGGGTCTACACTCGTTTTTTCCAAGTCTGGGGTCTTGCGCCGGCCATCGGTCGCGAATTTACGCTTGAGGAAGAGACCATCAAAGGGCCCGCCGCTATCCTGATTAGTGACCGCTATTGGCACCGCCGTTTTAATGCCGATCCCGGCGTCATCGGAAAAAGCCTCCGCCTCGATGGCCATCTCTATCCCATCGTTGGCGTCATGCCTTCGTCTTTTCTGTTTCCCGATCGCGAGACGGATTTATGGTCGCCCATTCCCTCGGGCCTTTCCATTGGCCGGGCTCGCGAAAACAACTGGTTTATCGTCACCGGACGCCTCAAGCCCGGCGTCACCGTGGCACAGAGTCGAGCCGATCTCGCCACCCTCCAGTCCCAACTGGCCCAGCAATTTCCGGAGACAGACAATCTCTCGGTAACTGTCGAGGCTCTAAAAGAAACTACTATCGCCGGGTCACGCCGCTCGCTTTGGTTGCTCTTCGGCTCGGTCTCTCTGCTCCTGCTTATCGCGTGCACGAACATCATCGCGCTGCTTTTGTCTCGCTCGGCCCAACGTCAGCACGAAATCTCTGTTCGCTTCTCTCTGGGAGCTTCTCGTGGCGCCCTCGTTGCACAATTGCTCACGGAAACGTTTCTCCTCGCTCTGATCGGCTCCGTCCTTGGTCTCTCCCTCGCAGCCGGGGCCTCCGAGCTCTTCCGTTCGCTCGCCGCACAGCTTCCCCGCGTCGAAGAAATTCATCTCGACGTGCGCATTGTTCTCTACTCCCTCGCCTGCTCCCTTGTGGTCACTTTTCTCTGTGGACTGGTTCCCGCCATTCGAGGTACGCGCCGCAACCTCTCCGCTTCTCTCGCCTCCGTCAGCCGCACACAAGTCTCCGGACGAAATCCACTGCAATGGCTGCTCGTGGGAATCCAGGTCGCCCTCGCCGTCACCCTGCTCGCCGGCGCCGGTCTGCTTCTCCGCAGCTTTCAGGAGCTTGGCCGCGTCTCGCGCGGCTTTGATTCCAGCCACATTCTGACCTTCCAGCTCAGCATGAACTGGGGCGAAACTGGAGATATGAAAAAACTGCGCCAGTTTACCGACCGAACCCTCGAAACACTGCGCGCCACGCCTGGCGTCGAATCCGCCGCCATCTCTGTGGGCGTCCCCGGAGTGCCTTTCAAATATCAAATCGAACTCAAGCTGCTCGAAGGCCGCGCCGAGAGCGAACCCAAACTCATCGCAGAAAACCATTTCGTCTCCGCCAGTTATTTCCAGACCATGCACATCCCTCTGCTAGCCGGGGAGGTTTGCCGCGAAACAGAGGGCTCACCCACTGTCGTCGTGAATCGCGCTTTCGCCGACGCTTATTTCCACGGTGCGAATGTAATCGGCCACCACGTGCAATCCGTGAATTTGGGTTATTCCGGCCCAGCTGAAATCGTCGGTATCTCCGGTGACGCCCGCGAATCCGGTCTCGAGCAACCTCCCGTTCCCACCGCTTATTGGTGCGCTCCCATCGCTCAGCCGGGCACCTACTTCCTCGTGCGTACCCGAAATGCTCCCATGAGCATGGCTGAAACCATTCGCCGCCAGATTCGCGACATCGAACCGCTGCGCTCAGCCTATGATTTCGCGCCGTTAGAACAGCACTTCTCGGACGGCATTGCCGAAAACCGCCTCCGCACCATCTTGCTGACGTTCTTTGCCGCGACGGCTCTTTCCTTGGCTTGCATCGGTTTGTACGGGACGCTCAGCTACAACGTAAACATCCGCCAGCGTGAAGTCGGCCTGCGCCTTGCCTTGGGTGCGCTGCGCAGCCAAATCGTCAAACAATTCCTGTGGCAAGGACTTGCCGTGTGCATCCTCGGTTGCATGGCCGGGTTTGCGTTAGCCGCCGCCTCTTCCCGTCTTCTCGCCGGCTTACTCTACGGGGTCTCCCCTTCCGACCTCCCAACTCTTTCCGCTGTGATCTTCCTAGTCCTAATCGTGGCCGCGGCCGCCTCCTTAGTTCCTGCCATCCGCGCCTCTCGCGTCGACCCCATGCAAGTCCTCCGGGACGAGTAACTCAAAACACAGTTGAAACCGAACCGCGAACACCCTACTCTGAGTTGGCTCTGACGGATATCACTTGTTACCCGCACGATCGCCTCATACTGAAAGTGAGCAAGACCATGAATTGGGATCTACTTAAGAAGCAAACGACACGCCGCGAAATGCTACGTGGCTCCGCCGCGCTTGCAGCCAGTGCGTTCTGTGCGCAACTCTTTCCCGGCAGCCGCCTCAGCGCGTCCGTCTTCGGCTATCCGCAACAAGCCCCTGCGGCAGACCCTGCAACTACCTTTCGCGCACAGATGGGTGCCGCTCCGATCCAGTCACAGAAGCTCGCGGATAATCTCACCATGCTGTCTGGGCCCGGCGGAAACGTCGTTGTGCTCAACGGACCCGACGGCAAGTTCATCGTGGATACTTTCGTTTCGCCGGCTTGGCCCAAGCTCAAGGAAACTCTGGATGGTCTCGGCAACGCGCCTCTAAAGATCGTCATTGACACCCACTGGCATTTCGACCACACCGACAACAACGCGCCCCTTCATGCCGCGGGCGCGACTGTCCTCGCCCACGAAAACACCAAGAAGCGCATGTCAGAACCGCAAACCATTCCGATCCTTAACGTACATTTTCCAGCGTCGCCCGCCGATGCCCTGCCGCAGCAGACCTTCTCCTCAAATCACAAGATTCAAGCTAATGGCGAAACTCTCACGCTCCAATACCTTTACCCAGCCCATACGGATTCGGACATCTTCATTCATTTCGAAAAGGCCAACGTCATTCACACGGGCGACACTTTTTTCAACGGCATCTATCCCTTCGTTGACGCCGGCTCCGGGGGAAAAATCGACGGGATGATTGCTGCTGGCGATAAGATCCTCCCTCTTGCTGACAACAACACCAAAATCGTTCCCGGCCACGGCCCGCTCGGCAATAAAGCCGACCTCACCAAATTCCGCGACATGCTGGTTACCGCCCGCGATCGCGTCCAAAAACTAAAGTCTGCAGGAAAAACTGCCCAGGAAGCCGCCGCGACCAAGCCCCTCGCCGATCTCGACGCTATCTGGGGCAAAGGCATGCTCAGCAGCGACCTCTTCATCCAGGTCATCTACCTGACACTCTAGCTGGCCAGCCCATCCCATCTATTGCGAGTGCCGGAGGCGCGCCACACTCCGCGATTTGCGCACTCCCGGGCGCTCCACTTACGTTGCGGCAAGTCTCACCAAACTACAAAATTCCTTCCAACTCCTTCTGGCCGCTCCACTTCTCCGTCTCGCGTTCGAATGTATTAAACTATGGTACTGATACCTTGACAGTAATCAAAATCCATGCTACCATTCTCTATGTTTCGCGTCCGTCCCACCCTCCCGCGCACGACTTCCCCGCTCTGCTTCTCCTCGCGCCACTCCTTGTTCGCTACCTACGACTCACTACAGCCGGGAATCTTCTCTTTGCGTAATCTAGCCCCCCGCCACTCACAACCAGCCACTAACCTCTTTAGAATCCGCAATTACGCAAAACGCGCCCATAACTCCCGTAGAATGCGCATTTCCAAAACACAAGACTTAAAGCCCTTTAGAATCCGCATTTACGAAAAAACCGGGAGGGGGGCCACCCCCACTCATCAGCCTTCAGTTACCTCTTCTGCTATGCTAATTCCAGTGGGCGACCACCAACTCCCCGTCATTTTCGATCCAAAGGAGCGCCATGCAGTCGCTGCGGCTGAATCCGATTCTCAACACCGACTCCTACAAGCTCACACACTGGTGGCAATACCCGCCGGATACGCGGCACATCTATTCCTACGTCGAGTCCCGCGGCGGCATGTTCGACGAAACCATGATGGCGATGCTCCAGTACATCGTGAAATCCAACTTCGCAGGACAGGTTTTCACACTCGAGGACATCGAAGAGGCTCGCCGCATCGCTCACGCTCATTTCAGCGGACATCCTAAGTCCTTCAATTACGAGGGTTTCAAATCGCTGTACGCGAAACACGGCGGACGGCTTCCGCTGCGCATCCGCGCCGTTAAGGAAGGAACGGTCGTCAAGAGTCTCAACGCTCTGATCACGATCGAAAACACCGATCCCGAATTTTATTGGCTCACGAACTGGGCGGAAACGGTTCTCCTGCAGGTTTGGTATCCCATTACGGTCGCGACGCTTTCCCGCGCGATCAAGCAAGTGATCGGCAGAGCTCTGGTCCGAACGGGCGACCCTTCTTTGCTTCCATTTAAGCTGCACGACTTCGGCTTCCGTGGCGTTTCTTCCAAAGAGTCTGCAGCCATCGGGGGCGCGGCTCATCTTTTCAATTTCTTGGGGACGGATACGCTGGCCGCCATCCAGCTTCTCAATCAATTTTATTCCGCGGATCTCACGGCTAAGGATCCCCTCAACTGCGCCGGTTACGCCATCCCGGCCTCCGAACATTCCACGATCACCGCGTGGGGCGAAGCTAACGAAGGCCAAGCCTATGCCAATATGCTGGAGAACTGCCCTGAGGGCATCGTTGCCTGCGTCAGCGACTCCTATGACATTTACAACGCCGTGCGCAATCTCTGGGGCGGCGCGCTTCGCGACAAGATTCTGCAGCGCAAAGGCACCCTCGTCATTCGGCCGGATTCCGGCGATGCAGTAACCGTGCTCGAAGAGCTTTTCAAAATCGTCGCGGAAATCTTCGGCTACGAAGTGAATAAAAAAGGCTGGAAGACCACCGTCCCCAACGTCCGCTTCATCCAAGGCGACGGCGTGAATTTCTACACCATTCAAAACATCACCGGGCAGCTCACCCGCAAAGGCTGGTCTCAGGATATCTGGAGCTACGGCATGGGCGGCGCGCTGCTCCAGCAGGTAAATCGCGACACGCTGAAATTTGCTCTGAAATGTTCCGCCATCGACCGTGGCGGCAAATGGCACAACGTCTACAAGAATCCCAAAACCGATCCGTCAAAAGCGAGCAAAGGCGGCCGCTTCAATCTGATCCACATCGGCAAGGAATTCGCCACCGTCGAAGTCCTAAACGATTCTCCCAATCCCGACAGCTCCGCGCTCGGGACCAACGCGCTCGAAACCATCCTCGAAGACGGGAAAATTCTCCGCGACATGACCCTGCAGGAAGTCCGCGAAATCGCCGTCAAATACGACACTTACAACGCGGCTGCGTAAATCTCATCTTTCATGTTTATGTAGATGCGGGTCTTTAGACCCGCGCATTTTCTCCGCGCGCAATCCCAGCGCATCGTCCGCGCATCACTTTTTCACGAACAAAACGCAATAATCCATTGTTGGCCAATCAGCCACAGTTTTTTCTAATTGAAACCCGGACTTGGTCAACTCATCGATCAAAATCTTCTGTTGGATTCCATGATCTTCGCGGTCCTTCGGCACGCCCTTCACCTTGCCGTACTCTGGATGCGGCGGAAAATCTATGATCGCGAGTTTTCCGCCCGGCTTCAGCGAGCGAATCAGGCTTGTGTCGAATTCCAAGGGCTTCGTCAAATGATGGTAAACGCGCCGCAGAAAAATCGCGTCGCAGCAAGAGGCGGGCAAATTCGTCTCCACCTCCCCGCTTTCCACCACCGTAACATTTTGCAAATTCCGTTTTTTGATTTCGGATCTCAGCGCGTTGAGTTTTTCGGCGTCAATCTCTGTCGCAAACACCTTTCCCGTTGCACCAACGTGTTCCACCGCAGCGAATGCGTAGCTTCCATCTCCCGCGCCGATATCCGCCACGACTGTCCCCGGCTTCCACTCCATGAGCGCCGCGAGCTTTGGAATTTCATCCGCGGCGGAAGCTCTTGTGCGTAGTGCGAACCCAAGGCTCGCCGTTGCCACGCAACTCAGCGCAAGCAGAATCCATTTTCCTCTGCTGATTTGTCGATTCATGGAAAGCTCACACTTTCGCTGCGTGCGCGTCGTGCCTCGACGGAGCGGAGCTCACTCCTCGCCGATGTCTTCGTGCCACAGAGCGGGATTCTCCGCGATGAATTTGGCGAGCATCCGCACACACTCGTTAGACGCAAGATCAATCACTTTGATTCCGTTTTCTTGGAGCCAGTCGATGCCGCCCCGAAAATTCACGGACTCGCCCACGACAACGGTTCCAATTCCAAATTGGCGGATTAGCCCGCTGCAATACCAGCACGGCGCGAGGGTCGTCACCATGATCTTGTCGCGATAACTTTTATGGCGTCCCGCTTTGCGGAACGCGTCGGTCTCTCCGTGAGCGGAGGGATCGCCGTCTTGCACTCTGCGGTTGTGTCCGCTTCCCAAAAGCTTCCCGTTACTATCGAACAGAGCCGCGCCGATCGGAATTCCCCCCTCGGCGAGCCCGCGCCGCGCTTCCTCAATTGCCTTCTCAAGAAACGTCAAATGGTTTGTCCGGTCCATCTAGGCACCCTCGCTTTGACGCCGGCGCTCATAGCGCGGCGCGGTGGCGTAGTAAAGCTGCATAAGGACGATGAACCCGATGCTCCAATAAGGGTGGAACACGCAGAGGAATGCACCAAACGCATAGAGCGATTGAGCGGTCCAGATACGGCGGTAGATGGCGGCCACAACTTTGGGGTGCGTATCGCTCTTGACGAGGCCCACGCGAGTTGCGCGGAACCAACTGAGATAGAGCATGGCGCCAAGAAGAAAGATGTTGGCCCAATAGGCGAGCAGCGCCGTGCGATAGTTGATGAACTCAATCAGAAGCCTCGTGGAAAACGGCATGATCGTGACTATAAAAAGAAACGCCAGTTGAATCCAAGTGAAGTGGCGCTCGGAATGCGCAAGGTGGTTGAGCTGGGTTTGCTGGCCCACCCAAAAAATGCCGAGCGTCAAAAAGCTCATCAAATAAACAAGTAGTTGCGGTGCGAGGCGGGCAAGCGCGCTGCGCAAATCGCCTTCGCCGTGAATGAGTTCTTTGGCGGGAACATGAAGTTCCAGCAGGAGCAAAGTCATGGCCACGCCGAAGATGCCGTCGCTCAGAGCAGCGAGCCGTTCCACGCTTTGGCCTGCGACCTGGTTGTAGGAGGTGTCCATCGCCGCGCTACTTTAAAGACGCCTCGACTTTTCGGCCGTATTCGCGAGCTTTAGCGAGAATTTCGAGTTCGTTCAGGGTCAGAAGCTTTTTGTCGCGCATGACGACTTGGCCACCTATAACCACGGTTTTGACGTCGGTGCCCTTTAGCGCGTAAGCCAGCTGCGCATAAATGTCGTACATGGGAACGGCGTTTGGTTCATCGAGCGAGATCATAATGATGTCGGCTTTTTTCCCGACTTCGAGAGAGCCGATTTCCTTTTCCAGGTGCAGCGCTTTCGCGCCTTCGATAGTAGCCATCTCCACAACGGATTTGGCACCGAGAGCGCGCGGGTCCATCTTGGTGATTTTTTGCAGCTTGGCGGCAAGGTCCATCTCTTCCATCAAGTCGAGGTCATTGTTACTGCCCGCGGGGCCGTCGGTGCCGAGGCCCACCGCGATGCCGGCGGCTCGCTCTTCGATGACCGGAGCGACACCGCTGGCAAGCATCATGTTGCTCGAAGGATTGTGCACGCAGCCGACCTGGTGATTGGCGAGAATTTTGCGGTCTTTTTCGTCGACGAAAATGCAGTGTGCGGCGACAACATCCGGACCAAGGATGCCGAGCTTCTCGACATACTGGACGGGTGTTAGGCCGTTTTGTTTCAGACTGTCGTCCAGCTCTTTTTTCATTTCTGCGAGGTGAATGAGGATCGGCGCGTGATACTTGCGCGCAAGGGCGGCGGAATCCTGGAGCGTTTTTTGCGAGCAAGTATAGATGGAATGCGGAGCGGCTGCGGCATGAATCAGCGGATCGTTCTGCCAACGCTTGAAGAATTTTTCGGTGTATTCAAGCATGGCTGCGTTGGTTTTATTGTCAGGCGCGGGGAAATCGAGGAAGGTTTCGCCCAGCACGCCGCGCATGCCGGCGGCTTTGGTTTCTTCGGCGACAGCGTCTTCAAAATAATACATGTCCGCAAAAGTTGTGACGCCGGAGCGAATCTGTTCGGCGGCGGCAAGGCGCGTGCCCCAACGCACGAAATCCTCGGTCACATTTTTGGCTTCCGCTGGAAAGATATATTTTCGGAGCCAGTCGTCGAGCGTGACGTCATCGTGCAGCCCGCGCAAGAGAGTCATGGGAACGTGGGTGTGGCCATTGATGAAGCCGGGCAGGACCAGAGCGCCTTTTGCGTCGATGGTTTGTTTTGTGAAGATCGGACCGTTCGGCATTCGAGGTAGGCCCTCGCCGACGGCTACGATCGTGTCCCCTTTGACGATCACGTAACCGTTTTCGATCACGCGGCGGTCCACGTCCATGGTGACAACGGTCCCGCCAGTGATCAGAAGATCGACGAAATTGGCGGGCTTGGGCTGCGCTTGCTCCTGCGCGAAGATTTTCAGCGCACCGAGGCAAAGCATCGCCGAACAGGCGAACACGATGGTTTTTTCCTTTTTCGTAATTCGCTTTGGATTCATTTTCTTTCCCCGGCTGTCACAAGTTGGACGAATCGAACGGTTTCGGAAATAAATCACGCATGTGGATTGTCTCGGTTTTGCCTTTTAAGTTAGCAAGAATCACGGGGACATCGCCGCAAAATTCCCAGATCAACTGGCGGCATGCGCCGCAGGGCGGTGTAAGCGCGTCGGTATCCGTGACGACGGCGATGGCGTCAAAATTGCGTTCGCCTTCGCTCATGGCTTTGAAGATCGCGACGCGCTCGGCGCAGACAGTCAAACCATAGGTGGCGTTTTCCACGTTGCAGCCACCGAAAATTCTGCCCGAAGTGGCGCGCAGCGCGGCACCAACGCGGAAATTCGAAAAAGGCGCGTGCGCATTTTCGCGCGCTTGCTGCGCGGCTTCCACGAGTGCTTCATGTTCTGTCACGCTGTGGCCCTCCTATACTAAAACCAGACAGAGATTTCATCTCGCAAAAAACGCGAGATGGTGCAGAGATCTCGCTTCGCTCGAAATGAGGATAGTTGGGTTCTGAGCGATCATGAAACCTCGGCGGCGATTCGCGGGATCACGTTTTTAAGCAGCGCGATGAACTGGCTTTTGACGCGCTCCGCCGTTTCGAGAACTTCTTTGTGGTCGAGCGGCCGATCGAGAATGCCCGCCGCGGCGTTCGTCACACAAGAAATGCCCAGAACGCGGATGCCAGAATGGCGGGCGGCAATCACTTCCGGAACGGTGGACATGCCGACGAGATCCGCGCCTATGGTGCGCAGATATCGTATCTCAGCCGGAGTTTCATAGCTCGGACCTGGCAGTGCGGCGTACACGCCTTCGTAGAGACTGATGCGATTGCGGTTTCCTTCGCCGACGGTGAGTTCGCGAAATCTTCGGTCATAGGCAACGGTCATGTCTGGAAAACGCGGGCCGAAGCGCTCGTCGTGGGGGCCGGTGAGAGGGCTCACGCCTTGAAGGTTGATGTGATCTTTGATGACCACCAGCTGGCCTTGTACGAATTCGCGTTTGATGCCACCGGCGGCGTTCGTCAGGATCACAGCTTTGATGCCCATGCGCGCGAAGACGCGGATGGGGAAGGCGACATCTTTGGCGGAATAGCCTTCGTACAAATGGACGCGGCCTTGCATTCCTGCTAAAGGGATGCCGCCGACTTTGCCAACGACGAGCTGGCCCGCGTGGCCGATGGCGGTGGAGCGGGGGAAATGCGGGATTTCGGAGTAGGGGATCTTTGTGGGGGTCTCGAATTCATCGGCGAAGGCGCCCAGGCCGGAGCCTAGGACAAGCGCGATTTTGGGGCGGAGATCGGTATTGGT
>Ga0210387_10004520_pt1 | contig 10670 bp, 8 predicted proteins | sample IncBWC7OmetaG_FD_160108 | JGI IMG/M metagenome (GOLD analysis project Ga0210387, IMG submission 160108) | Forest soil microbial communities from Barre Woods Harvard Forest LTER site, Petersham, Massachusetts, United States - Inc-BW-C-7-O ... | reverse complement strand
AAGGACGGGACCTCGTGGGCGAGTGACTGGTATTTTCGTGGCGTTTTCGTTGATATTCGGCGCCGGTATTTCGGTCGGCGGGACGGCCGACGCCGGTGGCGATGCGACCCGCGGAAAGCAACTCTATCTCGCCACGGGCTGTTATCAGTGTCATGGCACGCGCGGCGCGGGAGGGGCAGGACCGCGTTTGGCACCAGGAGCCATTCCAATCGAGGCTTACAAACTGCAGCTTCGGCGGCCCCGCGTACGCATGCCCGTCTATACCTCTGTGGTGATGCCGGACGCAGATGTTGCGGACATCTACGCATACCTGCTCACCATTCCAAAGGGCAAGAGCGCCGCGGAGATTCCGCTGCTTAAAGAAATATCCGCGGCACCGTGAATGTTGACCGGATGTCCACGTCCCAACGACAGCGTCAGGGACTGTTGGTGCGAACAAGTGCACACAGTGTTGCCTTCAGGAGAAAGAGACCGACCGCCTCGACCTCCGCCTTCGTGGCGCCCTGTGTCCAAAGTGCCGTAACGCCGTTCGATAGCGCCAACAGTGCGCGACGGGCGAATGGCACGTCCGTGGTGAGGCGTCCCTCATTCGCCAATCGGATCAGGCGGGCGTCGGTTCTTGCCATGGCGGCGTCCAGGATCTGCGGGTTGTCGCCCACTCGTTGCACCATGAGTCGAAACAGTTGCGGGCGCTCCAGGGCGAACCCGATGAAATCCTGCCATCCCGCTACCAGGTCGGCCCGGGCGTCGGCTGTGTCGGCTACGGCTTGCTTTCGTTTTAGAAACGCCTTTACGCCCTTGGCCACCAGCGCATCGAGCAGTCCGTTCTTGTCACCGTAGTGATGGTAGAGCGTCGGTGCGCCCACTTGTGCCGCATCGCAGACTGCGCGGGTGGTTACCGCGTCTGGCCCACCTCGCTCGAGCAATGACTCGGCCGCGCGCAGCAGGGCATCCTGCGTTTTGAGCTTCGCGACAATCCTCATATCGGCCACCCGTTTGCTTATATAGCATCGCTATAGACATTTATATAGCGATGCTATACAGTGTCGGTGAATTCAGCGAAACAGTAAACCATCGTTGGAGACCCGTCATGAGCGCAGATCTCGTTCTTGTCACCGGCGCCTCAGGTTACGTCGCCGGCCACTGTATGCTGCGGCTGCTGCAGGACGGTTATCGGGTGCGGGGCACCCTGCGCTCCTTGCAGCGAGCAGGCGAAGTGCGGCAGTGGCTCGCCAAAGCTCGAGGCGGCGTTGATCCCGGCGAGGCCTTGTCGTTCGTCGCGGCGGAGCTGACTGATCCGAACGGCTGGGATGCGGCGATGGAGGGGGTGCGCTACGTGCTTCACGTCGCCTCGCCTATCCCATCGAGCATGCCAAAGAGCCCGGACGATCTGATCGTGCCGGCGCGCGAGGGGACGCTCAATGTCATGCGAGCCGCTGCGCGCGCTGCGGTGCAGCGTGTGGTTCAGACCTCCTCCTTAGCCTCAATTTCATACGGTCGCGATGATCCGAACTCACATCTGTTCACCGAGGCCGATTGGACCGATCTCAATCACAAAGACAACGTGCCCTATACCCGCAGCAAAACCATCGCCGAGAGGGCCGCCTGGGCGGAACTGCCCAAGCTTCCTCGGCCTTTGGAATGGGTTGTCATCAATCCTGGCCTGGTCCTGGGGCCGGTCCTGGACAAGGATGCCAGTGCTTCGGTTCTGATCATCGCGAAGCTATTGACGGGAGAAATTCCAGGCTTGCCGCGCTTCGGCTACGGCGTTGTCGATGTACGCGACCTCGCGGATTTGGAGGTTCGCGCCATGACGGCGCCGCAAGCGGCCGGACAACGCTACATCGGGTCCGGCCCGTTCATCTCCATGAGCGATATCGCAAGGGTTCTCAAGCAGCGTTTGGGCGATACGGCGAAGAAAGTCCCCACCCGCAAACTGCCCGACTGGGTCGTTCGGCTCGTGGGGCTTTTCGATAGCGAGGTCGGCGGCCAGATATTTGAACTCGCCAAGGTACGGCGAGCGTCGAGCGCAAAGGCGCAACAGGACCTTGGCTGGTCATCGCGACCCTGGGAAGACACCGTTGTGGACACAGGGACCAGCCTGGAGGCCGTGGGGGCCCTGCGCTGAACCCTAGTAACTCATTGCCCTGCGCGGATGCGCGGCCTTTTGTTTGATGCAGCGCACCGCGCACCGGGACGCTTTGCTAGCCGCGGAAAGTGCCCCAGGCGTATGCTCTTGCTCGGCGTCCGTGGGAACCCGGAGAAAAGGGGCGCGCGAATCGTCTTGAACCTCGAAAAGAATTCTTACGAAGGGGGTTGTCGTGGCTATAGATAAAATCGTTGGGCTGATTGGTATTGCCATCGCTATTGTGTCGGCATTTGTCACCATCCCGCATGTGTTTTTGATCCTCGTGGCCTTAGGACTCATCGTCGGCTTCTGGGTTGCCAGCTCCGATCACGTGCGTCTCATTGTGACGACATTCGCGCTGCTGATATTCGCAGGATATTTCACCCCCGCGCCTTACGTTGGCAAATACATCGCGACAATTTTGGCCTCTGGTGGCTACTTGGCAATGGGGGCATCCCTCATGGTGATCCTGCGCAATCTCTTTGATCGGTTCGGGCCGGCGCCGAAGACCGCTGCGAGCTGATTGGTCGCGCGAGGGACGCAGCCCTCATGCGCACCACGTAGCCCCGCAAATCTCCTGCAAAGGGTATGGCTCGGGAGCAAGATAGCGCTCGACGGGAGCACGATTTTGGACACCCGAGGAGATCTATGGCTGCATTCACCGTAAAGAGACTTCGGACCGGCGCTCTCATTGCCTTGGCCGTTGCGACCACGACCATGGCCGCACCTGCGAATATTCCTCAAACCATGCGCGCCGTGCGAACCGAAGCCAACGGCGCGCCCGGCGTCGTGAGACTCGAGACCGTGCCGGTGCCTCGACCTGCCGATGGCCAGGTGCTGCTGCGGGTATATGCGGCGGGCACGAATCCTGTCGACTGGAGTATTCGGGCACCAACGCCTGCCGGCAGCCAGGCTGCAGCCGCGCCACCGCAAAGAGCCGCCCCGCCCCCGGGTCGCGATGTTGCCGGCGTCATTGTCGCGCTCGGCTCAGGAGTTTCCGGCTACCAGGTCGGAGACAAGGTCTATACCGCGCTGGCAGGCGGTGGCGCCTATGCCGAATACGCCGTGGCATCTGCTGCGGAACTCGCCATGAAGCCGCAGAAGTTCACCTTCGAAGAGGCCGCGGGTATTCCCATCGCTGGCTATACCGGCCTGCGCATGGTCGTGATGGCCGATGTGAAGCCCGGCCAGCGCGTACTCATTATCGGAGCCGCCGGTGGCGTCGGCAGTACGGCGGTACAGGCGACCCGCGCGGCGGGGGGTCACGTCATCGCCGTCGCCTCCTCTCACCACGACAAGTACCTCGAAGCTCTTGGCGCACAGGAGATCATCCACTACGACAAGGAAAACGTCGCCGAGAAGGCCAAGGCTGTTGCAGTGGTGCTCAACACCGTAGGCTCCGAGAACGCCAACGCCCTCACCTATGTGCAGCCCGGCGGCTTAGTGCTGGATGCGTCCGGTGAGGTGGACGCGAAGGCCTGCGCCGCCGCGCGGGTCACTTGCATCCACGTCGCCCGACAGGGCCTGTCAAACGCGCAGCTGCTGAAGCGGCTCACGCAGATGGCAGATGAAGGGAAGTATTCCGTCAAGGTTGAGAAAAGCTTCCCCCTTGCGAAGACCGGGGAGGCACTCAGCTACGGCCGCACCGGTGATCGAGAGGGAAAGGTGATCATCGATGTGCACAAAAATGCGAAGAAGACTTAACCGCGCGTTGGGCTGCGCGCTGGTCATGGCTCCATGAATCGACCAGGGTGAAAGAGGTCTATCGGCTTGTCGGTGGCCTGCCGCGTCGCAAGATCGGCGAGCACTTCGCCAAAAACGCTCGCGAATTTGAAGCCGTGCCCGGAACAAGGCGATGCGATAACAATCTGTGGATGACGCGGGTGAAGCCCAAGCACAAAGTGCCCATCGGGCGCCCGGGTATATATGCATGTGGTTGCATGGCAGGGATCACCGCTGGCCGCCGGGACATAGCGCTTCAGGACCGTCCGCAGGTACGCCTTCTCCTCATCCGAAGCCTCGGCTCGCGGCGCATCCGGGCCGGGCAAATCGCCGCCGGAAAGGTGGGATGCGACCTTCACACCGGTACCGAACAGATCCGGGAATCCGTATACCAGATCGTCCTTGGTCTGAAGGAGGAAGACTGGCATCCGATCGGGTCGAACCAGCCCTTGATCGCTGGGTCGAAACCAAACCAGTGGTTGACGTGTCAGGACCGAATGGCCACGCAATTCAGGAATGATTTCCGAGATCCAAGGTCCGGCACAGAGCACCACGGATCCGGCCTCAATGATCTCGCCGGATTCCAGTTGAATTTCGGCGTGGTCGGCGACCGGTTGCACGCTCCTCACAACTGTGTTGAGGCAAAGCTGAGCTCCCGATCCCTGTGCAGCGCACAGAAACAACCGAATGGCGCTCTCGGGACGTAACACGCCCCCGTCTGGCTGAAAGACACAGTCCCAGTCCGCGGGAAGTGAAAACGCGGGAAACCGCAGGTTGACTTCGGACGCACGTAGCACTTCATGTGGCAAACCGTGCTGAACGGCGGACCGCACTGAGCCTTCCACCAATGGTGCGCCCTGGTAGCCGGCTTCGATTACCCCGGTGATGGTGAGAACTCGTTCGCCGGTATTGGACTCAAGCCTGCGCCAGTGTTCGAAGGCGAGCCGTAGCAGCGGCACATAGGCAGGGTCTTCGAAGTATGCCATCCGGATCACGCGACTCTCGCCGTGCGAGGACCCGCGATCGTGCGGCGGCTCGAATCGATCTATGCCAATCACGCGCACTCCGCGCTGCGCCAGGGCATACGTCGTGGCACTCCCCATAGCACCCAGACCGACTACTGCGACGTCATGCTTCATGTGGCCGCAGGATAGAGCAAGTGAACGGGCCATTGGCCTTGAGGCTTTCGCGTGATGAACCGCGCCAACGCACGGCTCCCGGGTCGATCGCATGCTCACAGCGCGCCTTGTATGCCCGGGCGTAGGTGGCACCTGCCGCAACCTCGGCCAGTTCCGCGCGAGTGAAGGCGACGCCACGCGCCTGCTCATACTCCTGCACAAAGGCTGCGACCTCCCCGGTCGTTGGCGTTTCCGGCACGTCCAGCTCCCACGTGACTGGGAAATGTGCCGCGGCGGAGCCCAGGATGAAGGTCTCGTGGTCGAGGAACACCGCGTCCCAGTCGTAAAGCACCGCGATCCCGCCCGTGCCCATCCGCATGTTCTTGGCACTCCAATCGTGGTGGCCCACGATGGTACGGCTGGTGACCGAACGCATGGCCGACAGGGCCCGGCATGCAACCTCGTCGATCCATTCGGCTCCCTGGGCGGTCGCTTCAAAGTCGAACAGGGCATTGTGCGGTCTGGGCCAGAGCATCCCTTCGGGCGGCAACGGTCGTCGCGGGAGACCCTGCAGGTCACGACATGCCGCGGCCTCGGCCACAAAACGAGCCAGCCCCACTGCCATCGCGCAGCGAACGCCTGGGACCCTCGTGTCCGTTGGGACGCCGTCCCGTTTGTATTCCATACTCACGGCCCAGCCCGGCCCGAGTGCCGACAGCTTCGTCAACACTGTGGGTGCCGGGAAGCCGCGAGCGGCCATCAAGGCCTGAACCTCCACCTGTGCGGCCAGGCAGCGTGCATCCGTGGTCCCCGGCCAAACCTTCACAAAGGCCTTTCTGCCATCGGGCAAAGTAACGGTCACGGCCGCCCCAACGCTGATTTCGATGCCACTGACGCAGGCTCGGTCAAAGCCCTGCTGAGCCGTCCATTCCAGGATCATGGCTCGAACGATGTCTGGATCGTCCGTTCCGAACACACTTCGTGCGAGGACACGGTCCGCCTCGTCAAAAGAAGAATTCAGTCGAACCGACACTGGCACACCTGATTGGCACTCATGCTCGTAAAGCGACCACCAGTGAAGTCACCGTCTCGACTCATGAGACAAACGCGATTGAGCGCAAGAAGGGCGAGCAGCTCCTGGGGATAAATGGACCTCAAGTGAAGCGGGACCACCCATCTATCACGCTGCTCACTCGTGGAAATGAACCAGGTTGCCCGATTGACCTGCGACTGACGGTCGTAATCGCTCGTCGCTTCGACGATCAACTCGCCGTGCAATGGCGAAGTCTTGCGCATCACATGAAATCGCTCGCCGCTAGGACGGGACACTACCTGCATACTCGGATTGAAAATATCAAACGCCAGAACTCCGTTCGGCTCCAAATGGCGTCGCACGGCGGCGAAAAAGGCTGAGAAATCGTCCAATTCAAACAAATGAAGCAAGGAATTCCGCGCAATGAAAATGAGCGAGAAGCGCTGCTTGATGTTGAAGTCCCGCATGTCTGCCTCGATGCACTGCACCTGCACGGCCGAGGCGGCCGCACGCTGCCGCATCCCAGCCAGCATTTTCGATGACAGATCGAGTCCGGTAGCGGACACGCCCTGTGCCGAGATGGGTACGAGCATTTGCCCGCTGCCACAGGCGAGCTCGAGGACGGCGCCGGCGCGCGCTCTTGCAAGGTTGCAATAAAAGGCCATCTGCTCCGGTGAAGCAGGCAGAAGTGCGTCGTACAGATCCGGATCATCGTAAAGCATTACGCTGCAGCCCTCATCGACAGGAGCAACTCGCGGCGACGGCGCGGGGATTTGGATGTTGCTCATGGTACCGCAACCGGACAGGTTCGCGGGCGACTACGACGCCGTAGCCGTACGCCACGCTCCATGAAAGCCGAGTGGCACGCGGTGATCCAGGTGGGCCTTGGCGATGGGTCCGGACTCAATTGCCATTGCATCCAGAATCGCCAGATGACTGCGATTGCGCCCTTCGTCGTACACGGTTAGCAATAGGTATCCATCTGCTTCATTGGAATCGGGAAGCTTCGGTACGAAAACGGCCTCGGACACTGCACTACTGGCCCCGAAGTGGAATTCAGTCCGCTGCCTCGTCTCCATTTCGTAACGACCAATTGCCCGGTGAAACAAGTCTCCCGTGCCGGCCCCCCCGGCACAGGCGACGAATCCAAAACGATATGCCCTGCCGAGATGCCGCTCGTCTATCTTGGGATATTCACACACCGAATCGTCGAACCGAGAAGTGGCGACATCGCCTGGATTCGACCAATTCATTGTCCAACGGGTGAGGTATTGGCGAAGGTCCGCGTCCGAAGGAGTCTTGCCATTGATGTCCGGGAAGGCAGGACAGGCCTGCGCGCACACATCCAGATTGATCTCATCACCCCTTTGAAACGCGTTCATCGAATGCCACGCCATGCTGGCTGGCGCCTTGAACCAACGCATGTCTGACACGGATCGCCTTCGTGGAAAAATACCGATGTGGGTTCCGCGTTCCGGCTCCCAGCCAATTGGCGAGATTCCCTTGCGAATTCGCTCGAGGGACAGTGTGATTGGGCAAATGAAGAACAATACGTAGTCCCTCGTTATCGCAAAATCATGGACCAGGGCCGGAAATGGACCCTGGACCCATTCGCTTCGAGTCAAGTTTCCGTCGGCGTCGGCGACGTAGAATGCCAATGCGCCCGAGAAATCCCTGTTGGGGAAATTTGCGAAGAAGAACATTTCGCCAGTTTCGGGATCGACCTTGGGATGAGCAGTCATGTTCCCTGGCAGCGCACCATTGACATTCCACTGCCCAACGGTTTCAAGGGTCACCGGGTCAATTTGAATCGGTGCGTGCCCCTCCTCCAACGCCAGCAGGCGTTGTCCATGCCAGATGAGACCGGTATTGGCCACGCCGTCTGTTTGCAGGCCTGCGACTTGCGGATCCGCGTCACGCGAGCTTCCACTCGTGCCGAACAATGATCTGCCGGCGGCGCGCTCAATATGCCACTGCTGCGTGCGAACCCAGCGGTTTCGATACGCAACGCGACCGTCCCGAATATGAAATGCGTGAATCATCCCGTCGGCCAACAGTGGATTGTAGGGACCGCGGGGCGCGAATTGAGGATTGGGCCCGATTCGATACAGCGAGCCGTTCAGATCCTTGGGGATCATTCCTTCGACCACCAGATCCTCGCAGTCGCACTCGATCCGGATGGGTTCAAACCCCCTGCTTAGGTAGGGATGGTCTGCTGGAAACGGTGTTGCCATTGCGACTCTCCAAAGCCTGGTGAGCCCAGATGGTTCACAAACCCCGCCGAAAGAAACAGTCTTGCGTGCCGTTTTGGTTTCATCCGCACAACATAACCAATTGATATATATGATTTAAATATTTCCCGCCTGTATCTATCTGAGGTGCCAAGCACCAAGCCTCAATGGTGCAGTCAGCGCGGCAGATCTCTTCGCCCGGTGATGGTGAATTCGCCGCTGAGTACACCGGAGCCGTCAGCGGGCTGTGAGCCACCGACGGATACGGAATACGTGCCGGACACAATCACGCGGTTGCCGTCAGCATCGACCTCGCCGAGAGCGCGCGGATCGATGGTGAGCTCGACGCGCGATCGCTTCCCGGGTTCGAGATGTAGGCGCCGGAATCCGACGAGCTCGCGAATCGGCAGCTCGGCACCCTTCGGTTTGGTGAGGTACAGCTCCATGACTTCATCCCCGGAGACACTGCCCGCGTTCGTCACGTCAACCTGTAATGCCACCGGCGCACCGGCGGAGACTTGCTGCGGGAGCGTCAGCCTGCTGTACGCGAAGCGGGTATAGCTCAGCCCGTAGCCGAAGGAAAAAAGCGGCTGCCCCTTGAAATAGCGATAGGTGCGGCCTGCCATGGAGTAATCCGAGAACGGGGGAAGCTGGCTCGTAGATGCATAAAATGTCAGCGGCAGCCGCCCCGCGGGATTGTTTGCCCCGGCGAGCGTCTCGGCGATGGCAGTGCCGCCCTCTTCGCCTGGATACCAGGCTTCGAGAATCGCTCCAGCGTGCTGCGCGGCCCAGGTCACCGCAAGCGCGCTGCCGTTTTGCAGCACGACAACGAGGGGTTTTCCGCTGGCACCGACGGCCTCGAGAAGCGCTTCCTGAGCTGTCGGTAGCTCGATGGACGTACGGTCGCCACCGCTGAAGCCGGTGAGCGCGACCGGCATCTGCTCGCCCTCCAGGCCGGGTGAAAGTCCGATGAACGCAACTACGACGTCGCAGTCACGGACCGCACGGAGCGCCTCCTCTCGCAAGGTCGCGGCAGGCGCCTGCCAGGTGAGATCGATTCCGGCGCTGCCCCTGCCGTGGAAATACTCGAGCCTGATGGGGTGCGGCCGTGTGTCATCAAAGTGCAGGGGCGTCTCGAGTACCGCGCCGCGCTCGCCGGTCGCTTTGTCCGTGCTTTCCAGGATTGGCTTGCCGTCGACGTACAGGCGAAATCTTTCCGCGTTCTCGCACGCGTAACAATAGTTGATCCGTACGCCAAGTTGATAGTCCCCGGGTCCGGGTGGGACGAAGCTGCCCGTCCAGCGCACCGAGTAGTTATCCCTGCGCAAACCCGGGACCGGAACCGCCTTGTCCCAATTGAAATTGATGTTGCGGTCGATACGCGTGACCGCGGGTCGCCCGCTCAGGTCGGCCGTCGGGAAGTACTCGCCCTGCAGGCCATAGCCGGAACCGGTCACGGGATGCAACGCGGTGTGTTCGATCGGCATCGCCATGCCGTCGACAAGAGTCGAACCCTGCGCATAGTGAATCCGGGCATGCGCAAAGCGACGTTCAATGCCGTTGAGCGGGAAAACGGGCGCTGGCGGCGGTCCGTTGTAGTTGCCTTGCATGGACTGCACGAGCTCGGCCGTCGGTCCGATGACGGCGATACTGGAGATATTCGCCCGCAGGGGCAGGATGTGCCCGGTATTTTTCAGCAACACCATGGACTCGCGGGCGGCCTGCAGCGATTGCTGCCGGTTCTTGGGAGAGTTGACCACGCTGAAGGGAATGCGACCGTAAGCAAAGCTCGCGGGCGGATCGAACATGCCCAGCGCAAAGCGGGCGCGAAACAGGCGACGCAGCGCGATATCAAGATCGGCCTCACGAACGAGTCCGAGCCGAACCGCCTGGATGAGCGCAGGAAAGGCTTGACCTTCACGAAAACCACATTCGAGGTCGGTGCCGGCCTGAACGGCCTGTGCGGCGGCATGGGCCATGTCGGGGGCGAAGTGATGCCCGGTGTTCACGTCGGCGACTGCCGCACAGTCGCTGACCACATACCCATCGAAGTGCCAATCGTTGCGAAGGTGCTCGCGAAGAAGCAGCGCGTTGGCGCAATCCGGCGTGCCGTCGACCGCGTTGTAGGCGCACATGGTTGACTGAGCGTGGCCTTCCGTTACGGCGGCGCGAAACGCCGGCAGGTACGTATCTTCAAGATCATGCGCGGACACTTCCGCGTTGAACCCATGGCGCAGGAGTTCCGGACCGCTGTGCACTGCGAAGTGTTTGGGAGTGGAGACGACGCGCAGATAGCGCGAATCATCGCCCTGCATTCCGGTGACGAAGGCAACGGCCATGCGAGCAGTCAGGAACGGGTCCTCGCCGTAGGTCTCCTGCCCCCGTCCCCACCGCGGATCTCGAAAGATGTTGATATTCGGAGCCCAGAAGGTCAGGCC
>Ga0210387_10004518_pt1 | contig 10672 bp, 16 predicted proteins | sample IncBWC7OmetaG_FD_160108 | JGI IMG/M metagenome (GOLD analysis project Ga0210387, IMG submission 160108) | Forest soil microbial communities from Barre Woods Harvard Forest LTER site, Petersham, Massachusetts, United States - Inc-BW-C-7-O ... | reverse complement strand
CTTCATAATCATCATCATCATCATAATCTTCCTCCTCCTCGGCCTGTTTCTGCTTGCCCTTGCCGTGCTTGCCCATCAATAGGTGTGATCCAGTTTAGAACAGCGGGGATGCTATGAATTAACCAGTATTCGACAATAGAGACGGAGTCACGAGGTCGCGATATAATCAAAGGAGGGTTACAATGGCAGATCAGCGAACAACGATTTCGTTAGTGATAAGTTACAGGATCCAGAGTCATAAGCGCCAACCTGAGCGAGCTGGAGCACGAGGCATTGTGAGTTATGAGCGGTGTGACCGAACACGAAGGAGTTGTCACAGGCAAGTCACAGGTTATTATAATAAAATACTGTTGGGACTGCAAGTTCAAGTACTGTTCAATTGCAAGTGGTGGTGCGAATATGAACGTAGTAGAAATTTTGAGTGCAAAGAAAGAATTCTGAAATTCTCTCCGACACGAACTTGCAATTGAATATAATAAACAGTGCGGTCCTAATTTAGTAGGCCTGTACCTTAAGTTGACCACTGGCACTTCTTCAAGTTGCTACCGTGTAAGGCCCATGTATACGCTGGGAACGCAGTGATCTCGCCGGTGTTGTGATATACACCACTAGTACCAACGAGTCGGTCTGCTCGAACAACGATGGCCTCTTCCGGAGTCGGGTATCTCTTGCTTTCATCTCTTGCTTTCAACTTCATCGCCGCGTTGGAGCTGGTTTTTCTTACCCTTTTCGCTGGTTCGACCCGCAATTGCAACCTGGACAGCAGGAATATTGATTCTATTTCTGCGCCCGATATGTCCAGTGGTTCTCTGTCGTTCCCTCTCTTCCACGTTCGTCCTCGTTACCTTTATGTATAACGGACACTGATCTGATTTTGTCATCGTCATATTCCAGGTCTTACTACTTGGAACAGAGTGCCACCTCAGATGCCTCTACCAATCCATATCCAGACAACATTGTTGCCACTGCTGCGGTTTTGGAAGGGCTTTCATTTGTTCTCTCGATCATTGCGCTCTTCGTGCTCTATCGTCGACGCAAGAAAGAGGACCGACTCGAAAGCGCACTTGAATCAGAGCCCCTTTCCTCCATGTGGATGCCTGGGTTTGACCGCGATTTCTTACCCACTAAGAGGGTCGGGAACTATAAATATTACAACCCCTCGAGGAGGTCAATGTCACACGCCTCAATAGAAACACAGAGACCACACAATCGCCCATGGACATTGGGGACATTATAAGATCTGCGGCTACCCCCCTTAGCCAACTCTTAGCTCAAATGCATTCACTTATCGATCCTTACTTTCGGTTCCTGCTGTTCCCCGATTACCTCGCATAATCGAAAGGAGGCGAGCCTCATCTCTTGTCCCTTTGAGGTCTTCGAGGCGGGCTGTACCTCAGGTTCCATCTATTACACAATCGGTGCGGTCCAGTGACGTCAGCGAAAGGGCCAGGCATATTGTTCGGGTTCTGCCACCATTGTTGATACCGCAATCTTTCGGTCGTTCATTCACACGACCACTTCACACGACCACTCCCTAATACCGAGAAATTTAGCGGTATGGAGCCTGTGCTTCTTACTTCCCCAGGTGACCCACTCCCCATATTGCTGGAAGCTCCCCCACGTCGTAGACGATCACTCTCCGCACGTTCATTCCGCATCATGAAAAAGTCTCGCACTTCCCCGCCCCTCGTCCCTCGTGGTTCGTGGCAAACCAACTACGAGAGCAATCAGTCGAGTAGAAATGCGGAAGTGCGTTTCACAGAGCCGGTGATCCCAGATGAGATCACACATCGGGTACGAGAGTGGCAGAACGAGGTTGCCGAAGTCGTGGCATAGCTTTGGATGCAATCGCGTTCTCCTCGCTCGCGCGAGTGATCCCTTCCCCCCCGCCATCGATTGTTGACCCTTCCTTCCGCGACTGGAAGTGTCGTCGGCGATGGGCAGATGACCACGAGATAGAATCTCCCCCACTGGTGTACACGGTCCAGCGTTAGGAAGGGAAAACGTAGTAACATGATCATACACGATATGCAACATTCACCAACCTCATGCATTGCCCCCCCTTCACGCTGTCGACTGATCTCTGGTCCCCCACATCGTCACTCCGGTGTTCTAACTCAACTGCCAATGCGTATAGGCTATGCTTCGCTCCGTAAGCATCTATCAAGCACGTTAACTCGCCGCTCTGCCCCATCTGCCATATACACCATGAAACATTTTCTCGCCTGCACGAGCTATCAGCATGAACGGCGTATCCTTAAACTCGGACGCGAGCACGATCCTTGTCCTATTACCTGTTTTCCACCTTTTAACAGTACAAACTATTGTCGGACACTTTTGGAGAGTCGAATGAAGCAGATATTTAATCTCTAATGTATTTTTCTAAACTTTTCAAGGTTTTAATACATTTTACAGGTTCGGTTCAAGGTCCGAACATATTTTGAATTTGAACCGGACTCCCGAACGCGTTCAGCAACAATGTCACAGTCCAGTTCTGTATTCGCAAAATTTGTCACTGAGACTTAACAGGATCACGGCAACACTAGATCATCATCATTGAACCCCACGAATTGAGCCTTCCGAGAGACATTGACAAGCAAGGTAATGTCAATTGGTGCAATGTAAAGTTCCCCAGCTCCGGAACGTCATCCCAGAAATGTCGAAGAAACAAGCTTGAGGCCGCTCATTCCAATGGTTGGAATCTATATTTAGATCTTGCTCAAAAACTCGTTGACAACCTGAGTCGTCGAACTTGTTCCTCCGAGGTCAGGAGTCAAGTGTGTGCCTTCCCTAATAACCTGATCAACTGCCGTGTCGATCCTATCTGCACCCTTGAAGTAGCCGAGTTGGCGGAGCATCAAAGCCGCTGAACGGATGGAGGCAAGGGGATTCGCAATGCCTAGTCCTGCGATGTCTGGAGCCGAACCGTGTACCCTGTACAACGAGCGTTTGGTTAGTTGAATGCTAATCAGTTCGCCAATGGTGAATAGCAGACGTACGGTTCACCCATGACAAAATTGTCACCGGCGTTGATGGAGGGTACCAGGCCGAGTGAGCCGACGAGAGCGGCAGCCGCGTCGCTACGATGCACAGGGAGCGATGTCATCTTAGACGCGCCAGTTTACGGGTTTAAATAGTATACGCACGACAAGATGTCGCCATATAGATTGGGCGCGACCATAACATCAAAGATTCTTCAAGGGGATCGTGATATGGACAAATTTGGTTAGAGTATCTTGGGAAGATTGGAGTTGCAATGCTCACTGAGGTTCTCGGAATAATCTATACAATCCGTTATATACATCATTACATAAATATACGTTTTTGCGTATACGCACCGATAAACAGCACTGTCGACTAATTGTTCCGCAATGGTAACACCGTCGTATTTCCCGTCGATGCCGGGGAGTAAAGGAACACCGCGTACGGTTTCACGGAAAAGGCCGTCGGTAACGGACAGAACGTTGGATTTGTGGATCACAGTAAGATGCTAGAGTTCCGAGGTCAAGACGTGAATAGCTTGGAGGGAATATACGCGTCATTTGTGCTAGAAATGCGAGGCTGACCTTGCGTGGACGGCCAAGACTTATATCAAATGCCATCTGTCCAATCCGTCGAGAGGCACGTTCTGTGATGAGCCGAGTTGCACGAGCTTCTTTACCGTGTTCGGTACGTGTCAGCGTTTCTTGTTTGACATACTGCGAGTATCAGCATAGGAATGAGCTTGAGTGCGAAGTAAATTATTGGAAGGGACATACGAGACATTCCGTATTTTCACGGACGACGACTAGGTCTACCGTTGGTTTTTGTCCGGGATCGGCGGATACCTGTTTGACGGAAGGTATTGAGACATGACGTCAAAGAAATACGGAAAAGGACATACGGAGACTACTGGCCGTATGTTTGCGTATAGGTCCAATTTTTTACGGAGAGCCACGATTGGAGATGAATATCCAACGACTTTGTTGGAAGGTGAGCTAGATGACACCAAGCATTCCCATCGTACACGATATAATAAATATGATGACTATTACCTGACAGAGCCGAAAAGTGCGCAGTCGCATTCTTGCTGCAGAATCCTACCAGGAAGATCCGTTGAAAAGACGATCGAATGCCCGCAAAATAACTTACTCTACTGTTTCGTCTGGTAGTGCAGTGCCTCTTTTTGTGAAATGTTCAAAGCCCGCCAAAAGATCGATAAATTCAGGCTTGGGGATGTCTGATCCGAGCGCCGTAATTGCAACTTTGGCTGCCTATCCATAGCGACGATATGATCTCCAAGTCAAGACCGATGAACAAATTTTAATTTTTTGTCAACGAACGGGGATGACTTCTTTCCCAATACCGTCCGCCGGGATAAGACCAATCTTGAGAGACTGCCTGGCGGTAGTCGCCATTGAACGTAGAGGTGCCCGAAACATTTCAGTTTCAGTCAAAAGAGTTGGAGAAAGTTGTGAATGTTCGGCCGAATTCTAACGTGATCGGACACGTGCGCGACCATTGTTAAGGTCATGTGATCGACGCGTCCTTTTATTAATGTTTACATATTCCAGTTGGCGTGATTTGAATCTCAGACGCGCTTTCTATAACCACCATATACTTCTCAAAATGTTCCCCAGCCCAAGTTCTTCGCCTCGACCAGCATTTGCCAACCGTACTAATGTATACCAGAACTCTGGTAACACCATCGCACCACCAAAATCCTGGTTTTCACTCCCTACTCCACCAGAGCATGGAAAGGTCAAGCGGCCGTCTACTGCAGCGGACGGCAGACTCAAGAAACGCGTCAAACTTTGCCTGGACAACAAAGGATCTAAGGATCCGATCACACACGAGGAGAGCGATGGCGATAGTGACGTAGAGATGGAAGACATGGCGATTGTGAGAGCCAAAGCGCGGAACAGTTCCACGTTCCAGATGAGAAGGAACGCTGCTATGGCTAGACCATCCGGAAGACTCAGGCAACCAGATTGTAATACTATTCATTTCATTCCACATGTTCATATTTCATTCAATCTGACGCCCATCATCGTCGCAGTGTCGACAAGACTAATATTGCAGTCATTCGTTTCATCGCATAAATCCGACGTGTTTAAGTGCCAGTCCACCAATGTGGAGTCACAGCTGACACCTCCCTATGCTTGCTCCTACACTCATGGTATGTACGTCTTTCCACTAATGTCTCAACTCGCGATTTAGCAGCTCGGCAGGTGCAAAATATGGCGGGACGCCCCTCCTCGCTGTGGCCACTGAACAGGGCTCGATACACGTCCTTAACACGTCAAAGAGAAGAGACTGGGATTTTGGTACGTTTGTCTCGTTCGTACAAAATTATCCAGACTCATTCATCATTTCTCTCAGAGCCGCCCCCAACAACCTGGCAACCCCACACCAACGGAATCTTCGATATCAAGTGGAATTCATCCGACACTCTTCTTGCCACGGCCTCCGGTGATCAATCTACCCGCATATCCTGTCTCACCACAACCGCCACCACCCATGTCCTGCGGGGACACACCAGTACGGTCAAGTGCGTCACTTGGGATCCCAATCACAAGGATATGTTGAGTACGGGTGGAAGAGATGGGGCGGTTTGTGTCTGGGATCTGCGGGTCGGGGAAGGGCGAAGTGCGGATGGGGATGGAACAGAGACTTTGAGACCAGTGATGATGATACCAGGCGCACATGAGACAGCAGGGTCCAAAGGAATGAGGAAACGGAAGGGGAAGACTGTACCAATGGCGAAAAGCGTCACCAGTTTGGTATACCCAGACACAGAGCCCTATGGCTTGATAAGCGGCGGATCATTTGATGGGTACGTTATTCTTCACATCGTAGTGAGAACGGTCTAATTCGTAAAGCATCCTTTCCTCACAGGATCCTCCAATGCTGGGACCTTCGACTCCAGAGTGGGGCCAAAAAATCAACCAAATCACCAAAACCAAAACTAGCAACAGCAATTTATTCTTCCCCGTTAGACCCAACAACTCTACACGGCTCCCGCCGGCCACGTGGCATATGCAGCCTCACAAGCGGAACGGGATCGAGTGCAGGCCTTCTCTTCGCCCTCGGGACGGACTCACGCGTGCACAGCTATTCACTCCCCTCGCTGACAGCGCAGACAAGAGGATACACACACGAGCATATGCGGACCAACTCGTTTTACGTGCGCGTTGCTGCGTCTCCTTGTGGACGGTGGCTTGCGAGTGGGGGCACAGGCTCTAACGGGAACGTTTTCCTGTTTGATATCAGTAATGCTGCTCGGCCCGGTTCTGCATTACACATGGGTGTTGAGTTGCGGGGACAGGTTGGTGAGGTGGGGGCTGTGGATTGGGCAGAAGGTATGCTCGCTACGTGTGCGGATGATGGCACCGTCAGGGTATGGAGACCAGATATAGAAACATATAGAAGCTGTGTCGAGCAGCCGGAAGAGAAGAGATGGGAGTGGTGCTGGTCTGTTGAAGAACTGTGAAGCGGTAATCAGGATACATATCAAATTGTTAAATTACGTGAATCATCTTATCGGGAAAAGCTGGAATGCGTCCATGATCATGACAGAAATGGACTCTGGAGAGGTAGTTCATGGTCTTGTCGAGGCAAGAGTGACACAGCCAAAGAACTGATGGAGAACGATTTGACTGCAGCACTTGTCACGCCTGTAATGAGTTCATACGGACTTCAAAAGATCTAGAGTCTCCTAGGCATAAAAGGAGGACGAACCTTAATTTTAGCTTCTGAGTATACATCATTCGCTGTTATTGGCGCGGGAAGCATTGGAACCCTTGTTGTCGAAACTTTCCTTCCTCAAAAAGTCTGTCATCGTGCTCACTCGCCCCTCGTCCTCTTCCATCAAAACTCTTCCGGGCGGTAAGATTACCCCAGTCGATTATGCCGACGATCCAGCCGCGACGGCCGTTTTCAAGAAGCATAAACGTCCAAGTAGTCATCTCAACTTTTTACACTGACGGACTTCCATCCCAATACGCTCTCGTTGATGCCGCAGAGGCGGCTGGCATTCAGTTGTTCGTACTGTCCCAAATTGGTGCGCCAACGGAAGGAACCTAGGAAGGGTTTCTGGGAATCAAGAACAAGTGTGCGGGTGAACCGACCATGCAATCGTCTGTCGATAAGTTGGATTTGAAAAGTTCACATGGCTTGTAGAGTACCTAGAATCGATCGGTTTGCCCTCCTCGCGGATTCGTGTGTGTTTGGAGGCATTTAATATCCCCCATTTCGCGGTCCCGACTCACCCAACATTCATCTAGAATGAGTTCTTTACCGGAAGCATTCCCTGGGTAACTGGGTTTCTTGAGAATGGGAAAATCAATATCTTCGGCGAGGACAAAAGCCATGCAGAGAAAGATGTCACAGGTGAGTAGTATCATTGGATTCCAAAATTTGTTCTTACTGACTTCGTGTCAAGGTTTCATGGCCCATGTCTTTACAACCATGCCACCCTCCGAGCTCGACAACACTTTCTTCTGCATTCAGGGCGAGCACAGGTTTGGATGTTAAGGCGAAAGAGGCCCGAGGGCAATGAGGCCGTCGATAGCGTTAATCATCTGTGGGAAAGTCAAGGAAAGTCATCGTTACTATCGAGGAAGTTCATAATCGTTAGGGGATGGGCTTATCACAAATTAAAACAGTACTGTGTATAGTTGAAAGCGTCCGAATCTCATTTATAATACCAACTCGAGGAAGATCGTTTTCCCTCCGAACTCAGGTTCATGTTGAGGTCAGGCGGTCCTAGGGAATAGCGCGGATGGGATAACAGCGTTCAGAAAATAATGTTCAGGCCATATTGAAACAACGCACGTAATTACTCCATAGCGGTGACCGCCTTGCCAGGTCCTTGACACCTGAATCCCTTTGCCTTCTGAATCCCTTGCCTTGTTGAAAAGTGACGAATTAGAAGGTTGAATGACCCAGTGCGGTCGATAACAAGACATGGATGCAATGCTAGATGAAAGCTGTGCAATATGCGAAATTAAGAAAACCACAATGTGATAGAGTATGTAAGGAGCGAATTATTATTTCTTTTGTATCGCATTCACTAGCCTGTAAACCAGATCTCATCAGCACTTTTCGTACAATGACAAATTGAAGTTTAATCGGAGCGTACCAATCCAGTCCATCCTCCAAGCCCTCTCCCTTCGTCGCACAGCTCCCTCGTACACTCCATGGTCTTGTCTTCTCTCCACCTGCCAATCCCAGCTGTTCGCTAATTTCCTCCGGCTTGAGCGCACCCTCCACATCCTGTTTATTGCAGAACACCAGCAGAGGCACGCCCTTGAGCTCTTCCTCTGAAAGCATTGTCAGCAGCTCCGTACGAGATGTTGTCAAACGTGAGACGTCGGCCGAGTCGATGACGTAGATGATAGCGGAAGAATTGGGGAAATAACATCGCCAATATGGCCTGAATTAGGGCGACCATGGTGAAGTTTGACCAGTAGACAAACCTATAAGGTTTCATACCGTATACTTGATTGTCCGCCTAAATCCCATACTTGGAATTTGATGTTTTTATACTGAGAAATCCCAAAGGTGTGAGCACAATCGATATAGACGAAAAGTGATACTGACCTCGACAGTTTCTACGTTGAATCCGATGGCTTCAAACCAGTCGGCGTAAGTACACATCATGTTCGGGGCTTGCGGGGGACGCACTGGGTATAGTTGAAACCACTTCTCCAATCTAAGGCAGTATGAGAACAACTGTCTACTGTGGATAAATAATATTGACCTGTAATCGGTACAGTATTGTTGTCTATGGAAGGAGCAGAATGATCCGCGTCATTGTCATACGTTTCTGTTAGTAAGATCTCACACATACTTTTCCGGCAGAGTCCAAGCCTAGCATAAGTATGCGCACATCCTGATCCTTGCTCCACCGCACCAGCGAGGTCAGAGACGAGAAGAGTGTTGATATTGAGAGTCCCATTCGACGACAAATGCAGAACGTCGACTAAAGAGTCAAGTTCAAGTTACTCGTACTATCATACCGTGACCTTACTCGTGGACCGGAAATCTCCACGTGATCTGGATCTCCCAGGCTGCTTCAAGTTTCTACTAGTAAACTGGCAGAAGACTAAGAGCAGTCGTGGGTCCATGTCAGACTGCTGACACTTCTAGAACCTATCTACCTGCCACTAGGACTATTCTTCGGATTTTCTCCTACTTGCCAGTGCAAAGTTTCTGGCCCAACCGCTGTGACGAAAAAGGTTAATGGGAGTCGAAGATGCAACTCCCTCGCAGGAGAGGGGGAGGAAACGAAAGGAGAAGAAAGCCGGGGCCCAAACTCCCGCTACAGAGACTCTCGCTAAACGTGAGAAATCGAAGAAAAGCAAACCTTCCCAAGGAGACTACCCAGGTGAGGTGGAAACATAAAGATAGTCAAAGAAATCGAAACAGAGGCTGACAAATCATGGAGAAGGCACCGTTTTGGGGGAAGGTGAAGGCCTCGAAAGTCACCTGGGAGAGGTCAAGAGGCAAGGAAAGAAACTGGAGGATGCAATAAACCCTGGATATGAGGAACTCGGGAAGAAGGACCACAAGTCCAAGAAGCGAAAACGGGAGCTTGAAGGTGTGCAGGGTGAGGATTTTGGAGACGGGGAAAAGAAGGGGAAGAAACATAAGAAGGACAAGGGCCAGGGTAAGGAAGAGGATGATGTCCAAGAACCGAAGAAGAAACGGAAAAACAAGACAGGATTGCCGGACCCTAACGAAGACGCCTCTTTATCAAACCAGGCTCGCAAAGGTATGATGCTATGCAATCCTTCGTTTAAGCTATCACGTTATGACCGCCAATTTTCGTTGTCAACGAACCTATAAATGCAGCTCTGGTCTACGCATTTGCTCAATTTCACCGGCCATCAAGTTGGAAGTTCAATAAGGCGCGACAAAATTGGCTCGTCAGGAATTATTGGGCGAACGAGATGGTGAGCAGTGCATTTCGTGGTATCTTCGAAATCGTATTGATGTTATTTTAGATTCCAGAGACATATCTTTTACTTCTTACGAGCTACCTCGCCAATGTTCAAGGAGGCGTACGCGAAGTAAGTGTTATTGCCCCTCGCCGCCCCCTAATGCAGCTGACCTGTTTCTACCATTCCATGACAGAACCTGATCAAGCAATGTCGTGCCGTCCTTGCACCGCCAGATACAAATACTGTTGTCAGTGGTCCAGCAGATTCTTCATCCGAAGTGCCAGTCTCAGACAAACAACAAACCATTCCGACGGGAGAAAATGCAATAAAGCAGAAGCGAGGACGTGTCTTGCTTGAGGCCCTCGTGTCGTCCGGTGAGATCTAGGGTCCGTACTTTCTTGCACATTGGAGTGGTTGTTTATATTGAAGTAGTGGTTATTGAATGTCTCTCGAATGCACAAAGGAAACAGTGTGCCGAAACACAGCTGTGTTTGGTAACTTGTCGGAGAATCGCCACACGCAGATTCCTGATTTGCAACATTGTCCATAAAGGCTTGGTCCTACTTGAAGTTGTCAGTTTTGTCACATTGTAGCCATGTTTGATTCTAATGCTGTGACGGTAAGGCTTGCCCTTGATTTTCTTTTCGAAAGATCGCAGACTCGGAGTCCTTCACCAATGATGAGTGATTCATATCCGCGCTCATCCGTTTTTTTTTTGCTCTTTGTTTTTGCTTTTTTTTTTTTGC
>Ga0210387_10004517_pt1 | contig 10672 bp, 8 predicted proteins | sample IncBWC7OmetaG_FD_160108 | JGI IMG/M metagenome (GOLD analysis project Ga0210387, IMG submission 160108) | Forest soil microbial communities from Barre Woods Harvard Forest LTER site, Petersham, Massachusetts, United States - Inc-BW-C-7-O ... | reverse complement strand
ACAAGGTGTTCGACGTTCACAAGGACGAGGCCAGCGCGGTTCAATCGTTTGAGCTGTTGGCTATGGGAGCCGGCCGATAGCGGAACGATTTTTCGGCGGCGTTCGCGATTAAGGTAGCGGATGGGCAGTAGGGAGTTTAGTCCCAGAAATTGATGGGATCGTTGAACTGGATGCCGATTTGCTTGCGGCCTTCGGCGTCGCGGAGGCTGTAGACGACCTGGGCCTCAGCGCGGGAACCTTTATCTTTGCGACAGAGGACGACCGTGCCGCCTTTTTCCACGGGGCGGCGACAGAGGAGGGCGGCGCCGTGGCGGCTTACGCTTACCGTCCAGGTTTCTTCGTGCCAGGTTTGGTGCGGGTCTTCGCGGCGCAGCCAGACTGAGATGGAGGATGCGGTACGCGGGCTGCGGCGGATGCGTTGGCTGAGTTGCGAGAGCCGGAATAGAAAATCGAGGACTGTGGTTTTCATTTGAGCTCGCGTGAAGCGCGAGTCTGGTGCAGATTGTTCCGCGAGTTTGTCGGCCCGTTGCGCGACCGCGTTTGCGGCTAGTGTTTCGGCTTGCTGGGCGCAGTTGGCGATAAAAGTTTTCAGGGCTTCGGTGGCGGCTGGGTCAAAGGGAAGATTCCTTAGGCGTTCGTTGCGCGATTCGATTTCCGCGATGCTGGCCGGGAGGAAGTGTTCGAGGCAGAGGGAGCGGCCGGCGAAGTCAATCGCGGCGGTGGCGTTGCAGGATGCGGCGGCGCACCAACTGGGCTCGTGGAGGAGCTGTACGTCAGACGACGATGCGATTTCGTGTTGCATCTTTGCGCTCGCGTTTACGGCTTTGAGTCTGTATTAGAACTCGAAATTCGTGGCCTCAGCGGCTAAGCCGCTGCGAAATTGCGACGCTTACGGCACGGCTGAAACCGCGCCCTGACGAAAGCCTGATCCTCAAATTCGCTACAAATCCACGAACTGCGAAACATTCCGCGTTTTCCGACTGACTCCAGTTCCCTTTCAGGATTTGGGGCGTTTGCCTATGCCCTTGGCCAGGTCGGAGATGGAGCTGCTTACGAATTCGAGGTGGCCGCGGCTGTAATTTGTGAGTTCGGCGGCGAATTCGTTGGAGGTGGCGGCGGCCATTTGCTCCAGGGACTTTTGGGCGTTTTCGGCGATGCGGTCGGACTGTTCGCTGAGGCGCGCTTGAATTTCTCTTTCATGCTGTGCGGCCGTAGCGGAAATGTTTTGCGTGGCCGAGGCGGTGGCAGCGCGGGCGGTGCGTTCGAGTTCCTCGCGGGCCGCATCGAGGCGGGCGCGCATGACGACTTCGAATTGTTTTTCCAAGCGCTCGCAGGTTTGTTCAATCCTGCCGGAGGATTTTTCCTCCGAAGCGGCTAAAGTTTTTTCGATCTCTTCCTGGCGCTTGGCGAGACCGCCGGCGACTTCGCGGGCATCCTGGAAAGTTGGGGCGAGGCGATCTTTCAGGCGCGTGACGATGCGTTCGACGGCGTCCTGCTGAATCGTTTCCAGAGTTTGGTGCAGGCGGTCGAGGGCGTTGGTGACGAGCGTTGTCGAAAGCATCTCGGCTTCGCGGTGACGATCTTCGATGCGTTGGAAAGAATCGCCTAGTTCGGCTTCGACTCTTTTGGTCCAACGGGCGTGCAGCGCTTGGGCGCTTTCCTGACTGGCACGCTGGACTTCTTTTATGCAGGTTTCAGCCCATTCCGCAGCTTGCGAGGCGGCAATTTCGATCAGGGCACGCTTGGCTTCGTCGCGCAGGCCGGAACGAACATCGTTGAGGAGCATGGCAGCTTTGTCGCGCACCGCGGCGACAGCTGCGTCGGCGATCATTTCTTCCATCTGCTGCTGGAAGTCGCCCATCAGATTGCCGACCGTGCGCTGCGCGGTGGTGGCACGCGATTGCACGGCGAGAGCGTCAGCCGCTGAGGTGATTTTGGCGCGGTCGGACTTGGGCGCGGCGGCTAGTTCGGGACGTATAACCGCGACGGGTTTGGGCTGGACAGGTTCAGGGCCGCGCTTGCGTTCGCCGTTGAACAGCAGCCAATCTTCGGGAGGCGACGGGATCTTCCAGATATTTTGCGGATTCTCGAATTCGACGGCGGTATATAAAGGACCGCCAGATTCGGCATCGCGCTGAATCCATTTGACGCGGCCGCGCGTGGTGATCTTCTGGGAACTGTCCGTTTCGGGATGCAGCTCGAGGGTGACCATCGCGTCCGGCAAGACCTGATATTTGGACGGATATTTACAGCCGTGGCAACTGATGGTGAGCGTCGAGACCTTCTCGGTGTAAGGTCCGCGGCGAGCGTCAACGCCCGAGACGGTGACGAGTACCGCTTCGTCGCGGCGAGTACTGCGACGAGCTGCACGGTTTGCGTTGCCGGCAACTGAAGGGTTCGCCATGAATTCCCCTTGGAGGCTGGACGTATAGAATAGGGCAACCATGTTCGCAGGAGACGGCAAAGGCGGAGTGGTTTTTTCAAAGGGTTACTGTACTTATGGGCAGGGTGGTTCGATGTGTATTCGCCTGTGGGCGGTTAGCGGATGAAGGGAGAATTCGATGGGGAATGATATGAGCGGGAGGGATGTCGCTGGTCGGCCGAAAGCTTGGTTGGCTTGGAGCAGCGGAAAGGATAGTGCTTGGGCGTTGCACATGGTGCGCGAGGCAGGGTCATTTGATGTGGCGGCGTTGCTGACTACTGTGAATCGTACGCATGGGCGCGTGGCGATGCATGCGGTACGGGAAAGTCTGCTGGAATTGCAGGCTGCGACGGTCGGGTTGCCTTTGGTGACGGTCGGCATTCCTTCGCCGTGTTCGAATGAGATCTATGAGCGCGCTATGAGTGTGGCGATGGCGCGGGCCGCGGTTGAGGGAGTGCGGCATGTGATTTTTGGCGATCTTTTTTTGCAGGATGTTCGGGCTTACCGGGAATCGCAGTTGGCGCGGTGCGGGATGACGCCTGTGTTTCCTTTGTGGGGGATGGAGACGCGTTCGCTGGCAGCGAAGATGATTGCGGGCGGGTTGCGTGGTTATTTGACATGCGTGGATCCGCGGAAATTGGAACGCGAGTTTGCGGGGCGGCGATTTGACGCGGAGCTATTGGCGGATTTGCCTTCGTCGGTTGATCCTTGCGGGGAGAATGGGGAGTTTCATACGTTTGCTTGCGCGGGGCCGATGTTTCGGGCGGAGTTGGCGGTTACGGTTGGCGAGATTGTGGAGCGGGAGGGATTTGTGTTTGCGGATCTTTCCGCGCGGGATGCGGTGAAGCAGGAATAATTGTCGTAGGGGCATCGGCCAAAAATTTGGCGCAGAGTGCACAGAGAAACTGCGGAGACAAATCTGAGAATAACAAAAGGGTTACCGCAGGGGCGCGGAGAACGCAGAGAAAACCGGCGCCGCGGAAGTGTTGACGCCCGGGCGAGCTGCGGCGCAGCAAGCAGCGCCCCTACGATTGTGAAACTACACGTGGCGATGTGGAGAGGTGCGTTATCTTATTTTTTTCAGGAGGGCGGCTACGGCGTCGGCGGCGAGTTGAGCGGCGTGGAAGGTGGCGGGGGGTAGATCGCCTAGCGCGATGGAGATTTGGTCGGAGGTGATGGAGCGAAGTTCTGGCGCGGACTTGGCGATGAGGATGTCGGTGAGTTTTGAGCTGCAGGCAATGGCGGCAACGCAGCCTTGAGTCTTGAAGCGGGCTGCGGAGATGCGGCCATCTTCGATGAGTACGGCCAGGCGGAGGACGTCACCGCAGACGGGATTGGTCACTTCGACGGTGGCGGTGGCGTCGGGCAAGTCGCCGGCATTGTGCGGAGCGCGAAAGTGGTCGAGGATAATTTCGTTGAAGGTGGCACTATGTGGTGTAGCCAAGCATCAACTCCTAAGTAACAATTCTGGATGACGAGCGCGCAGTGTTGAGTATAATGCCGTGGGCCAGAGGAAGGATAGTTGATAGCAGGAGAGTCAAGGCAGTTTGTAATTGTTTCGCTTTTTTTGTTTCAAACTGATTGACACAAGTGGGGTTAGGAAAGTAACGTAGCAGTCCCAGCCAGCGCTTATCCGAACCGGGCGCGGAAAGCGGCCTCTCACTTCGCCTAAGAAATCGTCAGGAGATAGACAGATGCGACGACTTGGATATGTCTTCACCCTCGCGGTGGCCTTCGCAATGTTGGCGAGCGCCAGCTTCGCGCAAGACGGGAAGCTGAAGATTAAGGTAACGCCGCCTCAAGCTTATGTATTTGTTGATGGGAATGCCATAAATGACGGCAGCCACGAGATCAAACTTGCAGCGGGCAAGCACACCGTGGTGGTGGTGAACTATGGCTACAAGATTTCCACGCAGGACGTGAATATTGAGGCCGGGAAGAAAACGGACCTCAACGTCGCGCTGGAAGCATACGGTGACAAGGTGTCCGGACCGTGGGGCCGTGTGTACATCACTGGAGTAGATGTGCGCGCCGCGGTGCTTTCGAACGGGAAGACGCCGGGGTATCTTGTGGGCCATGTGGATGAATTCAATAACGATTTCTGGGTCTGGAAGCAGGAATTGGTGCTGCCTCCGGGCACGCATCACCTGACGGTCACCCGGGCGGGCAAGGAATTGTGGTCGGGAGACGTGAAGGTGGAGGCGGGCAAGAAGGTTTCGATCAACGTCGCCAAGAATTCGCAGGTGACGACGGACTGGACGAAGCGCGACGCGGAATTGACGAAGAAGGCGCCGCAGCCGCGTTTTCATGCGGGCGTAGCGAGCGCGACGGTGGTGGTTGCGCCGGTGCACGCGACGGTGGCGAATGCGACGGCGAACATCAACTGCGGCCAGACTGCGAACCTGGAATGGACGACGACGGACGCGGTGGACGTTAGCTGGGACCAGAGCATCGGCAAAGTGGCGAACAGCGGATCGCAAGGAGTATCGCCGCACGCGACCACTACCTACACAATGACGGCTGCGGGACCGGGCGGCATAGTGACGGGAACCGAGACGGTGAACGTGAACACGGTCGTCACGGGCAGCATTACGGCGAGCCCGTCTGAGTTGCACTACCGCAAGATCGGCGACAAAGTTATTACCGATGACAGCGGCACGGTGACGTGGACTACTGGAAATGCGGATTCGGTGACGGTAGACCCATTCGGAAAAGTAGACCTGAACGGTTCACAGACAGTGAAGGCTGATCCGGCCAAGACCGACATCGGTCCAGTGGACGAGAATCGTAGCTACGCACTGCACGCCACGAACGTCTGCGGCGGCTCGCTCGACCAGACGGCTGCGGTTCACGTCACTGGGTCAATCGAGCCGATCCCGGAAGTAGTGCTGCAGAGTGTGTTCTACCCGACGGATTATCCGGATAAGGGGAACCCGCAAGTAGGATTGGTGAAGAGCCAGCAGCTGGAGCTCGCAACCTTGGCGGCGGGATTCAAGAAATATCTGGAATACGACGGCGACGCGAAACTTTCGGTCGAGGCTTATGCGGACATTCGCGGCTCGAAGCCACATAACCAGGATTTGAGCGAACGGCGCGTGGAGCGCATCAAGCAATACCTGGTGGATCAGGGAATCTCAGCGGACAAGATTCAGACGGCGGCATATGGCAAAGAACGCCCGATGGACAAGTCCGAAGTGAAGAACCTGGAAAGCACCAACCCGAATCCGGCTCCTAAGGCGCGGGCTCGGAACGCTCAGGGGACGTGGTTCGCTTACAACCGGCGGGCGGATATTATTTTGCTGCCGTCGGGGAAGAAGTCGGCGCAGTTCTATCCGAACAATGCTGATGATTCGGGAGTGATTTGGCAGATCCCGAAGCCAGCTTTGAAGAAGGTGGAAGCGGCGCAGTAAGTTTTAGAATAGATTGCGCGATTGAACGCGCCGAGGAGCTGAGAGGCTCTTCGGCGCGTTTTTGTTTTTGGGCTGAAGGCTTTTACCGGAGAGACGCTGAGAGTGCAGAGAAAGGCAGAGTAGTAGAATCTTGATGCTATGGTGCGAAGGAAAAAACTCGACGGGATGCGGATTGTATCGCTGGCGCCTAGTGTGACTTCGATTTTGTTGGAGCTGGGCGTCGGGCGCGGACTGGTGGGCGTTTCGCGGTGGTGCAAGGATGTGGCGGATGTGGGGTCGCGGCCGGCGGTGGGTGATTGTTGGAAGATGGATGTGCGCGAGGTGATGCGATTGCGGCCGACTCTGCTGATAGGGTCGGTGCCGTTTGCGGCGGAGACGGTGCGGAAGATTTTGGCCGAGCCTGTGGCGTTTTTGCCGATTAATCCGCGATCGCTGGCGGATATTTTTAGTGATATTCGGACATTGGGGCGAGTGGTGAAGCGCGGGCGTGCGGCGGAAGCTTTGATACGAAAGATGCGTGCGGGATTTGCGGAGGTGACGCGGCGTGCGCGGCGGATTGGCGGCGGCCGGCCGCTGCGCGTTTATTGCGAGGCGTGGCCTAAGCCGCGGATCAGTTCCCCTCCCTGGGTGGCGGAGTTGGTGGAGATGGCGGGCGGCGAGATGGTGGTGGCGGCTGGGCAGCGCGTGACGGATTTGGAGGTGGCGCGAACTGCGCCGGAATTGATTGTGTTGGCGTGGGCAGCGACTGGGGCGCGGGCTAAGGCTTCTACTGCTTTGCGGAATCCGGCTTGGCGGGATGTGCCGGCGGTGCGGAATGGGCGCGTGATGGTGATTCGGGACGAGCTTTTGAACACGCCGGGGCCACCGTTGGTGAGCGGGGCTTGGGAATTGGCGCGCGCGATTCGGGAGTCGGCATGTTGATTGTGGTGGCTGGGTTGATCGAGGCGGAGGGGAAGGTTTTGGTTTGTCAGCGGCGGCGTGGGGACACGTTTGAATTGATGTGGGAATTTCCTGGGGGCAAATTGCAGGCGGGGGAGACGGCTGCGCAGGGGCTCGCGCGAGAGTTGCTCGAAGAGTTGGCGGTGGAGGCGCGCTTGGGCGAGGAAGTTTTGCGGACGCGGCATCGGTACGCGGAGATGAGTGAGGAGATTGAGTTGATATTTTTTGCCGCGGCACTTGACGCGCACGCGGTGCGGAACATTGTATTTGAGAGGATGGAGTGGCGCGCGCCGGAAACTTTGAGCGAGTTGAATTTTTTGCCGGCGGATCGGGAGTTTGTGGGGAAATTGGCGCGGCGGGAGATTGTGCCGGCGCGCACGGCGGCTGGGATCGGCGCGGACGGCCGGAAGAGTGATCCTTCGCTCCGCTCACGATGACGATGCTCGTCGCATCGTTAGAAAACCCACGGCGAAGAGCACAGCCAGGAGTGGCTGTGCCACGATGGCGCCCGATTTGGTAAACGCTCGGGGAGCATCAAAAAAAGGAATTGTTCTGGGTGTGCGCTGGTTGGCGTTGGGGTGTATTCTAGCAAGAGGCGAACGAGTGGAGCGCGCCGTGCGAGGTTGATAGACGGTGACAGCGAGTGCTAGGAGAGGGCCGAACGAGGATATGAACAACGAGATCAGTTTGCCTTTGCAGGGATTGGACTCGGCCGAAATTCAGGAGTGGCTGGAGTCGCTGGACTCGGTGCTGCAGTCGAGCGGGCCGGATGTGGCGTCGTATATTCTGGAACGATTGCGCGCGCACGCGAGGGTTATCGGGATTGAGATTCCGTTTACCGCTAACACGCCGTACGTGAACACGATTCCGCACTCGCTGCAGCCGGAATTTCCAGGGGACCAGCAATTGGAGCGGCGGATCAAGAGCCTGGTGCGTTGGAACGCGCTGGCGATGGTGGTGCGCGCGAATCGCGAAGAGCACGGAATTGGCGGGCATATTTCGACGTATGCGTCGGCGGCGGCATTGTATGAAGTGGGATTCAACCATTTTTTCCGGGCCCGGACGGCGGATTTCGAAGGCGACACGATTTATTTTCAGGGGCACGCTGCGCCGGGAATTTATTCGCGGGCGTTTCTGGAAGGGCGGCTTTCGGCGGAGAAACTGGAAAATTTCCGGCGTGAGTTGAAACCTGGCGGCGGACTTTCTTCTTATCCGCATCCTTGGCTGATGCCGGACTTCTGGGAATTCCCTACGGTTTCGATGGGGCTGGGCCCGCTGATGGCGATTTACCAGGCGCGTTACAATCGCTATTTGGAAAATCGCGGATTGAAAGCGGCGACGGATGCGAAAGTGTGGGCGTTTTTGGGCGACGGCGAGACGGACGAGCCGGAATCGCTGGGCGCGATCACTTTAGCTTCGCGCGAGAAGCTGGACAATCTGATTTTCGTAATTAATTGCAATTTACAGCGACTGGATGGGCCGGTGCGCGGGAACGGACAGATTATTCAGGAGCTGGAATCGGCGTTCCGCGGGGCCGGCTGGAATGTGATCAAGGTTTTGTGGGGCACGGAGTGGGACGCAATTTTGGAGCGCGACACCGAGGGCCTGCTGGTGAAGCGCATGGGCGAGCTGGTGGACGGCGAGTACCAGAAGCTGGTGGTTTCGTCGGGCGCTTATGTGCGGGAACATTTCTTTGGGTCCGATCCGCGATTGCTGAAGTTGGTGGAACCGTTCTCGGATGAGGAGCTGCGGCGTTTGCGCTTGGGCGGGCATGATCCGCGCAAAGTTTATGCTGCTTACAAGGCGGCGACGGAAAACAAGGGCGCGCCGACGGTAATTCTGGCGCGGACGATTAAAGGTTATGGGCTGGGCGAGGCGGGCGAGGGCAAGAATATCACGCACCAGCAGAAGAAGTTGAACGAAGACGAACTGCAGGAGTTTCGCACGCGGTTTGATATCCCGCTGAGCGATGCGCAGTGCGCGGAGGTGCCTTTTTACCGTCCGGCGGAAGACAGCGAAGAAATTACTTACATGCGGGCGCGGCGCGAAGAATTGGGCGGGTATGTGCCGCAGCGGAGCACGCGTTCGAAGCCGCTGGTGGCGGATCATGAGGAGTTGTTCAAGGAATTTTTGACTGGGAGCGATGGGCGCGAGGTTTCGACGACGATGGCGTTCGTTGGGATTCTGCGGAAAATGTTGCGCGATCCGGAGATGGGAAAATTGATTGTGCCAATCGTGCCCGACGAGGCTCGGACGTTTGGCATGGAGTCGCTATTCCGCACTGCGGGAATTTATTCCAGCGTGGGGCAGCGATACGAGCCGGTGGATGTGAACACGCTGCTTTATTACAACGAAATGAAGGATGGGCAGATTCTGGAGGAAGGGATTACTGAAGCGGGGTCGATGGCGTCGTTCATCGCGGCGGGCACGGCTTACGCTACGCATGGGATCAACACGATTCCCTTCTTCATTTATTACTCGATGTTCGGATTCCAGCGGATTGCGGATTTTATTTGGGCTGCGGCGGATATGCGCGTGCGCGGATTCTTGCTGGGCGGAACGGCGGGGCGCACGACTTTGTCTGGCGAAGGATTGCAGCACCAGGATGGCAACAGCCATGTGCTGGCGTTGCCGGTGCCGAACCTGCGGGCATACGATCCGGCATACGCTTACGAGCTTTCGGTGATTATCGAGGACGGAATTCGGCGGATGTATAAGGTTGGTGAGAGCATTTTTTATTACATCACGGTGATGAACGAGAATTATCCGATGCCGGCGATGCCGGGGGACGTTCGCGAAGGGATTTTGAAGGGGATGTACCGATTCCGGGCTTCGGAGAACAAGGAATCTCAGTTACGGGCGCAGTTGTTTGGGAGTGGGGCGATTTTGAATGAGGCTTTGAAGGCGCAGGAAATTCTGGAGAAATATGGAGTGGCGGCGGATGTTTGGAGCGTGACGAGTTATAAGGCGCTCTATTCGGACGGAATTGAGACGGATCGTTGGAACCGGTTGCATCCCGCTGAGAAGGCCCGCGTACCCTATGTGACGGAACTTTTGAAGGATGCGCCGGGAGTTTTGGTGGCGGCCACGGATTATTTGAAGACTTTGCCGAATATGATCAGCCCGTGGGTGCCGCGAAGGATGGCGTCGCTGGGGACGGATGGGTTTGGGCGCAGCGAAGGGCGGGCTGCTTTGCGGAATTTCTTTGAGGTAGATGCGCGGTTTATTGCTTTGGCGGCTTTGAATGAGCTGTTTTTGGATGGAAAGATCGAGAAGTGCGTGGTGCAGAAGGCGATTGCGGATTTGGGGATTGATCCGGAGAAACCGAATCCGGTGATTTCGTAGAGAAGTGTTCGGTCTCCAGCGTTCGCAAAGGACGCGGCCCCGGCTTGGAAGTTTCGAGCCGGGGCTTTTCTTTTGGGGCAACGCCCCTACCGTGATAGCTGTATTTTTTCTGCGGTCCAATTAAACGAGCGAGCGGCCGCCGTCAACTGCCAGGATTTGGCCGGTTACGAAATCGGTTTTGGCGAGGAAGGCTGCGGCTTCGGCTATGTCTTCGCCAGTGCCGGTGCGGTGGAGGGGGACGCGTTGGATGTAATCTTCGTCGGGAGCTTCGCCGGGAAACTGGATCGTGCCGGGGGCGATGCTGTTGACGAGAATTTCGGGGCCGAGGGTGCGGGCGAGGCAGCGGGTGAGCATGATGGCGCCAGCTTTCGAGACGCAATAGTGGGTGAAGGCGGGCCAGGGGAGCAGGCCGCCGAGAGAGGTGAGATTGATTATGCGGCCGCGGCCTTGGCGTTTCATGATGGGGGCGGCGGATTGCGCGCAGAGAAATTGCGATTTTAGATTTACGTTCATGATGTGGTCCCACTGCTCTTCGGTTAGCTCTTCGAATTTGGCG
>Ga0210387_10004516_pt1 | contig 10673 bp, 13 predicted proteins | sample IncBWC7OmetaG_FD_160108 | JGI IMG/M metagenome (GOLD analysis project Ga0210387, IMG submission 160108) | Forest soil microbial communities from Barre Woods Harvard Forest LTER site, Petersham, Massachusetts, United States - Inc-BW-C-7-O ... | reverse complement strand
TACCAAGCTAACGTTAATGCGAATTATAATTCTAACTCAAGTTCCACCTTCAACATCAAGGCCGCAGAAGATGCTCGAGCCATTGCTCGAACCCCCAGCCCTACCCCCAGCGAAGAGAGGGAGCTCAAGAGTGGTTTGTTTGATTGGAAAACGCTGGGAAATTGGAGGTTTTGGATCCGCAGGGAATGGCTTTGTATGTTACCCGTAATTTCTTCTGTGAATCTTTTTTTTTTTCGCTCACGGTTGACGCACTTCCAGGGTACTATGTTATCTTCACCCTCATCCTAGTCATAACAGCACTTGTTTCCATATACCACACACAAATTGTAAATGACCTAACGCCTGTAACTCGATTCTTGAAACGGTGAGTTCATCGCCATCCTGACATTGTCTTTTGACTTGTTCTTTTCTATTCTACGGAGTGTTCTCAACGTGGGGAAACTTGTCAACCTTGCTTTCGCCACGTTTTCAAATATTCGTTTCATGACATTGCTATGACCGATTGATATCCTTTTCGACCCTCCACTATTTAATGGGACTCCTTGACCTTTCGAATACCAACTAATTGGTGTTGCCCCTCGTAGTTACAGTTTTGGCTGGCTTGTACCAGTAGCCATACTATTTATCATTTCTTTCCCCCCAGTGAGTTTCCTAGCCGCTCATGGCGGTCTTATTCCTGACTTTCATCGTTCAGCTATTTGGACACGAAATTGTCGCCATCCTGTGCGGCCTAGTCTGGGGTCTCGGGATCGGTTTCGGTATTGTGTCTGCTGGATCATTCTTGGGCGAAGTCGGCAACTTCTAGTATGTTGCACAATTCTCAATCCTCCGCACACATGCCTAATGAGCGTGGCAGCGCCTTCAAATATTGCTGCCGTGCACGCGGCGAGAAACTGGAAAAGACAAAAATAAATTATGCATGTCTCGCAAAGGTTGTACGAGATGGTGGATTTAAAGTTGCGCTTATCGCGCGGTTCAGTGCCATCCCAGATCATTGTACGTGATTCCACCTCAATTAGATTTATGAACGGTCAATATGACCTTAACTTTCTAGTCGCCACTGCCGTGTTCTCAACCTGCGGTATGACTATCTTCGTATTCTCCATCGCTGCCATTCTCTCTATGCCCAAGCAGTTGATCACTGTATATCTTGGCGTGATCTTGGAACAATCCAACACTGGTGAGTTTATTTGTGATTTTGGAACACTCCCACATGTTCCATCTTGTGCTGATTGCCTCGCTCTTACAGGTGTAAAGGACAAAAAGAGCACGATTATCAGCAATATAGTGCTCGTTGTTACCTTTGCAATTACAGGTCTAGCCATGTGGTACATTCTCCACCAGATGAACAAGGTGAAACCCGAGATCATCTATGAAAGACGTAAAGCACGGTAGGTCTATATCTCCCTTAGCAATGCTCATCTACTTACGAGACATACAACAGCCAAACGAAACTCTCCCGCCCAGACTTCAGGCCCTATCACAACGCTGACGCAATGTCCTCCGACAGCTCAATATCCTACGACCCCCACGCATCCGAATCGGACATACCCTTAACAGCGCACAACAAGCCATATCAACAATGGGACAGACCCTTCGGTTACACTGGGGATTCCACCGAGACTCTCCATGCCCCGCAGCCACAAATCGGCGCGTATGGGAATAACACTGTGGCTGGGAGCTATCCAAGGGATGAGGAGGACGGGAGGAGATTCTATGGCGCAGTGGATGAGCCTGGACGTGGAAGTGAAAATGGACATTCCAGGATGGGTGTTGCAAGGGCGAGCACAGATGAGGTTGGGTGGGATATGGGTAGGGCCCCAGACTTAACCCTAAGGGATCCCTATGACACCAGCTTGGCCAACCCGCCTAGGGTCCTGCAGCCAAGGAGCGAAAATAATAGTGCATCGCGAACACCCCCGCGATTACAATCGCAACTACCTCCCGGAACAGAAGTGGCCCAATCGTCGACCACCGCACCACCTACGGAGACATCCCACCCTTCCTATCAGTCTTTTTATCCGTCGCCGTTCGATGACCCGCCACACGGTGCTTCCTTGGGGCCCAGCGGTGCGGCGTACCATGGACAAGAGCCTACCGATTCGACGTTCCGTACTGCAGCGAGCACCATGCATTCGCGGGAGGGGACAGAGGAGTCGGTGACTGCGGGTCCAGGCCGATCGTTCTCCCCAACCCCCCCGAGTTATCGGTCGAATGCTCAGGCGTGAAATCTGATGATATTACTTGGCTTGCACTGGCAGGCAGGGTCTTGTACAGGGTAGTCTATGCTTTATTTTTTTCTACCTGTTTCTACGATTTGTTTACGATACCTGTTTTTGGATGGTTTCACGCCTGTATTACCTTCGCACGGACTGTGGTTTAGGCTACAATATTTGCGTTGAGGGCACCGCGTCCAAGTCTGCTATGGTGCTACATTGTACAATGTAAATACTACTATTTTCTAACTATGATGTAATGTCACGTGGTGGAGGTCACATGGACAAGTTCAAGTTGACCTTTATGATGACATCAGTGGCCCCCAGGCTATACGGCAAACAGGCACATACGGTGGTAACTGCTTCTGAGGCCTAGTGATCGCTGATCGTAAGGGACAGAAATGCACCACTACAAGTAGCCTGAAGCCTGCTTGGAGGAAACTACCCAGGCCTGCACAAGTTGAAAACTACAGCTTCAAATTTGCGACGACATCAACTGTCATCCGCAGACTACCGGGAATTTACAAGGATCTGCGGTGGGTGGAACTGCCTCTGAGGCGTAGGTCTGACGCTGATGGTATCATGAGGCTCAGATATTTGCGCCACTGACAGGGAACTACCTCATACAGGAACAGCTACCTTCACCCCCAAAAGGAAGGCAAGTACAAATCGTTCACTCTATGACATCATGCATCAGTCCCTTAAAGTATTGGACGCCGTCTGTACTTAAACTCCACTGAATTCATCAGATACTGGAGCAACTTCCACCGTACTGACTTCCCTGAACTTGAGTCCACCCTATCGACATCTTTCCCTGGTGGCTGTGCTACTACCTCCAAAAATTGTGCCTTGCTGCGTTGTGGTTATATATAACTACATCCGAATCACGGCGAAACGACCCTCCCCTTCCCGCAAACTACTTCCCCATATTGCACCTTTCCTGTCCGTCTTGAACGTTCCCGTCGCCAGCTTTCAATAGTGGCAGCTACTCCGGAGACTCTTAACACAAGGAATGCCACATTCACACATATCGTCCACCCGTACACCAAGTCTCGAATACTTGATAACAGCAGGCTTGCATTAATATCCTCGCCGTGGATCTGCCCAATCTCACAGAATGGATCCTGAGGTACCACACCACTTCCCCAAGTTTCTTTGGAAATTTTGGCTATCTGATATGTACGTCCATCGTCGCGATAACTTTCAGTTTGGCAGTCTCGTTCATGCTCCGAACCCAACTTGAAGTGGGCAGACTTCCCATATCTTACGCGATCCCCGTGTCCACATATACGACGTTTACGAGAACGAGCTCTCTGAAACACAACAGATTCCTGAGCAGTCGAGGCCCGTATTTCAAGACTTCGACGATAGCGCCCTGGATGCTGGGAGTCGGGACCTACTCTGCGCAGCCGAGCAGGCGTTTGCTCATCTGGAGAATGAGGCAGAAATTACCCTCAGTGATTTAATGAACAGAGTATGTTCCACTGGTGACGTTGGGAGAAAGTCGACACCTGCAGATCGACAGGCAGTGGAAAATCTGCGCACTTTCTTCGTATTCATGCGGTTTCGAAATAGCACGAAGTATCAGGAGATCGTGGCAGCTCTAAGAGAGCAAGCGCACGACCCGGACGACGACGCCCTATTCTCCGCGTATCAACCTCTATTTCTTCAAATTCGCCGACGACTCATTCTTGGAGGATTTCTCTCATTTCTCCAACATAGACTAGGAGAAGTCTCTGGAAATTCCCGTTCCCAAGGATTTCATGCGGTCAAGCTCGATCCTTTTCAGGAAGCAATAAATCAATATTGTTGGCGATTCTGCGAAGCTGAAGTATGCATTGGTATAGCTTCTGAAGACCAGGAGTTTATGCTGACTGATAGCTGCTTTGGAACGTTAGATGAGGGGTTTGATGAAGATCCGTAGGTCGAATAATCTTCACTTAAATGAAGTTCGCTCACCAGGGTGTTTTCTTGCAGCGAATGTTGTGATCTGTTCTTCCCTATCATTCCTACCCTCGCCTTGTACGTTCTGGCGAACCCGGAACAGAAAGCCTGCCTTTTTGGTCCCGGCTCTACCAGTGTTCGAACTAATCGTGCTACGGTATGGATAGAAACTGGCATAGAATCGCCATCAGATATCCATCTTCGTAATGCCATGCTTCTTCAAACCTATCCTCGTCGTCTGTATTTTTCTGCTCTTCGCTCTGTCGCACAATCGGTCTCATCGTACGATGAATTCCGTTGGATTCCGGAACATCTGGATTACAGTCGACTGAAACAGCGCTGTCGTCAGAAATTCCTCCAAGAGACTGTCACGAAGACTCTTATTATCAAAGGTTCAGTCATAATAACAGATCTCACAGACGAAGTCGTTCGGTTTGGGAAATTGGCCGTCGCCCACGGCTCTTTCTCCGATGTTTGGAAAGGGGTCTGGAATGACCCAGTCGAGAAAAAACAACGATTGGTAAAGTTTCTGTCTTCAATTCGCTCCCGATTTCGTGTCTAACCTCTAGTTTGATAGGTTGCTCTCAAATTTCTTCGTCAAGTCATGGTTCAGAATGTTCGAGAGAAGCTATTGAAGGTAGTGTCCCTCATGCTTTCAGAAACATGTCCGATCCCTAACGAGGTTTATCCAACAGAGACTTCAAGACGAAGTCATAGCATGGCATCGACTTTGCCACCGTAACGTTAGCCAACTCTTTGGGATTGTGCAATCATTTGACACGATTGGAATGGTTTCTCCTTGGTGCGACAACGGTACCATCTGTCAGTTCGTGAAAGAGAACCCCGCAGTGAACCGGCTCAGACTTGTAAGCCGTTGAGAGCACTTCATTTTATAGCATCATACCTGATATACGTGTTACTACATAGCTTGTTCAGGTGGCTTCTGGAGTTACATATCTTCATAATTTCACACCTGTAGTGGTGCATGGCGACTTAAAGGGGGTCAGTGGTTCCACGATAGTCATTGCTCAACCGTTAAGCTTCTTCCTCTCATAATAGGGAAACATTCTAGTCGATGAGCACGGACAGGCCATCATTACAGATTTTGGCCTCTCCAAGGTCATGGAAGGAATGTCGGATTCCATCAATCTCGGGTCCTCATTTTTCGCTGGCTCAACAAGGTTGGCTTCGTTTCCATCCTTCTTCAAACACCATTGCTTATATCGTGTTTGGCTAGGTGGATGGCGCCTGAGCTGGTTCTGGCCCTCGTCGAGGATGACGGCCAAGCCCCTCCAATTACAACGTTCAGTGATGTCTACGCTTTCGCGTCTGTTTGTTTGGAGGTAAGTCGTCCTCACATTTTTCTGTTTCGAAGGCGATGCTCAACCATTGTGTAGATTGCGACCGACCAGTTGCCATACCCCCATCGAAGCAACGATCATGCGGTGACTGTGGATATTATGCGAGGAGTAAAACCTTCAAGAGGCGCGTCCTGTCACATTCAAAGCGGAGATGATGAATCTTTCTGGGCTATGTTGGACCGCTGTTGGGACCAGGCCAGCTATCTGCGTCCATCAATGAACGAAATGAACGAATTTCTATTGAACATGGCTGAATCATGTTCGTAAATAATTTATAGCTGTAACAATAATATTTTCCCGTCGCGTGTTCAAATTGATGTACCTAAAGTTTGGTATACAGACCAAATACAGACTTACAGTTAGTATCAGGCAGTATTTGGTTCAAATGTCCATGCCAAACAAACATATGTTGCCATCATTCTTCCGGAGTCCAACCTTTGGATGAACATTTTCGGAGTCCCTCGTCAAACGTTTCACAATGCTCGAGCCCAAGGTTTTGCCGCGAGACTGGAAAGCGCATCTTAACTCTGATGCTCCCCGACCATTCAATCTCGTTTCTCACAACCTCCAATCCATTGGATCTCTTCCCGTTGACAGGTTTCTGTTTGCTCCATCCGATGAATCTGATAGCCTCGATGTCCCATATCACATCCAAGATCTTGGTTCGCATTCTCTATTTCCACATTTAGTTCCATCGCCTCCCCCAACGGTCTCTCCTGAGTTACAAGACCAAAAGTCCGGAAACCCGCTTCCGTCACAATCGAATCCAGCGGTTAGGATGCGGAATGTCGCTCGGCTACACCAGACTTGCCAGCGTGTTTTTGGGAGATCTGATGGTTTGAATTTTGAATTCCTGGAAGAAGATGGGGCAAACAGTATTTGATTCATGTTGCCTTTCAGGCAGCAGCTCCGCTGATCGTCTCGTCTCGTTGAAGGCAAGCAATGTATCCTTACAATTACACGTCCTAACGGTTCAATGCGCTCATACAAGACTGAACCCGTTTTTTCCCGCAAAAATGAGGCAAAATCACAGGCTGCATCGATCGCCATCGAGATGGGTGCGATTGATTTTATCGTCAGTGGCGATTCAGATACTTTGAAGGCCAAGAAAGGACTTCTTCTCGCACCTCTGGATGCTCCATATCGACCGGACAACGAAGCATTTGATGAAAATTCATCCGCAACCCCACCAGACAGCGACGCGTCAGTGAAAGAAATTGAGGACTGCTGTATAGAGTGGAGAGGGGGACTCGTGAAGCCGCATTGGGTTGGACTAAATGATCCCAAGTTCGGAAACAGTTTGTTCCCTTTCCGTAGATTCGAGGAAATCTCATATTGACTATACGGCCCAGAATACGGTTCCGCTCTACGAATACAGTTAACTGCGCATTCCTTACGTGTCTATTCATCGGACACCACTTACGACAACCGTTTTGAAGCCAAAAACGCATGTGCCATGATTGCGCTCGATCAGGGTGTACTGGATTATATAAAGCATGGAAATGGTCAAACTCAGCCTTCCGTTCCTGAGCCTCTCAACGACGAGAACATGGAGAACACGGAGAAAGTGACTGATACGATCAGTCCTCCACCGAGCGCTCTTTCTCTTCAAACCTTCTATGAAGCACTTCCCCAACCCTTTCCCGAGCCTTTTGGCGACAAAACCGCTTCTGAAATTAACGCGCCTGCCTGGTTGAATACAACGATTCAGGCATCAAGGGGAGGGAAATTGAGCACGAACTTTATTTGGATAAACGATGGTATACTTGGGCGTAAGTAGCAAATACAAATTGTCTTTTCAAAGTGATGCTGATCGCTTTCCAAGTACACGGGTGCCTCCTTCGGGTCGACCGGCCCGGAGAATCCAAATCTTATCTTGTAGACCCGCGTTTTCCCAAACGCGCTGATGCCAAAGCGGCAGTATGTCTGCTGGCGATGTCCCAGGGGCTGGGTGGTTATATTCGGGCCATTGGGGTAGCCGCTGAGAGCAAACTGACGCCTGAAATGAGAAAACTTGCCAACGAACAAATTTTACCAGTTTTGTCTTCGGAATGCAATAAAATCCGACCCGGTGCTCATCCCGCCTTCGAGTTTAACAGAGACAGAGATGGTAAGCAAATCATAGTGTTCGACCTCCTTTACTGAACAATGGATCATCTAGCTTACGGGTGCACCATGAAGGTGGATATTTCATTGTCCGCTAGCACGTCTGATATTCGGGAATACAATGCCCCATCGGAATACCGCACCAAAGCTGATGCAAAGGCGGCTGTTGCATGCATGGCCGTCCAACAAGGTGTGATCGAACTTCTGCGCTTCCGTGGTGAACCCCCACCTGCGGATTATACTCCGTTTTTGGCGGCTCGGAGTAGCGAAATGAGTAATAACCAAAGGTTCAGTAATAAGCGGAAAGAGCCTGACGAGGATGATTATGCAGAAGGTCCGGCGGAAAGTCAGGATCGCAAGAAGAGGAAAAAGAATAATAAAGGAGGTAGAAACACACAAGGTAACCCTGGGTATCCGATGGAGGCAGTCATGGCTGGTCGACCTATACATGCGTTACCGAGGCGACCTCCCGACGCTGCGAGCGGCATTGGTAATAGGAACAGTAGCAACAATGGTTCTTGGATGAAGCCTCATGTATTTGGGTCCAGCGGACTTGGCTCTATCGGTGGTTCTGCTCAGCCAGGCCGGTCGATGAGTCAATTCCGCCCAGGGCCCAGAAACGGCGGTGATTCCACCTCACCAAACGAAGGTGTACCTCAGGTTGGCCAAGTTGCTAATGCAATCGTTCGAGCTCCCATGGCTGATAATCGACGTTCCAACCCCATGCCTAACGGGCGTCTCGGTTATGGAGGAGGCCATACTGTCCCATATCAGTTTGCGCCACATCCTGTATCTGAGCCGTTCTCGGGGCCCTCCTTTCCTTCTTATCTGAATCACCCTGCTTCCGGTAATTTTGCTGGTGGTGCCGCAAGTTATCCGCCTCCTCAGTACATAGGTCCTCATGCTCCTGCACCGCTGCCAGAGACACATGCCACTCAAATGTCTTATGGGCCTTACCAACCGGCTCAATTCCAACAGCATCCACATCCTGGTGCCTCAGCGAACTACCCTCCGCATCCCCAGGTTATTTATGCTGCTGGCCCTGCTCCAGTCGTAACTGCCGCGAATGTTTATCATCCGACGAATTATGTCCCAGAATACAGTGGAACCCATCCGCAGCCGTATATCTCTCAAACTTTACCTCCTCAGTTCCTTCCAAATAGTTCACATAGCGGCCAGAATTTTCACAATCCTCGCGGTTCACATTCCCATGATCGTCCACCAACAAAGAGACAGCGATCTCCTGACTATGATCGGGGTCATTCTGGAGAGGGCTTTACGAAACGCTCCAAAAATTCACGTCAAGACTCTGGCCGAGGGCCTCGGTTTCACAATCGAAAACGACAAAGGGAACGTGGACCATCCAGTACGTGCGACCTCCATGGGCTCTCAGAGTGCTCACATAAAGACTATCTTTGAAGGTTATTCTCCGGACATAGAACCTCCGACACGGGAAGGGATTGTTTCCCCATCTCGTTCAGAGGTCAAGATGAGTACACAATCTCTCATGAAAGACCACATTGCCCAGCCAATGACTTCTGAAACATTACAATACACCAACACCGACACCAAAGATACAGTGACAACTCCAATCGAGCGAGTATCGAAGTCTCATGTCACAGCATTGCTCGGTAAGAAACATCTCTTTCCGTACAATTTCTCGAGGCACTGATGCTTCTCCCAGATTATTGTAGCCAAGAACGTACAACTCTGCCGCAATTTCACCATGAAATGGTGGTCGATAGCAATACAGGAGTATCCAGACATAAAGTCTGGGTGAGATTGGGCACCGAGCGCCTCGAACTTCCTGTGACATTCTCAAGTCTCAGCGAAGGACAGGAACGAGTTGCGCGGCAGGTTCTCAATCGTTTGCGATCGCGAGAGAAGAAAGACAGTGAGAAGCAGAAGCCATGATCTGACATTTCCTTTATCTTATCATTTTCGATCATTAATGGCTTCTTAGATAAAGCTTCTTTCCTTTCTCAGGAAACCCCACCTGTATTTTGACCCTTGTTCAGGCGTCTCGGATATAATACACGATACCTGGCTTTAATACAAGCTATCAATCTGCCGATAGACGCCCACTCTGAAATCGGCGACTTGGAATGTCATTCATTTTGTAACACTACGTAAACCTTAGTTTTCGTGACATCATCTGCGAAATTCAAGTTCTCAAATCGTTCTGAACTTCAAATCTCAGGCCTCAAGCCTACCGTAATGACTGCCATTTCTGAATGAGGCTAGATGTTCACCTTTTTGTGGCCAATAAAGGTTTCTGTAGACTGATCCAGCTGATACATAGGCATCTTTTCCAGAGTTGTGTTCGGGAAAGCGATGAAAGTTTGGCCCCAAGAGTCCGTCGAAACGAAGAAACCGCGTACTGGAGATGATTGGTATTTCTACATCTGTTGTTGACACCTCCGGGAGCAGCATATTGTGATATTTACCCCAACCCTCAGCCTCGTTCTGAGTCGCGAATCATAACAGCCTTCCACAAGCCACGAAACGAAGCAAAAAGACAGAGAACAACTCCGAGGATGAGGAAGCCACTCATGGCAATCGCCGTACCCAACGATGTCTTGAGCATCTCCGTCACGAGCGCAGCTGCTAGCACAATTATCCCCGTCAAAATCAGCACTGTTGGCACCCCCGATGCCAAACGGACCAGCGTCGGAGGGGGCTGGCTTTCCTCAGAATGGTAGCATTGGACAAAACAGACAAAACAGATGGCGAATAGGATGCCAAGCAACTCCAATATCATGCCGAAGGAAAGGAGAGCGTAGGTAGTTGTGGTGATAGCCATTGAGCCGGATGTCAGTAGTTGGACCTGAATGGCGACAATGGTGCCAGCCTGGGTGAAAAATAAGTAGAAAGCATGCAGGATGTGCTTGGCATTACAGACTATGACGACCAGGCACTCGTATCCAATTGAGAGGGAGTTTAGCCTAAGCCGCTGGGGCGGATGTGCTACTGAAGGGAGAGGATGGTTAGGTGGAATTGGGAATGTGAGTAGGAAAAATGGGCCAAACAAGAATGATGCGTCAGG
>Ga0210387_10004513_pt1 | contig 10676 bp, 8 predicted proteins | sample IncBWC7OmetaG_FD_160108 | JGI IMG/M metagenome (GOLD analysis project Ga0210387, IMG submission 160108) | Forest soil microbial communities from Barre Woods Harvard Forest LTER site, Petersham, Massachusetts, United States - Inc-BW-C-7-O ... | reverse complement strand
TAAGTTTTTTTGAATCGTCGAGCCCGACAATGCGGCGTTTCGGATTGAGAATGACCGCGGCGGCGACGACGGGGCCGAAGAGCGCGCCGCGTCCGGCTTCATCGAGACCGGCGATGCGCATCCAACCAAGTTGACGCGCCTCTCGCTCGAAACGGGAAGAGCAGAGTCGGCTCATTGGGCGGAGATTTTAGCACGGCGAATGCGCGAACGGCGTCATTCGTTGCGCAACGCTATCACCGGATCGACTTGCGTGGCGCGCTGGGCCGGCAGATATGCCGCGAGGGCCGCTACTACACCCAGAAGTAAGCAAGCACCGGCAAACGAATAGGGATCCGCGGAGCCAACCTCGTACAACATGCTGCCGAGGAGCCTGCTTAGCCCATACGCAGCGGCCAAACCTACGGCTATGCCTGCCGCGACCAACAGTACCATGCGGCTTACTACACTTCTGAGAATATCGCCCGGCTGCGCGCCCAGCGCCATTCGGATACCGATTTCGCGTGTGCGACGGGCTACGGAGAAAGCCACCACGCCGGAGAGTCCGAGGGACGCCAGCAGCGTGGCGAGCAAGCCAAACAGACTGGAAAGCCAGGTGAGAAGCCTCTCTTGAGTCAGCGAATTGTCTATCTGAATTTCCAGGGTGGTCGTTGCGTAGAGCGGCAGATTTGTGTCTAGATCATGTATCCGTGCTCGAACCAGGTCGCGGATTTTATCTGGTTCGCCGGCGGTGCGCACCTGCAACGTCATGTCAAAGAGACGCTCCTCTTGCGCCATCGGCGCATAGAAATGGCGGCGCGGCTCTTCAGAGAGTCGTACATACTTGGCATCCTTCACGACTCCGACAATTTCCCTGTCAGGAGGCGCTTTCGGATCGTCGTCAGTTCCAATCTTTTTGCCTAGCGGATCCTTGGTTCCGAAGAAATAGTGCGCCATGGTTTCATTGATGATGACGACCTTGGGGCGCGAAGTTGTGTCCCGTTCTGTGAAGTCGCGGCCTTCAACGAATGGGATGCCCATGGTCGCGAAGTAGCCGGGGGACACGACCGCGGCGTTAGGGCTCATGTTTTCGTCGGGGCCGGGCCGGTAGCCTTCCACCTTGACGCTCTCCTGATCCCAGCCTCCGGAAATGACGGAACTGGTGGTCAGGCTTGCGGCGAGCACGCCGGGCAGTGTGCGAACGCGGGCGAGCAGATCCTCGTAGAGCGACTTGATTCTTGCCTGGGAATATCCGTTCATGGACGGATTGAGCGTCGCCAGAAAAACATCTTCTTTGACAAAACCGGTATTGACGCCACGCAGATTGCGCAAACTGTGGAGAAACAGGCCCGCACCGATCAAGAGCGGCAGTGAGAGCGCTACCTGAACGAAAATCAGGGCGCTGCGCAAACTGAAGAGGCGGTCACCGGAGGCGACCGAAGGCGCATCGTTGCGCAACGCGATGGACACACCCGTCTGAGAAAGTTGTAAGGCAGGAGCGAGTCCGAACAGCAGCCCTGTGGCTAAAGAAGCGAGTAGCGCGAAACCCAGAACTCGCAAATCCATCGGCGCATGGAGGTTTGCGCTGGAGTCTGCGGGCAGAAAACCAAGCAAAGCCGTTTTGGCCACATAGGCGACAACAATCCCGGCGCATCCACCCAGAACGGAGAGCAGCAAACTCTCCGTCAGCCACTGACGAATGAGCCTTCCGCGGCCCGCTCCAATCGCGAGGCGCACGGAAATTTCCTGCTTTCGTTTTGCATTCCGGGCCAGAAGTAGATTCGCTAGGTTCGCGCACGCAACCAGCAGCACAATGCCGGTCACGCAGAACATCAGAAGCAGGGGGCGTTCCATTTCTCCTCGCAGATGGGCGAAACCTTGGTTGCCCGGCGCCAGCTGGATGCGGCTCGCGAGAGCGCGTTCCTTGTCATGAGCGTTGATGCTCGCTCCGAGTTCCTGTAATTCTGCGCCGAGAATCTGCTGGTATAGGATGTCGAGCGAAGCTTGGGCTTGCGCGATGGTGACTTCCGGCCTGCGGCGCGCCAGGATTGTCATCCAACGGTGCCGAGGATTCTGCAAGCGGTTCGCGGGCACCGGTCGGAAAACGGTGGCCATCATCATGGGCACGCGAATATCCGGATTCTGCGCCAACTCTGTGCCGTAAAACCGCGGCGGCGTGATGCCGATGACGCGAATCGGCTGGTTGTTCAGGAGGATGTCTTTTCCGATGATGGAGGGATCGCTGCCGAATCGCCGCTGCCAATACCCGTAACTCAGGACGGCAACGGGATGAGCGCCGGGTGTGCGGTCGTCCTCAGGACTAATCAGGCGGCCAAGAAACGGCTGCACGCCTAAGGTTTCAAAGTAGTTTCCGGAAACCATTTCACCGCCAGCGTGTTCGCTCTCTCCACCGTAACTTGCATTGAAGCTCACACCGGAGCGCGTCAAAACATTCGCGAAGACCGTGTTCTTATCGCGCATGGCCTGGTACATCGGATAAGAGAAGTCTTCGTTTGGTTCCTGAGAACGGCTGTCCGTGTACTTGATGACAACGAGTTCCTGCGGATTGCGGACCGGTAGGTTGCCAAGCAAAACAGAGTTTACGAGGGAGAATAGACCCGTGTTCGCGCCAACGCCGAGTGCCAGCGTCAAAATGGTCACCGCCGTGAACCCGGAGCTTTTCCCGAGCATGCGCGACGCGTAACGCAAATCCTGCGCCAGTGTTTCGAAGAACGGCAGGCCCCGCAGATCGCGATACGATTCTTTGGTTTGCTCGACTCCTCCGAAGTCGCGACGCGCGGCTCGACCGGCTTCCTCCCAGCTCATTCCGCGCCGGACGTTTTCTTCGGTGAGCGCGTCCATGTGTGCGCGCAATTCCGCATCGAGTTCATTTTCGAGCCTGCGTTTGCTGAAAATCCCCAGGACGCGCGATGCGAAAATGCGCAGCCATTCCATATCAAGCTCCTTCGACGCGTCGAAGCAGGCGCGTCATAAGCGCGGCCATGCGCTCCCAGCTTTCCGTCTCCGCCAAAAGCTGTTTACGTCCGCTGCGCGTCAGCGAGTAATACTTGGCCTTACGATTGTTATCCGAGACGCCCCACTTCGAGGAGATCCACCCGCGTTGTTCGAGGCGCAGCAGAGCGGGGTAAAGCGTGCCCTGATTGAGTTTGAGGAGATCGGCGGAAACCTGTTGAATGCGCACGGCGATACCGTACCCGTGCAGGGGTCCCAAGGCCTCCAGAGTCTTAAGTACGATCAGATCGAGCGTGCCTTGCAACACTTCGCCGCGCGTTTGCGCCATTGCGATTCTCCTTTTGACGGTCAACAGGAGACTACGCTTGCTCCTGTTGATTGTCAACAGGTCGCCTCCCGGTATCGACGAAGCCGCCGGGAAAGTGTTTCGTGCATCCGGAGAATACCTTCGCGGACGCCATGGGTTCATGCGAATCGCCCAAGACACCCACCCTACGTTGTTTTCCTAACAAGATTCGTTGACCAGGACACACCGGGGGACCTACGATGGCCCGGCAAATTTAGCAACGAGAGTGATTTAAGGGGGAATTCCATGCATTTACGCACTCAGTCCGCTTGGCTTCGCGTCGGCTTTTGCCTCTTGAGTTTGGCGGCGCTTCACGTGCTGGCCCCATTCTGCAGGGCACAAGGGTTGGTCAGCAGCGATCTCTCTCGCTTCCGCTTTGTCGGAGACGCCGTTTTCGCGCCGGACGGCCATCGCATCGCTTACACCGTAATTATGTTTGACCGCCCCGGGCGGCCTGCTCCGCAACTCTGGATCATGGAACTTGCCACGCAAAAACCTATTCGCATCGGGGGCGAAAAGGATGTGGCGGGCAATCCGCGCTGGTCGCCCGATGGAAAGTGGCTGGCGTTCCAGGGAAGAGTTGGGGAGAAACACGGTTTGCTCTTAGCGCGACCGGACGGCTCCGAGATCACGGCCCTCGTCGAGAAAATGGACGGCACCAACAGTCCCTTGCCGGGAGAAGGACAGGATGTTACGTGGTCGCCCGACGGCAAACAGATCGCGTTCATTTCTTCCACGCCGGACGAAAGGGCCGCCGAAGCCAGCGGCGATCCCATGGTCATCTCGCGTTACTTGTATAAGCCCGATGCCGGGGAAGGCATGACCCGCTTCAACGACAACCAGCGCCTGCACATTTTTGCCGTGGACGTAGCCACCAAGCAGATCCGCCAACTGACGCAGGGAATTTATGACGAGCATTCCATTGACTGGTCGCCCGACGGCAAAGAGATTCTGTTCGCGTCGAACCGTGAGCCAAACCAGGACGAGTTTTTCAACTACGACATTTTCGCGCTGAATGTCGCGGACAACAGCATCCGCCGCCTGACCGCCACGGAATACAACGAGTACGAACCGCTCTGGTCGCCCGACGGCAAGCACATCGTCTATCGCGGCACCAAGCGCGGGTTGACCGATCGCGAGACGACGATGGAGGACACGCACGTCTGGATGATGAACGCCGATGGCAGCAATCGCCGCGAAATCGGAGCGGTAATTGACAACCGGCAAGGCGCGCCGAAGTGGGCGCCGGACGGCAGCGCGGTGTACTTCACGGTGCAAGAGCGGGGGAGCAATCATCTCGTTCGGCTACCGGTTTCAGGCGGCGCTCCCGAATATGTGGTGAAAGATACCGGCGGCGTTGGCGGCTTTTCCGTCGGCAAGGATGGCACGCTGGCCTACACCTTTACGTCCCCGCGCGATATGGCGCAGCTTTACGTCAAATCCGGCAGCGCTGCAGCGCGCAAGCTCACGGACTTGAACGCGGAAGCGCTCGCAGGAAAACAAGTCGCCGAGGTTGAGTCTTTCACTTTCGTCAGCAACGACAACAAATTTGAAGTCGAAGCGTTTCTCACCAAGCCTCTGGGGATGACTGCGACCTCGAAACATCCACTCATCGTAAATATTCATGGAGGGCCCCACGGGCAGAACGGGCCTGGGTTTAATTTTAGGAACCAGGTCTACGCCGCACACGGTTGGGCGACGCTCAATGTGAACTTTCGCGGCTCAACGGGCTATGGGCAGAAATTCGCCGACGCGGTCTTTGGCGATCAGAACGGCAACGAAGGCCAGGATGTTTTGTACGGCGTGAACGCAGCGGTGCGCCGCTACTTGTGGATCGACCGCGAGCGCATGGGCATTGAAGGCGTGAGCTATGGCGGCCAGCTCACGGACTGGCTGATTACCCAAACCAATGAATTCAAAGCCGCCATCCCCACCGCCGGCATCGCAAACCTGATCAGTTACAACTACATGACCTACTACAACCAGTATGAAGAGATGGAGTTCGGCCAATTTTTGCATCAGGGCAATTTGATGGATGTGGCGTGGGAACGCTCGGCGCTGAAGCACGTGGCCGCTGCGCACACGCCGACAATGCTTATTCACGGCGAAAATGACAACGATGTACCCATCGCCGAGGCGGAGCAGTTTTTTGTGGCGCTAAAAGACGTGGGAACCGAGGCAGTTTTCGTGCGCTACCCGCGCGAAGGCCACGGCATCCGCGAGACGAAACATGTGATTGACTGGACCGACCGGTCTATCGCGTGGTACGAGAAGCACTTTCCAAAGGCTGGTGCGGAAGGCGTCACCAACGTGCAGCCCTAATTTGCGATAAGCGAAGGCGAGAAATCGCTCATCCTCCTAAAGGACAAGCCAAAACAGAAGATGAAAACAGAAAGAGTCCCGGTTTTACCGGGACTCTTTTCGGGATAATGTTTCGAATTGCGAAGTTACGCTTAGGCTTTGGTTTCGGCGCCAGCCGTTGCAACGGCGGCCACCTCTTCGCGGGCAGCGCGCTTGATGCGAGCGGCCTTTCCTCGCAAGTCGCGCAAGTAGTAGAGACGTGCGCGGCGGACTTTGCCCTTACCAACCACTTCAATCGAGCTGATCGAAGGCGAATGCAGCGGGAAAATGCGCTCGATGCCGACGCCGAAGCTTACGCGGCGCACGGTAAACGTGGCACCCGAAGCGCGGCCCTTCTTTGAGATCACGACCCCTTCGAACGCCTGCAGGCGTTCTTTTTCCTTCTCGCCCTCGCCTTCTTTCAGGCGGACGTTGACGCGCACCGTGTCGCCGGGGCGAAACTCGGGGAGGTCTTTGCGCAGTTGCGCTTCATGGAGTTTAGCTATAACCAGGTTCATGTTCGTATTCCCTGCAGACCCACTCAGGCGGGGCCAGCTCTTCAAAGGTAAACGCCAATTATAGCCAAATATTCACAATTTACCTAGCGCAATCAAACGCGCTGTCGGCGGCTCAATTCGCAGAGTAAGGCGCTTGGCCATGCACTCGGCGCTCTGTTATAACCCTGAGATGTTTGGTCTCACTAAACCGAAACTTCCTATCACTTCCGAGCAAAAACGCTGGTTGGACAGCTCTTTCCTCCGCCTGGCGGCCATCCTCGGCTCGCAGCGCCTTCTCCAAGCTACTGTCGTCCTTCCCACTCCTGACCACTTTCCGGATCCCTATGACTCCTCCGAACTCGCACTTCAACACATTTTCAAACGTGTTGCGACGAGTATGCAGGTGAATCCGTCCGACATTGTGGTCACGCTTTTCGCCTCCGCCGACGACATTACTCACGGGCTCGTGCCCTTTTCCTCCGGCTCAACTTCCGGAGCGGCGGGCCTATACCACCACGACCCCACTACCAGACCGCACATCTCCATCAACGAAAAACAGCTAAAAGATCCCATGGCACTCGTCGCCACACTCGCCCACGAACTCGGCCACATCATTCTTCTCCGCCCAGGACTCGTCCCTCGCGACGATCCGGACATGGAGCCGATGAATGACCTGTTGACTGTCTTCCTGGGCTTCGGCATTTTCACGGCAAACTCTGCGTTTCATTTTAAGCAGTACACCACCGACAGATCTCAGGGCTGGTCCGCCGGACGCAGCGGCTATCTCTCCGAGGAACAGTTCGGCTACGCTCTAGCGCGCTTCGCTTTCGAGCGTGGCGAGGCAAAGCCAGCCTGGCGCAAATACCTCTCAACAAATGTCTCCGCTTATCTAAAGCGTTCGGCGGCCTGGCTTGCCGACCGCAATGAGCCGCGCCTATTCGGTTGAAATCCGTTCTGGAGAAGAATCATGAGTCAGGAAAAGAAGACCCAAGCGAATGTGAAGCAAGCCGTGCCGTTTTTCAACGTCTCGAATATGGAAGAATCGCTTCGTTTTTACGTCCACGGTCTTGGCTTTGTGATGACCAAGAAATGGATTGACGAGGGCAAGCTTCGCTGGTGTTGGCTGGAGATCGGCGACGCGGCTCTGATGCTGCAGGAATTTCGGAGGGAAGGACACGACTCCTGGAAGCCGAGCGGCAAGGTAGGGGAAGGCGTATCGGTCTGTTTCCAATGCGAAGATGCGCTGGCGATCGATCGTGACGCGGCATCTCGGGGAATTAAGGTTAGTAGAAACCCATTCGTCGGAAACGGTCTGTGGGTGGTGCCTTTCTCGGACCCCGATGGCTACCGAATCGATTTCGAAAGCCCGACCGATGTCCCTGAAGAGACGGAGTACGCACCACAACAGAGTTAGCCAGAGATGCGTTCTGGCCTAAGCCTGCGTGGCCACGGACGCGCTTCGGCGAATCACGGTGTCCGCGAAGCGTTCCATTTCTTCGAGCTGCGGGCTGAATTGAAGCAGGACGAGATCGACTCCGACGGCTTCAAATTGCGTCACGCGCTCAGCAACCTGTTCCGGCGTGCCGACTAGCCCCGAGCGCAGCCCGCGATTCGAAACTGAGTAGTCTTCGAGAGAAACGCGCTGCTCAAGCTGCGTTCCCGCAAGCCACTGTTGGTAATTGGCATACCCAGCCGCGGACTGCTGGACATCCGTTATGCGCTTCAGCTCGTCCTGCGCTTCCCGCTCCGTTTCACGGACGATGGCGTAGCCCGCAACGCCGAACTTCATCGGCGGCAGATTGTGCCGCGCGCGGCGCGTGCGCAAATCCGCGATTTTTTCGCCGACGCGCTCCGGCGGATCGCCGTGCATCAGGTACGCGTCGCACTTCTCCGCAATGAGATCCTTCGCCGCAGGCGATTCGCCGCCCGCATAGATCGTCGGGTTCGGCTTTGAAACGGGCTTGGGCTCAAGGACGTTGTCCTCGACGCGATAATACTTCCCCATATACGAAAAGTGATCTTTCGCCCATACGCCGTGCAGCACGTCGAGCCATTCGTTGGTACGAGCGTAGCGGTCGTCATGCTGCTCAAACCCGACGCCGTATTTTTTCGCTTCATCCGCCCACCACGACGACACCACGTTAAGCGCAAGGCGGCCGCCGCTGATGTGATCAATATTCGCGGCCTGCTTAGCGAGCAGCGCAGGCAGATGGAACGTGGGCCTCACGGCGACCATCAACTCAATCCGCTCGGTAACAGCGGCTAGCGCAGCCGCGGTGGACCACGCATCTAGCGACGGAGCTTCCACGCCTTTGATGTCGTTCAAATTTAATTCCGCGATCAGCGTGAGGTCGAAACCGATTTTTTCGCTGCGCTGCGCCAGCTTTTTTACATACGGCCAGCTCGCTTCCATGTTTTCGTCCGGGACGTTCCGTAGCCAGCCGCCAAATACGGGGAGCCAGTAGCCGTATCTCATCGGATGCTCCCGGTGGAGATGAGCCTTTCGCCCCTGCTGGCCTCATGATTCCGGGCTTCGCTGATCAAATAGTCCGCCAGGCGCGCATACGGATTGAAACCGATCATGCGCTCCGGGTCGGAGACGAAATTCGAAAGCGCGTTGATATCGTAATAGAGCTGCCGTCCGGTGCGATCATCAATGACGTACTCGATGCCGCCGACTTCAATGCCGCCAACCTCCATGATGCGCTCGACGTCGTCAATGACTTGCCGCGGAGGCTCGTAAGCTTCCACCGTAAGTCCCGACTTCGGAGCGTCCACCGGGCAAGCCAACCGTGTGAGTTCCTCGCCCTTCGTGTTTTTGCAAATGTCTGCCGGGCAAAGATCGAAAGTGTCGCCGGTAATGTGAATCTGAATCGCATAGAGATATTCGCCGCCGAGCACTTCCACGCGCGTGATCACGCCGTCGCGCGCCGTGAAGAATTCCTGCACCAGCGCGACGTTGTCGATTCCAAACGACAAGCTATTTTCTTCGACCGCCCCGCGCAATTCGCCGGGCGAATTGAATTTCTTTATCCCCGCTCCGCTGCCTCCGATATTCGGCTTGATGATCAGGGGATATCCAATCGCTTCGGCCGCGCTCAGGGCTTGCGACGGATGGTTGATCACGCGTGCTTTCGGATATTGCAAACCCAGCGCTTCAAGCACGCTGCACTGCAAGGCCTTGGAAATTTCGTGAGTGAACGCGCGTGAGCCGTTCACAACGCGGACGCCCTTTTCTTCCAAATGAGAAAGATAGTTGAGCGTGTAAAAGATCCCGTGCCCGATGCCTCGCTGCCATGCGGAAGGGCTCATGCGATTGAAGAGCAGCGAATATTCGCGCTCCTTCGCCGCGACATCGTACTGATGATTCCGCGCGTCCACCTTCACCCAGTTCACGCCCCGCGCGTCGAGCTGCTCGAAGAGCGGTCGAAACCAGTGCTGCTGCTCATAGTAGATGGCGATGGGTTTCCCCGCGCCGTATTCCTTGCCGTTTCCGCTTGCCGCATTGCTCATGGCACCGTGCTCCTCATTCACTTAACAATGAAAAAGGGCCGCTTATTCCGAGCGGCCCTGGATTCCTTTGAGGTTTAGTCTTGCGCTAGACCGAAGGACTTCCCATGCCGCTTGCAGCGGTACACATACAAGCGCAGCATGGACACACGCAGACCTGCCCGCAGGCGTAAACGCCCCGCGTGGCGCGCGAATGACCGGTCTGGATCACTGCTTTCACCGAATACTCAGTATACCGCGAGCCATTTTCAGCGCAACAATAAATCCGGGCGGTTACGCTGGGTCTTCTCCAGCGCCGCGGCGCGCCGCCAATTCGCGACTTCCGCGTGGTTGCCACCGATCAAAACCTCAGGCACCTTCCAGCCGCGAAAATCGGCTGGCCTCGTGTAATGCGGAAAATCCAAAACTGCGCGGCTCTCCGTACGTGATTCAACGCTTGTAGGAGCGGGGCTTGCCCCGCCCTCTCCTCGCCAATCCAAACGCCGCGCCGCGCTGAACGACTCATTCTGCGAAGACGCTTCATTTCCCAGCGCGCCCGGTATAAGCCGCGTCACCGCATCGACCACCAGCATCGCAGGAAGTTCGCCTCCACTCAGCACATAGTCTCCGACAGAAATTTCTTCCGTGGCGAGATGTTCGGCGACGCGTTCGTCAACTCCTTCATACCGCCCGCACAGGAAAACGATGCGATCCAGCTCCGCATACCGTCGCGCGGTTTTCTGCCGAAAAAGGTTCCCCGCGGCCGACATCAAAACGATGGCCGTCTTCGGAGCAAGCAAAGCTGGCTGCTCGGCGCTTCCCAAGCTATGCCCAAGCAATGATTCGACCGCCTCAAAAAGCGGCTCCGGCTTAAGCACCATCCCCTCGCCCCCGCCAAACGGCCGGTCATCGACGCTGCGGTGCCGATCCTTGGTGAAAACGCGCAGGTCCTGCACGTGGACCTCGACAAGGCCCGTCTCCCGAGCCCGCCGCAGGATTCCGTGATCCAGAGGGCCAGCAAAGAATTCAGGAAAAATGGTAATCAGATCGAAACG
>Ga0210387_10004512_pt1 | contig 10677 bp, 12 predicted proteins | sample IncBWC7OmetaG_FD_160108 | JGI IMG/M metagenome (GOLD analysis project Ga0210387, IMG submission 160108) | Forest soil microbial communities from Barre Woods Harvard Forest LTER site, Petersham, Massachusetts, United States - Inc-BW-C-7-O ... | reverse complement strand
TACCGCCGAAGTCGTGAACGCCACGCCGCTGTTCGGTATGGTTGGCGTCGGAATCTTTTCCATGAACACGTTCGTCGGTGCACTGAGAGCGCCTGGGGGAATATCTACCCGACCGACCCCGGGGACCTGAACACTTCCCCCCTGGGGCCCTATGGACGCGCTAGCGCACGTGACGTCCGAGAGGGACGGGTTTGAGCAGGTTCCCGAATGTGGATCGCAAACTCCGACAGAGTGGCACGGGTCGGACGCAGCACACGTCACAGGGCTGCTTCCTGTGCAGATACCGGTCAGGCAGGAGTCGGTCCGCGTGCAGGCGTTTCCGTCATTGCATGCGGTTCCGTCAGCCGCCATCGGGTTTGAACATGTGCCACTGCTGGGGTCACAGGTTCCCGCTAGGTGGCACTGATCCTGCGCCGTACAAACGGCCGCCGTACCGATACAGATGCCGCTTTGGCACGTGTCCGCCGTCGTGCAGGCGTTTCCGTCATTGCAGGCGTTTCCGTCCACGGCCGTCGGGTTTGAGCAAATCCCGGTGGAAGAATTGCAGGTCCCTGCCGTGTGGCACTGATCCTGTGCCGCGCAGATCACCGGGTTGGTCCCAGTACAGGTTCCCAACTGACAGGAGTCGGTCTGGGTGCAAGCGGTTCCGTCGTTGCATGCGGTCCCGTCAGGCGCGGCCGGGTTCGAGCAAGCACCGGAGGCGGATTCGCAGACGCCCGCAGTGTGGCACTGATCAGTCGCAGCGCATACGACCGGGTTGGTCCCCCTGCAGGCGCCGGCCTTGCAGGTATCGGTTTGCGTGCATCGATTGCTGTCGTCGCAAGGTGCGCCGTCGCCCACTGGCTTATGTACGCATCCCGCGACTGCATCACAAGCGTCCGCCGTGCACGGGTTCCCGTCGTCACACGAGATCCCGCAGCTGCGGCAGTTGGTAAGCGCGGTCAGCGCCTGCTCGCAGCCGTTCGCGGGGTTGTGATCGCAGTCTGCGAAACCGGGAGCGCAGCCGACGGTGACGGTGAGAATCGGTGGCTTTGTCGATTCGCGGGAACCAAATGCGACGAAGGTGCGGCCGAACGCCTCCGACCGGATGATCCAGCCGTCGTCGGGGAACGCCCGGGTGACGAAGCCGCGAACGTCCGCGGTCACGTCGAACGTCAGCGTGCCGGTCTCACCGGTCGTGACGGGCGAGGTCGCCGTCGCGATCGACGTCCAAGGGAGCCCGTTCGTCGAAGATAACTTCCAAGCTGTGCTCTCGGAGCAGTCGGCTTTGAGGTTGGCGGTGTTGCTGTCGACGGCGCAGTTGAACGTGGCGCCTGCCTCCGTCCAGGGGTGAGTCATTCGGAAGACGCCCAGCGTGCTTCCATTCTTCACGGGAATCGTCAGAGCGGCATCCAGTGTCACCTGGAGGTGCGCCGACGACACCACCCCGCCGGGAGGTACAAGCGTGGCGAGAGCTGCTTGATCAAACTGGATCAGCGCCTCGTTGACGATCAGAATCTTTGCTCTTCCGTAGTTCTGGTTCGGGGTCAGGGCCATTACAGACGTATCGGCTGAAGGTGTCAGCGTGTTCGCGGCCGACAGCTCGCTCACGGTTCTCTCTGTCACGGGCCCCTGGGGGGCAGTACAACTTGGTCCGGCGATCAGGAACGCGATAGCTGCTACCGCTACGCCTCGTTCAACACCCCCACGTCCGCCCATGGTCCGACCTCCAATGACGCACGTACCACAAAAGGTCGGGGAATCTCAATCATCATGTTGTAACGTGCGTCGATGGTCTCCGCCTACCAGGCGGCTAAGTCCATGAGTCAGCCAGAAACCGTCAGAATGACTGTGTGCCTCTTCATGGGTATCGACACGACTCACGTAGCGGGACGTCGACGAGTGTGCAGCACCCACTCTGGTCGGGGTCGAATGACGTACGGCTTTCGGGCTTTACTGCTGACGGACGGCCTGGGTTCGCGGCGGGCTGGCCCACATTGTAAAAGGCGCTCCGTGCAGGACGAGTTGCCTTAGGGATCGTGTTCTCGGAACCCGAACGACGAGTGCCCTGCCGAACCGCCGGCTGGCGCGCGGCGTGATTTAGGACACGCGCCGAATCGACCCGATGATGATGCGGAGGCTAGTGGACGCGCCACTCAGCTGGTGGAAACCCAGTGATGGAGCGGAAACAGCTCGGAAAACGTCACGTACGTGCGAACGATTGAGTTGTGAGAGCGGGTCCGCGGCAAAGTCACGCAGCAGCCGGTGAAGGAATCGTCGAACGCGATCAGTCACCGGTAAGGACCAAAAGGGGGAGGTAGACGTTCCGTCGCCCGGCGTTAGATCGGGCTACGGGAAGGAAATCCCGCAGGGATGGCTTTGCGCGTACTTGATGCGTCTCACGAATGTACAAGCCGAGAAGTTCCCCGAGGACACCCGGTCCTCGGGGGTGACGGTCGGTCAGCTGGCCAGCGGCACCTCGTGGGCCGCGTCTGACATGGGTTGCAGGAGCCACTGCCCGGAGATGAGGTCGTAGAGCGCCTTGGCCGGCGTTCTGCCGGCGACGCGGTAGCCTGGTGGGTGCGCCGGAAGTTGTAGAAGGCCATGAAGGTGTCGAGGTCGCGCTGAATCTCGTCGGGCGCCGTGTACCAGTTGCTGCGGTGCTGGACGCGGAAACACTCGTCGAGGAGCGTCCGGTTCATCGGCTCGACGAAGCCGGTAGTGCGTGCCGAACGGACCTTCGTCGTCCGGTACTTGATTCCCTCGACGGCGGGGAGCAGCTCGTAGGGGTCGCCCTCTTAAGCCGGACAGGAACCAGCAGCAAAAAAGCCCTATGATTTCAGCGGGGCGGAAGGGACTTGAACCCGCGGCCTCCGGCGTGACAGGCCTTTAAAACCGTAATCCGTCGTGATCCCTTGGTATCGAAAGTGCCCAAGTCATCGTGGAATCGCAAGGAAAACCTGTCTGCGATTGTCTCGACAGATCACGGAAGGCCACACATCCGTCACTACAAAATCACTACGAAACTGAAAACGCTTCTCAATACGGTGGTCGTTCAGGACAATCTTCTTCTGGCGCAGTTGCTTGCAGCTCGGGACGATGGCAATCGGTCGACTTGCAGGTCAGCATACCGTCAACGCTCTAACCACGGTGTCGGATCGGTGGGCCGCTTCGAGTTCCCGGTAGCTGAGATCGTCAGTCGTATTTGAATGCCTTTGTCCGCAGTATGTTGTCGAGGACCTTGCGAGGTTCTTCGGAAGAACCCAGCCTCACGTGTCGACCGGAACCGGGTCGGTGGTGCAGGCGCCGGATGGCGGCAGGACCTTTGCGAATGCCCTTCAAAATCTCGGATATACGTATGATCCGAATGGGAGACTGCAAAGCCGTACGGACTTCGGGTTCGGTGCGGCCGAGGAGTTCGGCTACGACAATCTGGACCGTCTCACGACGTGGGTGCTTCCCGCTCAAGAGGCGACGGTTCAGTACCAGTACGATGACACTGGAAATCTGACGTTCCGCCAGCGCGTCGATCCGTCGGGCCTTCCGATGGCCGAGAATTATCGGTACGGGGAGAACGGAGCCGGGCCACATGCCCTGACGACCGGTCCCGCGGGAAGTTACGGCTACGACGCCGGAGGTCGTCAGATCTCGCGTCCCGGCCAACCATCCATTGCCTACTCTTACTTCGATCTGCCGACGCAGGTCACCGATAACACCGCGGGGTCGGTGACGTTTGCGTACGACGCATACGGCACCCGCGTCGAAAAGACTACCGTCAATAGCGACACCATCACGCTCGGTGGGCTGTACGAGCGCCGAACCGTCAACGGAACGACGACCCATGTGTTCTACTTGCCGGGGGACCGGACCGTCGTCGGGCAGGTGTCCTGCGATTCCCACGGGACGTGCTCTTCCCCGGCGTTCTTCCATCCGGACAATCTGGGTACCGTCGACCTCGTCGAGAGTAATGGGACGGTCGTGGGTCGGGAAAAGCGCGAGCCGTTCGGGCGCCTCTATGACATGACAGCCGGGATATCACCGCCGGCAGGGGTGACGCTTGGCTTCACCGGGCAGGTGGAAGATACCGAGATCGGCCTGATCGATTTCCACCATCGGTTGTATGACGCTCAGATCGGGCGGTTCATCACCCCCGACCCGATCGTGGGCAACCGACAGCACGGCCAGGATTGGAATCGGTACTCATATTGTAGAAACAGTCCGCTGTCGTTCGTTGATCCGACCGGTTTGCAGGGAGAGGGTGAGGGCGAAGGCGAGGACGAGGGCGGGGGCGGGGGCGACGCTGCGCTCGCCGGGGAATTGGGAACGGGCACCGGACTCACTCCGCCACCGGGTGCGGATGTCCGCGACGATCTGGCGGTTCAACAACCAGACGTCGACGGGTTTCAGGCACTGGCCCCGGACCGGACCCCGCAGCTGACTGATATCGAGATGCTTGGGGGCGGTTGGTGGGCGGGGTCGCACATGCGGCCCGATGGCGTTCTCGAGGTCTTTATTTTTGGCCCAAAGGTCCCTTCCGCGGCACCACAGGCTACGGATGGCGAGGTTCCTGGCCAACCGCCATTTGCGAGTCCTGCGGTCAGCGAAGCACCGACCGCCGATTTCGGAAAGATCCTCGTGAACTCCGCGGTGACGACCTTGGTGGCTCCGGTCGTGGGGCTGTTGGAAGCGACGGGGCCAAACGCGCCAAAGATGGACATGAACGCGATACGGCCGTTCCCATACAGCCAGAGCGAAATGGCGTCCAGCTCTGCGGTCGAGAAGCTGCTCGGGATTGGCATCACGCTTCCGTTCGGAGGCGTGGAGTCCGGTCTCGAGCTCACCAGCGAGGTTGGTGCCGAGGCTGGCGCCGAGGCTGGTGCAGAGACCGCCGCTGAGACGGGCGCCCAGAACGGTGTTCAGACGACGGCCGAGACCGGAGCGAAGGCGGCCGCGGAGACGGCCGGCCCGCTGCCGGTCCTGGAGATCAGTTCTTCCAAGTATCCTGAGCTCGCCGATAACATCACAAATGCGCAAGCAGCCGGCCATCCGGACATCCTCACTTGGGGAGGAGACCAAGCTGCCAACCGTGCCGCGGCCACTGACGGAGTTCCGAACATTCCGGGTCTGAGTCGAGACGAGTATCCCTTTGCTTCGACGATGGAGGGCGGCGCGGGAGCCTGGGTAGGTCACATACCGGCGTCGCAGAACAGTGCACAGGGAGCTCTCATCGCAAACTTCATCCGAGGGAACGGGATCTTGCCTGGGATGCAGTTTCGTGTAGCAGTGGTGCCCTGAGGAGAAACGCGATGAGCTCCAATCTGATCCTTTCAGGGCGGTTCTACTATTCCTACAGTCAATTCATGGTGTTCGACAGGTCGGTCAAGCTGCCTGGTTGTGCATGGACAGATGCGCACTTTCTTCAGGGGTTCGCCCGTCGGGATCAGAACGTCTGTTTCGGTACGTTGTCGGAGTTCGGCCATGCCGATCTGAATGTGTATTTGGCGCCCTACGAGACGCGCGATGAGTACGAGCGTGTCGTCGAGGTACCACTCAAAGTGTTGTCAACGGAGATCGCGATCAGCGGTCCGGAGGAATATCCGGAGAAATACGTCGCGCAAGTGACAGCGGGTGACTACCGTCTCGTTTCTGCGCAAGCGACGGTCAGGGAGGACCTGGAGACGATCGACTTGTACCTGGAGCGGCTCGCTTTCCCTCTTGCCGGAAGTCGGATAATCGTTGCCGATGGCGCTCTCAGACCGCCCAGTCCGTTGTTGGAGACCGCGGAAGTCGCCTGAGGTCGGAGAACAATCGGATCGTAAGCCGCGTTCAGGGGACGAGTGTATCTAGAAGATGGCAATGCGGCGATGGTGTCAGGCGGTAGTTGGGGCAGGCGTCTGTCTCTCAATAGCGATGGTGTTGGGCTGGCCCCCGCTCGGTTGTCGGAGCCGAGAAGGGCCGGTTTCGACATCTCGGACCGGCGGCGCTTCGACTGGTCAATCGCAGTCGCCCATCAACCCCCGTCATCTGCGCGCCTATGTTGCGGACAGTGGTCCGGACGGAGGGATCGGGATTGCCGCGATTGGGCCTCGTCAATGGAAAGTGGTGGATATCCACGAACACCTGAGGGGAGAGCGCGAGGCGGAGAGATTGCTCGTCGCGATGGACCAACTCGGGATTCAGCGCACCTGCTTGATGGGGTCCACGGAATACACCCTGACCCTGAACGCAGCGGTTGGTTTCGAGGGGTTCAAGGAGAACAACGACGCCATCCTCGGAGTAAAAGGGAGGTTTCCCGAACGATTTTGTGCCTTCGTGACGCTGGATCCGTTGGAGGCAGGAAACCTCCAACGCTTGAAGGACTATGTGGCCCGCGGCGCCGATGGGCTGAAGCTCTATTTGGGGCACGGCGGGCATACCGGCAGTGGGCCATTCCACTCGATGCCACTCGACGATCCGCGGATGGAACCGATCTTCGCCTGGGCGGAGGCCATTCAACTTCCCATCGTGTTGCACGTCAATCTCGAGAAGTTCTGGGACGAGGCGATCCGCCTCCTCGAGAAGCACCCCTATCTCCGCGTCGATCTCCCTCACTTTGGTCTCGAGAAGGGAGACTTGGTCCGCTTGCGACGTCTGTCATTTCTGCTCGATCGCTACCCCTACGTCTATACCGACATCAGCGCCGGCTACTTCACGATTCAGATCGACGCGTTCGAGGTCATAGCGATGGATCGCTCCACGATGCGTCCGTTCATCGAAGCTCACCGGGCAAAGATCATGTACGGAGCCGACATGGTGCTCGAGTCCCACAAGGACGACAGATACATCCTCAACACCCTTCGGAGCTACATGCAGCTCCTGGAAAGTCCCCGCTGGCGCTTCTTCTTGAGTCCGTCCAGGGAGATGTACGGGCTGGAGATCGATGAGGCGGCCTTGCGGGGCGTGTACGAAGGAGCGGCGAAGGGCTTTCTCCTGCTCGACGGCGACGGCAGGCTACCCGATCGCACGAAGGGGTGGCCGATAGCGGGTGTTCCGATCCCGGCGCGCCCCGCCTTGCGAGCGCTGACGTCCGCGGATGTCCCCGCAGGCCCAGGCGTATGGCGCTGAGAAGACCTTCCTGGCGATGTCGACCTTCGGATCCCCGATCGGACCGCTGGCAGACTACATCGGGGGCCGACGCCGCCCTTTGACTCTGGGAGAGACCCCGCGAATGAGGGAATGAAGGCGGTCGTCGCGCTTAAAGGATCAGCGGAGGTCGATCTTTAGCCCGGCTCGGTGGAAACCGAGGAAAAGCTGAATGATTTCTGCGGGGTGGACGGGACTTGAACCCGCGGCCTCCGGCGTGACAGTACGCAAGGGGGGGATCGCAGGGGGTAGCAGCAGTGTGCAACCCATTAAAATGGTTCAATCTCGGCCGACGGGTCGAGTCCAAAAATCACAGCGTTTAGCACCGATTCTCGACGGTCTTCTTACAACCTTCTTACAAAGGTTCATGACGGTGGCGCAGGTGGCGGAGCGGCTGGGGGTGTGCCGGTCGACGGTGTATCAGCTCTGCGAGCGTGGGGAGCTTCGGCACGTGCGGGTGTCGAACGCGATCCGCGTGCCTGGGCCAGCGCTCAGGGAATATCTCGTCAAGCGAATCGTAGCTGTAGCGGTTCGGTCCGGATCGGGCCCGGAAAGTCGTTAGGCTCATAGCCCGGGCGGAATCCTGGGCCAACCAGGCCACGAAGAACCCGAAGCCCAAGTACAGGTGCCAGATGGATACGCGCTTGGAAAAGCGGCGCGATCGTGGCCGATCAGCTCGCCGACGATGGCGAATGGAGGACGACCGCGTAGGCCGCCAGCTGGATGACCGCCAGCAACAGCGTAAACGCTATCGGCACGAGGGCGATCACGAACGGCGGCCATACCCACCAACGCCAATACATCCGGGCGGCCTTTCGGAAGCCGACGCTGATCGCCTCACCGCCGATGCACAGGATCACAAAGACGACCCTGCCGATGGCGGCTTCCCGCAGAGCGCTACAGCAGCGGCGTTTCGGCGCGTGCAGATGGCCTCCGTGGGCGTCCGTCGACACCCTACGAGCCTATACACTTGTTCAGTAATTCAGCGGCCGTCCCTCTTAAAATAATTCATTTCCGAGCATTTTAGAAAAAATAATCTCCAGCAATTTCAGTAACTTACAAAATATACCCTACACCTTATGTAGCGTCACTTGCCGGGGCTGGTAGCCTTCTGGTTGAGGAAGGGAGGTGATTTTCAATGCCAGACGATCCAACGAAGCGGGGCGAGCCCGACCGTGAGCGGATTTCCCAGCAGCCTTGGGAGATCGAGTACGAATCGGAGAAGACAGGGCTGCCGCCGGCGACCATCCGGGAGATCGTGCACCGCGAAGGCCCGTCGAGGGAGAACGTGGAGCGCGAGATCCACCGCATCAGGACGAACGGGTAGATGAAGTCAGAAACCTGAGCGCCCGACCTCTGAAGTCCTTGGGGGTCGGGCGTCTCTTTTTTCAGGATTGGATTTACGAGGAGGCCAGTAGCATGACGAACGCCACACAGATCAAGCAGTCGACGGAGAAGGCGATCGCCGCGAACATCGCCATCGAGATGAACGCGGTGCGAACCGCGATCACCAAGTTCATCATCGCGGAAACGCATTCAGCAAATAGTGCCGGGCTGGGTCTGCACCGCGGGTACGCTCATCTCCAGAGCGAGCTCGTCCCAGCGCTTGAGGCGAAGCTGGTCGCCTACTGTCTGGACGTGGGCGTGTCGGACGTCGACTTCATCACCGACCAGATAAAGACCGCCTTCTTGACCGGCCTTTCCGCACTCGGCCAGAGCATCGGAGTCAGTCACCAGAGCGGGAATACTGGTCTTACGATGCGGAACATCCTCAATTTCAAGGGTTGGGTCACCGCGTACTCCGCGGGACTCAGCGCTCGCGTTTTGGTTGCCGTCGAAAGGCACAAAGGCGCGCGCGGCACCGGGAGCAGCATCGTCGTTCACAGCGTGTTGGGAACGAACGTGCAGATCGGTCAGGAGAACATTCAGACGACGGTCAACATCACCCTTCAACAGCTGGCGCAGGAAATCGCCAACTCGACGGACCCGGAGGCGAGGAGCCTTCTGAAGGGTCTCCTGAACAACGCGACCGTCGGCGCCATGCTCGGCGCCGGTGCGACGGAGCTGCTCGTGAAGCTGTTCGGCGGCTGACCTCGTGCCCACCATCAGCGGACCAGCCAACCGATGAGCCCCGCATCCATCGGCGTCGTCCTGGCTTTCGCCGCGCTCTTGGTGAAGCTGGTCATGGACTGGCGCGACCACGACCAGCGAAAACGGCGTTTCAGTATTGGTCTTGGCCTGATCGGTCTCGTGAGCGCCGTCGTAGCTTTCGTGGGCGTCCTCAAGAATGGCCACGACGCGACCGACCTGAACAGACAGATGGTGGAACTTCGGCAGCAGCTGGAGATTACGAATAAACCGAAGCCGCCGGCAGTGCTGCAGGTGGGTCTAATTGACCCGACGCTCGGGGCACCAGTACGGGATCCAGCAAGCGAGATGGTCGCCCCGGTCGAAGGCGACCACATCACCATTGCGCTGACTATCGCCAACAACAGCGACGTTACAGCCTTAAATGGGATGCTCGCAGTTCGTCTCTGCGACGGTTGTGCCTATGAGGAGGAACCGAAGGACTTCGTTAAACCATTCGGAGCAGTCGACGTCGATAGGCAGTACCGATTTCAGCGACTCGAACCCGGTACTTCTCTCGAAAGGCGTATCATCAAGGTGGCGGCGCCGCTCAATGCCGGACAGGCCGGCTTTATGATCGCTACCAAGGTGTGGTGCGACAACTGCGGACCGCCGAAGAAAGACTTCGACTACTTCAGAGTGATGTTCGGAGCGCAGACGGCGCAGGCCGCGAAGTAGCTCCCGCGCGCTACTCCACCAGCTTCGGCGTCGACCGAGGCCGCATCATCTCGATCACGGCATCCAGCCACGCCTTCTTCATCGAGACGACCGAGCACCAGCTGCCACACCATCGAAGGCAACACCGATCCATCTGGCGGACGGGAAGGCTACATGGTGGCGGAGCGAGACCGCCCCAGAGCCGACGTCACCTACTTCTTGCGGATCGAATGATCAGCGCGGGATCAGGCCGGTTCCAGGCTGACGCTAGCCTTGTCGGTGGCGTTCACGTGTAGCTTCAGCTTCCACGTGGTTCCACAGACGTCGCACGTCGCCTGTTCTCGGTCCAGGCTCCATCCGCCCGAGCTACCGATCTCGTACTTAACCAGTGTTCGACATCCGGGGGTTTTGCAGGCCGAGTAGCCGACCTGGTACCCCGGCTTGGGGTCCTTCTCTGTGGCGTCAGGCATCGCTCGATACTAACGGATTCCCCGGGCGATCTTTCATCCCGGGATGAGCGCACTCATCACCCCAGATCTACGGCAACGACGGCAAGGCCCTCCTGGCGAGATCGTCCGCACCAAGAAGGAAGCGGCCTACCCGAAGAGCGACCGCATGGCGCGGTTGTGGCGAAGGCGCTGGTCCCCGAACATGTACTCCAGCAGAAGGAAACCCCCGACGACCTTGGCCGGAGACAGACTCGGCGGACGCTTGGCAACCGGTCGCCGTCCGGCTGGCGCCCTGGTGACCCCGCGCTCGGCCTTGCTCAGTCCGAGGAGGTACTCGGCGACC
>Ga0210387_10004511_pt1 | contig 10678 bp, 8 predicted proteins | sample IncBWC7OmetaG_FD_160108 | JGI IMG/M metagenome (GOLD analysis project Ga0210387, IMG submission 160108) | Forest soil microbial communities from Barre Woods Harvard Forest LTER site, Petersham, Massachusetts, United States - Inc-BW-C-7-O ... | reverse complement strand
GCGGCTGCTTTATGAGTCGCTTTTTTGGGTGTCGCCTTACCTGGCCGCTTAGCCGCTTTATTTGGTTTCTTCGAGGGCATTTGTATTTTCCGCCTCCTAACGAAAGAGCGCGCGATTATACCGACGCTTTCAGGCGTGTACAGAGCGGCGGCAAAACATATTTTGCGAACCTAACCCGATGATTGTAAAGCAAAACTTTGCAGGCCCGCAGCTGCCTCAAGAACTCTGCGGTTGGCCTTGAGTTTCTAGGGCAGTTCGACCGCGGCGGCGGCGCGCCAGCCGGCGGCGCGGTGTTCCACCACGATGGTGGTGTAAATGCCCCCGCGCACGTTGAATTTGGCCGAAATCCGCATGAACCGGGGGGCAGTCGCCGCCACCAGATCGCGCAGAATTTCGTTGGTTACCGCTTCATGGAATGCGCCGCGGCTGCGGAATGACCAAATATAGAGTTTCAGGGACTTCAATTCGACGCATCGGAGGTTTGGCACGTACTCGAGTTCCAGCGTGGCAAAGTCAGGCTGACCGGTTTTCGGGCACAGGCACGTGAACTCCGGGATGCTCATACGGATGGTGTAGTCCCGCTCGGGCGCGGGATTGTCAAAGACTTCAAGACGCGAGGTGGGTTCTGTCATCACGAATCGGCCGCTCTTAAGGGGTTTACCTGTGTGACGTTTACTTTACACTACGCGCCACAAGTGACCCACGACACCACGTGAACAATGCGCTTAACGAAACTCAAAATTGCCGGCTTTAAATCGTTCGTTGATCCGACGACGGTCACGTTTCCCAGCAGCCTGACGGGCGTGGTGGGTCCGAACGGTTGCGGGAAATCCAACATCATCGACGCCGTGCGCTGGGTGATGGGGGAGATCTCCGCGAAGCACTTGCGTGGCGAATCCATGGCCGACGTGATTTTCAACGGCTCCTCATCGCGCAAGCCCTTAGGTGCGGCGTCGGTGGAATTGGTGTTCGACAATTCCGACGGAAAGATCGGCGGCCCATATGCGAGCTACAACGAGGTCGCGCTGAAGCGCGCGGTGAGCCGTGACGGCACCTCCGATTATTTTATCAATGGCCTCAAGGTGCGGCGCAAGGACATCACGCAGCTGTTTCTCGGCACCGGCTTAGGGACGCGCAGCTACGCCATTATCGAGCAGGGCATGATCTCGCGGGTGATCGAGGCGCGGCCCGACGACTTGCGCGCTTTCCTGGAAGAGGCGGCGGGCATTTCCCGCTACAAGGAACGGCGCCGCGAGACTGAAAGCCGCATCGGGCACACTCGCGAGAATCTGGATCGGCTGAACGACTTGCGCGAAGAGGTGGAAAAGCAAATCCGCCACTTGCAGCGCCAAGCCGCCACCGCGCGCCGCTACCAGACGCTCAAGGAAGAGGAACGCAAGCTGTCCGCGGAATTGCTGGCACTGCGGCTGCAAAGTCTCGATTTGGAGGCTGGGGTTCGCGATGCGGCGACCTCCAGTTGCGAGACCGCGATGCAGGCGGTGCTCGCGGACTTGCGTGAAGCCGAGGCAGAGATCGAGCGCGTTCGCGCGGACCAATCGGCCAAGGCGGACGCGTTGAACGCGATTCAGGGCCGCTATTACGAGGCCGGCGCCGAGGTGACGCGGATCGAGCAAGGTATCGAATACGCTCGCGAGCTGCGCTCGCGTCAACGCGCGGACCTCGAGCAAAATGATGCGCAGACCAGCGAGCTCGACCGGGTGGTGCAGCTTGACCGGGTGCAGCTCGAAGCTTTGTCCATGGAGCTGTCGACCATGGTGCCGGGACTGGACGAGGCGCACGAGCACGAACGAGTTGCATCCCAGGCACTCGAGCGCTGCGAGCAGGCGCTGACATCGTGGCAGTTCTCCTGGGACAACCACGCACAAGCGGTGGCGCTGGGGCAGCGCGAGACGCAGGTGGAACGGGCGCGCATCGAGCAATTGGAAAGCCAGCAGCGGCGGCTGCTGCAGCAGCAGGAGCGCCAAGAATCGGAACGCGAGTCATTTGCGCAGCTTAAGCCCCCGACCGCCTTGGAAACCCTGGCTGAGCGCGCCGATGCGGCACGCGCGGCGGGCGAGAGTGCCGCGGCAGAGCTGCAAGGACTCCTGTCCGAGATCACGACAACGCGGGAACGCGAGCGAGAACAGAGTCAGTCGCTCAATACGCTGCGAGCCCGCCTGCAGCAGGCGCAGGGAGAGCAGGTCTCGACCGAAGCACTGCAGCAGGCTGCACTCGGTAAGGCCTCCGGCCGAGTCACGCAATGGCTCAAGTCTCAGTCGCTCGATCGCTTGCCACGGGTCGCGCAGCAGTTGCGGGTCGACAAGGGTTGGGAGCGCGCCGTGGAGACGGTGCTGGGTTCCTACCTCGAGGCGGTGTGCGTCGACGGCTTGGACAGCGTCACGGATTTGTTGGCGAGTTTCGACGGTGGATATTTGGCGGTCGTGAGCACCGGCGAAGGCGCCAGTGGCGCGCCTGTTGCCGCCTCGTTGCAGGCGAAGGTGCAAGGCGCCACTGTGCTCGGCTCGGTGCTGTCAGCGGTCTTGACTGCCGACACGCTGGGCGAGGCACTCAAGCTGCGGCGGCAGCTGAAGGCCGGCGAGTCCGTGGTGACTCGCGATGGAATTTGGTTGGGCAACGACTGGCTGCGTGTGTCGCGCGACGCGGATCCGCATGCAGGCGTCATCGAGCGTGAGGAAATTCTGCGTGCCATTGGTGTGCAGCTCAATTCGCTGGCGAGCGAAGTGCAGGAACTGGAAATTGGGCTGGAACAAACCCGTGAACGGGTTCGCGAGCACGAGGACCGCCGCGAGCGCTGTCAGACGGAAGTGAACCGGTTGCACCGCGAACATGTGGACCGCCGCGCCGAGCTGAGCTCCGCGCAGTCCCGCACCGACGATGCGGCGCGCCGCCTGGAGCAGCTCGAAACCGAGCTTGCGGACGTGCGCGTGGAATTGTCGCGCAGTGAAACGGAGCTGCGCGCCTCGCGCGCGCGGATGGAGACGGCGATCGACGCCCTCGCGGCGCTCGAGCCGCAACGCATGGAGCTCGAGCAGGACCGCGAGCGGATGCGCTTGGGCCTGGGTGAAGCGAGAAACGCGGCCACGGCGGCGCAGCAGCATGCACGAGAGCTGGCGGTGCAAGTGGAATCGCGGCGCTCCTCGCACACGGCCCTCATCACCACCGTGGGCAGATTGGAGAAGCAGCTCGAGGACTTGCACGCTCGCCGTCTGGAGTTGCTCGGGCAAATCGCCGAGGGCGAGGCGCCTCTGGCAGAAGCCCAGGCGCAGTTGGAACGCGAATTGCGGCAGCGCGCGGAAGTCGAGGCGGAGCTGCGCGCCGCGCGAATCGCCAGCGATGAGTTGGATGGCATGCTGCGCGAGCAGGACGCGGCACGCTATGCGGTAGAGCAGCGCCTGGAAGCGGCCCGATCCAGTCTCGACGAAGCACGCCTTGCGGCGCAGCAGGTGCGGATTCGCCGCGAGGGCGTTGCGGAACAGCTCACCGCGACGAATTACGAATTCGCGGCGCTGGTCGCGCAAATCGCCGCGGATGCCACGGTGGCGGTTTGGGAGGCGCAACTCGAGGAAACCAAGGGCAAGATCGAACGCCTGGGCCAGGTCAATCTCGCGGCGATCGGCGAATTCAAGGAGCAATCCGAGCGCAAGGAGTACCTGGATCGGCAATGCAAGGACTTGACCGACGCGTTGGAAACGCTCGAATCGGCAATGCGCAAAATTGACCGCGAGACCCGCACGCGCTTTCAGGATACATTCGATCGCGTCAATGCGGGATTGAAGGAGAAATTCCCGCGGCTGTTCGGCGGCGGCCATGCCTACCTTGAATTGAGCGGCGAGGAGTCGAATGCCGCAGGCGTCTCCGTCATGGCGCGACCGCCAGGCAAGCGCAACAGCACCATCAGTCAACTGTCGGGCGGCGAGAAGGCGTTGACCGCCGTCGCGTTGGTGTTCGCCATTTTTGACCTGAACCCGGCGCCGTTCTGTCTGCTGGACGAAGTCGATGCGCCGCTGGATGAGAACAATGTCGGACGCTTCTGCGACATCGTGCGCGACATGTCGCGCAGCGTGCAGTTCATTTTCATCACGCACAACAAGAGCACCATGGAGATGGCCTCGCAACTGGTGGGCGTCACGATGAACGAGCCGGGCGTCTCTCGTCTGGTGTCGGTGGATGTCGATGAGGCTGTGCGCATGGCAGCGATGTAGCGCGCAAGTTTCATGGCTGCCGAGCTGCGTTGGATTTTGTTGGCCTTGAGTCTGGTGTTGCTTGCCGGCATTTGGTGGTGGGGCAGGCGCCGCTCGTCGCAGGCCCCGGGCAATGCGCAGCTGCGCGAGATAACACCGAGCGCCGAGCCGCACCGTCCCGAACCGGCGGTCCGGGAGATGGTGCCCGAACCCGAACCCGAACCTGAACCCGAGCCCGAGTCAGAATCTGACTCTGAGTCAGATTGGGGCGTACCGCCGTTCGAGCCGCTCAGCATCCGCACTCAGGAGTATGAACGCGTTCCTATTCTGGACGGCCCGATGATGGTGAACGCGGATTCCGCGCCGATGCTCGCGACCGGTGCGGCGGCTCCATCCATGAGCGCGACTCCAACCGCGGCACCCGCTGCGACGCTCGTTCCGGGCCGCGTTCCGACGCTGCAGCCCGAGTCCAGCAGCGGCGCGGCGCCCGCGCAGACCCCAAACGCGAGCGAGCAGCAGAAGATCGTGACGGTGCGCGTCTGCGCGCCGGGCGAGGCGCGCTGGTCCGGCGCCACGTTACTCTCCGCTCTGGAGCTGCATGGCCTAGCCTACGGACGCTATCAAGTTTTTCATCGCCGGCATGTCGACGGCCGCAGTTTGTTTTGCGTTGCCAGCCTGATTGAGCCGGGGACATTCGATGTGGCGCGAATGTCGGCGGAAGAGTTTCGCGGCATTACGCTGTTTGCGGTGTTGCCGGGTCCGGTCGAGCCGCTTCTGACAGTGGATGAGCTGCTGGGCGCTGCGCGCGGCCTCGCGCAGGAGCTGTCAGGCATGGTGCAGGACAATAAGGGCATGCCGCTCTCGCCGCAGCGCGCGGCGGCGCTGCGAGATGACGTGGCGCGCTTCCAGGCATCGTTGCCGCGAGGCTAGCCAAGAGTGGGCGAGCAGAAATCAACGCCCAAGAAGGCAACGGTACGTGCGGCGCAATTGCGCGAATTGCTGGAGCGCTACAACTACCGCTATCACGCGCTCGATGACCCGGAAGTTCCGGATGCCGAGTACGACAAACTCATGGTCGAACTGCGGGCGCTCGAGACCCAGTATCCGCAGCTGCTGATCCCCAATTCACCGACTCAGCGCGTGGGCGCGGCGCCCATATCCGCCTTCGGCGCCGTGAAGCATCGGGTGGCCATGTTGTCTCTGGACAATGCCTTCAGCGACGATGAGGTGCGTGATTTTGATCGGCGCATTCAAGAACGGCTGGCGGCGAGCGGCCCGATTCGCTATTCGGCGGAGCCGAAACTGGACGGTCTGGCAGTCAGCGCGCGCTACGAAAATGGCAGCTACGTGCAGGGCGCGACCCGCGGCGACGGGGAGACAGGCGAGGACATTACGCAGAACTTGAGAACCATCAAGGCACTGCCGATGACGCTGCGCGGTGCGAGATTTCCCAAAGTGCTCGAGGTCCGCGGCGAAGTTTTCATGCCATTCGCGGGATTTCGCCGCTTCAACGAAGAGGCGTTGGCGCGCGGCGAAAAAGCCTTCATCAATCCGCGCAACGCCGCCGCGGGCAGCTTGCGCCAGCTCGATCCGCGCATGACCGCGGCGCGCCCGCTCGACCTCTTCATCTATGGGGTCGGTGTGATCGAGGGCGGCGAATTGCCTCCGTATCACAGTGAAACTCTGCAGCAACTGCGCACGCTGGGGTTCAAGATTTGTCCGCAGTCCACGGTGGTCGACTCGATCGAAGGGTGCCTCGAGTACTACCGCGAAATGGGCGCTGCGCGCGCGACGCTGCCCTACCAAATCGATGGCGTGGTTTACAAGGTGGATGATGTGAATCTGCAGCGCAAACTCGGATTCATTTCGCGCGCGCCGCGTTGGGCCATCGCGCATAAATTTCCCGCGGAAGAGGCCCTCAGCATAATACGCGGCATTGAATTTCAAGTGGGCCGCACCGGCGCGCTGACGCCGGTGGCGCGCCTGGAGCCGACGTTCGTCGGCGGTGTCACCGTGAGCAACGCAACGCTGCACAATATGGATGAATTGACGCGCAAGGACGTGCGCGTGGGCGATACCGTCGTCATTCGCCGCGCCGGCGATGTGATTCCTGAGGTCGCCCGCGTCTTACCCGAGCGCCGCGTGGCCGGCGCCCAGCTGGTGCTTCTGCCCAGCCACTGCCCCGTGTGCGGCAACCCTGTAGTGCGCGAGGGCGATCAGGCGGTGGCGCGCTGCATCGGCGGCCGGCTCTGCGCCGCGCAGCGCAAGGGCGAAATACAGCACTTCGCCTCGCGTCGCGCCATGGATATCCAGGGGCTCGGCGACAAGTTGGTGGAGCAACTGGTGGACAACGATTGGGTGAAAACGCCGGCGGATCTGTTTTCCCTGCAGGCAGAGCGGCTGGCGACGCTCGAGCGCATGGGCGAGAAATCCGCGCTCAAGCTGCAATCGGCGATCGAGTCGGCGAAGCACACGACGCTGCCGCGGTTCCTGTACGCGCTCGGCATTCGCGATGTGGGCGAAGCGACCGCCTTGGGCCTGGCGCAGTATTTTCGCGAGATTGCGGACCTGCGCCGCGCCGGCGAGGAGGAAATACAACGCGTGCCGGACGTGGGTCCGGTGGTGGCGAAGCAGGTCGCGGCTTATTTTCGCGATGCGGACAATGCCGCGGCCGTCGATCGACTGCTCGCCGCGGGAATCGATTGGCCGCCCATTGCGGCTGCCGGCGGCGTCGGGACGTTAAGCGACAAGAGCTTTGTTCTGACCGGGACGTTGAACTCGCTGACGCGGGATGAAGCCGCCGACGCAATCCAGCGATTGGGCGGAAAGGTGAGCGGCAGCGTCTCGAAAAAAACCGACTATGTGGTGGCGGGCGCGGAGGCGGGATCCAAGCTCAAAAAAGCCGAGCAGCTCGGCATTCAGATTCTCGACGAGGCGGCTTTCCTGAAGTTATTGAAAACGTAGCGGACCTGCAACGGTCCGCTACGCCTCGAGCCGATTCGATTACAGCGATTTCTCGATTTTTGCGGTCTTCTTCAGGCCGTCCACATACGCCTGAAGCTTCTTCTGCATCACGCCATTGCTGACCTGTTGCTTGACCTGCTCGAACGGCGGCGGCGCCGTTTCGCGCGTATCTTCCAGCTTGATCACATGCCAGCCAAATTGCGTCTGCACGGGCGTTGCGGTCATCTCGCCTTTTTTCAGTCCCTTCACGGCGTCGCCGAATGGCTTGGCCATGCGCGTCAGGGTGAACCAGCCGAGATCGCCGCCATTCGCTTTGGAACTGTCGGTGGATTCGGCCTTGGCGACATCTTCAAACTTCGCGCCGCCTTTGATCTTCTTGATGGCTGCGTCGGCCGCTTCCTTGCTGCTCACCAGGATATGGCGCGCGTGATACTCCGTCTTATCCATGGCGCCGACGGCCGTGTCATATTCGGTGTGCAATTCCGCGTCAGTCGGTTCCTTGCCCTTCAAATACTTCGCGGATTCCGCATCCGCCAGCACGCGCATGCGCACCACGTCGAGTTGCGCGGCGACTTCCGGGTCCTTGTCCACGCCTTCTTTCGCTCCCTGCGAGGCAAGCAGCTGCATGTTGATCAATTCATCCAGAACCTGGTTCTTTTGCTCGCTGGTGAGATCGCCGGCAGGCCGGCCGCGCAACAGGCTCTTCAAATAGGTGTCGTATTCCACGCGCGAGATCGGCGTGCCGTCGATGGTGGCGACGGGCGGGACAGCAGGCGCCGCCGCCTTTTCGGGCGCAGCGGGCGCGGTCTGTTGGCCTTTTCCGCAGGCCGTCACGCTCACGGCGAATGCCGTCAGGATGGCGATGCGGATCCACGGTGTGCTCGAAAATTGGCTCATTTGTTCCTCTACGCAAAAAAAAAGCGACTGCGGCCAAACTTGGCCAGTGCGCCCGGGGGCCGCAGTTTAGCCTCAACAGAGCCATCCCACCAATTTTTGATGGATTTTGCGCTTGTAAACGACGGTTTGCCGCGGCGCAACATGCGACTCTGTCAAGATTTGTCGGGCGCTAGCGCCTCGATCGCCAGCGCGTGAATGTCGCTCTTCATCAGATCATCGACGGCCGCATAAATTAACCGATGCCGGGCCACCGAGGGGATGTCGCGAAAGGCCTCCGCGACAATCCGAATTCGAAAGTGACTCTGGCCGCCGGCCGCCCCAACGTGGCCCTCATGCAAATGGCTTTCGTCCTCGACCGTCAACTGCGCCGGCGCGAAACGGCTTTCCAGCCGTTCGCGCAAGCGTTGCGCGCGATTGGCCGGCGGCGGCGCGGCTTTACTGGCAAGCCAGAACACCTGTGGAAGCATGAAGAGCATGGTTGCGGCGGGAAATCCAAAGACCTTGAATTTGACCCAAAGGTCGACGGCAAAGTTCTTGGCCACATAAAGATTCAAGACGGCAAAAGCAGCAAACCACGCCGCCCAGAGAAAGTTGATCGTCAGCCAGGCGCGTGCGGAGACCGCCAACGGTTCGGGAAATGCTGCCTCGAGCAAGCGGCGGACCAGCGGTTGCTTGCCGATGACCATGCTGCCGAGAAACACGGCCGAGGTTAGGCCAAGCAACACGGTGAGCTTCCATTGGATAAAGCGCTGATCGTGCAGCAGCAACGTCGCCGCGCCCAAGACCAGCACCACGCAGGTCGTGACGATGTGCATGGTCTTGAAGCTGCCGGCGCGCAGGCGATGTATCACCAACTGCAACACGCAGGCGACCATCAATGCCGCCGTTGCCCAGTAAATGTCCCGCACTTCAAAAGTCACGAAAAAGACGATCAGGGGCGACCATTCGAGGAGTTGATTCATCCGCGTATCATAGCCGAGGCAATGAGCATCTATCTGCAACTGCATCCGGTCACGCCGCAGCGCCGCTATATACGTCAGGCGGTGGAAGCGCTGCGGCGCGGCGCGGTGATCGTTTATCCGACGGATTCTTGCTATGCGCTCGGTTGTCATATCGGCGACAAGGCTGCCCTCGAGCGCATCCGCGAGATTCGCCAAACGGACCGCAACCATCACTTCACGCTGGTGTGCCGCGATCTTGCGGATGTCGGCAAATACGCCATGGTCGACAATTGGCAATATCGATTGCTGCGCGCGCATACGCCGGGACCTTATACGTTTCTTCTCAAGGCCTCACGCGAGACGCCGCGGCGCTTGAAGCACGAACGGCGCGGCACGATTGGCTTGCGGGTTCCGGATCATCCGGTGACGGCGATGCTGCTGAGTGAATTGGATGAGCCGGTGATGAGCTCGACCCTGCTCCTGCCCGGCGAGGAACACCCGCTTACCGATGCCAAGGAAATCTACGAGCGCCTCGAACATAGCGTCGATATGGTTTTGGACGGCGGCAATTGCGGCCTGATTCCCACCTCGGTCATCGACCTGTCGACCGATCGCGCCATCGTGGTTCGCGAAGGGCGGGGCGATGTCAGCCCCTTTGCATCGGCCGCCACCGTATAATGCGGCTCAATGCGGGCAATGATGCTCGTAATTAATTTAAATAACGAGTGCAAGCATTGGATTTATCTGTATTTCTTTCCAACTTATCGATCTGGGCCATTCCGGTTTTATTCGCCATTACGCTGCACGAGGTAGCCCACGGCTGGGCTGCGCGCTACTTCGGCGACCATACAGCGCAATTGCTCGGCCGCCTGAGCTTGAACCCACTGCGGCATGTTGATCCGCTCGGCACGGTGATGATTCCCGGAACGTTGCTGGCGTTTGGATTTTTCCCCCCGTTCGGTTGGGCGAAACCGATGCCGCTGGAAACCAGCGGTTTACCTAATCCGCGCCGCATCTCGATCATGGTTGCCCTCGCGGGTCCCGCCGCGAATATCTTGATGGCCATTCTGTGGTGCGGTGTGTTGGCGCTGGTGCTGCAGATCAGGCGGGGTCAAACCTTGGATAACTGGGTGCTCCTCATGGCGCAGGCCGGCATCAAGGTCAACGCTGTTCTGGCGGTGTTCAATCTGTTGCCGATCCCGCCCTTGGATGGCGGCCGTGTGCTGGTCGGCCTTCTGCCCGCGCGGTTGGGCGCCGGCTTACAAAAAATCGCGCCCGCAGGCATGTTCATCGTGGTTGGTTTGTCGGTGCTGGGATTGCTCGGATGGCTGTTTCGCCCAGCGTACCGCGCGGCCGGCCAACTCATCCACGTTTTGGGAATTGGACTTTCGGCATGAGCGTCCCGGTCCAAAACCGGCGCGTGTTGTCCGGCATGCGTCCCACCGGGCAGTTGCACTTGGGCAATTATCACGGTGCCCTGAAGAATTGGATTGAGTTGCAATATCAGTACGAGTGTTTTTTCTTCGTCGCCGACTGGCACGCATTGACCACCGGTTACGAGGACACCTCGAAGCTGGAGGAAAACACCTGGAGCATGGTGGTGGACTGGTTGGCCGCGGGTCTGAATCCGGGCGTCGCCACGCTCTTTATTCAGTCGAAGGTGCCGGAGCACGC
>Ga0210387_10004510_pt1 | contig 10679 bp, 8 predicted proteins | sample IncBWC7OmetaG_FD_160108 | JGI IMG/M metagenome (GOLD analysis project Ga0210387, IMG submission 160108) | Forest soil microbial communities from Barre Woods Harvard Forest LTER site, Petersham, Massachusetts, United States - Inc-BW-C-7-O ... | reverse complement strand
AAACGTGTTAGAAAAACCAAGAAGGACCCTGAACTTCTTCTTTACGACATGCTCCCGCAAACCTACATAGACGTTTACGAGTTTGAGCGCATCAATCCGAGGGATGGAGTCTCGGCTCAAGACTGGGAGTGGTTTTGTCGCGCACACCTTGTACTCGATTTTCTTTGCGGGATGACTGATGATTTTGCTTTGAGAACCTACCATGCTGTTGCAGGAATCGCGTATGACACTTGAGCAGGGCGTCGCTCCAGCTGCGACCCATCCAATCGTTGTCGTTGAGGGCCTTTTAGCGCGTTACGGCGAGAACTTTGAACTAGAATTCAGCCGGTATCGAATCGGACCCCCGGGAGATCAGTTCAGTCGCCCAAGGACCACTTTTGTGGTGAGCGCGTTCGAAATTACTCGCGATTGGCTGAGTCGTGAGCTTAGAAACTTGAAGTCAGATGAAGAGCTGGCTCTGCACTCAAGAACGCTCCATAGTGGCAAGCTCGCGCACATTCCGATGATCGACTTCGACAACGATCTCCCCTTGCCCATGGTCCGCGAACTTGGAGCCCGCGTACTTCACAGGTTGACCGTCCCACCGCGCGATACCGAAACTGACAATCACCCTACGTTGTACACGTTTGAAACCGGTCGTTCATTTCATCAATACGCCGATGTCTTAGTATCGGCAACTGATTGGAACGAATTTCTTGGGAATCTTTTGCTGCTAAATCCCCTGGCCGACCGACCTCGCGTTGACATACGATGGGTGGGCCACGCCTTGAATCGAGGTTATGCGGCATTACGTTGGAGTCGCCACACAGAACGGTACGTTTCGATTCCTCGCCTAGTGGATCGCAGCACGATCCCAATTTCTTGATTTTCCATTCCCATAAGAGGCTCGATCGACTAACAGGGCAGTTTCGCTCTCTCCTATCCCCTATCCCGTCAACGCAAGAGGGGATGGGAGAGAGCGAAACTGCCCTCTGCGCGTCGCTTACCGTAGAACGCCTCGAACAAAAGAATGCAGCTGCTGGGGACAACCAGCAACTTAAAAGCCTCGCGCTAACTCAAGGGTCTCAATCTTTCGGAACCTGCTCGCATCACGATTCGTTGGGTGCTGTGGATAATGTAATGGCCGACGGATTAGAACTCCCGTGCGTCTTCAAAATGCGGTAACTCTGTTGTAGCCGTGTCTCGGCAAATCCATTGCCCACTGCTCCACCAGAACGTAAACTAGGGCACATCGTGATCGAGCAAAAAATCAATGAATTCTTTGGTGACGCCGAGTCTACTGGCTTTGGAACGGGTTGGTGGAGCGGGGTTTTGTCGGCCTTTTTTGGATTTCTTTCCTTTGGGGGAGTGTTGTGCCTGCATTTTCCTCAGCTACTAAGCTCTCCTGAACTGCGTCTACATTATCCAATGCGCACCATGCGCGTTTTAATCCAATGCCTCATCGTAGGAGCCATTTTATTCGGAATCATTTCTTCGATACTGCGCAAGAAAAAAATTCTGGCATTGACGGGAATGTTGCTGGCAATCGCGGCAACCGCTTTGGGAGGATCAAGCGTACGGATTAACGGTACTATGCACGGCGGGCCCGCCATCGGCCTGGACTGGTTTTTGCTTGATTTGTTTCTGATGGCGCTCATTTACGTGCCACTCGAAAGAATCTGGCCCCAGTATCCAAAACAAGGAACATTCCGGAACGAGTGGACTTTGGATGTGGTTTATTTCATGTCCACTCATCTCCCACTGCAAATTTTGTCTTTTCTGGTTTTATTGCCCGCGACCCAGGCCACCAAATATTTGGGTGTTCCGGTTCTTCAAGAATTTATCGCTCGAATGCCATGGTTTCTGCAATTTTTCCTGGCCGTAGTGGTCGCGGACATCGCTGAATATTTTATTCATTTGGCTTTGCATAAAGTGCCGTTTCTTTGGCGTTTTCACGCCGTTCACCATTCTTCGAAGGCGCTTGACTGGATTGCGGGCTCACGCTCCCACTTTGTGGACGACACACTTGTGCGCGGATTTATCCTGGCTCCGCTCATGCTCGGATTTTCGCAATCGATCATTGTGGCGTATTTGATTTTTGTCACTCTTCACGCCACATGGACTCATTGCAATTTCGGTCCCAATGCTAAATGGCTTGAAAAGTATTTGGTTATGCCCAGATATCATCATTGGCATCATACTTCTCAAAAAGAAGGCATCGATAAGAACTTTGCAATTCATTTTCCGTGGATTGATAAACTTTTTGGCACTTATTACTATCCAGAAGAATGGCCGGAAGTTTACGGCCTAGACGGCGAAAAAATTGCGCCTGGCTTTTTTAGGCAAACCATTGAGCCGTTTACAAAAAGAAAAAGAACGCCCTAAAAATCTAGTACGCCCAATGGGACGTCCTGGGGTAACTCCGCACCCGTTCTCGTTGGTTTCACCAAGCCCAAATATTTCATAAGTTTGACGGTTAGAAATCCAAAGTCGTATTCAGATTTGTCGTGGCTCAGCCGCAAAAGTCCCTCATAGTGGTGATGATTATTTTGCAAGCAAGCGCTAAAGGTCGCCGTTACCGGCAGCCACTCGCCGATATTCATGGCGTTGTCTTCTTCATCGTTGTACCGTCGGTATCCAAAATTTCGGGTGTGGGTCCAATAGTTCTGAATCATGTTTACCCACAGTGCAAAAATTCGGATTCCAACCCACATCACCAGCACAAACTTCAGATCTCCAACTAACTTCCAGAAGAGATAAAAACTAAAGGCTTGTGAAAGTATGGCAAAAAACGGGTTCGCAGCGATCCGAAAAGTCCGAGACTTTAAAATCTTGTCGCCGGCCAAATTCTCAGTGCATTGATACGGCATCACACAGAGATATAGAGTTCGCCAAAAACCATCGTCTGAAAGTTTATTGGGATCCCCGGGATGGTCAGCATGTTTATGATGCAATCGATGGCGATTCACCCAGGCGATCGGATCTACATAGAGCCCGAAGATGTTATTCACGACCGCGACGACTTTTATGAACCATTCCTTGTAGTCGAGTGAACGATGTGCGATTCCCAAATGAAGAACATCGGCCAAATACAACCCGCCAAGAAACCAGCAAAAGATAAAATAAACTCCGCCTATCAATATTCCAATCCAAGGTCCCAAATGAGCTGGGGCGAAATACATACAAGCCAGCATGTAGGAAGAGATAATCAAATAGCCTGTGATATTGTAGATTTTCATGATGACTCCCCGTGCGGCTATTCAAACAGAAATTGGAGCCCCTTTCAAATAACAAGTTACAGAGTAAGCGGCTTGTACCAATGCGCGTTCCCGGCGTAAAGGTGCTGTTATGTCCCGGCTACATCGACGATTCAGTCGTGCGCCAGGGATCAGCGAAAACGAGACGGCCTTTCTGCAGAAGCCGTTCACTCCCCTAAGCCTGGCAAAGAAAGTGAGGGAAGTGCTTGACGGCGCGGCCGTCCGTTGAAACGTCTCAAGACTCTCACTGCTGTGATCGCTTCGGTCCAAGGCAACGCGCGGTATGCTAAAGCAGAAAAAAATGTACGACTTTGCTGTCAATTTGGCGAGTGTCAGCGACGCGCGCGATCTTTGCGGACGGCCTCGTCGATGAGGGCATCGAGCTCATTGCGCGTGAGGGAGACATGAGCGCCGGAGGATTCGCCGGTGTCGTTGGTTTCGGGAAGTTCGGCGCCTCCGCCCGGCGGCGGCGTGACGAAATACCTAGCGCGCGCAGCCATTAACTTTGCGACTTCGCGACCTGAGAGAAGGACCGGGCCACCCGCCAACTCCGCGGAAAGCACGATCCTTGCGAAATGCTCGATGGTTTCCATGCGAAAGAAAGCCGTTAGCAGATCCGGACCGCAGGTGACCGCGCCATGATTCGCCAGGAGTAAAGCGTCGTAGTGCGGGACGAAGGGTTCGATCGCGTCGCTGAGCTCCGGCGTCCCGGGAGTGGCATAGCGCACGAGCGGGATCTGCCCGAGGCCGATAATCACTTCCGGCAATAGAGCTTGATTCAGGGAACGCCCGGCCGCGGCAAACCCTGTGGCTGTGGGCGGATGCGCGTGACAGATGGCATTCACATCGGGCCGCATGCGGTAAAACAGCAGGTGCATGCCAATTTCGGATGAGAGTTTGCGTTCGCCGGCAAGCTGACGTCCTTCGAGATTCGTGATCACCAGGTCTTGCGGCTCGAGCATGCCCTTGTTCATGCACGTCGGAGTGCTGAGGACACGGTTTTCGTCGAGGCGAACGGAGATGTTGCCTTCGCAAGCGACGATGAAACCGCGGTCGTACATCCACTTCCCCGCCGTGCAAATTTCGCGGCGGTGTTGTTCTTCGCTTTTCTCGTGGGTGGGCCAGAGGGAGTTGGTAGTCATCGCACGCACTTCTTCCTTGCCCGGGATTTCTCCAGGCCTTTGCTCTGCCCCCCAGCAAAGTAAACTCTTGGACCCCGAATGGCTGGAATCCAGAGGCGCACTTTATCACACTAGGCGTAGATTCCGCGCAATTTTAGCGCGCTGCCGACGCGGTCAATAGCGAGCATATAAGCGGCAATGCGGTTATTTACTTTGTGCGTCTCCGCATAGCGGACGACTTCGTCAAAGGCGTTTTCCATGACGTCGAGAAGGCGCTCGTTGACCTCGCTTTCGCGCCAAAAGAAGCCCTGCCGGTCCTGAACCCATTCGAAATAGCTGACGGTGACGCCGCCGGCGTTGCCAAGAATATCCGGCACGGTGAAGATGCCTTTGGCGTCGACAATAGCGTCGGCTTGCCAGGTGGTGGGGCCGTTGGCGCCTTCGCAGAGAATCCGCGCCTGGACCTGATGAGCGTTTTGTTCGGTGATTTGGTTTTCGATGGCGGCGGGAATGGCTATTTCGCAAGGTTGAAAGAGAACGTCGCGCGCAGACATTTTCGCGCCGCCGCCGGGAAAATCATGAAGCGGTTTTTTCTGCGAGTAGACCCAGTCGATCACTTTCGTAACATCAAAGCCGTTTTCGTTATACAGGCCGCCGCCGATGTCAGCAAGGCCAACGATTTTGTAGCCCGCTTTCTGCATGAGCTGCGCGGCTAGGGATCCTACGTTGCCAAAACCTTGGACTACGACTCGGCAGCCTTCCTTCTTGATACCAAGTTTGTCGAGCGCTTTGTCGCAGCAGATCATGACGCCGCGGCCAGTGGCTTCGCGTCTTCCGCGGGAGCCTCCAAGTTCGATCGGCTTGCCGGTGACAACGGCGGTCGTGGCTTCGCCAACGTGCATCGCGTAAGTGTCCATCACCCATGCCATGGTCTGCTCGTTGGAGCCGATGTCCGGGGCGGGAACATCGCGCTCCGGGCCGAGCCAGTCAGCGAGTTCCGCCGTGTAACGGCGAGTGAGTCGCTCCAATTCGCCCCGCGAAAGTTTGCGCGGATCGCAAATGATGCCGCCTTTGGCGCCGCCGAATGGAATATTCACCACCGCGCACTTCCAGGTCATCCACGTGGCCAGCGCACGCACTTCGTCGAGAGAAACATCGGGAGCAAACCGGATGCCACCCTTGCCCGGGCCGCGCACCGTGGAATGGAGAACGCGGTAACCAACAAAGACTTCGAGCTGACCGTTGTCCATGCCAACGGGAATGTAGAGCGTGATCTCCTTTTTGGGATATTTGAGATAGCGATAAAGTCCTTGCTCGAGTCCCAGTTTTTGCGCGGCTACTTCGAAGCGCGCTTCCGCGTTCTGGTAGACATTCATTTCTTCCGGTACTGGGGCTTGCGGCATGCGGGACTCTCCTTTGAAGCGACGACGGCAGCAAAACAGTCCACAATTCGCAGTTCGGCCGCGAAAGGAAATCAGGACCGACTTGCAAGGCCAAGAGAGAGGGCTGGCGGTCTACCCCGTGCGTGAAACTGACTTGAACGGTCCGCCAGACTCGCTTTTGGCCGGGTCGCCAGTATACGAACCTGCTCCCTTGGCTGCAAGGGAGAGGGACCTCGAACGCTCCTTAGGAATAATTCGGGTCGGCTGATGAGCTTTTTCACGTCAAGTCAGGAATTTAAGAGTTTCTTCGATGAGATAGGAGGTTCCCTGGTAAGGATCGCCAGGACTGTCGAACTCCATGGAACAGTAGCCTTTGTAATTGCTGTTTTTGAGAATGCCGAAGGTCTTTGACATATCTACGTGAACCAGCTGCCCCTTTTCATCGGCTTCCATGGCCTTCACGTGGCAGATGCTGTACGCGTGTTTGAACATCGCCTCGATGCCTTTGTAGGCGTATTCCGTCTTGCCGGTGGTCAGGGTATTCGCGAAATCCGGATTTGTGTGCAGCCAGGGACTGTTCACTTTTTCAATGATGCTGACGATGAAGAAGGGATCTTCGCTGATAGGATTGTCGTTCTCGAGATTTACGAGGATATTTTTCGCAGCGCCGTACTCCGCCACGCGCAGGAGAGTGTCGGCAGCGCGATCTAAATCGGGCTTCGAATCCTTAGCTGGCGGCATGTTCGTGCGGACGCTCGGTGAGCCAACGGTTGCGGCAATGTCGATCCATTGCTTGCTGAAGGCGACAGCTTTTTCGCGTTCGGCCTTATCCGCCGCGTAGGGGCTGTCCTCACCGTCGACGGCAACATTGACCATGGCGCAGCCGTTTTTTTCGACAATCGAACGAAGATCGTTCAGATATTTTGCATCGAGCGAACGGAAATGCTCGCTCCACGGTTCAACCTTATTAATGTTGAATTTCGATTTGACGAAAATCACGAAATTCTTCAAATCCATCTTGGGGATTCTCGTGGGATAAGGCTTATCGTGAGCCCCAGCGATGGTTTCGCGGAAGGGATAGGAGGCAATCGCGATGCGATCGCGGGGCGCGGAAGGAAATTGCAAGTTGGGGCTGCTGCTCACGGCGATTGCGGTCTTCAAGCATGGCCATAGCAGGGTTGTGGCTGCGGTGGCAGCGGACTTCGCAAGGAAATGTCTCCGAGTGGTGGGCGCCAAAGCGGCGCCAGTCTAGCAGAATGAACTCGGAAGCGCTATGTAGAGAGTGATACGAAATTGGGCAAGTCTTGGCATTTGGAGACGCGAATCGCAACCGGAAGTTACGGATACAGGCTCTGCTATAATCCGCTCGATTTTTGAGTGAAGCGGGGTTTCCGGAGGCGAAAAATGAAACGCACGCTGTTTGTTCTACTCGGCCTTTTCTCATTGGTTGTGCCAAGAGCGGCCTTCGGTCAGACACCCACTGATTTGCTCTCCGAGCTGACAAAACCTCATGAATACATTCTAAAACGAGTCTCGAGTTACGACCGAACGGGCGGCAATGATGACTACCGACCGCTTGCCCCAGGGGAAACGCTCACGTTGCTCGACGAAGCCGGGCCTGGCGAAATCTCGCATGTATGGATCACCATCGCGAGCGATGAGAGATTCCATTTGAAAAAGATGGTGCTGCGCATGTACTGGGACAGCGAAAGTTCGCCCAGTGTGGAAGCGCCGGTTGGCGACTTTTTCGGGCTGGGCCTAGGGGAATATTTCCTTTATCAGTCCGCGCCGCTTTCGGTGGGTGGCGACAAAGCGCTGAACTGTTTTTTCCCAATGCCATTTCAAAAACACGCACGCATAACGCTTACGAACGAAGGACAAGAGCGCGCGGGGGCGATTTATTGGAACATTGACCTACGGAGCTACAAATCGGCGGTGCCGGCAGACACACTTTATTTTCATGCGCAGTACCGGCAGGCAACTCCGAACAAAGCATTTCCCGATAACAAGATCAATTTAGACGGCAAGGAAAATTATGTCTGGATGGAAGCGACGGGGCGCGGGCACTTTGCTGGAGTAACTATGTCCGTGCTCGAAAATCAGGATGGTTGGTGGGGAGAAGGCGACGACATGTTCTTTGTGGACGGCGAGAAGCTGCCGTCCATCAACGGAACAGGTTCGGAGGATTATTTTCTGGGCGCTTGGGACTTTGGAGGCAAGCCTTTTGCTTACGCCTTATTCGGAGCGCCAATGGTTGGCGCGGAATTCCAGGGCGGCCGATGGTCCGTTTATCGCTTCCATCTCGACTCACCGATCCCGTTTACGAAATCTTTGCGCGCCACGATCGAACATGGGCATGCGAACGATCGCGGAGACAACTTCTATTCAGTCGCCTACTGGTATCAGAACGAACCCCACGGAATTTTCCCTGTGCTGCCAGCCGTGGAAACTCGACTGCCGCGGGTTTTTCCTGCCTCAAGCGGTCAAAGATGACAGGAAGCAGGGTTATGGATGGCTAACACGCCTGAGCGCAGAACAATAAATTATTGCGGACGGAACTGCAGCGTGACCGTCAGGTGCATCGACACTGGTTTGCCATCGAGGGATGCCGGCTGATACTTCCACTGGCGGACGGCGACCATTGCCGCTTGATGTAGCAGCGCGGGGCCGGAAATGACTTTCACCGTCGTGACGTGTCCGGTTTCGTCGATCGACGCATCGATGACTACATTGCCAGACACGTGCTGGTTTTTCGCCAAGATCGGATAGACCGGAGCTACGGAACTTATCAACTTCGCAGCCTTTACATCTCCGCCGACGGGAAGCGGTGCTTCGGGAGCGGTAGGCTGCTTTCCGTTACCCGCCGCGAGTCCGGAGTCCAGTCCGCCCGCATTCGCATCCGCGTTGCTCGAAGAGATCGTTGGAGCCTCCGCATCATCATCCTGCGCAGCCGCAGGGCGATTCATCGTAGGGCTGGCCAAGTGGACATCGCCGAGAGCGGGCTTCTTGGGCTCTGGTTCCGCAGGAGGCCGCGAAATGCGCTCGGTGGCGGCTGCGGGAATCGTCGTGCCTGAGCCGCGTGTGTTGTCTCGAGTCACGGGAGCAGGTTGCGGATTCTGCGGAGCTCGGATGAAAGGCGCGCTGGCGGCGGGCGCATTCGAAACCGGGGTGGCGTTCGAGCTGGAGTTTGATTGAGGCGCGGCCGCGGAAAGTTGCGATGCGGGTTGTGACACGGGCTGCGCTGCGGCAGGGGCTGGAGAACTAGTTTGAGAGCTCGGTGCTGACGTGAAAGGCGCGCCTGTGCCCTGAGCCGCCTTCGTCGGTTGCAAGAAATACCACACGCCTCCTGCGGCCAGCAAAACAGCCGCGGCTATCGCACCGTACAAGACTCCTTTGCCGGAGCCGCCTGAACGCTCATGGGTGATTATTGGTTCATCGAGCGGGAGCAGGCTGCCGAAAGCTGGCAGCGCGGATTCGGGAATGGTTTCCACTGCGGTTATGGGCAGAGGCTCTGAGGAACGCTCTTCTTGTGCGGCAATCTCGGAGAGCTGTTTGGCTTTTTCGGGTTCGGCGAGGTCTGGCGGTGCGGGAGTGGCGGCGTTACGGGCCAAAGGCTCGAGCCACGAAGGTATTTTCACCTCTTCCGTGTCCAGCGATGACTTGATCGGCAGAGACGGAGTTTTTGCAGGCGGAGCAGCTTTGACCGGAGCGGGCTCGGACTTGGCAATTTCGAATATCTGAGAAACCGCGCCCGAAACAGCCTTTGGATCGAGAGCGGGCACTGTGGGCGCTGGAGCTGCTGGCTTTGTGGCCGGCGTAGCACTAAAGAGCATAGAAGAGAGCTGTTCCTGAAGCCGCGCCGCTTGGAGTTTCAACTCTTCGGTCGAGTCCTGGCCGGCGGCGCTTGGTGGCCGCAGTTTGTTTTCAGCCGTGGGAGCGGCCGATTGCGGTGTAGACGCTGTCACAGCTGGCGGCACCTCTGGCGCGCTCAGGAGACTCGCAAGGGAAGACGCCAGCGAAGAAGTGATTGTGGGAGCTGGCGCAACCGGCACGTCGGTTTTATTCGCAAGCGGAGTTACGGGCGCCGCGGTATTTTGGACGGACGGCGCGTGTAGTCTCGGGGACGCAGGCGCAATCACACTCATCTCGGCAGGGCGGGGCTGCGGCGCAGGCTTGATCTCAGAAATTTTCGGTGCGCTGACGACGGGGCTCACAGGCTTTAGTGCAGATGAGATGGGAGCAATGGGATTGCCTTTGGCCGCGGCCGGAAGCGTTGTAACCGGCGCAACGGCGGGAGTCTGCGCTCCGATGCGATCTGAGGGGAAACGCATCCCCCAGAAGCCAACGACCGACTCCGTGAATTCGAGTTCCACATAGCCGCTGACGCTCTTGTAATTCTTCGATTTCACGACCTGGCAGACCACTTCCTTCTTTGTTTTTTCGTTCGTGAGGAAGAGCAATTGGCCTGCGGACACCGGCGAACCCAGCCGAATGACGGCGCCGTTGCCGAAAACAAGGACGGTCTTTGTGGTTTCAGAAAATGGCTCGCGCTTATCGCTACCTTCAACCGTTCGAGCGCCGTTGACGGTTACCGGGACTTCCAGAGCGACAGGCTGCGGCCTGCTCCCCGTAGCCGTATCTTCATGGCGCGGGCCGGCGGCGACCGAAACACCGGAGCCTGTCTCTGGAGCGGCGGTTAGGACTTCATTTTCTTTGCTGCTAGGCGCCATTTGGGTGCTCACTTCGTGCGTAAAGTTTTGTTCGGATACTGGATGGACGGGGCTTTCCCGGAACTTCTATATGTTCTTCTTCGCCCATGCTCTGCAGCCATAGTACGGGCGTACCAACAGGGAAACACCTGTCCCGAAGGACAGGCGTGTTGTGGGCGGAAACTGCTCTAACGACTCAGCGGCGGGCGGAATTGCTCGTCGATTTCAACC
>Ga0210387_10004509_pt1 | contig 10682 bp, 9 predicted proteins | sample IncBWC7OmetaG_FD_160108 | JGI IMG/M metagenome (GOLD analysis project Ga0210387, IMG submission 160108) | Forest soil microbial communities from Barre Woods Harvard Forest LTER site, Petersham, Massachusetts, United States - Inc-BW-C-7-O ... | reverse complement strand
AAGTGCGGCAGTGAGCGCGAAAACAGGGCTTTTGCGCAGAGTTCGGCCGGCGAACGTCAGATCGTGTACCGACATCGTTGCACCTCACTCGCGGGGTGATGCGGCGCTAAGAATACTACCTTCGTCGCCCCTGGGGTAGAATCATGGGCCATGAGGGATCGAACCAGAGCGAGGGAGTTGGCGGCGGAGTTTCTTCGAAAGGGTGACCCGACCGGATGGTTCGAGGAACTTTATAAGGAGGAAGAAGCGGGTAAGAGCGTTGTGCCTTGGGCGGATCGCGGGGCAAATTCTGGTCTGCTCGAATTTTGGAGTGCGAAACCGCAAACGACGGACGGAAAAAAGGCGCTGGTGATTGCTTGCGGGCTGGGCGATGACGCTGAGCAATTGGCGGAGTGGGGATTCGAAACGACGGCCTTTGATATTTCGGAGACAGCCATACGGATTGCGACCAAGCGATTTCCGAAAAGTGAAGTGAAGTTTAATGTGGCGGATTTGTTTCAACCGCCTGCGGAATGGGAACAGAGATTCGATTTTGTTTTCGAGGCGAATACGGTGCAGGCGCTTCCTGCCAATATTCGCACACAGGCGATACAGAGAATCGCGGCGTTCGTGCGGCCGGGAGGCAAGCTGCTGGTGATCGTCCGTGGGCGGGAGGCAGAGGAGCCGGAAGGACAGATGCCATGGCCTTTGACGCGGGCGGAATTGGGGGAGTTTGTTCGCGCAGGGCTTACAGAGCAGCGCTTTGAAGATTACTTTGATACGGAGGAGCCGCCCAGTCGCAGGTATCGCGTTTTGTATGCGAGGCCAGATTAGTAGAAAAATGAACGTGAAAAGGAAGTCAGAGAAGCGCAAGCTCTGGAAAGGCCAGCGGAATCGAACCTCGAGCCGCGGGACAAATGCTCCCGCGGCTCGAGGCTGGCCCAAGAGAAAATTATTTGGCTGTCTCCTTTTTGTGCAGCGTGGAGCAGGCGGTTAGCGCGGTGTTGGGGTCGACGGCGCTGTCGCCGGCTTCGATGAGGCGGATGATGCCCTCTTTGTCGATGACGATGTTGGCCCGCAGCGCCCACTTGTAGGTTTCGTTTTGGACGTCGTAGCCCTTCAGGATGCCGTAGGACGTGAGCATCTTGTGGTTCATGTCGCTGAGGAGCGGGAAATTGATGTTGGCTTGCTTGGCGAACGCGGCATTCGCGGCGGGGGAATCCATGCTAATGCCGAAAACTGCTGTATCCGAGGTGTCGATCTTACCCGAGGCGATTCCAGCCTGGACCGCCTGAAGTTGTTTCGTTCAACCTCCGGTAAAGGCCAGGACGTAGACGGCGAGAAAGACATTCTTCTTGCCGCGGAAGTCACTGAGCTTTACGTTTTTCCATTCATCGCTGAGAAGGGTGAAGTCTGGCGCCGTGTCGCCTACTTTCAGCGTCATCTTCGCCATTTCTGGTTTTTGCACCTCTTGCGCCAGCGGGGGAGCCACCGGCACAGCGGCCAGCAAAACCAATAAAGCTAAGGCACGTTTCATTCGCACTCTCCTGTTACAGGGTCAGTTTGCGATACGTCGAGCAGATACACATTATCAAGAGCTAGGACCGCTAAACACCCAAAAATATTCCCGGGTGTTTAGATCGACGGGCAGGAGAGGATCTTACATGGAAAAGAGCAGGAACATGGTGGATGCGCCGTTCGTATTTATGTAGCATGGACGGCCTAGAACGCGAGTGAACAATCGCGGTGGCGTGTCGTCCTGGGGATAAGACGGGTCAGTGGGAGGGTGAAATGAGCGAATTTGCGATTGGCGGGTGGGAAGGGCTTCGAACGAAGTGTGGCCGGGCGATTTTGGTTGGAGCGGCTTTGTGCGGAGTGTTGAGTTTGGCAGTGATTGGTGTGGCGGGGCAGGAAAGGGACAAGAGCGGCGTGAATGTGACGGTGACGGGGAAAGATGGGAGCGATGTGGGAGGGCTGGTGATCAGCGCGCAGGCCACGGCAAAGGAGGCGGGTTTGCCGCTGTACCCCGGCTCGCGGCCACACAAAGAGGATAAGGACGATTCGACCGCGGGAAAATTCGGACTGTGGGGAAGTTCGTTCGGGTTCAAACTAGTCCTATTGAAGATGGAGTCGAGTGACTCGCCGGAAAAAGTGGCCGCTTTTTACCAGAAGGCGCTGGCGAAGTATGGGAGTGTGCTGAATTGCAGCGATGGCTCGAAGGCGCAGAGCGACAAAGATAAGGACCAGCCCTCGAAGAAACTTACGTGTGGAGATGACCATCCTGAGGCTGGCGGATTGCTGTTCAAGGTTGGTTCGAAAGAGAAGCAACACATCGTCAGCGTGAAGCCAAATGGATCGGGTTGCATTTTTAATATCGTTTACCTTGAGGCGCGGAGCGAAGATAAGACTCCCGCTTGATCTGGTGCGGAGGTGAGATGCGAGTGCGCTTTCGCAGAGGCTTGTGGGCGGCGGTTGGTCTCGGAGTCCTGACGCTGGGAGTTGCTTTCGGCGTCGTGGCCGGGCGGAGCCAGGATCCGATACGAGTCAAAGTAAATTTGGTGAGCGTGGCGTTTGTCGCGCGCGATGGGCGCGGCGCCTTGGTGGACAATCTCACGCAAGACGACGTCGACGTATTCGAGGACGCGATACCGCAGAAGGTAGCGTTTTTTTCGCGCAGCGCGGATGTGCCTTTGACGCTGGGCGTAGTGGTGGATGCTAGCGGCAGCCAGGATCACTTCTCCAAACAGCACAAAAACGATCTGGAGGTTTTTTTCAAGGATGTTTTGGGTCCGAAGGACCGGGTGTTTTTGGTGGGGTTTGGAAACCATATCCGGCTGGTTTGTGATTTCTCGCAGTCGGGAACGGATTTGCTGGATGATTGGAAGAAGTATCAGAAGGACACCGGGAAATTTCCGGAGCTGGGACCGAAGGAATCGCGTGATTTAGGGACGGCGTTTTACGATTCGATTTTTTATTCGGTGACGGATAAATTAGCGGGGGAAAATGGCAGGCGGGCGATTTTGCTTTTTAGCGACGGAGAGGACAACTCGAGTTCGCACGACATGATGACGGCGATTGAAACGGCGCAGAGGGAAAACGTGGTGGTGTACTCGATTCGGTATACGGATAGAGAGCACGGGAAGCTGACGGCGCGGAACAAGTATGGGATGAGCGTGATGGAGCGCGTGGCACGCGAGACAGGCGGGGCGCACATTGATGCGCAGACGACAGACGCGCATGTGTACTTCCGGCAGATCGCCGAGGAGTTGCGCACCTCCTATGAGCTGGGCTATTACCCGACCGATCCGTTGAAGGATGATAGCTTTAGGAAAATTGTGATCAAGCCCAAGCGTGAAGGAATCAAGGTGCGCGCGAAGACGGGATACTTCGCGAAGTAGGTTCGTAGCGTTTCGGGCGATGATTGTCATCGCCTACCCCAGCCCTCTCAACTATTTCATCCTGCTGAGACACAAATTATCCTAAGCGCTTGGGATATGATAAGCTGTCATCGTGCCCACAGTCCTCAGGTTTGCGGGCCTGCGCGTGGTGATCTATTTCAACGATCACCGCCCCGCTCATGTTCATGTAATTGGGCGAGGCTGTGAAGCGGTATTCGATTTGCACTGTCCGGCTGGGCCGCCAGAGCTGCGCGAGAATTACGGATTTTCGCGGCGCGAAAGCGCGACGATCGAATCCAACCTGACGGCATCGCTGAGCCTGCTTTGCCAGGCTTGGGAGGAAATTCATGGCATCGAATAATCTGTTCGAGTTGGCGAGCCGCCGGGGAAAGGTGTTGCGGCAATCCACTCCCCGAGCGGTATCGGCGCGATACGACCGACGAAGCGGGAGGATTGTGATTCAACTGAGTTCCAATCTGGAGGTCAGCTTCTCGCCGCGCGACGCGCAAGGCCTGGAACAGGCTACGCCGGCAAAACTCCAGGACATCGAGGTGACGCCTTCGGGCTTCGGCATTCACTTTCCGAAGCTGGATGTGGATCTTTATGTGCCGGCGATTTTGGAAGGATTTCTGGGATCGAAGAAATGGATGGCTGCACGCCTGGGGCAGCTAGGAGGCCGGGCCCGGAGCGCGGCTAAGCGCGCAGCTTCCAAGAGGAACGGAATGCTGGGCGGAAGGCCTCGAAAAGGGAAAAGCGCGGCGTAATAAGCTCATAGACAGGAGCGCCCTTTGCGGATCAGGGCTAGTTTGTACTGCCTAGCGGAGATAACCCCAGTTGTGCAACTTGTCGGAGTCTTCGACCCAGCGGTCGCCGATGTCGGTGCGGTAGTACATGTTGGCGATCATGATGTTCTTGATGCGGGAGTAGACCTGAGCCTGAGCCTGGAGCATGGTTTGGCCGATGCCGACCACGACCAGCACGACGCCGCTTGTGCCGGCGATGAGCCATTGGCCTTTGACTTCCTTTACGTCTTCAATGTGGATGCCGTCATAGTTGGGTTTCTTGAGGACGATAGCGCCGTTTTTGGAGAAGGATTCGAACGTCGGATCGTCATCGAAAGGAAACGGCGGGACGACGATGCGTACGCCTATTTGGAAACCGCTGCGGGTGCGCCATTTCGGCTCGGCGCCAGTGGCTAGTTCCCAAAAAAGGTCGCTGATGGGCGTCAGCATGCCTTCCTGCTGGATGCTGATAGTCGGATAGCCGAAGCGGCTGGTGAATTCCAACGGGTAGATGCCGTTGTTGTTGACGATGCAATTGAGGTCGATGTAGCCGACGTAACCCTCTTCCGCAAGCTTGGGCTCCACTTTGAGCAGCGTTTGATTGAAGAGGCGGTTGGGGTCGCTCCAGAACATGGAGGTGCCCATTTCGCCGGTGGGCGGGCCGATATTTCCCGGGAACAGTTTCTTGTGCTCGAAATTGATGTTGACCGGGCTGATGAATTTTTTGCCGTTGAAGAAAGCGCCGACGGCGACTTCGACGCCGGTGACGCGGCGCTGTAATTGGAAGACTTTGATTTCGTCCGAGAAGGCGCGCTTGTAGGCTTCGAGCATTCGAACGACGTCGTCGCCGTCTTCTTCTTCACCGACAAAGAGCCGGCGCTTGACGTTTTGGGCCTCGCCGCTGGGTTTGATAACGTAGCGGTCGGGATTTTTCATGACGAATTCGATCGCGGGATCGAAGGAGTCGAAGTCCTGATAGGGGATAATGTTGACGCCGGCTTTTTTCAGCTCTTCCTGGCCGAAAGAGCGATCGTCTTCGAGGCGATCGGTATACTCAGTGCCGCCGATGACGGGCTTACCGGTGGCGCGCAGAGCATGGGCTTTGGCGCCTTGGCCGAGCGTGTCGTCGAAGACGATGATGTCGGCCCATTTGGCGTCGCGCTCCCAATCCTTAGATTTGGGGACGAAACCGTCTGCGATGTCGCGCTCTTTTTCGGCTTCGATGTAGTAGCGGACGTCGTGGCCTTCCTTGAGGACTTGCCAGGCGATGTCGCCGATGAGACCGGAGAGGGAGACAAAGAGAAATTTGCGCTTATCCATTTACGTTGGTGGGCGGGCGGCCGCAGCTCCTCGGAAGCGTGAACGACGTATAGTAGCCAGGGTGGGACGGGACATTGTTACATTTCGTTGAAAATAAATGAAGGGCGGGGAGGAGTTGAGGCAACCCTTGGAGTTGAAACTGTGCATCACAGAGGGTGGGGTAGGGTGAGCGCGACCTGTCCGGAAGGGCAAAGTTCTTGCTCCACCTGGCCTTTGGTTCAGGGTATACTTGGTCGTTCCCGCCTCTCGAAGGGCGGGGACTTCTAAGAAACCAGGGTTTAGTCGAGGATTGCGGCGAAGAACCCGAGATTCGCGAGAGAGGTGAAGTTTGGGCCGAACTGTGAGTTGTGCGACCTCAAAGCTGTATTTTACCAGGAAGGGTTTAGCGCTCTGCGTTTTGGGTGCGCTATTTTTGCTGGGAGCGACGAGAAGCGACGCGCAGATTACCCAGATCCTCCACAAGAAGAAAAAGCTCAACAAGTCGACGAGCGTGGACAACAACGCGCAGCCGGACAAGATTCTGTACGACAAGGCGATGGATGACATCAAGCATGGGCGGCAGGAAGTTGGCCGGCTGAACATGCAGACGCTCATCAACACGTATCCCGATAGCGAGTACCTGGCGAAGGCGAAGCTGGCGATTGCCGATTCGTATTACAAAGAGGGCGGGACGTCGAATCTGGCGCTGGCGGTCTCTGGATATAAGGATTTTGGAGTGTTCTTCCCGTTCTTGCCGGAAGCGACGTATGCGCAGATGCAGGTGGCGATGACCCACTACCGGCAGATGGACAAGCCGGATCGGGACAGGAGCCATGCCATAGCTGCAGAGGAAGAGTTCCAAACTTTTCTGCAAAAGTACCCGAACGATCCGCTGGCGCCGCAAGCGGAACAGCACCTGAGAGAAGTGCAAGAGGTGCTTGCGGAGGGCGAATACCGGATTGGCTACTACTATTACGTGAAAGGCGATAAGCGCGCCGCGGCGGCCAGGCTGCTGGCGGTGACGAACCGGTATCCGTTGTACAGCAAGTCGGATCAGGCGCTGTGGATGATGGGCGATATTTTGGAGAAGAGCGAGCACAAAGAAGTGGCGGCGCTGTATTACGGAAAAATTGTGAAGAACTATCCATTGTCGAGCATGGCTCCTGGAGCCAAGGATAAGTTGAAAGCGATTGGAGCGCCGGTGCCGCGACCCGATCCCAACGCGCTCGCCTGGATGACGGCGGAACAGAATGCGCCGAGGCCGCGCGCGAGCCTAGTTAAGAAGCCGCTCGTTTGGATTTCGAACGGGCCAAAGGGAGAACTGACGGTGGCGGCCCGGACTGGAGCGCCAAATTTGCAGCCGGAATCCGACACATTGTCGCCCGCGGACATTCTCAAGCCAGGAGGACAGACGGGTCTTGGAGCGGGTGCAGGACTCGTAGCGACGATTACGCCTGGAGGCAGCGGAACGGCTCCAGCGACGGGCACAGCGGAGAGCGTGACTCCGGCACCGGGCGAAGGCACAACGAGCGACGCTGCGGGAAACCCTCCTGCAACGACGGAAGCGCCAAAGGAACCGGGGGCAGCGCCGGCAACGGCTAGCCCAGCCACTAGCGACAACGTGGCGAAGCCTGCCGCTGAAGCTTCGGGTACATCAGAAACGCCTGTGAAGGCTGATGCAGCCGCGGCAGGAACAGAGTCGACGAGCGACGCTGCAGGCGCGGGTACCGCACCAGCAGCGGATGCGGCGAAGGCGGGCGACGCGCAGAATAACGGCGATCCGAAGAAAGAATCGAGCAGCAAGAAAAAGAAGGGATTGCACAAGCTGGTGCCCTGGTAGTTAGTTGGGACGGGCAACGGGGATGGAGACAAGGGGTGCGGCCGCGGCCGCACCCCTTGTTTTTTGGGGCTGTGGGCACCAGGAAGGCTCAGGGAGGCCATATTCATTTCCGACACACGGGTAGCGCGTTGAGATTGACGGCCAATTCGCCGGATGCTCCAATATTGTGGAGTCTTAAATAGGACCCAACCGCGAGGCGGTTCGTGTTCCGTGCGACCGTGAAAGGGTCGATTTAATGCCGACCCCAAAGCGGTCAATTCTAGTAGCGACCGCAGAGCGGTCGATTTAAGGGCGACCGCAAAGCGGTCGGCTTGCAGACTACGGGTGAAGCAGATCCGGAGGACGTTTAGTGGCCAGGATCCTCGTTGCCGACGATAACAGCAACATCCAGAAGATGGTGGGGCTTGCCCTGAAAGACCAGGGCATCGACGTTGTTGCGGTGGGCAACGGCGAAGCGGCGGTGCGAAAGATTTCCGACATCCGCCCGGACCTGGTGCTTGCGGACGTGTTCATGCCGGTGCGAAACGGATATGAAGTTTGCCAGTATGTAAAATCCGACAGCACGCTTGCGCACATTCCAGTGATTTTGCTAGTGGGGGCGTTCGATCCCCTGGACGAACAAGAGGCGCAACGCGTTGGCGCGGACGGCGTGTTGAAGAAACCGTTTGTGCCGCCGGATCCGCTGATTTCCATGGTGAAGTCCGCGCTGGCCCGAGCGGGCGTATCCCTTGGCGGAGCGGCACCTGTGCCACGGGTGCAAGAAGCGCCGGCAGGCGTGGCCGAAATGTTGACGCCGCGAACGGCGGCCCCAAGCCGCTCGCTACCGAGCATGAGTCCGCTCGCTCCTTTGCCAGAAATTTCGCCGGTCGAGACCATGGAAGTGCATGAAGAGCTGCCTGCACTGCCAGAGCCGGTAAGGATTAACGCAGGATCGCAGCCGCTGGCATTCGGAAGCATGCTGGAATCGCCTGTCGCGGAGCCGGAAGAGGATCTGGGGTATGCAACAACCGCTCGGCCTGAGCTGGAGCGGGATTGGAAGTCCGGCGACACGGAAGAAGAAGAGGTTGTTGAAGAAGAGGAAGAGACGGAAAGTGCTTCGTGGCGGCGCGATGCAGGCGGCGAGGCGATGGAACAAGAGCAAGCGGCAGGCGGACCGGAGAAAGATTGGCGCGATACGGCATTCGCGGAAGCACCTGCGTCGAAAATGAGGCACGATCACTGGGCGCCGCAAAAAGAGATTTCCGGATTTCAGGAAGCCGCCGAAACAGAGCAGAGCGTGGGCGCGATGGTGACGGATGCGCCGGCTGCCGAGACCAGGGTAACGCCGCCAGCGATTGCACCATACACCGAAGAGGCTTGGGTAACCGCTTTGCGCCCAAAGACCGTGGTGGAAGCGGCAACGATGTCTGCGCCAGTGGCACAGGAGCAGCAAGTTGCGGCTGAGGTTCAGGCGGAGTCTCCGGTCATCGCTGCCGCAAAGGTAGAGGCAGCCCCTGAAGCCGAAAAGCCTGCGGGGAGCTCGTGGTTTTCCTCCGTGGCCAGTCCGTGGGACGCGGAAGTGCAGAAGGCAAACCGGCTCGCATCGACTTGGGATGCTCCGGCAACGAGCGTGCCTGCGGCCAGCGCGGTTCCTGAGACGGTGTATTACTCCGGAGGACATGAAGAGGCCGCAAAGGAAGATCCTGCCGCAACAGTGGATGCTCTCACGCCGGTTTTGGACGAGGACGTGGAGGCGGCGGCGCTGCCAGCAGCGACCGTGGAAGCGATTCGGGAAGAGGCCCAGTACGTTGCGGAGACTGCGGTGCAGGACGCGCCCACTGTTGAGTCAAACGCTAAAACTCCTGAACCGAACATGGACGACCTCGTAGCCAAAGTGCTCGCGAAGATAAGCCCGGATATGTTGCAGGCGGTCACGCGAGATATTCTTAAGAACGTCGTTGAATCGATGGTCCGCGACGAGTTGAACGCGAAGAAGTAGCAATTCCCTCCTCTAAGAAAACTTCCATGAATTAAGCCACTCGCAGTGCTGCGTGGTGCGGCATTCTGCGGCCACGTTCTTGGTGCACCCCCTCCCCTCTTTTCCTGTAAGTGTTCATTCTAAAGGGTTTTAAGTACTGTGTTTTGGAAGTGTTCATTCCAGAGAGTTTACAGCTGCGTTTCTGGAAGTGCGGATTCCAAAGGAGTTAGTAAATTGGCAGACGAAACAGAACAAACAAATCAAAGCCAAGAGCCCATAGGTAAACGGACGTGTGGCGCACCCCCGAAGAAGTAGCAGTTCCCTACCCCAAGACACACCACACGAATTTATGGTTGCCAGGCGCCGGCCATAGAAGACCAGCGTCAGGGACGACGCTCCGTGTCTATTCTGTCAGGATGTGCCCGGTCTGTACCCACCAGTGAGTGGGCCCTCCCCCCGGGGGTTTCGCATAAGTGTTGATTCTAGAGGGACTTAAAGTGGCTTGTTTTCATACACTTTTATAAGTGTTGATTCTAGGTAACTTGCTGCCGCTAAATTGCACTAAAATTGTGCAAAGCAGATGCGTTATCTACAAGTGTGGGAAATAAAGGGACTTAGCGCCGCTGACGGCCTTAGAAAGCAAAAACGCCAGCCACATGCTGGCGCCACTCGGATAAAACGCAATGATATCTGAAAATAATTATACTATAGGAGTAACAAATTGTCAAGAGAAAAATCGGGCGAAAAACCTGGCAAAATGAGGAGAGATTCGTGGTGGCCGGCACTTTACGTCCGTGGAGCAACGCGGCAACTAGGATCACGTGGGTCAGATGCTTTGATTCGATTGGTCGATTGGGGCGCAGCGTGCTGCGCCCCTACAATGGCGCGTCGAAGTCATCCCGAATTCGGGTAGTGGGTCAGTTTCCGATTACGCGACTAATTAGGATTGGCTTTTATCAGTTTGCGAGTGTAGTCGCGAGAATTCGGCCAGCTAGGTGCCCACAATGCGAGAAGCAAGCCTGCATCTCTCAATGTCTTCTTCCAATCGCTGTTTTTCGATGCGCCTCGAACCAAAGAACATTAAGAGCATCACCGCAACGCATCCCGAACCGATTACTAGCGACCAGAACAAGGCCCCATCTGCGTTCCAAACAAGTAGGGCCACGGCCACTATGGGCAGCAAAGCAGTGAGAAAAAGCAGAAGGCCGTCCCACCTCGGTCTGCGGAGTTTCATGCCTGCCCATTGCAGAAGACCCCCCATGGGGTGCCGATTGAGCGTGAAGACAGCAAATGCAAACTCCCAATCGAGCGATGTAGGATTCACTTGACGGTCAGATTCGTACGCGGCTTTTCCTAGCGCACAGACTCGCTCAAGGTTGATATTTCTGGGAACCAACACCGGGATTTCCGGATCCCAGTTTGCTGGC
>Ga0210387_10004507_pt1 | contig 10682 bp, 6 predicted proteins | sample IncBWC7OmetaG_FD_160108 | JGI IMG/M metagenome (GOLD analysis project Ga0210387, IMG submission 160108) | Forest soil microbial communities from Barre Woods Harvard Forest LTER site, Petersham, Massachusetts, United States - Inc-BW-C-7-O ... | reverse complement strand
ATGGCATTGCCGCCGCGCGATGAGCCGACCAGCGCCACCTTGCGCCGGCGCGTCGCCTTGGTGACCTGCGCCACGAAGGCGGCGAGCTCCTTCATCTGGTCCTCGGCCGACGAGCGGAAGGGCTCGGGCTTGGAATCGTCGCGCCGCGCGTTGGGATAGGCGAAGTCGATGGCGAAGAGCTGGTTGCGCTTGTAGCCGTTGGCCTCGAAACGCCAGATGTTGTTGATCCAGAGCGCGCTCGAATCGCCGTTGCCGTGCACGAACAAGACCGGCGGCAAGGTCGACTCGACGACCGGCTGACGGCGCGGCGGCCCGGGTGGCGGACCGGGCGGGGGCGCCGGACGCGGCGGCTGCTGGGCGAGCGCCAGCGCCGGCCACAGCGCTGCCGCGCCGCCGAGCAGAGCACGTCGTCCGAGCCTTCGGCTCTTCACCTTTTCTCCCCCAGACATTCGACCTCCATGTTGGCAAAACCCGGCGGTCGACGCTACGCTTGCCATATGTCCATTTGTTACGTCGATACACCAGTTGGTCGTCTCGCGCTCGAAGCGGATCACGACGCCGTGACCGCCGTGCGCTGGGCGAGCCCCGGCGAGCGCAGCCGCGACAAGCGGGCGAGCCCGGTCCTCAAGGAGGCGACGCGCCAGCTCGGGCGATATTTCAGCGGAAAGCTCAAGCGCTTCGACCTGCCGCTCGCCGCGCGCGGCACCGATTTCCAGAAGCGCGTCTGGACGATGATGCGCGAGATCCCGTATGGCGAGACCGCGACCTATGGCGGCATGGCGATGGCGCTGGGCTCGGGGCCGCGCCCGATCGGCATGGCCTGCGCGCGCAATCCCATTCCGATCATCGTGCCCTGCCATCGCGTGCTGGCCAGCGGCGGCAAGGAAGGCGGCTTCTCGGGCGGCCGAGGTCTGCCGACCAAGCGGCAGTTGCTGGCGCTGGAAGGCGTCGTGCTTCTGTAGCGTGACACACCCATCCTCATGCCTCCTCTCCCTCTTTCTCCTCTCCCCCGCTAGGGGGAGAGGCTGGGTGAGGGGGGTAGCGCACAATCTTCGATGCCCCCTCACCTAACCTCTCCCCCTAGCGGGGGAGAGGAATATGAAAACATGGGAAGGTGAGAACGGGCGGCGCGTCGCTCCTTCTCATGCGGCTTCTCCATCATTGCGTCGGCCGAAGGCTCCGGCTACGGAGACCGGAATGCGCGTGCTGATCACCCGCCCGGAACGCGAGGCGACGACGCTGGCCACGGCGCTCAGCCAGCGCGGCCACGTGCCCGTCATCGCGCCGCTGTTCCGGCTCGAAATCCTTCATCCGCCCCCGGACTTCTCAGCCTCCCTCGCCGCCTGCCAGGCCGTGCTGCTGACCAGCGCCAACGGCGCGCGCGCCCTCGCCGAGGCCAGCGAGCAGCGTGGCCGGCCGATCCTGGCCGTCGGCGACACCACGGCCACGACCGCCGAAGGGCTGGGCTTCACGGCCGTCACCTCCGCGGCCGGCGATGGTGCTGCCCTTGTCGACCTGGTGCGCAAGCGCCTCGATCCAAAGGACGGGCCGCTGGTCCATGTCTGCGGTGCCGACCAGGCGCTCGATCTTGTCGCGGCGCTGAGCCACGACGGTTTCGAAGTGCGCCGCTTCGTCCTCTACGACGCGCGCGCGGAGGGAGCGTTGCCGGACTCGGCACGGGCGGCGCTGCAGGCGCGTGCCCTCGATGCCGCCACCTTCTTCTCGCCGCGTGCCGCTGCGGGCTTTGCCGCGCTGCTGAGCAAAGCCGGCCTCGTCGATTCGGTCCGGGACATCACGGCCATCGCCATCAGCCCGGCAGCCCTTGCCCCGCTCGGCAAACTGCCGTTCAAGGCGACCGTTGCGGCGGCACGGCCGACCCGTCAGGCCGTGCTGGATGAGATCGACCGGCTGGCCGAAGCCGGCGTACAAGGACAAGCCATCATGAGCGACACGCCTTCTTCTCCGCCGCCGCTGGAGCCTCCGATGCCTCCGCCCATCCAGGTGCGCCGCGGCCTCGGCGTATTCGGCGCCTTTATCATCGGCCTGGTCACCGCGGTGATCGTACTGGCGGGCGCGGTGATCTCGCTGCCGTTCTGGCCGGAACAGGTGCGGGTGCTGTGGCGCGGCCAGGCGGTCATTCCGCCCGCGCCGACACCGGCGCTCGACCTGCAATCCGTCCAGGCCGCCGCCAACGCGGTCGCCAATGCCGCGGTCGAGACGGCCAGGCGCGACCTCACGGCCCGCCTTGACGATCTCGAGAAGCGCCTGCGCGCCCTGTCGGCAACGGCGGCCGAAAAGCCCGCGGGATCCGACCCCGCCGTCGCCGAGCTGCGCAGCCGGGTCGAGGCGCTGGAGGGCCGGCCGGCGGCCGCGCCAACCGACGCAAAGCCATCCCCCGAAACCGACAAGGAGATGGCGGTGCTGCGGGCCGAGATCGTCACCCTGCACACGGCCCTGCAGGCGCTCGACCAGAGCGTGACCGGGCAGCGCGAACAGACCAAGGCGTTGGGCGACGCCTTGGGCGCGCGCAACGCCGGCGAGCAGAAGGCGCTGGTCGCCGCCCGCGCCTCGGCCGTGATCGGCGTCGCCGCGCGCCTGAGTGCCGCCCTCGACTCCGGCCTGCCCTTTGCCACCGACCTCACCCTGCTGGCGCCGCTCGCCCAGGGTGATGCCAAGCTCACCGAAATCGCCGCATCGTTGCAGCCCTATGCCCAGGCGGGCGTGGCGTCGCGCGCCGCGCTCGCCGCCAGCTTCCCGGCCATGGCCAAGGCGGCCCTGGCCGACGACGTCGCCGACGATTCGTTCGGCGAGCGGCTTCTGGGCAAGGTCCGGGGCATCGTCTCGCTGCGCCGGGTCGGCGACGACGTGCCGGGCGATTCGACCGAGGCCAAGCTCGCGCGGGCCGAAGCGGCGCTCGACGCGGGCGATCTCGTCAAAGCGGTCGACCTCGTGAAGTCGCTGCCGCCGCAGACCAGCAAGGCCACGCAGGCGTGGCTGGCGCGCGCCGAGGCCCATCTTGCCGCCAAGCGCGCGATCGACGCGCTGGCCGCGCATGCCATCTCCCTGCTGGGCGCGGCACGCTGATCCAATGACCATCCTGCGCACGCTCATCTGGTTCGCCATCGCCGCCGTCGCCATGCTGGGCGCGGTGTGGCTGGCCGAACGTCCCGGCGCGGTCACCGCCGAGTTCCGCGGCTGGCGCCTCGACACCAGCGTCGGCGCGCTCGCGGTCGGCATCGTCGTGCTGATCCTGGTCGGCATCGGCCTGTGGCTGCTCTATCGCTGGATCGTGGGCGCGCCGGGGGCGCTGCTCGACGGCTGGGGCGACAGCCGGCGGCGCCGCGGCTATCGCGCGCTCACCCAGGGCCTGGCCGCGGTCGCCGCCGGCGACGGCGCGGAGGCGCAGAAGCAGGCGCGCAAGGCCGAGAAGCTTCTGGCCGAACCCGCGCTCACCTTGCTGCTGTCGGCGCAGGCCGCCCAGCTCACCGACGACCGCGACGGCGCCAAGCGCGCCTTCAACGCCATGCTCGACGACGAGCAGATGGCCTTCCTCGGCCTGCGCGGCCTGATCGGCCAGGCGTTGCGCGAGGGCGACCAGGCGCAGGCCCTGGCCTATGCCGAGCAAGCGTTTCAACTGCGGCCGCAGACGCCGTGGGTGGTGCATTCGCTGTTCGACATGCAGGCGCAGGTCGGCCAATGGAAGGCGGCCCAAGAGACGCTCGACACCGGCCTGCGCCGGCGGGTCGTCACGCAAGATAAAGGCCGCACCTTGAAGGCGCTGCTGCTGGTCGAGCGCAGCCGCGCCGCCGAACGCGCCCAAGAGCAGGCGGGCCACTCGGCCGATGCGCTTTCGCTGGCGCGCGAGGCGTTCGGCCTGGCGCCGGAGCGCATCGCCGTCAGCAGCCGTCTGGCCGAGCTGCAGATCAAGGCGGGCGACGGCAAGCGCGCAGCCAAGACGCTGGAGCGTGCCTGGGCGCTGGCGCCGCATCCCGACCTCGCCGCGCTCTATCTCAAGGCATCGGGCGAGACCGAGCCGTTGAAGCGGGTCGGCGTCATGCGCCGCCTGGCGGCGCAAAAGCCCGACGACATCGAAAGCCATCTCGCCCTGGCGCAGGCCTCGCTCGATGCCGGCCTGTGGGGCGAAGCGCGGCGTTATCTCGAGACGGCCGGCGGCACCCAGCCGACGGTCCGCGTCTGCCGCATGATGGCCGAGGTCGAGGAAGGCGCCCATTCCGACCAGGCCAAGGTGCACGAATGGCTGGCGCGCGCGGCGGACGCGCCGGCCGATCGCGCCTGGCGCTGCTCGGCCTGCGGCGCGCACCATGAGAGCTGGCGCTCGGTGTGCGAGAGTTGCGGCGCATTCGGCACCTTGCACTGGCGCGCGCCCGGCACCTTCGGCCAGGTCCTGCCGCCCGAAGTGCGGGCGGAGCTGGAGTTCGCGGCCAGTACAACGAAGTAGGCCCAACGAAATAGACGACACGCAAAAATGGGGAAGAAACATGTTCGAGACGACCCTGGCGGGCAGCCTGCCCAAACCCTCGTGGCTCGCCACGCCTAACGTGCTGTGGGCGCCCTGGACCTTGAGCGGCCAGCCGCTGTTCGAGGCCAAGGACGACGCCACGCTGCTCGCCATCCGCCGCCAGGAAGAGGCCGGCATCGACATCGTGAGCGACGGCGAGCAGGCGCGGCAGCATTTCGTGCACGGCTTTCTGGCCGAGGTCGACGGCGTCGACTTCGACAAGAAAGTACGCATGGGCATCCGCAACAACCGCTACGACGCGGATTGCCCCACCGTCACGGCGCCGCTCGTGCGGCGCAAATTCGTGCATGAGCGCGAGGCGCGCGTCGCCCGTGCCGCCACCAGCCGCAAGCTCAAATTCACCCTGCCCGGGCCGATGACCCTGATCGACACCTTGGCCGACGGCTATTACGGCGATCGGGTGAAGATGGCTTTCGCCTTCGCCGAGCTTCTGAACCAGGAGGCGCGCGATCTGGAGAAGCTCGGCGTCGACGTCATCCAGTTCGACGAGCCCGCCTTCAACGTCTATCTCGGCGAGACCGTCGAGTGGGGCGTGCCGGCGCTGGAGAAGGCGGCCGAGGGCCTGAAATGCACGACGGCGGTGCATATCTGCTACGGCTACGGCATCGAGGCCAATATCAAGTGGAAGGAGGCGCTGGGCGACAGCTGGCGCCAGTACGAGCAGACCTTCCCGGCGCTCGACCGCAGCAAGATCCAGCAGGTCTCGCTGGAATGCCGGCAAAGCCACGTGCCACCCGAGCTGATGAAGCTTTTGAAGACCAAGACGGTGCTGGTGGGCGCCATCGACGTGGCGTCGGACAAGATCGAGGCGCCGGAGGAGGTGGCGGAAACCCTGAAGCTCGCCACCAAGTTCGTCGACCCCGAGCGCATCCAGGCCTGCACCAATTGCGGCATGGCGCCGATGACCTTGGCCGTCGCCTACGGCAAATTGCGCGCGCTTGCCGAGGGAGCCGCGCTGGCGCGTAAATCGTTCTCGTAAATCTCTTTTGTAACAATTCGGTCTTAGGCTATCTCCCGTACCAAGGGAGAGTGTCGAATGCGCCTGCTGCTCGCCGCCGTCCTGGGAGCGCTGGCGCTCCCAGCCGCCGCCCAAACGCCGTCTCGCCCGCACAATGTCGTGCTGTTCGTGGCCGACGGGCTCAGGGCCGGCACGGTCAACGAAAAGACGGCGCCGGCAATGGCGGGCCTGATGGCCGAGGGTGTGCGCTTCACCAACACCCATTCGCTGTTTCCGACCTTCACGACGGCCAATGCCTCAGGCATGGCGACCGGCCATCTGCTGGGCGATACCGGCGATTTCAGCAACACGATCTATGTCGGCTTCCCGGTGCAGGGCGCGGCCGGCAGCGCGACGCCGTTCATCGAGAACGACGCAGTGCTGGGCGAGATCAACGAGCACTTCGCGGGCGACTACCTGAACCAGGATACCATACTCAAGGCGGCGCGCGCCGCCGGTCTCTCGACCGCGATCATCGGCAAGGTCGGGCCGGCCCTGATCTTCGATCACACCGAGCGGACCGGCCAGCAGACCATCATTTTCGACGACGTGACCGGCCGGCCCGGCGGCATCCCGCTGGCCGACGACGTGGCCAAGCGCCTGGCCGCGGCCGGGCTTCCCGTGCAGACGCCGGGACGCGGCGAGAACCTCAAGGCCGGCAACAGCACGACGCCCGGCACGACGGTCGCCAACCTGCCGCAACAGACCCATCTGACCGACGTCGCCACCAAGGTGGTGCTGCCGCTGTTCAAGGAACGCAACAAGCCGTTCCTGATGGTGTTCTGGTCGCGCGATCCTGACGGCACGCAGCACAATCAGGGCGACAGCCTCGGCCGGCTGGTTCCCGGTATCAACGGCCCGACCTCGCTCGCCGCCATCAAGAATGCCGACGACAACCTCGGCAAGCTTCTGGCGGCGCTGAAGGAACAGGGGCTGGACGGCGCGACCGACGTGATCCTGACCTCCGATCACGGCTTCTCGACCATCTCCAAGGAAAGCGCCACGAGCTGGGCGGCGCAGCAGAGCTACAAGGATGTGCCGGCCGGCCAGCTGCCGTCGGGCTTCCTGGCGATCGACATCGCGCACGCGCTCGGCTTGCCGCTCAACGACCCCGACTCCAAGAACGCCGAGGTGCCGACCGGCGTCGTGCCGGCCCGCGGCAACGGGCTGATCGGCAGCGATCCCTCCCATCCCGAGGTCGTCGTCGCGGCCAATGGCGGCTCCGACCTCGTCTACCTGCCCAAGGCCGACAAGGCGCTGGCCGCCAAGATCGTGGCGCTGCTGTCCGAGCAGGATTATACGAGCGGCCTGTTCGTCGACGAGGCGCTGGGCCCGATCCCCGGCACCTTGCCGCTGTCGGCGATTGCGCTGAAGGGCGCGGCCGCCACGCCGATCCCGTCCATCGTCGTCAATTTCCGCTCCTTCTCGACCGGCTGCGCCGATCCGACGACCTGCGGCGTCGAAGTGGCCGACACCAGCCTGCAGCAGGGCCAGGGCATGCACGGCAGCTTCTCGCGCGCCGACACGCGCAACACCATGGGCGCCAAGGGCCCGAGCTTTAAGCAGCATTTCGAGAACAAGGCGCCGGCGAGCAATGCCGATCTCGGGCGCACGATCGCCCATCTGCTGAGCCTGAAAATTGCCGACAAAGGCCAGCTCACCGGTCGCGTACTGAGCGAGGCCATGCCCAACGGCGCGGCGCCCGACGTCAAGTCGAACACGGTGCGCTCCCAGCCCGACGCCGCCGGACACGTCACCGTGCTGATGACTCAAAGCGTGGGCGCGGTTCAGTACTTCGATGCGGCCGGTTATCCGGGCCGCACGCTCGGGCTGACGGCGGAGTAGCAACAAGGTTCGCCGACGCTGAATGAATCAATATCGGCGGCGATCAAGAGAGGCTGTCGATGACGCTCGCTGTCGCCTGCGGTAGACTACAGGCGATGATCGCTCGGCCTCATGACAGCGACGCTCCGTCCCTTGGCCTGGTGCTGGTCAAGGCGCTGGTCTTCTGGCTGCGCCATCAAGGCGTGTTCTGGCTCATCGCGCTGCCGATCGCAGGCCTTGCCGCCGCCATCACCTACATCCTCGAATCGAACCGGGCGCTGGTCGACTGGCGCCATCACTGGGGTTGGGATGTCCTGTTCGCGCTGATCTACGCGATGTTCCTCGACCGCTGGATCAAGGAAGCGCTGCTCGAGGATGCGCACCCGTGCGAAGAAGCCGATGCGCTGCGCGGCTCGACCATCGCCCTGCGCTTCCTCGTCTTTGCCGCCATCCTCGGCCTGATGGCGACGGGGCTGGCGCTTCTGCCTCACGTCGCGCTGTCGGCGGTGCTGTGGACGGCGGCGGCTTCGCTGTTCGCGCTGATGCTGCCATCGCTCGCGGCCGGCGAACCCTCCTCGCTGCGCCAGGCCTTCGCCTGGGGCCGGCCGCTGCAGGTCCATCTCTTCCTGCTGATCGGCGGTGCGGTCACGCTCTGGCTGCTGGCCGACCCGGGCCTGGCATCTCTCGCCGGCTATCTGCCCGACGGACCGTGGAAGTCCGCCGCCGTTACGGCCGCCCATCGGCTGATCGACGCCCTGCTGCTCGCCTTCGTGGGCTATGGGCTCGCAACTCTCTTTCGCGAGGTGTCCGGCTGGCAGCAACCCGAGCCGGACGCTCGCCTGTACCGCCGTCTGTCGTGAACGGGCGGCTCTAAGATCACCTGGACCGTGGAAGGCGTCGGCGCAGAGCGTAGAGCAACTCCAGCGCTTCGCGCGGCGAGAGCTCGTCGGGATTGACCTCGCCCAACGCCTTCTCGACTTCCGATTCCTGAGGCTTCGCGACGCCGCCGGCCGGCCGTGCCGGTGCGGCGGCAAACAACGGCAGGTCGTCGGCGAGCCGGCTCACCGCGCCCGACTGCTCGCCCTTCTCCAGCGCCGCCAGCACCTCCTCGGCGCGCGACACGACGGCTGAGGGAAGACCGGCGAGCTGGGCGACATGGATGCCGTAGGAACGGTCGGCGGCGCCCGGCGCCACTTCGTGCAGGAACACGACCTGGTGCTGCCATTCCTTGACGCGCATGGTGTAGGGCGCCAGCGCCGCCAGTCGTTCCTTGAGCGCCCCCAACTCGTGGAAGTGAGTGGCGAACAGCGCGCGGCATCTGTTGACGTCGTGCAGATGCTCGAGCGTGGCCCAGGCGATCGACAGACCATCGAACGTCGCCGTGCCGCGGCCGATCTCGTCCAGGATCACCAGGCTTCTGGCCGTCGCCTGGTTGAGGATGGCCGCGGTCTCGACCATCTCGACCATGAAGGTCGAGCGGCCGCGCGCCAGATCGTCGGCCGCGCCGACGCGGCTGAACAGGCGGTCGACGATGCCGATGACCGCCTCCTTGGCCGGCACGAAGGAGCCGGCCTGGGCCATCACGGCGATCAGCGCATTCTGGCGCAGGAAGGTCGACTTGCCGGCCATGTTGGGGCCGGTCAGCAACCACAGCCGGCGTTGCGTGCCGAGGTCGCAATCATTGGGCACGAAGCCCGTGCCACCTTGCCGCTGCAGCGCCGCCTCGACCACGGGATGGCGGCCACCCTGGACCGCAAAGGCCGGCTCCTCGCTCAGCACGGGGCGCACGTAGTTCTGGCTGGCGGCGAGCTCGGCCAAGGCGGCCGCGACATCGAGGGCCGCCAGCGCGCGGCCGGCCGCAGCCACGGCGGCCGAAACCGCCATCACCTTGGCGACAAGCTCGTCGAAGATCCCGAGTTCCAGCGCCAGCGCCTGGTCGGCCGCGCGGCCGATGCGGGTCTCAAGTTCCGCCAGCTCCGCCGTGCTGAAGCGCGTGGCGTTGGACATCGACTGGCGGCGCGTGAATCCCAGCGCCACCAAGTCAAGCTTGTCGGCGTGCGTGGCCGTCACCTCGATGTGGTAACCGATCATGTTGTTGTGCCGGATCTTCAGCGACGGCACGCCGCTTGCGCTCCGGTATTTCGCCTCGAGCGCCGCCACCGTCTTGCGGCTGTCGTCGCGCAGGGTGCGCTGCTCGTCGAGCTCAGCGCGGTAGCCCATCCGGATGAAGCCGCCGTCGCGCGCGAACAGCGGCGGCTCGTCGGCCAGGGCCACGGCCAGGGCGTCGATCAGCGCGCGGTGGTCGGAGCAGGCCGCGACGATGGCGGCGAGCGGTGCAGGCGGCGGCGCCAGCGCCTCGGGCTCGGCGCGGAGCGTCGTGGCCAGCGCCTCGCCAGAGTCGAGACCGTCCTTCAGGGCCAGAAGATCGCGCGGGCCGCCGCGGCCGACCGAGAGACGCTGCAGCGCGCGTTCGATGTCAGGCGTGCGGCGCAGCGCGTCCCGCACACGCTCGCGCACGGCCGGCCGCTCGACGAAGAGCTGCACCAGGTCAAGACCGCGTTCGATGTCAGCGCGCTCGGTCAAAGGTGCTGCGATGCGCTCGGCCAGCAGGCGCGCGCCGGGGCCGGTCAGGGTGCGGTCGATGGTGGCCAGAAGGCTGCCGTCGCGTCGTCCGTCGAGGCCGCGCACCAGCTCGAGATTGCGCCGCGTGGCGGGATCGATCTCCATCGTGCCGTCGGCGCGTTCGCGGCGCGGCGGCGCCAGCGCCGGCCGCTTGCCGGCCTGGGTGAGCTCGACGTAGTCGAGCAGCGCGCCGCAGGCGGCCGTCTCGGCCCGCGAGAACGCGCCGAAGCTGTCGAGGGCGGCGACGTTGAAAGCCGCCTGCAGGCGCTTGCGCGCATTGTCGCTGTCAAAGCGCGCCCCGGGCAGCGGCGTCAGCACCGCGTTCCATTCCTCGAGCACCGTCTTCAAGGGCTCGCGCGCCAGCAAGCGATCAGGCACCAGCACTTCGCCGGGCGCGAGCCGCGCCAGGGCGGCGGCAAGCTGGCCGGCGACCAGCGGCTGGGTGGCGAAGTCGGCGGTCGAGAGATCGAGCCAGGCCAGCGCCAGCTCGCCCTGCGCCTCGGCGATGGCGGCGAGATAGTTGTGGCTGCGCGCATCGAGCAGCGAATCCTCGGTCAAGGTGCCTGGCGTGATGACCCGCACCACGGCGCGCTCGACCACCGACTTGGCGCCGCGCTTCTTGGCTTCGGCCGGATCCTCGACCTGCTCGCAGACCGCGACTTTGAAACCCTGCCGGATCAACCGCGACAGGTAGGCCTC
>Ga0210387_10004503_pt1 | contig 10687 bp, 12 predicted proteins | sample IncBWC7OmetaG_FD_160108 | JGI IMG/M metagenome (GOLD analysis project Ga0210387, IMG submission 160108) | Forest soil microbial communities from Barre Woods Harvard Forest LTER site, Petersham, Massachusetts, United States - Inc-BW-C-7-O ... | reverse complement strand
CGGACCGCCATATTGGTGGACAACGATTGCCTTCATGATTCACCTCCAAAGTTAGACAAATAAGCAAGACAAACAAGCATTAACGAACCGTTGGGTGAAGAGACGCGGGATTTTGTCCGAAAGGCGCCCTTCATCTTCTGCGATTAATCCAGAATTGTAGCGAAGAATCCATTGACGATGGTATCGACCAACAATTTCGCCGGACGCTCAATATCTTTCTTCTTGGGCTTGCACGGTTTCCGTCTCCTCCCTAATACTATGGTCCAATTGTCGAGCAGGCGCGGGTCTGGTTGGATGGTCTGATCGCGTCTGAAACCAACTACACATGAAAGAAGGAAACATGGATCACAATGAGGTAGTCAGGAAGTTCGAACATTTGATGCTCAGAGAGTCTGACCACGCACACGAGGTGGCAACCGAACTGGAAGCTTTGCTTGCGCTCCTGCCCACCGAGAAATCTCGACAGCTCGCACAGCTCCAAGTGAAGGCGAGTCACAAACAAGCCAAGGACTTTCGCGAACTGGCGGAGAAAGTCAAAGAAAAATAGAGTCCAGGCTGTGGCGCAATTTGGCTTACGCGTTAGGCCGGCTAAGCAGGAGATCCTTCGCTACGTGTGAAAAGCGGCTACGCTCAGGATGACAAAGTCGTGTAAAAGTCAAACTGCAGTACTACCTAGAGGCCGCGTCGTCACTGCGGATTCCTCGCGGCGGTCCATCGAGCTCAGAGGAGGTGGAGGGACAAGAAATGGATTGGAAACAGTTGGTCCAGTTTGGGCTACTGGGCAGCAGTAGCCTGGAACAATATGCCATCCTGCTGGTACGCGTTTCAATCGGGCTGTTCTTCGCCATCTCCGGGGGAAACAAGCTGTTTGTCGCCGGTGGAACGAAGCCGGTTTACGACACCCTGGTTAAGACGAAAATCCCGTTTCCCCGCCAGACGGCTTATTTCGTTTCCAGTGTCGAGTTCGTTTGCGGATCCTTGCTGACCGTGGGTTTTCTTTCGAGCCCGGCCAGCCTGACTTTATTGATCGATATGGTTGTCGCCACGCTGACCAGCGCGCTCTCCACCTTGCCGAAAGGACTCTCGCCTCTGAGCTGGCTCGACGATTTACTTTACCTTCCGGAAGTTCTCTACGTGCTCTTCTTTGTCTGGCTGATCTGCTCCGGTCCAGGACGGTTCAGTGTCGATTACTGGCTGGCTGGCAAGCTAGCGGCTTGTTGCTAGATGAGACTTGATGGGCATTACTAAAATTTTTTTGCTGGCCCACTGCACCGAAGTAAACGATGCGAACCAGACGCTGGACGTCAACGAGGTACGCATGCCCCGATTGCTTTCAGTAAATGTCGGCCTGCCGCGCGACGTGACGTCGAATGGCAAAACGGTCCGAACGTCAGTCTGGAAGACTCCCGTCACGGGGCGGGTGGAACAAGCGAGCCGGCGTAGAAGATGACTCGATTCCAAAGAAGAAATAGCAATGGCCTCAACAGCATGTGTCGGGCTGAAATCCTTATTCGATCTGGATGCGGCGAGTCGTTCGGCCCTGTGCTAACTAATGCGAAGGTATCGATCGATACCATCGTCCAATAGATTCCCCTCGTTGGTTCTGGCTTAATCGCAATTGCGTAGTTCAGAAATGAGAGGCAATACTATGTCAGCCGCGATCAACTACGAACTAAACGATGCAGCTACCGTCGGACCCGCATTCATCACCCGCGAAGAGGCAACCCTGCTGGAGTCTGCCAGAGGGGGCGACTCGACGGCGTTTGAATGTCTGGTCATGCCGCACTGGGATGCTCTCCTTCGGGTGACGCAGCGCATTCTTCGCAATCGAGAAGATGCGGAGGACGCCGTGCAAACCGCCTTTCTCGATGCCTTCCGGAATCTCAATGGCTTCCATGGGCATTCGCGATTCTCCTCGTGGCTCACTCGCATCGCCATGAATGCGGCCTTTATGCGATTGCGCCTGAGCCGGCGAAAACGAGAAACATCACTGGACGAGCTCACTGAAACTCGTGGCGCGCGGGCGAGTTTTCAGCTGGTCGAAACCAGGCTGAACCCGGAGCAGGAGTATCTGTCGCAGGAGGATCGGGTCCTTTTTGAGAAAGGACTCAAGAAACTGGGACCGCTCCAGATTGAGATCCTGCATCTGCGCAATGTGCAAGAGTTATCGGCCAAAGAAACAGCAAGAATTCTGGAGTTGCCGCTGGGAACAGTAAAGGCGAGGCTCCATCGAGCAAGAACGAAATTAGCGCGACATGTTCAGTCGATCGGCGCACCCAGGCGGCCTCGCGGAAGTTTCAGGAACGAGTGCCTGGGAGATCTTGGGTCGCGGCAAGCACTTGATGTGTAACTGGTAGCTCTCGTTCGTAATTCTCCGTGCTCTGATTCCAGTGGGGTCCCCTCGTGCCCCAACGATTCTCGACTCACCCAGCGGCAGAGCCCCCGCGTTTGACGGAGGAGGAACGCTTCCCTATGATGAAAGTCCGTCATTTATTCGTCGGTCGTTCTTCTGTCGGCCGCTGTTCCGACGGCGGTTGATCCGTCGGTCGCGCGTCCTCGGCTGCTCACCTGTGGACCGATGCGATGGGTTCGCACCCAACACTAACGATTTGACGAGCAATGGGTTTGCATATGCGCGTAGCCTATCTTGAGTGCTTTTCCGGCATCAGCGGCGATATGTTCCTTGGCGCCCTGGTGGACGCCGGAGTTCCGCCGCATCTGCTCGAGCAGACCGTGGAAGCTCTTAAGGTCGGCGCGCGGCTCGAGATTTCGCGGGTTGTGCGCAGTGGAATCTCGGCGACAAAAGTAGATGTGTGGGTCGACGGCGAGAAAGACTTGCCGCGCGAAGAGTACTGGGCAAAACAGAACGAGCACGCAGCGTCGGCGCGCGACGACGATCATGCTCACGAGCACGAGCATCATCATGAGCATCAGCATGCTCACGAACAGGATCATCCGAAGCAATCCCACGGTCACTCGCACGGGCGCGGGTTAGTCGAGATTTGGGAGATCATCGGCCGCTCGGGAATCAGCGATACGGCCAGGAAAAATGCGGCCTCGATCTTTGAGGCACTGGGCGGGGCCGAGGCGAAGATTCACGCCACTTCGATTGAAGAGGTGCATTTCCACGAGGTCGGAGCAGTCGATGCGATCGTGGATGTTGTCTGCGCTGCGGTCGGAGCCGAGGCGCTGGGTGTGGATGAGATCATTTGTTCGCCACTGAATGTTGGCGGAGGCATGGTGCAGTGCGCGCATGGCACGTTTCCGGTTCCGGCTCCAGCGACGGTGGAGCTATTGAAGGATGCGCCGGTGTACTCCTCGGGCGTGCAGGCGGAACTAGTCACGCCTACGGGAGCGGCCATTGTGAAAACGCTGGCCCGGCGATTTGCGGCGTTTCCTAACATGAAGATTGAGAAGTCCGGCTACGGCGCGGGGGCGAGGGATTTTCCGGGACATCCGAACGTCGTACGCTTGACTGTCGGGGAAGCGGCGTCGACGCTCGCGGCGAAAACCGCGTCCGACACGGTGACGGTACTGGAAGCGAATCTCGATGATCTCAACCCGCAGGTATTCGGCTACGTGATGGATCGCCTGCTCGAGGAAGGCGCGCTCGACGCCTTTGGTATGCCGGTGCAGATGAAGAAGAATCGTCCTGGCACGCTGCTGACTGTTCTGTGCAAGCCCGAGGATTCCGCCCGGTTGACGCAGTTGATTTTTACCGAGACAACCACTCTCGGCGTTCGGCGGCGTGAAGAAGTGCGGCAGACTTTGGCGCGGCGGTGGGAAAGCGTCGTCACTCCGTGGGGCGAAGTGAGGATCAAGATTGCCAGCATGAATGGAACGGTCACCAACTATGCGCCCGAATATGAAGATTGCCGCCGCATCGCGGCCGAGCATCACGTACCACTGAAAGCAGTCATCCAGGAAGCGGCGCGGCAGTATCTGGACATACACGAAAAAATGTAACTACTGGGGTCACAGAGAATCAGAGAGAGGTCCCTGAGCCTGTGACACAAACCTTTATGAGCCGAAAGTTCTACATCACGACCCCGATTTACTACGTGAACGCGCGCCCGCACATCGGCCACGCTTATACAACGATTGCCTGCGACACCATCGCGCGGCGGCAGCGGTTGTTGGGCGCGGATACTTTTTTCCTAACCGGAACTGACGAGCACGGACAGAAAATCGAGCGCGCGGCGGAGGCCGCGGGCAAAACTCCGCAGCAATATGCGGATGAGATTTCCGCGGAGTTCCGCAATCTCTGGAAGCGGATGGGAATTTCGAACGATGATTACATCCGTACTACTGAAGAACGGCACACGAAGCGCGTGCAGGCCCTGTTCCGGCAACTTCGCGACAACGGCTTCATCTATAAGGGAACTTATACCGGGCAATACTGTGTCTCCGACGAACTTTATGTGGATGGCGCGGAGCCGGGCGATCCGTGCCCGACCTGCGGGCGAATCACCGAAACCGTGCATGAGGAGAATTATTTCTTCAAGCTCTCGGCATTTCAGGACAAGCTGCTGGAGCTTTATAAAAATCCGGAGTTTATCCGCCCCGAGACGCGGCGCAATGAAGTGATTTCGTTCGTGCGCTCCGGCCTGCGCGATCTTTCGGTCAGCCGCTCGACATTTTCGTGGGGCATCCCCGTTCCGGATGACCCTAAGCACGTGATTTATGTGTGGCTCGACGCCCTGGCCAACTACATCACGGCCATCGGCTACGGTTCGACGCATGCCGGCGCGCAGGATGCGTTCAAGAAATTCTGGCCGGCCGATGTGCAGATGATTGGAAAAGAAATTGTCAGGTTCCACTGCGTGTACTGGCCGGCATTTCTGATGGCGGCGGGGCTGGCGATGCCCAAGGCAATCGTGGCGCACGGCTGGCTGCTTTTTGAAGAGAGCAAGATGTCGAAGTCGCGCGGCAATATCGTGCGTACGGAGACGATTCTCGACGTGCTGGGCGCGGATGCCCTGCGCTACTTTCTGCTGCGCGAAGTCGTGTTCGGGCAGGACGGATCGTTTTCATTTGATGCTCTGGTTCAACGCTATAACTCGGATCTTGCCAACGGGCTGGGAAATCTTGCGAGCCGCACATTAACTATGATTAACCGGTACTTCAAAGGAGAGGTGCCGTACCCTTCGCACGCGGCATCGAAAACGCCGGCAGAGGATGCGATCGCCGAAACCGCGCGCAAGACGATTCGCGAATTCGGCGCGTACTTCGATCAGTTCCAGTTTTCGCGCGCGCTCGAAACGGCGTGGGGACTGGTGGCGGCGGTGGATAAATACATCGTCGAGAACGAACCGTGGTCGCTCGGTGAAAAACAGGACGACGAAAGCCGCGCGCGGCTGGCCACGGTGCTCTACACCTCGGCTGAGGCGTTGCGAATTGCGACCGCGCTCGCACATCCGGTCATACCGGACGCGACCGCGAAGATATGGATACAGATGGGGCTCGGCGACATCAAGAAGCTCGACCTGACCAATCTGGCCTGGGGGCAGTTGCCGCTGGGCACTAAGCTCGGAGAGGTACACCCGGTTTTTCCACGCGCCGACAAGAGCGCCATCGAAAGGATGCAACAGATGGAGGAGCAGCAGAGAGTTCCGGCCGCGGAGGAAAAGCCGGCGGCAGAAGTAAAACTGGTGGCGGAGATACCGACGCCGGTTGCGGCGCAGATAGTTCCACCTGCGGCGACAGATGGCGGGAAGATCACTATCGATGACTTCGCGAAGATTGAACTGCGGGTTGGCGTGGTGAAAGTTGCGGAGCGCGTTCCCAAGGCGGATAAACTGCTGCGGCTGGAAATCGATATTGGCACGGAAGTGCGACAGGTTCTGGCCGGGATCGCCGAAGCTTATGCTCCGGAGACGCTGGTCGGGCGCAAGGTGGTCATCGTCGCTAACCTGGCTCCGCGCAAGCTTCGCGGACTGGAATCGAATGGCATGATCGTGGCGGCCTCGCTTGAGGGCGGAAAGCCGGTGCTGGCGAGCTTTCTGGAGGATGTGCCGGCGGGGGCAAGGCTGAGGTAAAGCGGCGGGGAGGTCAAGACCTTGGCCTCGCTGCGCTCGGCCGGACGGGCGAAGGCGCCCGTCCCCACACAACCCTGTCCCACACAACTCTGCCCCGATAGGGCCGTCCCACAGCAGCTATCTACTACTAATGTTCATCGACTCTCACGCGCATCTTGATGGCAAGCAGTTCGACGCTGATCGCGAGGACGTGATCGCGCGTGCGCGGGAGGCCGGAGTGCAAAAAATGGTCGCCATCGGCAATGGCGATGGGCCGCCTACGCTCGATGCCGGAGTTCAACTCGCGGAAAAATACTCGTTCATGTACGCGACTATCGGGATTCATCCGCACGAAGCACGACTTGCCGATGACGCGGCTTACCAGACCATGGAACAACTGGCTCGGCATCCCAAGGTGATTGCGTGGGGCGAGATTGGCCTGGATTACTACTACGATCATTCGCCGCGCGATATCCAGAAGCAGGTATTCACCCGGCAGATGGAATTGGCAGCCGCGGCGAAACTGCCAATCGTGATTCACTGCCGGCCCTCCGACGGCAGCGACGATGCCTGGGACGATTGCCTGGGCCTGATCGAGACTCAATGGGCGCCGAATGGCTTGGGAGGAATCCTCCACTGCTTTACCGGAAGGTCGGCGCAGGCCAAGCGCGCGCTCGATGTGGGATTCATGATTTCGTTTGCCGGGAATCTGACCTTTCCCAAGGCTCAGCAGATTCGCGATGCGGCGCTGGAAGTTCCGCTCGACCGCATGCTGATCGAGACCGACTCGCCGTATCTTGCGCCGGTTCCGCATCGCGGCAAACGCAACGAACCGGCCTTCGTCAAGGAAACGGCCCGCAAGCTGGGCGAATTGCGCGGAATTTCGATGGAAGAGGTCGGGGAACGCACTTCGCGCAATTTCTACAATTTTTTCAAATTGACTGAAATCGTTGAAAGCAAAGTTACGCCGCGCTAAACCGCACCTTCTGATACCCTTCTGGGTAAGATTCCATAGTTTCAGAAAGATTAGAAATGTATGCCCGATAACAGTTTCGACGTGGTGAGCAAGATCGATCTGAACGAGGTTTCCAACGCCATCCAGCAGGCGTTAAAGGAGATTCATACCCGCTTCGATCTGAAGGATTCGAAGTCGAATATCGAGTTGGAAAAGGACGCCATTGTGCTGCACTCCGCCGATGAGTACAAACTGAAAGCGGTGAATGACATTCTGCAGGCAAAGCTGGTGAAGCGCGGAGTTTCGCTCAAGGGCCTGACCTACGGCGCCATCGAACCCGCCGCCGGCGGAACCGCCAGACGAAAAGTCACCATGCAGCAAGGCATCGCCATCGAAAAGGCGCGGGAGATCGTGAAGCTGGTCAAGGATTCGAAGAAGAAAGCGCAGGCTTCGATTCAGGCCGACCTGATCCGCGTCAGCAGCAAAGACCGCGACACGTTGCAGGAAGTGATTGCGATGCTGCGGGGCCACGATTTCGGAATCGATTTGCAGTTTACGAACTTCAGAACGAATTGAAGCAGAACGGAACTACAGAGAACCAGGGGAACGCATTCCATTGAGCGCGCCGGCAACCATTCACGGGAAAGAAGTATTCGACCTGCTGCGGGATGACCTTGTCGCGCTGGAGGGCGAGTTCGGCCGCGACACTGTATCGGGCGTGCAGGCCATCACTGAGATTGGCGAATACCTGCGCGCCGGCGGCGGCAAGCGAATCCGTCCAGCGTTACTGCTACTTTCCGCGAAGTTGCTCGACTACCGGGGCCAGGGCGCGGTGCGTTTGGGAGCTGTGGTCGAGATCATTCATACCGCGACGCTGGTGCATGACGACATTATTGATGAAGCCAAAACGCGCCGTGGACGGCCCGCCGCGAATACGCAGTGGGGCAATTCGAAGTGCGTACTGGCGGGGGACTGGCTCTACATGCAGGCCTTCAAGATCGCGGTGCAGGAGCGCAACTTCCGCATTCTCGACACGCTCATCGAACTTACGCAGCAGATGGTTGAAGGCGAACTGCTGCAGATGGAAAAACTGGGGAAGCTGATCACGCTGGAGGAGCACTTCGACCTGATTTTCCGCAAGACTGCTTGCCTGTTTTCGGTGTGCATGCGGCTGGGCGCGATTCTTGGCGGAGCTACTCCGGAGCAGGAAGCCGCTCTGGGCAAGTACGGCCACGACCTGGGCATGGCGTTTCAGATTGTGGACGATGTGCTCGACCTGACCGCTTCAGAAGACGTGCTGGGCAAGCCTGTGGCCAGCGATCTGCGCGAAGGCAAAGTAACCATGGCGGTCATCCATGCCCTGGAGCGCTGCACGCCCGAGGAGCGGGCCAAGATCGAGACGATTGTGCGTCAAATGGCCTTCAACGGCGTGACCCACTCGCAGATTCTCGAGATTCTGCAGCGTTATGGGTCGCTCGAAGCGGCGACCACTCACGCCGAGCGTTATGCGGAATCGGCGCGGAAGGCGATCTGCACATTCCCGGATTCGGAAATCAAGCGTGCTTTGCTCTGGGCGCCGGACTTCGTCGTAGCCCGCGAGAAGTAGTTCCCCGTTTATACTGAACCGTTTCCAGGTTTTTCTTATCCAACACAGTTGCACTTTACTCATTTATGAACGACCTGCTCTCGATGATGGCGCGGCACGGTTATGCCCTGACCTTCTGCATTCTCTTTGCAGAAGCGGTGGGCATGCCGTTGCCCGCCGCCATCGCGCTGGTTGCGGCTGGGGCGGCGACCGCGTCCCATACTCTTTCCGGGCCGACGGTTCTTCTCGGCGCAACTATCGCGCTGCTGCTGGGTGACATTATTCAGTTCTGGCTGGGACGGGTTGCGGGCTGGTCGCTGCTTGGCTTTCTTTGCCGCCTGTCGATGAATCCGGAAACCTGCATTCTCCGCTCGGCGGAATCCTTTTACAAGCGGGGCAAAGCGACGCTGGTGATCGCCAAGTTCATTCCCGGCGTGAACACCATGGCTGCACCTCTGGCGGGCAGCATGCAGATGCGTTTCTGGCAGTTTCTGCAACTGGATTTCGCCGGAGCGCTGCTCTACGCGACGACCTACCTGTCGGTGGGATATCTGTCGCGCGATTTTCTGGCGGCCACGCTGAAGGGATTCCACGCGGCAGGCCGCGCCATGGAAATCATCGTCACCATAGCAGTACTGGTGTATGCGGCGTACCGCATCGTGCAATTCAGTAAGTACAAGAAATATCGCATCGTGCCGCGGGTGCAGGTACAGGAACTGGCCGCTCGGCTGGCTTCCGAAGGCCCGGACCATGTGCTGATCGTTGACGTGCGCAGCCACGGTTATTACAACGTCGGAGCCGAGCGCATCCACGGCTCGATCCGCATCGAGCCCAACAATCTGGACGAGGAGATCAAGCTTCTCCCCAAAGACAAGGACATTTATCTCTACTGTACTTGAGCACGCGAAGCGACCAGCGCCCGGGTGGCGCACTTACTGCGGGAAAAAGGATTCAACACGTTCGTGATCGTCGGCGGACTCACCGCCTGGCGCAAAGCCGGGCAACCGCTGGAGTCCGTTCCGAAAGACGATCTGGTCAAACTGCCGACATTCAGCTAGAGACAGGCTTCGCGTGTTCCCCATCTATGCTCCAAATTGACGCAGGTGATGGTCCACATGTTTATACATGCCCCGGCTCCATTGTTCGGGCGTGAGAGCGCCGAAAAAGGGGTGCGGATGCCGCGTGCACTGGGCGTCTCCACCCTCATGAAACTGAAGCACGTTGGCTTTGAGTAGCTGCTGCTCGCGAAGGAAATCGCGCTGGTCGGCGATGACCAGCTTTTTGTCGGTCGGATTGTTGTGAGAGAACGGTTTCTCGTTGGTGTAGACCGGCTTGATGAATCCACCGATCAATCGCCCAATCAGAAGCCGCGGCGGATTGAGCCGCCCTGAAGCCATGTCCAGCGCTGCCGAGCAGTGCGCCAGCATCTGAGCCACGTCCATCTTCCCCCACTGCCGTTGCGAAGCGGGTTGCAGTGCGTCGATGCGCGCGATTACTTCGTCGACCGCTTCTCGCTGGAACAAGTTCTTCAAGATGCTCTCCCACTCAAGCTATGGATCGCGAAAATGATAGCACTCCAGCGTCGAGCTCTCAGCCCTTCTGGCGATGACGCTCCTCGAACGAGATTAAATGTCCGGGGAATCGACGTTCAGGGTGTAGCATTGTGCGGCTTTGCGACAATGACTGTCCCGACAACCCACGAAGCACCGAGCAGTGCTCGGTTGAACGGCGTTCTGTTTCTGCTGAGCCTATCCGTCCTCATCAACTACATCGATCGCAGCAATCTGTCGATTGCCGCGCCGCTGATAAAGGATGAATTCCATATTTCGGCATCGCAGTTGGGCACGCTCTTGTCCGCGTTCTTCTGGACCTACGCCCTCATGCAAATTCCGGCCGGATGGCTGGTCGATCGTTTTGACGTGAAGTGGGTTTTCGCCGCTGGATTCTTTGTATGGTCCGCGGCCACGGCCGTCACTGGAGTGCTGCATGGATTTGCCGCGCTGCTCACGATCCGTGTGATCCTCGGCCTGGGAGAATCCATTGCGTTCCCGTCGTATAGCAAAATCCTCGCTACCTATTTCGACAAGAGCCGCCGCGGATCAGCCAACTCGCTCATCATTGCCGGACTGG
>Ga0210387_10004502_pt1 | contig 10688 bp, 11 predicted proteins | sample IncBWC7OmetaG_FD_160108 | JGI IMG/M metagenome (GOLD analysis project Ga0210387, IMG submission 160108) | Forest soil microbial communities from Barre Woods Harvard Forest LTER site, Petersham, Massachusetts, United States - Inc-BW-C-7-O ... | reverse complement strand
GATACGTTACCCCCAGACCCCCCGTTCTGCGTTCAACATTATACCGTGAAGTAGCCGTGAACGAGTACCGCGGATCCGGAATGGGGGTGCTGCTGAAAATATTAGGAAGTGCAGAAAGGAAGGAAAAGCCAAAGAGCAGGAGTAAGGGGAGGAGCTGCATGAAGATTGAGCGAGGCTCGGCGTTGTTGGCATTCTCTGGCTGGTTTTGGCGCCCTCGTCGGTTGTGGCCGCCCATTCGGGTGGTGCGGAAACCCCCGCTGCCGAAGGTTGTTGTGAATACTGAGAATGAAAACCAACCACAAACGAGCACTGTCAGTACGGTATACATATACCACAAAGTGGATTTCAGTGAACTAAAACACACCAGGTCCCCCACCGAACCCAGTCCCGAAAGGCCTCCCAGCCCCAACCCCAGCCCCGCCGAAGAACATATTAAAGAGGTCTTCAGGACTGAGCTCTCCGTCGAACCCTCCCCCACCACCGAATGGACTTGTGGCGAAGCTTGATGAGCGTGAAGGCATCCCCCCGAAGCGATCTTCTGGGTCGGAGCCACTGCGATCATACGCGGAACGTTTATGTGGATCTGTGAGGAATGGGTGGGTTGTGGAAGGGACATAATGGATGGAAGGAAAGCATACCGGATAGGACTTGGAATGCTTTTGATACCACTATACACAAATTCAATGAAATTAGACTAAATTACGCAAGAAATGCGATTAGATGAATTGCAAACATACTTTTAAACGCTTCATCCGCGCCAGGCGCTCCATTCTTATCCGGGTGCAACGCCAACGCCAACTACCGTCCCGCCTTAGAAAATCCGAGGTGAAAACCAAAAGAAACCAAACATACCTTCCGATAAGCCTTCTTAATATCCGCCTCCTCACACTCACGCTCCACCGCCAATATCTCATAATACTCTGTGACTTTACACGCCCGCACCCTCTTCACCACCGCCCCCTGCTCCGTTGTGTACTCTCTCTTCTCTCCCCCGAGCCCGCCTGCCGTCCCATTCGCACTTGCGTTTAAATTACTGCTATTACTTCTCGCAGGGTGTGGGTGCCGATGTTTGGTCCCCGATGCAGATGGGTGGGCTTCCGCTGATGTCGTAGATGTTGATGGTTCTCCCGAGAAAGAGGCCGTGGAGGAGGAGGCACTGGCAGAAGTGTTTATTGATGCGAGTAATTTCAAGGCCTCTGGTGTTTCGAAGAGGGAGATGGATTTTTGGCAGAATTTGCGCGCGGAGGGAACGTTGCCTGCATCGCGGTGTTTTTGGGCAATAGAGAGACACCGCAGGGCTTCGTCTTTGTTGCTCTCCATTGTGGAGGGCGGGAGGAATACGGCGAACCTGAAGTGTGGACGTGGAGGTGGTGGATCCTTGGGGTTAGGGTTTTTCTCGAAATTTAGTGATATTTTTTATTTGCCAAGTCTGATTACATAGTTAAATTAAGAGTTTATCTGGATTATTGTCGTTGAGTTAACTGATAAGATCGATAAGAGCTTATCTTGACTTCTCTTCAAATGCAACCACCACCAGCACCGTCAATACCCCCACCAGACCAAGAGCCAGAAGAACTCGCACAATTCAGAGAAGCATGGAAAGCCGAAGTCCAAAAGAAAAAAGCTCCTCCTCCAACCAACGAATCTCCCGATGCTCGACTATCACCCTCCTCCCAGCCTCCACAGCCTGAACCAGAATCCCAACCAGGCCTCTCCAGTCACACAATAGCAGGCTCTCCCGTCCCCCCTATCACTACCCACGTAAACGCCTCCCGCTCTTTAGGATCAGCGCTCGAGATCTACCGGCGAGCCATCAAACATGAGCAGCGCGGCGAGCTTGACGATGCCCTCCTCCTCTATCGCCAAGCATTCCGCATGGACCCGGACGTCGATAGGGCGTATGCCCGCGACGAGAGGATTGCATCCCTTCTTTCACCGGGTGCTACTGCAGTTCTGCAGAAACCGAACGTAGTTCTCCCCGCGATTGAGACCTCCGTTGATGAGTTGGCTCGGAGCTTTCAGCATGGGTTGGCTGTGAAGACCTTGACCACTGCGATGGGCGGGGGTGTGGTCACGGGTACACTAGCGAGTCTCCTTGCGAATTTCCCGAAAAACTTGATGTTTGAGGCGGAGGACGAACAACAAGGGACACCGCTGAAGACACTGCCTGATGAGCTGCTCATTCTTATATTACGGACACTAGATTCTACTTCAATAGAGCGCTTTGCGGCAATTAATCGCAAGGCCCGTATTGTGAGTCTGGACTCAGTTATCTGGAGGTGAGTACGATACCGTACACGTGTTATACAGAACATGGAGTGAACTGGTAACTATTATTCAGGGAACTAGTTATCGCAACGTACAAACCTCCTCAAGTCCTCGATGTGGAAAATTTGGACCTGGTGGTGGATCGTTACCTATCAGATTACCGCCGTTTATATGTCGAACACCCTCGCCTGCGTATTGACGGTGTGTACATTGCCGTCTGCCATTATGTGTATGTTCTCCGTATAATCCATAACAATAGATGCTGATGAATGTGCTATTCGCAGCCGAGCAGGAATCAGCGAGAATCATTGGGTAAACGTACGTTCTCCTTCCGTTCCCATCTACGTCTTAATATTTACCCACCCATCTTCCCAGATCAGCCACTTGATCACCTACCATCGATACCTGTAAGTCCCTCCCAAAATCAAGAATTTACCTAATCACCACTAACAATTCCACAGCCGATTCTTCCCCAACGGTCAAGTCCTCTCTCTCCTTGCAAACGAAGAATACGACCCAAAACAAATAATCCCACTGCTCAAACCCACCCTCCGCATGAAGGTACTTTTCCATCCTTAATCAACTCCCCGTCATCTCCTTCACTAATCCCTCCCCAGGGTCTTTTCACAGGCACATGGCACCTTCAAGGCACAACCGTCCAGCTCTCAAACCTCATCGACGCAAGCGGCCGATTCCCCCTCCCCACCCATCCTACATCCCTTTCCCACTCCAACTTTAACACCTCTCAAAACACGGACACCAGCACACGCTATGTATTTACCATGACACTGACGTTGCGTTCACGCCCGTTGGGTCGATGGAATAAACTCGATATCGTGTCGTACGAATCGGTGAACCTCGAGACAGGAGATGCGACACCTGTTGCGCTTAGGCATGAGAGGCCTTTTTGGTTCTCGAAGGTTAGGTCTTATGCTGGGTAGGTGTAAGTCGGTCAGTCGGAAGATAGGAGACGATTTATTGTTGGTTAGATGTCTGTCGGATGGTATTTGATTTCTGTATTATTAAATAAATTGACTTTGGATTGGAGGCATTGTCTTCGCGCTTGAAACATTCATGTACGGAGAAAATCTGGGCGACATGTTCCAGATGTCAACAGCGGAACTATGGGTAAGGGAAGCTGGTGTAGGAAACTGGTTGGACTAATGCCAAGGCCGCCTAGGCTCCATTTGTTGGGAGTGCAAACTTCTGGCGAAAACTCAAGTCGTTGTAAACAAGGACGTGTAGATGATACAATCACACAGACTCCTTCGTGTATACCATACATTAAACGGTCATCCCATGAATATAAGCGAGCCTGAGGCAGACGCATCTGCTCTGCCTCAATACGCAACGTACGCCACACACAACAATGGGAACCCGGCGTAGAGTCCCAACCAGAAAACGGTGTTGCCCATTAACTTGTTGCGCTTTACCGCGGGTATCCGGCTGATGGCGATCAGTGGGACTTGGATAAGCTGTGAAGAATCATGAGGTAGAGTTTAGGTTGTGATTTTGAGAGCAGGTGCTGACCTGGAGTAGGAAAAGATACATCCTGCCATACACCATGGTTAGGTCACCATATTATTATCCGAGAATCAGGGACAATGTTTACTCACCGGAATTTATGCGTCACGATGACCATGACAAGTTCGTGTGCGCAAGCGCTCAACAAGAATGTGACGAACATCGCTGTGGTCCTGGAGAGCTTGTAGCTGGCCATCGTTGATGCGTATACGTGACGAAGGAGAAATGTGTATACAGGTTTGTTCCACTTGCGAGAGAATTCGTCCCATGATGTAGAATTCCACCTGCAATGAATATCTATAAGTTGGCGTCGCGGTCAACAAGGTGATGAGTTTCTGTACTGTGAACAAACTATAGTTAGGACGTGTAGTCGAGGAACTAGAGAAAAAGACATGTACCCAGTCTTCATAAAACTGCCTATCGGCGAAGCTACGAGGATGTCAGAAAATATTGTCCCTATCCCGCATCGGGAAACTTACTACGAAAGTTCCGCGAATCCATTGCATATACATTCTTTAATTATTATCAATCGAAGCTCCATTTCAGAAGATGAAGGACAATTTGCTTACCAAAGACGATGTAAAAAAGTAACAAATACGCAATCATAAATGGAAGTGCGAGATCAAGTAATGACCGGAAGAACGATTGGTCAGAGGTGGGTGTCAGCGGTAGGATGAAACTCTCCGTCACGGTGTACAAAAGTGCGAATGTTCCAAATGTAGCCACCTAGAACGGGGTCGTCATAAGATACGAGACAACGGAAAATAGCGAGAAAGCCTAGCCAACCGTTTTCTCGAATACGTATAAAGGTCGAATACTGTGAAATACAGCGTAAGGGGCCACGATTCCAGGAAAGAGAAAAGAACGCGCCGATCGGTCCTGGGGTACTCTAATTCGTACACAAGCGTGGGGATCAGCTGATAGACGGCAAAGTTTCTCAGGCTGATGTTGTTCGGCCATGTCACATAATGCGGACCAGAGCTCGTCAGTTCACTTTGGAGCTCAGAATAATCCTTCGCAAGTCCAGATATCTCCTGGTCTGGATGGTCGACTAAGGGGTGAGGATCAACTGGGGGCGGGGGATGGCCATCAACTATCGGATAAAACGAGGGCGTGTTGGTTCCATTGCTGGAGACAGAGGTGGTCGAATTGGCGCTTGAAAAGTTGCCACTTGTTTCTAAAGAAACAGCAGCGAGACGTTTTCGTAGAGCAAGTGCCGTTGGGGGGTCGACGTATGACGTGCTCATACCTTCCAAAACATCTGGAGTGCCGCTTGGTGTAGATGTAGTCGAGTCAGTGATCCCAGTCGATGCGTCGATTTCTGCTCGATGTGACTTGGCATCCTTGAGGGCCTGGTCCCATCCACCGACGTTGAGTGTTGCTGGGCGAAGTTCATCCAATAGAGTTTGGGATTGGACGGATATGTATTGAAGATGGCCGTTCACAGTCATGTAGGAGTGCATCTTCATAATCATGACCTAGGGTGGGATGGGCTTTAAGTGGATGATGTGTGCTTAGGGATTGGTGACACGGCGTACAAGAGAGTGTAGTGTGAGAAAGCCTGACTGTACCCAGGGCCACTCTCTGCAGAGATACTAAGTTGGATCCGAGAAAGATAGACATTGGATGGCTTACCTGTTGAAAGTCCACGTAATAGCAGTGAAAAGGATGACAGTCTGGAATACATGTTGTAGAATTAACCCTGTCCAGTAATACTGGATCCAGCCTTTGCTGATGGCTTTGGCGAATGGAACACATAAAGCGGTGCTGGAGACGAGGGCAGCGTCACTGATAGCTAGGGTGATTGCATCTCGTGAGAACATTGTCGCAAACCCGAAGTTCAATGCGTGTCCGTGTGTTTCAATACTGCGGACATAAGTGCGGACAGTAAACAGAAACATCGAGATCCAAAACAAGGAGAAGAATCCCTAGAGATCTGGTTGAGCCACACAATCGTGATTGGTCGAGGAGATTGCTCACGCGAAATTCATTTGTCCCAGAAGACTCGTTGGTCGTGTCAAAATGCGATTTACGTGGTGCGAAAGTTATCATCGCTCGTAACGTCTTCGAAGACTTTGAGCGGAATGGTTTCGAAACGTAGAGCGTGCCCTCCGATGTCTTGAAGCCTCCACTAACGGTGCGGGATGCCACAGAGGCGCTCTTGCGCTCATCAACTGCCATCATTCGAGGGTGTTAACACGTCGATTGCTGGGTTATGTGTGAGCCTCTGTGTATTCCGCAGCTGGAACACACTTGAGCTATGTCACTTGAGGTGCGATGACGGAATTATTGGTAAGAACTCGGACTCGTGCAGCTCCCAGTGCAATGACGGAATTATTAATAAAAGCTCGGACTCGTGTGCTCCAAGCTTTTGCTTGCCTCTGACTTTTGAAGAGATTGCTGCCGTTCAGCTGTGCACTTGTATCAATGATAAAGACGGTGGAGAGAACACCGAACAGTGACTCGGATATATAGAGGAATTATAATAGCTCACATGACTTATTTCGCACGACTCAACGTCACGCACTCTGCCAACCATTTGGCAAATGCCAGTGACCCGTCCGCGTCAGCCACTGAGGATTGAACCTACATTTCACATTCAACAAGTCTGGGGTGTTTCTTCATAATCTCCCTCGTCGGGCCTCCGACATGAACAACATTTCAGGCTGTCAGAACATCATTCGGTGAACCTTTACATGTAGGCTGCGTTCGTATCTTCGCCCTCTTGCTTGAGTCCGAGTCTTGACTTTGTGGATGCCCCTTTCACGCAATTACGCCGGCACCTCCAATCTCCAAGCACGTGTATAGAATGCACGCCAGGAGATCAGTCAGTTCCACAACAGGGTCCTGGTTCAGAGGAGGCTCTTCGGGATGCAGAATAATACCAAACGATTTCCCCTCGTGTAAGTGCGCCATTCGCAATCAACATCCGGTTACATTGTCCGTTACCACCGCTTTGATCTCTTGAGCCAAGATTTGTTCTAGGTATGTTCGTATTCAGTCCAACGGGTACTGTTCTTACGGCACAACAGCTCGAGGAATGGGACGAAGCTAGTGGATCAGAGGCTGCATCGCAATGGGATGGTGAGTTTGTAACGTCTCCGCGTTTATGGACTTACTTCCTATCAGATTTATAGCATGCATACGCTATAGCAAAAGCCTACGCAGCCAGAATGCAAGTCACTCACCGTCCCATTACCAGTTCTCGTTGCGGAAGGATCTGATGACTCTTCATCGATGATCTTTCACCACTCGGATCTCAGAATTGATATTCAATTATCATAGTCTGCAGCTACCAATCTTACTACCCATCCCATCCACCAACGTCCACACTTCAATCCTCGCATGTTGCACCCTCGTGCCTGTCTTCCCATAAATATACAACTGAAAACATACTATCCAGTCAGCAGAAGAGAATGTTTAGTATTGACCACAACATGGAGTGGAAAACTCCGCAATGGTCCTTCGCAATTCACCCCATAACCAAGCCCGTGCACAAATGAATTCAGCTGATGTCTACATCCCATACCCTGATTGTCTTGTCATGTGAACCCGTGACAATGTGTTTGCCATCAGGAGAGAACGCAACAGAGGAGATAAGACTTGTGTGTCCTCTCAAAGGGTGGGAAACGACCTGGCCTGTCTCTGCATCCCAGACCCGGATTGTCCGGTCAGTAGAGCCTGAGACGATGTGCTTGCTATCTGGAGAGAATGCAACGGAGCAGACTGCTTCCATGTCCCCTTTGTAAAGTCGGGAAATGACTTTACCCGTTTTCACATCCCAGACATGGATCGTCTTATCTGTAGAACCCGAGGCCACACGCTCACCATCTGGCGAGAATGCGACAGAGTCAACAGAACCAGTATGTCCGGTGAATGGCCCAGAGATGACTTTGCCGACTTCTGCATCCCAGACCTGAATCATGCGGTCATAAGAGCCTGAGACAATGAGCTTGCCGTCCGGTGAGAACGCCACTGAGGTGATAAAATGATCGTGCCCAATGAAAGGCCCAGAAACGACTTCGCCTGTCTGTGCATCACAGATCCGAATCTTGGAGTCACCACAGCCTGCGACAATGTGCTTTCCGCTTGGCGAGAACGCGACGGAGCTGACGACATTTTTCCCCCGTCCTCCTTTGAAAGGCCCTGAAATAACTTCAACTTGACCCGTCTCTGCGCCCCATACGATCATTCTCCCGTCATTAGAGCCTGACACAATATATTTGCTATCTGGTGAAAACGCGACAGAGCGGACCATGTCGGTGTGTCTTGTGAAAGGCCCGGAAACTTGGTACGTCTCTGCATCCCAGACCCTGACTATCCAGTCCCATGAACCCGATACAATGTACTTGCCATTTGGCGAGAATGCGACAGAGGTGACTTTATCAATTTGACCTTCTAAAGGCTTAGAAATCACTTGAAATGTCCCAACGGAGGCTAATCGATCAGTGCGCTCGCAAGGGCCAGATACAGCAGCAGCTGTAACTGGGGCAGGGTGGGCAACGTCACTCTGGGAATTTGTATTATGGATGAATTAGCTGCGTTCGCAGTGTAAACACAAATAAAGATGGACCTTCTCAGTGACTACTAGCTTTATCCTCTTCCTCCGCCCTCTCTTCAATCCCTCACTGTCCGCTGTTTGCATCTGCGGTGCCTTCCTTCTGAGTGTATGTTCTCGTTCCGACTCAAGATGAAACCGTTTAAGATCCTGTGAAAGGATGTCTGCAGCAGGCCTCGCAGCCGGAACATCTGCCCAACACTTCCTGATCAAGTTCCAGTGATTGTCTATCGTAATTTCCGTCGGACGATCTGGTTTTCGGCCCTCTTTCAGGTACAGAAGAATCGTGGTGTCCGTTTTTATACTATGATACGGAACTTTTCCAGATAGGATCTGTCGTTGGCGTACAACCAAGTTAGGAGAAAGTGGATACAACCTCTGCAGAGCCTTTACTGACCTGGAGCATGATACTGCCAAACGAGTATAGATCACACGAAATGTTGACGGTCGGGACGTAGTCATCATCAAACGAGTAAAGTTCAGGTGCAGACCACCGATAGGCACCAGTGACTGTGGACGTGAAATATGAGCTACCCTGTACTTCAGACATGACTTGTGACAACCCAAAGTCGCTAAGACGGGCTTTTCGGTCGTCGTCGATCAAAACATTGGCCTGTTTGACAGAATGTTGCAATAAGTATTGTTGAGAAAATTAAGAATCATAGACACACCCCAGTGAGATCTCCATGGACAATGGATTGAGAATGAACTGCACAGGTTTAATTTAGAGTGCATCTGCGACTAGTAATGCCCCAAACTCACGGTATCCAAGACCAGCAGCCACGCCACATAGCTGGACCAACGTTGGCAAAAGTCGGATGGAAAACTAGAATCTATGACAACAAATACATGATTGACTTACAAGCAGAAAACGCTCATCGAGCCGCAATGTAGGATTGTAATTTTTTAGATAGTCGTTGATGTTGCCATGCTCCATCCACGGACACACCATAGAATACAGAGATCCATAATGGGAAGTCACACCGTAGAGGGGCAAAATATTATCGTGTTCGCACCGCTGCCAGATTCTAAGTTCTCGTTTGAGACGCTATAATAATAAGAATAAGAGACAAAAAGAAACTGTTCCTCAACAAATTAAAGCACCTTTATAATTTTCTTTTTCTGCTCTTCATCGTGTAGGTGGTATAAACGAAGAGCTTTGATGGCTACCTGATCACGTCCATATAATGCAACAGTAACAGATATGGAGCTGCTAGGATCACACTACCTTCTTTTCGGCTGACCCGGCTTTCCACACCCCTCGATATACATCAGCATAACCTCCACAGCTTGCAGGGCCATTATGCTCTAGAATGATCTGATGTGTTAGATCGATAGACCTAATGGAAGAGTGCGGTCCCTCATTGGAACGACTTGAAGATGTCATAGCTGCAACGTGCGGAGGCCAAACTTTGCAGGAAGAGAATTAGAGAGGCCGCCACCTTGTCCAATATATTAGGGTACCGGTACGTTAGACGTCGATGGGAGACTGCTTCGACCTGCTCGTGGTGCGTTGAAGGACACTCCCACTGGCAGGATTAGTTACTCTCGGATATGGCTGTGACGGTCGAAGCAATCAGTGACGCGCATGGACCTTTGGAGTATATACTAAGTTTAGTGGATTGAGAATATTCAAAAAGGAAATCACAATAGTGAGATTACGTAAATTTCAATATCGAGATTACCTTTTTAGGTTATTCGTCACGGCTTGCTCGCATGACTCCGGCCGGGACCACAGCTTGTTGGGTCGGCTTTACAATGTTGTGGGCTGTTTTGAAGTGGCAATGTTTTGTTTTTATTTATTGCTTCCACATGATTACAGATACTGTATCATTTCGATCAATTCGCCGCGGGTTTGGAAATTTTGAAAATTTACGAACCCCGACCTGGAATCGGGTGCGAAAAACGAGGTCAAACCTTATGTTTTGACCCGCATGACCGGCGAATTGAATGACATGGTACAGTAGTGCAGTCCTTTGCACACCAAAATAGGTTTGATATGCCATGACACAAATCCCACATTTTTGAGTGGACAGAATCATAGGCACTCTGAAAAACTACAAGGAAATAACAACAAGAATGAACGAAAATTAAAAATTTTGTAGCAGATTGTTGGTATATATCATATGGAACTTTTGCTGGAACAGATTTCTTCAAAAGTGCCTACTTACAAAAATATCCTTTTGGCTTTTTGGTACATTGTCACAGTTCGATCATGTGATCTAACTGTGCTTGGATGAGGCCAATCTTACTAGACAAGACCTCAGTAAGAAATATTTTGAAGAGTATTATGGATTGTATCTCAAGGCCCGACATCGACATCCATCTGCTTTGACGG
>Ga0210387_10004501_pt1 | contig 10689 bp, 9 predicted proteins | sample IncBWC7OmetaG_FD_160108 | JGI IMG/M metagenome (GOLD analysis project Ga0210387, IMG submission 160108) | Forest soil microbial communities from Barre Woods Harvard Forest LTER site, Petersham, Massachusetts, United States - Inc-BW-C-7-O ... | reverse complement strand
CTACGGGCGCTGACACGCTCGATAGCCGGCGCTGGATCTGCGTCCTCGGTCACTTGCGTATGTAGTACGCCACGTTCTCTGCGTCCTTGACCAGCCTTGGCTCTCGAGCGTGTCGGAGGCTGGTGAGCGGACCGAGCGGCTCTCACTCGTCAGAGTGAGCGGTAAGCGGCAGCCAGGCGCGTGACGCCCTCGTCGATCTGCTCGGGCGTCACCCCCGAGTAGGCGAGTCGCAGCGTGTTCTCGCCGCCCTCCAGCAGGAAGTCGGTGCCCTTCACGAACGCGACCCCGCGTTCGGCCGCGACCTTGAACAGCCTCGCCACGTCGCTGCCCGGCGGGAGCGTCACCCACATGAAGTACCCGCCCTGCGGCGGCACGAACTCGGCCTCCGGCAGCTCACGGCGCAGCGCCTGCGCCAGCGCGTCGGCGCGCTGAGCCAGCGCCGTCTTGACCGTCGCGATCGAGCGCTCGATCGCGCCCGAGGCGCAGAACTCGTACACGATCGCCTGCGCCACCATGCTCGGCGAGATGTAGGTGTTCGTCGCCAGCTCGGCGATGCTCGCGATCAGCTCCTTCGGGCCGACGAGGTATCCGACCCTGATGCCCGGGCAGACGGTCTTCGAGAACGACGACGCGTAGACCACCCGCTCGGGGTCCATCGACAGCATCGTCGCGAGCGGCTCGCCCGCGAACCGCAGCTCGACGTATGGATCGTCCTCGAACACGACGAACCCGTGCTCGGCCGCCAGCCACAGCAGCGCCCGGCGCTTGGCGGCCGACAGCGTGTACCCGGCCGGGTTCTGGAAGTTGGGAATCACGTGCGCGAGCTTCGGCCGCGCGCCGGCGGGGCCCTCGAGCAACCGTCCGAGCGCATCGGTGTCGATGCCGTCCGGTGCCAGCTCCACCGCGTGCACCCGCGCGCCGCGCTTGCGCAGCGACAGCAGCGTGCGGTCGTACGTCGGGCGCTCGACCACCACCTCGTCGCCCGCGCCCACGAGCTGCTCGAACAGGAACGCATCGGCCTGCATCGATCCGTTCGTCACGATCACGTTCTCGGGCGCGACGCCGTGCTTCTCGGCGATCCACGCTCGCAACTTCAGGTATCCGACCGACGTCCCGTATGCGGTCGCCGCGCCCGGATCGCTCTCCAGCGCGCGCGCGGCGGCCTCGCGCAGTCCCTCCACGTCGACGATGTCCAGCGACGGGGCGCCGCGCGCAAACGAGATCGTGGGCCCCACGGCGGTGGTTGTCGTACCGGACACGGCCGCGAAGCTTAGGCGCCCGAGCAGCTCGTCGTAGTCACGGGTCAGCTCGGCGGCCGTCTGCTCCAACCGCTCCCTGAACCGCAGCAGCTCGTCTGTTCCCGACGGAGCGCTCGACACAGGCAATCGCGCGGGCGCCGGTGGCATCGGGGTCGGTGACGCTGAGAGCGGTGGTGGTGGCGGCGGCTGTGATGATGGGGGTGCAGGTCGGGGGGAGGTGGGCGCGGTCTTGACGGCCTCGTCGATCAACCGACCGCCGCTGCCGGCTCCGCCGACGGCCGCCAGCTCGCGCTCGAGCTCGCCGAGCTTGCGCTCCAGCTCTCCAAGTGTCTGTGCCGTTTCGCGATCCACTGGGCCAAGCCTAGCGATCCGGGCGGGCGCGGCTGTGGATCGGGCAGTGTGGCGTCAGCAGTCGCAAGCCGGGCGCGGCTGCCCATCGACGGGACACGCGGTCGCCGTGGGGAGCGGGAGCCGAGTCAGGAGACGGGGCTGGACGTCGTCCCGCTGAGCACATCCACGGCGAGCTCGGCGACTTCGGTGGGGGTGCGCCCCACGCGCACGCCCTTCGCTTCCAGCGCGTCGGCCTTCGCCTTGGCGGTTCCCGCCGAGCCCGAGACGATCGCGCCGGCGTGTCCCATCTGCTTGCCGGCGGGGGCCGTGAACCCGGCGATGTAGGCGATCACCGGCTTGGTCACGTTCGCGGCGATGTACTCCGCCGCCTCCTCCTCGGCCGAGCCGCCGATCTCGCCCGAGAGCACGATCAGCTCGGTCTCGGGGTCGGCCTCGAACAGCTCGATCACGTCCACGAACGAGCTCCCCGGGACCGGGTCGCCGCCGATGCCCACGATCGAGCTGCAGCCGAACCCGGCCTGTGCGATCTCGTTGCCGATCTGGTAGGTCAGCGTGCCCGAGCGCGAGACCACGCCGACGTTGCCCGCCTTGAAGAACGACGCGGGGATGATCCCGACGTTGGCCTTGCCCGGCGAGAGGATCCCGGGGCAGTTCGGGCCGATCAGCCGCGTGCCCGGATGGTCTCGCTTGAGCGTGTTGTAGACGCGCAGCTCGTCGTGCGCGGGTATCCCCTCGGTGATCGCGATGACCAGCTCGACACCCGCTGCGGCCGCGTCGAGGATCGAATCGGCGGCGAACCGCGGCGGAACGAAGATCATCGCCGTGTTCGGCTGGGCGGCCTGTGCGACCTCTCCCCAGCTGTCGAACACGGGGATGCCCTCCACGTCCTGCCCGCCCTTGCCCGGCGTCACTCCCCCGACGACGTTCGTTCCGTAGCGCCTGTTGTTCAGCGTGTGGAAGGCGCCCTCTTTGCCGGTGATGCCGGCGACCGCGAGCCGCGTGTCGTTGTCGACGAGAACGGACATGATCAGGCCGGAGCTCCCACGTCGCGGCCGGCGGCGAGGGCGACCACCATCTCGGCGGCCTCGTCCATCGTCTTGGCCGCGTGCACGTTCGGCAGCGAGGCCTGCTGCAGCAGCTCGCGTCCCTGCACGTCGTTGGTGCCGTCCAGGCGCACGACGAACGGGACCGTCGGTTTGATCTCCTCGAACGCCGCGATCAAGCCCTTGGCGACCTCGTCGCAGCGGGTGATGCCCCCGAAGATGTTGAACAGCACGGCCTTCACGGCTTCGTTGGCGAGGATCAGCTCAACCGCCTGCTTGACCTTGCCGGCGTCCGAGCCGCCGCCCGCGTCCAGGAAGTTGGCCGGCCGTCCGCCCGCGCCCGCGACCACGTCGAGCGTGGACATCACCAGTCCGGCGCCGTTGCCGAGGATCCCGATGTCGCCGTCCAGCGCGACGTACTGCACGCCCTGCTCCTTGGCGCGGCGCTCGATCGGATCTTCGTTCTCGCTGTCGGACAGCCCCTGGTTCTCGGCGTGGCGATACAAGGCATTTCCGTCGAGCGTGACCTTGGCGTCCAGCGCCTTGACCTCGCGCTGCGGGGTGACGATCAGCGGGTTGATCTCCGCCAGCAGCGCGTCCTCCTGTGTCCACACCTCGTACAGCGCGGTGAGCGCGTCGGCGACGCCCTCGATCACGTCCTCATCGGCGCCGCCTTCCGTGGCGATCTCCACGGCCTGCTCGCGGGACAGGCCCTTCAGAGCATCGACGTGGCGACGGATCAGCTTCTCGGGGTGGGTCTCTGCGACCTGCTCGATCTCCACGCCACCCTCGACGCTGAAGATCACGAGCGGCTGCTTCTCCGAGCGGTCGAGCAGGACCGAGGCGTAGTACTCGGTCGCGATGTCACTGGCGTGCTCGATCCACAGCGTTCGCACCGTATGGCCCTTGATGTCCAGTCCGAGGATGTTCTGCGCATGTTCGCGCGCCTGGGGCTCGTCGTCGGCCAACTTCACGCCGCCGGCCTTGCCGCGCCCGCCGATCAGTACCTGCGCCTTGACCACCACCGGGTAGCCGACCCTGTTCGCGGCGGCGACCGCGTCCTCAACGGTGGTGACCGCCTCGCCGTCGGAGACTCTCAGGCCGTGACGGCCGAACAGCTGCTTGCCTTGGTACTCGAGCAGGTCCATGTGCGGCGCGGAACTCTAACGGAAGACAGGTGAGCGCGCGCAGGTGTCTCCGCAAGGCATAATGCGCGCCGATGCCGATACCAAAGAACGTCACATTCGTCACCTTCGATGTCTACGGAACGCTGATCGACCGGGACACGGGGGTCTATGAGGCGTTCGCCGCCGAGGCCGCCCGCGACGGCGTCGAGCTCGATCGCGCCGAGCTGCTGGCGCTCGTGCGCGAGATCACCCGTGAGATCGAGGGCGGCTCCTACGAGCTCTACGCCGAGGTTCTGCGGCGCACGGCGATCGAGGTGGCCAAACGCCTGGACTGGGATCTCGAGCCCTCGCGCTCGGGCTTTCTGCCGGACTCGGTCCAGCGCTGGAAGCCCTTCAAGGAGACCAACATCCAGCTTGCGAAGTTCGCCAAGAAATACAAACTGGGGCTGCTCTCGAACGTCGACGACAAGCTGCTCGGGCAGACCCGCCGGCACATTCCGACCGACTTCGACCTCGTCGTCACCGCTCAGCAGGTCCGCTCCTACAAGCCCGATCCAGCGCACTTCACCGAGTGCGCTCGGCGCATGGGCGGCAAGCGCGGCTGGGTGCACGTCGCCGCCAGCCACTACCACGACGTGGCGCCGTGCATCAAAGCGCGCGTGCCCGTCATCTGGGTCAACCGCAACAAGGAGACGCTCGACTCCTCTCAGCGCAAGCCCACCGCCGAGGTCACGAACCTCAAAGACGCAGCCAAGCTGCTGGGCGTCTCCTAGGACTCGGAGGTCGGCACCGGTGAGGGCGGTCGCCCTGCACGCCGACGTGCTCGTCGCGACCAGCGCGATCTGGCAGACGAACTGCGCCGTCGTGCGCGGCGTTGGCGCGGTCGAAGACGGCGAAACGGAGTTGGGGGGCGAGGTCACGGGCGCAAGAGCAGGCGCCGGCGCCTTACGCGGCGGAGAGGTCTTCGTGATCGACTCGCCGATCCTGCCGGACGAGCTCGAGGCGCTGCCCGCGCTGGTCGAGCAGGCCGGCTTTCCGGCTCCCAGCGGTCTGCTCGCCACGCACGGCGACTGGGATCATCTGCTGGGACGGCTCGCGTTCCCGGGTATCGCGCTCGGCTGCGCAGAGAGCACAGCTGCACGCATGCAGGCCTCGCCGGGAGAGGTGCAGCGGGATCTACGAGCGTTCGATGAGGAGCATTTCGTCGAACGCGAGCGGCCGCTGTCCCTGGGCGCGGTCCAGGCGCTGCCGGTCCCGGGGAGCTGTGGCATCGGCACTCGCGAGCTGGCTCTCTATCCGACGCCGGGCCACACCGGCGATGGTCTTGCGATCCTGATCGAGTGGGCGAGTGTGCTGCTGAGCGGCGACTACCTGTCACCGGTCGAGTTGCCGCTGCTGGGCGCGGGCGGCACGGTCGAGGCGTATGTGGAGGCGCTGGAGCGCCTGCGTGCGCTGGTCGAGCGCGTCGAGCACGTCGTCCCGGGCCACGGGCGCGTGCTCGGCCGTGCACGGGCGCTCGAGATCCTGGAGGAGGATCTCGCCTGGGTGCGCGACGTCGGGGCGTCCAGCGCTACTCGGCTGAGACGATCGTCGCGATCGGCGCCCCCGCGGCGATCGGCGCCCCCTCGCTGATCGGCAGCTCGGAGATCGTCCCCGCCTTGTGCGCGGTGATCTCGTTCTCCATCTTCATCGCCTCGATGATGCACAGCAGCTGACCCTCGGTGACCGTGTCGCCCTGTTTGACCAGCACCTTCCACATGTTCCCCTGAAGCGGCGAGGGCAACGTGTCCGGGCCACCGCCGGCGGCGCTCTTGCGCGCGCCGCGTTTGGGAGCCCTGCCTGCGCCTGCGGCTCCGTTCATGGCCGGCGCGCCGCCGCCCGCGAACGGGGCGCCGAGCACGCGCACGTCGAAGCGCTTGCCCGAGACCTCCACCTCGTAAGTGCGCTGCACCTTCTCCTCGGCCTCTTCGTCCTCCTCACCGGTCGCCATCGCGGTGGGCGCCGGGAAGGCGAGCGTCTTCAGCCATTTCTTGTCCTCCAGCAGATCCCGACAGGTCTCGCCTTTGGCCCACTGCTCGCTCGCGAGCAGCGCTCGGTGGAAGGGGATCAGCGTCTTCAGTCCCTCGATCTCGTATTCGGCCAGCGCGCGCAGCATGCGCTTGGTCGCCTGCTCACGGTCGGCGTCCCACACGATCAGCTTGGCCACCATCGGGTCGTACATCGGCGAGACTTCGCCGCCTTCGCGCACGCCCGAGTCCACGCGGATGCCGGGGCCGGTCGGCTCGGAGTAGCGCCCGATCTTGCCGGGCGCCGGAGCGAAGCTCTTGGAGGCGTCCTCGGCGTTGATGCGGCACTCGATCGCGTGCCCGCGCAGCTGCACGTCGATCTGGGCGTAGGAGAGCTCCTCGCCGGCCGCGGCGCGGATGCCCTCCTTGACGATGTCGATGCCGGTGGTCATCTCGGTGACGCAATGCTCGACTTGCACGCGCGTGTTCATCTCCAGGAAGAAGTACTCGCTCTCGCCGCTCTCACCGATCGAGAACAGGCCCTCGATCGTGCCGGCGCCGACGTAGTCGACGGCCTTCGCCGCGTTCACGCCGATCTCGCCGATGCGCTCGCGGGTCTGCGGATCCACCACCCATTCAGGGGCCGGGGACTCCTCGATCACCTTCTGGTGGCGGCGCTGGATCGAGCAGTCGCGCTCGCCCAGGTGGATCACGTTGCCGTGACGGTCGGCGAGCACCTGCACCTCGACGTGGCGAGGGTCGTGCAGGTAGCGCTCCAGATACACGGTCGGATCGGAGAAGAACTTCTCGCCTTCGCGGCTCGAGCCCTCGAAGGCGCTCTCGAGCTCATCTTCGGTGAGCGCGACGCGAAAGCCCTTGCCCCCGCCGCCGCCGGCGGCCTTGACGGCAACCGGAAAGCCGATCTGCTCCTTGGCGATCCGCAAGGCTTCGGCGACGCTCGTGACCGGCTCGGTCGTGCCCGGCACGATCGGCACGCCCGCGGCCTGCATCAGCTCGCGCGCGCGAGTCTTCGAGCCCATCGCCTCGATCGCGCTCGCGGGCGGACCGATGAACACGATCTCGGCGTCCTCGCAGGCCTGCGCGAATGGGGCGTTCTCGGCCAGGAACCCGTAGCCGGGGTGGATCGCCTCGGCGCCGGAGCGCTTGGCCGCGTCGAGGATCTTCTCGACGTTAAGGTAGTTATCCGCCGCGGGCCCGTCGCCGAGATTGTAGGCCTCGTCGGCGCGCGTCACGTGCGGCGCCTCGCGGTCGAGCTCGGAGTACACCGCGACCGAGGCAACGCCCAGCTCCTCGAGCGCGCGCACGATCCGCACGGCGATCTCGCCCCGGTTGGCTATGAGCACCTTGCTGAACATTGGCCGCGGAAGCTTAGCGACCCTTTGCTCGGGCTCGCGGTCGGCGTGCAGGCAAGCTACTCCGGGGAGGCCGCGATCATCCCCGCCCCGACGGTCTCGTTCGAGGCCTCGTCGATCAGGATGAAGCTGCCGGTGCGACGGTTGTGCTCGTAGTGATCGAACACGAGCGGGGTGCTGGTGCGCAGGCGGACGCGACCGATGTCGTTGAGCTCGAGCTCGGTCGGGGGCTCTGAGGTGCGCTCCAGCGTGTGCACGTCCACGCGGTCGTCGAGTGCGTCGATGACGACGCCGGCGTTGCGGGTCGTGTGCTTGATCAGGTAGCGACCTCCAGGGCGCAGCGGGCGCTCGCTCATCCAGCAGACGTCGGCGTCGAGCTCGCGCGCGACCGTCGGCGCCTGCTCGGGCCGACAGATGATCTCGCCGCGGGAGATGTCGATCTCGTCGCTCAAGCGCAGCGTCACCGACATCGGCGCCAGCGCCTCCGTGAGCTCTCCGTCGTAGGTGTCGATCGCGGCAATCGTCGTGCGCCGGTCGGTGGGCAGCACTACGACCTCCTCGCCGGTGCGTAGCGCGCCACTGGCCATCTGTCCAGCGTAGCCGCGGTAGTCGCTGCCCTGCGCCGGGCGGATCACCCACTGCACGGGAAAGCGCGCGGGCCTGTCATAGGGGTGGTCGTAGGCTACCTCGACGTTCTCGAGCAGCTCCAGCAGCGTCGGACCGTCGTACCAGCCCATAGTCTGCGAGCGGTCCACGACGTTGTCGCCGTCGAGCGCGGACATGGGGATGTAGGTGATGTCACGGCCCATGCCCGTGCCCGTCCCGATTCCGTGGAGCTTGCCGGCGAATCCGGTGAACTCCGCCACGAGCTCATCGAAGCGCTCCTGCGCGTGGTCGACGAGGTCCATCTTGTTGACGGCGACCACCAGGTGCGGGATGCCGAGCAGAGCGCTGATGAACGCATGGCGCTTGGACTGCTCGAGCACGCCCTTGCGCGCGTCCAGCAGGATCACCGACAGGTCGGCCGTGGAGGCGCCCGTGACCATGTTGCGCGTGTATTGCTGATGGCCTGGGCAGTCGGCGATGATGAACCTGCGCTTGGCCGTCGCGAAGTAGCGGTAGGCCACGTCGATCGTGATGCCCTGCTCGCGCTCGGCCCGCAGCCCGTCGGTGAGCAGCGCGAGGTCGAGCGCGCCCTCGCCGCCGCGGCGCTCTGAGGCCTGCGCGACGTGTTCGAGCTGATCCTCGAAGACCTGCTTGGTGTCGTACAGCAGCCGCCCGATCAGCGTGCTCTTGCCGTCGTCCACGGAGCCGGCCGTGGTGAATCGCAGTAGGTCGAGGGTCATTAGAAGTAACCGGCCTTCTTGCGGTCCTCCATGGCGGCCTCGGTGACGCGATCGTCGGCGCGCGTCTCGCCGCGCTCGGTGATCCGCGTGGCGGCGATCTCGGTCACGACTTCGGTTAGTGTCGCCGCTCGGGAGCGCACGCCGCCGGTGCAGCTCATGTCTCCGACGGTGCGGTAGCGGACGGTCTCGGCGAAGACCTCCTCGCCCTCGATCAGCTCAGTGCCCTCGCGCCATGCGTAGAGCATGCCGTCGCGCTCGAACACGGGGCGCTCGTGGGCGAAGTAGATCGAGGGGACCTCGAGCTGCTCGGAGTCGATGTACTCCCACACGTCGAGCTCGGTCCAGTTGGAGATGGGGAACACGCGTACGTTCTCGCCCTTGCGAATGCGTCCGTTGTAGAGGTTCCACAGCTCCGGGCGCTGGCGCTTGGGGTCCCACTGGCCGAAGTCGTCGCGGAAGGACATCACGCGCTCCTTCGCGCGCGCACGCTCCTCGTCGCGGCGGGCACCTCCGAAGGCCGCGTCGAAGCCGTGCTCGGCGATCGCGTCCAGCAGCGTGACCGTCTGCAGGCGATTGCGCGAGGCGCGCGGCCCGGTCTCCTCTACGACCCGACCCGTATCGATCGACTCCTGCACGCTGGCGACGATCAGCCGCTCGCCGAGCTCGGCCACGCGGCGGTCGCGGAACTCGATCACCTCGGGGAAGTTGTGCCCGGTGTCGACGTGCATCAGCGGGAACGGGAACGGCCCCGGCCGGAACGCCTTCTCGGCGAGGCGCAGCAGCACGATCGAGTCCTTGCCGCCGCTGAACAGCAGCACGGGACGCTCGAGCTCCGCGGCGACCTCGCGCATCACGTGGATTGCCTCGGACTCCAATGCGCGCAGGTGGGAGAGCTGTGGTCCTGCGGCGACGCTCATGTCGATCCCCACGCGCTCATGCCCACCGCTCCCCAAGGCTTGGCGAGGCGAGTTGGTCGGTGTGGTCGACTGGTGCAGATGGTCACGGCGTTCACGCGCTGGGCTGAGTCACCACATCAACGTGCAAACCGCACTCGGTCTTCTCCGTGCCCGCCCAACGTCCCTCGCGACCGCTGCCCGGCTGGGTGCAGGGCGCGCAGCCGATCGACTCATACCCCTGGTCGTGCAGGGGGTTGTAGGGCAGGTTGCGCTCGTGGATGCGCCGCCACAGGTCCTTGTCGGTCCAGTGGGCCAGGGGGTTGTACTTCCACAGGCCGCGGCCCTCGTCGCGTTCGATCAGCTCGGCACCCGCGCGCGTCGGTCCGTGCTCGCGCCTGATGCCGGTGATCCATCCCTCGGCCCCGTCCAGCGAGCGCTCGAGTGCCGCCACCTTCGCGACCGAGCAGCAGTGCTCGGGGCCGGTCCACGGACCGCCGGGACTGGTGGCGTCCTGGACCTCGATGTTCACGCCGAAGCGCTCCTCGAAGTCCCTCCAGGTCTGCAGGGTCTCGGGAAAGAGCACGCCGGTGTCGATCGTCACGATTCTCACCGGCGCCTCGGAGTCGCCGATGCGCAGGAGCTCGTCGAGCAGCACCGACTCCTCCTTCTGGAAGGAGCACAGCAGCACGGCCCGCTCGCCGTGGCGCTCGACGGCCTCGCGCAGTGTCTCGCTCAGGCCATCCGCCGGATCGAGTCCGGACGGGTGCTCCGCTATGTGGCTCTGCGCTCCGCTCATCTGCCTCGTGCTCCGATCGCCTGCTGGCTGCTGATTCTCGCCTTAGGGGGTGTGTTCATCTATACCGCGCACTCGCCCTCGCCGCGAATGACTTCGAAGGGTACGTTGCGGTTCCAGTCGATGAACGTGTTCATCGACTCCAGTCCGAAGTCCACGGGCATCGACAGGTCCTTGACGAGGCCCTCGAGCTCGGCCGTGCCGACGCGCTCGGCAAAGTCGTTCCACTCCTCGCCCTCCCGGCGGTTGGCCTCGTAGTGACCGATCCAGCGCTCGATCGCGTCGGGAACCCGCTTGGAGGGCAGGCGCAGCTTCAGGCGCGTGCCGAACTTCACCTCGCCGCCTTCGAACACGCCGCCGACGTGGGGGATGTAGGCGGGGATCGTGTGCTCGCCGACTTTGATCGAGGCGCCGGTGAAGCCGATGCTGCCGACGTGATGCTGGCCGCAGCCGTTCGGGCAGCCGCTGATCTTGACGTTCAGCTTGCGGGTGAGC
>Ga0210387_10004500_pt1 | contig 10690 bp, 10 predicted proteins | sample IncBWC7OmetaG_FD_160108 | JGI IMG/M metagenome (GOLD analysis project Ga0210387, IMG submission 160108) | Forest soil microbial communities from Barre Woods Harvard Forest LTER site, Petersham, Massachusetts, United States - Inc-BW-C-7-O ... | reverse complement strand
TCACCTCCTGTATCATTTCTCGACGAATTGGTGGATTGGGCAATAACTGCACCTGATGCACTCTTCGCGCCCAACACAACATTCGACATATATTCCAGCGTCGCTGCGGAACTGGGGCCATATGGGCTCCCAGTCCATCGCAAGGCGGTGATGCTCGAAGTCTTGAGGGTCCTTCCTGGGCATGAAAGCATGTGGAATTGGAATCAGGGTGTGGATACCAGCAAGAAAGTCCCAAATACGAGTCATAACGAGGAAACGGGCGTGTTTCAGGTCTCGGCGGATTCAATGGATTTGGATAAAAGTTTGATGGACTTTGTTCAAGCAACCATTGGAGCCGCTGACGATGCAACCTTTATAGCCAGCATGAAATCCAATCATAAGTTCGCCATCGAGTACGCGGTCCGGCTTCTCAGGATCAACATCGCGTGGAACGGGCCAATATCGGGGCGTCGCATTCACAGCGAGCTGAAGAAAAGCGCTGTGACCGAGTTTCGGAATTATCTGCAGATCATCGGGGACTTCCCGAAACCGCCGCCCGGCATACGCTACGCTTGAAGGAAAAGATCATTGACCTTGAGGAGGACCACCTCCGCTAGCGCTCCTTGCAGCCCGGTTACCGCGTGGTTTGGGATCGCTCTTAGTTGTATCCTAGGATACTTTTTCCCGCGGTGTTGAGGACCGTGCCATGCCACAAATTACGGTTACATTGGTAGATCGTACTGGGGCTGCTGCTTCGGCCTCCCACGAGAATTTTAAAATGGGCATCATGCAAGAGCTCGTAAAAATCCTCGACGACCTTATCCATTCAGACTCAGAGGCCACTGTTATCAACACACGATGGGTGAATCAGTCCCCTGCGTCCGGCGATCAAGATCTGGTCATCCACTGGGTGCCAGATCGTGATAATTCCTATCTCCGCAAAAAGTGGCCGAGCGTGCAAATCGCACAAGACGCCAGCGGCCACACGTACATAGATAAGGACATGACGGGATCCGAGTTCTACCGACGCCCCAGGCTACAGACGCCTGCGGCTTACGCTAAAATCGCCGCTCACGAGGCTATGCACAACATAACCCGCTTGGGCAACCAGAAGCTGCATGGGCAAAGAGGCTTGGCAGGTGACGGGGCCGGGACGCCTCACCTCCCCGTAACGGACAATGACAAGACACTCGTGCAAGCCGGGATGCAAAGCGGCCTGCCCAACCAACTCCTTTAGCAAGGGGTAGCTGGCGGACCGTCACTCGCTCAAGCCGCGCCTCTCGTTGGCCGCCACGAGGGGCCACGAATGTACCAGCCGACCCGACCGCCACAACCAAGAACGGTCCACTTCCCCGGGAGGGCTATGAGGCCAGCCGAAGAGGCACGACGTTCCGGCCGACTGGGTGCTCCCCAACGATCCGCCGAAGCTCGGCCTCTAGCGCCACGAGGGCGGCCATCTTCTGCTTTCTGTGCCGAGAGACGTTGTAGGTGGCCATCAGCCCGCCAAGACTGTGACCGAGAACGCGCTCCGCGGTTTCGTCCGCCACCTCGAGATTAGCAATCAGTGTGCGCCCGGTGCGCCGCAAGTCGTGGAGGGTCCATCCTGTGACGCCGGATGCCTCGTCCAACTTGCGCTTGGGTCGCGTGAACGACGACAGGGGATTCGTGCCATTGATGGTGAAGACCCAGTCGCTGCCGGCAAATCGTGGCAAGGACCGGAGCAAATCTACGACCAAGTGTGACAGCGGCACCTCATGTACGCGCCCGACTTTGTACCGGGCGGCGGGTACCGTGAGCAGGGGTAGTCACTGTCGAGACCGGAGAGCTCTGACCATTTTGCTTCGGCCCAATCGTCGCGGCGCTGGGCCGTGGCAAGCAGGAGCTTAACGAGCACACCGAAAATGCCGCGTCCGATGCCGCCTTCCACAAAGCCTTGATTTCGTCTTCGGTCAGCACCTTTGTCGCCGCATCATGGCGCCGGTTAATTCCACCGACTTGTCGCGCAGGCTGGCGGCCGGCGACCCCTTGATACCAGCGTGGCCGTGGTTGGCGGCGAAACCAAATACACGCCTCACAGCATCTAGCGCGTGGCGGGGGGCATTCGATCCGCGGGCGCGCCGAATGGTGTTCAACCGAGCCAGGATGTCCTCGCGTGTGATGAGCGCAGCGGGCCGATCGCGGAAGATGGCATCCTTGCTGTCCTTCCACTCGATCTTCCAGACAGGGCGAAGTCCCTGCCAGGTCTTCGTCTGGTGCGGTACCTGTCCGAGCCAATCTGCCCGTATGTAGCGGGCCACCTGATGGCCCTGCCGCTTCGGCTCATCTTCGAGCAACTCGATCACCAGATCGGTGAACCAGCCGTAGTGCTGCAGCCAAGTGTGGCGACGCTCGGCCATCGCCCTTCCCAGCGCGCCCAACATGAGCGCGGTGATGTCGTCGACGTTGTCGAGGATGTCTTGGTCGGTGGCATCCGGCGCGCCGATGTCGGCCTTGTGTTCGAGATAGGCGCGCACTAACCGCGCCTTGATCGGCGCGAACTCGGGAGAGTTGAGATCTGGCAGCTCAGGCATGACGGCCTCGATGCTGGTCAAGCAGCGCCACCTTAGCAAGATCGTCGGCCGCCGGCGCGGGCTGCGACGGCGGGTCGTCGGCGCTGTCGGCCGCCCTGCCGCCCGCCATCGGCGGCTCGATGCTGTTGGCGGCCGGGTCGGTCGAGGCCGGCCATCCCTCTTCGCTCGGATGTCGCTGGGCGACAGCACGCCCGCGAGCCGCGCATTTACTAGACGCGCCGACGATGGTTTCGACGGCTTTGAAGTGTGGGACGGGAGCCGTCGGCTGTATTGCTATCCGGAAGAGTCTGAAGACCCTCCCAAAAGAAACATGAAACAACGCGTCGACCTCGGCTTCTAACGTCGCGGGGTCAAATATTTTCGCTGAAGGGTGTTGGCCATCACAGGCGACGACGCTTTCGAAGTGTAGATGGCCGGCGCTGTTTGTGGCTGGGAAAGGGAGCGGCAGAAGTCCTTGGGGGGCCTCTGCTGCATAGTGACTGTCCGGCCCGCGCTGGGGTACTTAGCGCGGGCCGGCTTTACTCGCGCAACCTATCGATAGCCTCGCAAAGACAGTCGACCCGGTCGGGCGGTCGCTTGCGCCTAGGCGGCCAGCGTGGTCGATTCAGTTTCGGCACCGCCCGAGTGTAGGGCAAGGCGACTAAAATGCACTTTTCAGTCGTCGCGGACTTGAGCGGCCATCACTCCGACGGAAGTAATAATGGAGCGGAGTGCGTCGACAATGATGTTGAGGTCATCCAATTGGCCCTTCGTCCAACGGGTGGGCCTAGCGAATTCTAGGTCGAGACGGCGTGTGGTGTCGTCAATACGCGCGACGGCGTTCAAATAAGACTTGTCGAAGTTCTTTAGTTCCACGCGATCCGGCATTTGTGTCCTCCCTAAGCAACTAAAAGCCGGCGCCGGCTGGCGGGGCTTGGGGCGTAGGCCCAACCGGCCCGCGTGTTGCGCGGTCGTTTCGGATTAGCCACGCCTGATTGTAGGCCACGCCAACCGTCGTGTTTACCCATTCAAAAGCCCGGACCCGACTCCTCGGCCCAAGCCTCGGCCTCGGCGCGCACCGCGAACAGCCACAACGACACGTCGAGGGAACCGCACGCCGAACACTTGAACGCGCAACGGCCGTATGTTGCCGTCGAGGTTGCCGAGTCGGTCGAGCGGGCACCAACGCACGCCGGCCGCACCCCTCGCACTCGACGCCGACCGGGTTGCCATAGGATTTTGCGGAATGGCCGTTTTCGCGGCTGTCGACTTGGTGTGCGCCCATGGAGGACTGGTAGCGAATCGGCGGGCGCACCGAAATCCGCCAGCGTGTCGCGTTTGCGCTAGCAATGACGGCAATCCAACCGCCGGCCAACCGTGTTGGTTACACGAACCCTGTCAGTAATTGTAAATGCGAAGTGACCGATTGCAGTGTTGGGCCGAGCCGGCCAAGTCCGGGAAAAGTGAGAGGTGATTGATGTTCATTCTATTCAACGTACGCAAACAGTCGTCCCGACCGGCCTCTGGTATGTGCAACTTTACCAATACAATATGGTCCGAGGTGCCCTTGTATTTTTTGCGCACGAACCCGTCGATTGTTTCTCCCCACGGCGCACGAGTGAACAAGCCAGATTGACTCACCAGACGCGCATTCTCGTCTTGTGTTGGCCTGATAAAGCTAATGCCTTCTCTAAGCCGGTTTTCCCCCTCGGGGCGCTTCGGGTTTGGCCAGTAGGGGAGAGTTGCACTTGGCCATTCCTGGCGACTCGGTGTTGGCCATTCGTGACGATTTGAGAATACCTCCGGCGCCTCGGTACCATGCCGCTCACCCTCGTAGAGTGCCCAAACCGCTCGCTCACCGGTCGACGAGGTGGCCTCCTCCGCAAATGCAAAGTAAAGCGCAACGAACGCCGACTCCGTCCAATCCAATAGTGGTGTTGCTAAACCGTGATGTTGGCCGAGTGCCCAAACCTCATTTTCATCATCAAGCTTTGCAGGAAATGGGCCGCGACGCCCTCTAGCGGCTCGTCGAAAGGCGTATAGGTGCCGAACTGCGACCTCAACGCCTGCCGTAGTATGGCGCAAGTCACCAATTTCTCGATCAAGAGACGCGCGAAGCGGCCATTTCGCATCGCGTTGGCCGCGCCAAATATAATAGGGATACTCTAAGGTTTTCTCGCGAATATAGTCGAAGAATTGCGACCACGCTTTCAGGCGGACTACTCGAATGCCGTCGCGCACTGGCTCCATTTTCCATCGAATCGTTGGCATCGTTCCCCCCGCTTGGTTCAGCCATCAACCGAGTGTAGGCGTTGTTGTCGGGTTGCAACCAGTTTGTTAGGCGGGCTTGTCGGCCGGAACGGCGAGCGGTCGACCGTCCGCCCGCCGTCCCATCGCGGCGCCGCCCCACGAGTGGAGTCAACCCGACCCAAGGCGCGCGCGATTTCGAAACGGACGGGCGGACGCCACGCCCGCCCCACCCGCCGCCCCATTGCGACGCGCCATTCCCAAGGCGTTAGTTTGAGAAACATTTGCGCGCGCCTTTCATCCGTCGAGCGGCACCGCTTGGCCGTCGGCGAAAAGTCGCTCGGCGGCGTCCGAAAACCATTTGTGCCGCCAACCATTCCTCGTCGCCTCGATCCTTGGCAATCGTGCCGGCCGCCATTATCGCCCCGCAAATTCGACTCGTGCTTTCGATGATGGCCGCGTCCGACCAGTCGCCCATGCCGAGGTCGACCTTGTGCCGGATGAAAAGCCGGGCGAGGTCGGCGCGCAGCCGTCAAATTCGGGGGCGTTCGCGTCGGCGGGTATCGGCCTCGACAGGGCGGCCTCAATCGACATGGCCGGCCCCGTGGTCGGAAAACACTTCCCAGCGGTGTGAAGTCTTTTTGGTCTTCCCAACGGTGGGAAGACCAAAGGCGTTGTTCGCTAGTTCCCAGCGTTGGGAAGAACCACCTAGTTCCCGGCGGTGGGAAGTAAGTTTTGGCTTCCCACCGTTGGGAACCCAAAAGTCAGTCGTCGCCATGGCGTGCCCTCCGCTGGTCGAGGCGCGCGATCTTGTCGGAGCCGGCGTCGCCTAGGTCGTCGCTCGGCGCCGGCGCCGGATCGGTCGGCGTGGTCGCCCGCCGGCTTGCCGCCGGCAACCGGCGGCTCAATGCGGTCGGGTCGGTCGAGGCCGGCCATCCCTCTTCGGTACGAGCGTCGTTCGGCGACAACACGCCGGCCTGCCGCGCGCGCTACCAGCTCGCCCAGCGCGCCTCGGGATCGGCACGCGGGAGGTCGCCGGGTCGAGCGCGACCAACCACCGGAACTTGGTCAATAACGTCTTTTGATACGCAAATTAATTGCTGAGAATTTTTTTGCAAAGTTTTGGCGATAGCGGGGGGAATTCCACGGTACCGGTCACGAGGGCAGCGCGGATCTCGGCCTCCCCGCCCGGCCTCGGCGCATCCTGAGTGGCTTGACCACCCTTACGGCGAGCACATCAGCGACCCACCTCCTCGAGACGGCCGAGCAAGTTGCGAACGCTGGACGGCCCCCAATCGCCCCCGCGCGGCGTCTCTATTTCGTTCGCGTTGAGCGAGTCGGCTATCGCTCTGAGGCTGGTCGTGCCATCCGCCCGAAGCTGGGCAACATAGTCGGCGAGGTCCTTGGCCCGCTTCGTTGCAGCATCCCTTGCGGCCGCTGCAGCAGCCTTCTGCCCCGCCCCTGGAACGAGGTGATGGCTGGCCCTGCGATCCCATTGCCCGTCGCGTGCGACCTTAGCCGCCAGGGCGGCCTTGGTCCGCTCACTGATCAAACCGGCCTCAAGTTCAGCCACAGCAGCCATTTGCGCCAACAGAAAGCGCCCTGTTGCCCCCTTGATGTCGGGCAGATCACAAAAGCGAACCTCCACACCGCTGTCCCGGACGCGCTCAAGGAAGGCCTGAGATCGCGTCAGCCTATCGACCTTCGCCACCACCAACGTGGCTCCGTGCGCTCGGCAGGCAGCCAGCGCTTTCGTGAGTTGAGGGCGGTCGGAGCGTCGTCCGCTCTCTGTCTCAATGAAAGATTGCAGCGGAGGCCAGCCGCCTCCCTCGGCAGCTAGAAAGCGCTTCACCGTCTCGCGCTGAGCTTCGATGCCCAAGCCGCTGCGGCCCTGGCGCCCGGTCGAGACGCGATAGTAGGCGATGTAGCGAGGGCGCTTTGGGGCTGCTGATGGTGATTTTGTAGGCATGTCCATATCCTTCGCAACGGTCGTTGCGATAAATATGAACGAGGATGGAGCCGCGATCAAGGCCTGCCTCCTAGCCCCGGCTGGGGATGATGCAGCCCCTCTCGCAGTGGGAATGCGGCTCCGACAGCGATTGCACGTTGCGCCAAGCCGGTTGCGAAGGCCTGCGCGGCTCCTGCACGCTAGGAGGAGGTCGCCTGCTCTTCGCTCTCGCGCTTCGCCTTGATCGCCAGCAGAACCTGGCGCAGCTGTTCGCGCTGCTCGGGCTCGAGCGATGCAATGTCCATCGTGTGGACGGCCAAGGTTGCAGATTGGATCGGTCCGCCATCGGCGCCGGTCAGCTCGGTGCGCTCTGCTGGATAGAGCCTGGCCATCTTCGCCAGCATGTCGAGCGCTTTGAGCTTGTCGTGCATCCTGATCTTCGGCGCCTTCACCACGCGGCCTCCCTCGACGATCGGGCCCTCGACAGCGCTCACCGCGGCGAGCTGTCGCCGCTTCACGCCGCTGAGGTCGATGTGAGGCTGACCCTGCTCGTCGATCGTCACGAAGTCCGCCATGTTCACGCCCGCCACCTTGGCGATCTCGCGCACGATCCGCTGCGGAGTGAAATCGAGCTGGACCATCAGCTCGGCATTGCGCCTGGCGATTGCATCTCTGACCTTAGCCCGCTTTAGCAGACGAGATGCCGTTACGTGCGCACTTCTTGGCGCATATCCAGCTGCAATCGCAGATTGTGTGCCATTAGGATTCTCAACGTACAGGGCGACAAAGCGCTCCTCGCGGGGATCGTCAAGCGGAGCAGCGGCTTGCCTAATCCGTCGACCAGCACTTGAGCGAGTACCAACGGTTGAGCGCCTTCGCTTCGCGACGTCGTGCGCCTTAAACATGTCCTCGGGCACTTGGTCCTCCAATCGAGCCCAAGCCAGGGCGGGCACCGTTGAAATGGCTCGTACGGTAAAGCGTTTGTCACCGCCAGCGCCCGCCGCACCGACCGCCTAAAGGCCTCGCGCGATGGCGACAGCGGCAGCCGCGCCTGACGTCGATATCCGCCGGTGCCGTCACAACCGTCACCGACAACCTGCCGGCACCGCACCAGCATATCCAGGCTACCAAAGCGACATCGTGATCTTGTCCATCCTCTGTCCAGCCTACTTTAAAAACCCTGGACACGATAAGTACCTATGCTGCTTGGTTTTTCCTGTTTTTGTCCGCCCTGACCACGTTTTCCACGATCCTAAACATCGCGCACGCGATGACGCACGCGATGAGCCGACGCGCACGGGTTTTTGTTCGACCGGTGTTGTTGTCTCTATTTTATACCCCCTTTAAAGGACAGGAGGGACAAGCAGGACAGAGGCAAGAGGGCCAACGTTTTTTCATGTCCGGTTTTTTACGGAAGGCGGGCCAAGACGGCCAAGCCCCCGCTTTTGGAAATCGATGAGCGTGGTCTCGGTCGCCGGCCTGTCGACCCACGCCTCGATCCGGGTCAGCCGCGCCAGCCAGCCCGGCAGGACGATTTTGGCTTGGTGGCCGGGCATCCTCTCCACGGCGACCTCTGACAGCGGCAGCCATGCCGACGCCCCCCTGCCGTCGCCCACCTCAATCATGGTTTCGGCCTCGCCGCGCACCAGCACGGTTCTGGTGATCGCCGGCAACGCCTGCACCTCCGGCACGGCGGGGGCGTCGATCCATGCCGATGCCCCCTTCTTTTCGGCGAGCCAGCCCGGCAGGACAATCTCGGCACGGCCATCGCCCAGATAGGTGATCGCGATCTCCGCCAAGGGGAGCCATTTTTTCTGCCTTAGCGCTCCGTCAACGGCCACCCTGACGGCTCTTCCCGAAAACCCGGCAATGGCAAGCGTCTTAATGATTTCGCCGCTACCCTTGTCGCGCGCCCTTATCTCTTCATCGCCAGGCGCGCTCCACTCCACGACGTCGTTAGTCCATTGCTGCTTGCCGAAGCGTTCCTCGAATCGGCAGCGGAGATCGGCAAGCGCTGGCCAGTAGAAGCCAGATATGCGCTCGTGCGTTCCAGGTTCGCGCCGTCGTTGCCCGGCATGGCATCCCCATTCCTTCTCCAGTCGCCGGATGACCGCAAGCCCGCCAAGCCTGCTAAGCTCCTGGTCCTTCTGCATGGCGATGAAGCGGTAGAAGTCCTTGTCATCGGCCTGGCCGCTCGTGATGGTGAACCCCAGCCATTTTGGGTGCTCGCATGGCACACGCCCCTCATTGCACACGATCTCCACCAAGCCATCGATGCCGCGCCGGCTGTAGGCTGCCTGTTCGACCAATGCGGCCGTGCGCGGCACCTGCCGCACGTCGAAGTCGCGCAGCTGCACCTCGAACAGCAGATGATAAAGCAGCGCCTCATAGCCGTGTTCGTTGACGAGCTGATCCATGATGGCGCCGAAGTATGCAAAGTCCTGCACGTGCTCCGCCGACACGCGCGGCACGAAAAACCTCCTGGCGGTGCTGGACACCGGAATGAAGTGCGCCGAGTTGCTTAGAATTGAAATATTCAAGTAGTTCTGCGCCTCGTAGATGCCGAGGCCCTTCGGCTCGATAATGATCGTGGGTTCAGTGATAAGGGAGAACAGCGCGTTGCGGTGCCGGGGATCGCCAACAAACAACGCTTCGTCGGCCGTCAATCGCAACAACGCTTCCAGATGCGGATTGAATCGGCCAATGATGTGGTTCGGGTTCGTGATCTGCATGGCGTGATTGCCCAGCAGATGGCGCATGACCAGTTCATAAAAGCCCTTGCCAGCGCCCTCCTCCGGCGTTTGCAACGCCTGCGCGATCTCGCTGCGCCTGCGTTCCTGCAGGATGGTCGCCTCGCGCTTGATCAGGTACGTGAAGTGATCGCCATCATCGCTGCAGATCACTTCGCGCGCGAAGCGGAGAAATAGCTCGCACCCCGCCGCCCCGCTCTTGCCGTCGGGCTTGATCGGCTTGACGCCGAAGCCGCGCCACAAATTAAGTCGGGCACCGACAACTTCCTCATCATGGCGCGGCATGAACGCCATGCCGTCATACTGCCGCCGATGCGGACTGTTCAGCCACCAGGTGCCCAGCCCGATGCTCTTCAAGTGGCCATTTTGATCAAGATATTTTCGCCGATGATTGTCGTGCAGTGCCTTGAAATCGCCGAATGTCTGCGCCCTGACGATGGTCACGCGGCCGGGGAATTCCGGCAGTTCGCCAAAGGTCACGACGCGGGTCTTGTCGCCAATGGGCAGCACGGCATGTTTTTCGTTCATGCGTTCGAGGTCTTCGCTGCCGCCGATCGCTGCAAGTGCCGCGTTGGGGTCGTTGCCGTGGTTGAAAAAGCAGAAGATATCGAAGGCATCGCCGCACCTCGCGCCGTTATCGGCGCTCGGTATACCCAGGCCGGCGGCGGCGTCACTGGCGGACAGCGATACCCATCGTCCGTCGGGAAAGACACGCGTGGCGTAACTGGCGGACGACTGCATGGGCGAACGAAAGTCGACCGATGATCCCAGCCTGCGTACATAGCCCACCTCCGCAAGCAGATCCTCAAGGTTGACGCTCTTGTTGTAAGCGGCAATAGGGCCGCCGCGCTTGTCCTTGCGCGCTACCGCATGCACTGCCTCGAATTTCTGAGCGATCCGCGCGGCGTCGTACAGCTCGCTGCAGCTCAATGGCTTGCCGGCAACGATTTTCGCGAAGTAAGCCGCGCCTTCCGGGTGGCGCGGCATGAAGAACAGGCTTTCGGAGCCGAGCTTGCTTCTATCGATAACCCCATCCAGGCCCAGCATGCGAGCGACAGCTTGGACAACAAGTGCGTCAATCTTGCGGGCGGTCAGGTGGGCAGCAGTTTCCGCATTGTCTTTGCGCACGCACGGTTCCGGGAACTCGAATTTTGCGTCGAGAGGGAGCACGACCCGATAGCGCGGCGCGTCGTCACTGTGCGAGAAGGTCGAGTAGA
>Ga0210387_10004499_pt1 | contig 10691 bp, 10 predicted proteins | sample IncBWC7OmetaG_FD_160108 | JGI IMG/M metagenome (GOLD analysis project Ga0210387, IMG submission 160108) | Forest soil microbial communities from Barre Woods Harvard Forest LTER site, Petersham, Massachusetts, United States - Inc-BW-C-7-O ... | reverse complement strand
GGGCCGAACGAAGATGCTCTCGCAGGGCGGCTAGAGACTCGGCGCTGTTTCGGTTGAATGACATATAGCCTCTCGCGCCACACGTTAGCCCAAATGCATTTCACGACCAGAATGTGCACCTCGCCATATAGAAGCGAGAGGATGCCGTTGGCATAAGAACTCCAGAAAGGCGACGAGTTACCGCTGCATCCTCCGCCCGGCCTTCAGCTTGTCGACCTCTGTCCAAATCGCGAGGGCAGCGAGGATCAGAAGCAGCATGAGATCGAGGTGCAAGGCAGTCTCCTCGCTCGGCGTTACGAGAGCAATTCCTCCCGTAGGCAAACATATGACCTCTCAGCTCATATAAATTCGAGAGGAAAAGAGGACGAATTTCATAAATGCGGAGCGACGCCTTCGAGCCACTTAAGGCGCGCGCTTATGCCTTCCTTATAACAGCGGTTTCCTTTCCATCTCGAATCCTCATGGGATGGATGGACGCCGTTCCTGTTTCCATCTGCGTGATGCCCGTCAGGCATTGCATGCGATTCTGAGCGATGCCCTGGCACGGCGTTGCCTTGCTGCACCGATCCCCTTCCGAGAAGTTGCGTCTCTTATGCGATCCATATGCTGTCGTGCCGGCGTTCCTCTCGAATCTATATGAGGACGTGAGCATATTGCGCACTCGAAAAGACAAGGAGAGAAGTGTCATGCCTGAATCGGAACCTCCCTCTACCCGCTTATCGTCGCCGCAGCGTTTGTTCCGTGTCGGCCGGGACAGCCGCGGCAACTGGGTCGCCCTGGACCAGCAAGGCCTGTGCGGGGGCTTGTTTGCCAAGCGTGTCGACGCGCTGAAGTTCGCGATGTTCGAGAATGGTAATCGGCCGCAGGCCGTCATTATGGTACCCGATGTGATCGAGCTCGACATGAGCGCTGCCCCGCGGGGGCAGGCACAACATCGGACCCCCAACACAAATCCCCCGCTGCAGCGCGTTGCCTGATCCCATGGCTCATCTGCATCAACACGCGGCGCAACCGAGCGCACGGCACAATTCACCGCCGGCGAACGAAACCGTCGCCGACTCCATGGTCGAGCTTGCCCGCTGCTCCAGGCAGCACCGCATCATCATCGCGGGCTCCCGAAGTCCCGCGCTCATGATCGGGCTGCACCAGCGCGGCTATTATCGCGTTGAAACCATTGCGAGCTGCGGGGCTCCGCGCGGTCAGTACGATGTTGCGCTCGTGGACTGGCGAGGCCGATCGATCAGAGCGCTTGCAGCCACCTTGGATTGGCTCGTGCATTTCCTCGGGTCGTCAGCGGTTCTGGTTGTGTGGATCGACTCCCAGGAACGCGCGGGCGAGGCAAGACTGCAATCCGTGTTGGAAAGATTTGGCTTTCAGATCGAGGTAGGTACTCGCTCTCCAGCCGGGTGCGGCGTTGCCGCGTGCCGGCGCGATCCCGCGCCCAAGGCCGCGGCCGCCTGAGCGTCCAGAGCTCCTAGAAAAGAGCCCTCGCGGAGCAGCTACGGGTCTTAAGTCTCATCGAGACGCTTTGCGCAGGGGAGCCCAGGCGCACTCAACGCGGACTATCGCGGAAGCCGCGCATGCTTTTCCCGCCATTTCGGGCCGGGGCCGCGCATATAATAGGCCTCCGGTCGATACGTGTGCGGCCGCTCTCCCAAAGCAAAAGCGAACACGGTGCAACAGCTCTCAGCGAGAGCCGCCCACGTGTTCGCGGCGGCCGTCCCCAGAATGGAAATGAACCTCGAGGATTGCTGCGTCATCTGATTTCTCCTTCCCGCAATAATTAGATCATCAACGGATATAGTTTCGAGATGGCAGAGCGAGCGCAGATATAAAAATGAAATAAGCGTCGAGCGAGTACTGTTTCCGTTTGGATTGACTTAACTGTTGGCCAGCCATGGCGGTCGCTCTCTGCCGACGTCATTTGCGACTTCACCGCAGGTGCAGTTGTCTTCGTCGGCGTCAACCGCTCGCAGCCGCACGCCGGAGGAGTCCAGAAAATCTACCCCGGATCTTTCCAGCGCTCTCTTGATGGCTGCGAGACGTTGTTCGTGCGTGCTGGGGTAGGCTCGTGCGCTTTCGGCACGATGGATTGTAGATGGCGAGACGCCCGATTCGTCCGAGAGGCGACGCGCAGACCAGTTCAGGAGGGCGCGCGCTGCCCGTATCTGGGCCGAAGTCAGGGTGGATTTGTTGGCCATGCGTGATTTTTATTGTTGCAGTCTGCGAGCGCCGGCCCCTCGAAGCCGGGCCGTGCGGCGCAGTATGATCGCCCTTGCATAGGAATTCGATGCCGAAGCGGGCGCGACCTCATAAATGCGGCATAAAGGAAATGGTGGCTGCGTAATTGCGCCCCCTGGGGACAGGCGGTCCTTTTCGGGTCGCTTGGATTGAGAGAGCGTCAGCGCTGCGGCCTGGCTCAGCCGGATTTCGAATGGTGCTGAACTTCTGAGCAAAGTGGTTGCATTTTGTGCGTCCGCTCAGGTCAGGGGAGCTGCATCGGCGTAAGCGCCTGCATTTCCAGGCACCCCACCGGCCAAAGATGGAATGGCACGCGGTTTGATTACAAGCCCGGCAGCATGTGGCCGGGCGACGAAAATGCACGCCCGGGGATGCTGCAAAGCCGCGTGCCGAATCGTGGGCCTACGGAGGGGGTATCCGCATGAAGCTGGTCGTTGCCGTGATCAAGCCCTTCAAGCTCAACGAGGTGCGCGAAGCCCTTCTCCGGCTCGGCGTGACCGGAATGACGGCTACGGAAGTCAAGGGATACGGGCGGCAGAAGGGTTTTACGGAATTGTATCGCGGCGCTGAATATGCGGCGACTCTGTTGCCCAAGATCAAAATTGAAGTCGCGGTGCCGAGCGAGCTGGTCGACAAGACTGTCGAGGCGATCGCCAAGTCCGCGAACACGGGCCACATCGGAGATGGAAAGATATTTGTCATGGCTCTCGACAGCGCGGTGCGCATCCGAACGGCGGAGACGAACGCTGCAGCACTTTAGGATCGAACGAGCCCTTGTACAGTTCACGGGAATGGGAACTATGACAATCAGCAAACGGCTTCGTGCCCGACTTTCTCTTCTGGCAATCGCAACAATCCTCTCCCTGTTTATCGGCGCATCGGCCATAGATCGCTCGCACGCGGCGGAACCCCAAGCTGCGCCTGCGGGCCAGTCCGAGGCGGCTCCTCCGGCCTGCGCCGGCAATTCCGATCCGACATTGGCCGTGCTCGCAAACTGCACTCCAAACGCCGGCGATACGGCTTGGATGCTGACATCCGTGGCGCTGGTGCTGATGATGACCCTTCCCGGCCTGGGCCTGTTCTACGGCGGCATGGTGCGCAAGAAGAACGTCGGCGACACCGTCATGACGAGCTTCGCCATCACGTGCCTCGTGAGCATCCTTTGGCTGATCTGCACCTACAGCCTCGCGTTCCGCGCGGGGAACTCATTCATTGGCGGGCTCGATCGTGCCTTCCTGCAGGGAATCGTGAGCGATATCTCGAAAGGCATCGGCAATCCCAATCCGCTCGCTCCAACGATCCCGGAGACCGTCTACATCTGTTTTCAGCTCACGTTCGCCGTGATCACGCCGGCGCTGATCGCCGGCGCCTTTGCCGAGCGCATGAAGTTCTCGGCGATGCTGTGGTTCATCGGGCTGTGGGCGGTCTTGGTCTACGCCCCGGTGGCGCACTGGGTATGGGGCCCGGACGGCTTCCTGTCGTCCGGCAATCCCAATGCCTGGAGAAAGGTTCTCGATTTTGCGGGCGGCACCGTCGTGCACATCAACTCCGGCGTGGCCGGCCTGATGACGTGCATCGTCCTCGGCAAGCGCAAGGATACCGGCCCGGGGCACAACATGGTGCTCACTTTCATCGGAGCCTCGCTGCTGTGGGTCGGCTGGTTCGGCTTCAATGCCGGATCGGCAGTATCCGCCGGCATGCAGGCCGGGATGGCGATGCTGGTGACGCATATGGCGACGGCGGCGGCGGCCTTCGTCTGGATGCTGGTGGAATGGGCGATGCGGGGCAAGCCGACGGTGATCGGCATCTGCACCGGCGCAGTTGCCGGGCTCGTTGCCATCACTCCAGCCTCCGGCTTTGTCGGTCCGATCGGCGCGCTGTGCATCGGCGCTGCAGCGGGGGTCATCTGCTACTGGGGATGCACCGGTCTCAAGCACATGCTCGGCTACGACGATGCGCTCGATGCCTTCGGCGTGCATGCGCTCGGCGGCATTGCCGGCGCGCTGCTCACGGGCGTGTTCGCGGTCGAGGCCTATGGTGGTACTTCCGGCCTCATCGAGGGTAACGCCATGCAGGTGCTCAATCAGCTCGCAGGGGTCGTCATCATCTTCGCCTATGACGCCATCGTGTCGCTGATCATTCTTGGCGCGCTCGACGCCATTATCGGGCTGCGGATCAGCGAGGACGTGGAGCGCGAGGGCCTTGATCTCGCAGTGCACGGCGAAGCCGTGCACTGAGTATAGATCGCACCACGAACCGAAGCACCTATTATGCCCGCAACAAAGGCAATATCGTCATGCAATTGGACGTCATGCTGATCATTGTTCTGGCTGCTCTTGCCGTGTGGACGGAGCTGGATAAACTGAGAAGCAGATAAAGATTGCTCAAACTGGATGTCTGTTGTCCCGACTCCTCCGTAAATGGCAGTGGTGCTGAATGAAGCGAGAAATATGAATGGCGTGACAGCGCCACGCCTCATGCAAGCGTAAAAGAACTGGACATCGTCAACCCGTCCGCATGAATTCAGCGTCGCTGGAAGTTGATGACCAACCGCACGGCAGCGAGAAACATCCTGCCATAGGCGCGACCGGCGCAAATCAGAGTTTTGCCTGCCCTGACGCAGCGCCGCTCAAAATGCTTGAGAAAAACAAGGCCGGGCAGATAGCGATGTGATCTAAACATCACAGTGCAGCTCTTTCTGCTTTGAAGTGGCTGGATTCGACAAAAACGATATCACCCGCGCAAATAGTCGCCTTGCCGATATTTCATGGTGGTCTTAATCGTTCCATCGAAGAGCGCGCGCAGACTGAGTGGGAAGCATCTGCACTCATGTCGGAGCGCTTGAGAGTAATGCGGGGGTCGTTATGCACAGGCTTGCGATTATGAAAAGGCTCGCCTATGCAGGCGTATCGCTCATTGCATTGGCTGGATCAAACGCAGCAAACGCGGCCGATGATCCATGGACAACGCCGACGCAGTACGCAGCGCCGTACGGCTGGGGATATGTAGCGCCCTATCCAAAAGATTGGGACAGCCGCATCGGTTATGATTTCTGGACCCGTTTCATCAATTACTACGCGCTCGAGATGGGTCATGCTGAAGCGCCGCCCGATCCCTCGGCGCCGCCGGGCCGCCGCAAGGACTGGACGCCGGCGCCGCAGACCACCCCGCCTTATCCGTTCACGGAATGGCCGTATGGCGGTTCGACCTCCATTGGAGTGACGCGGCCCAATTCCGTGGACAGCCCGCTGATGGCGGCGATGTCCAATACCGCGGCGGGCAAGGCGCTGAACGAGGCCCACATCCAGATCTACGGGTGGGTCAATTTCGGCGGTAACGTCAGCACCAACACCGTCAAACCTGGCGGCAACTGGCCGGCCGCTTACATGTACACGCCGAACACGGCGCAGCTCGATCAGGCCGTCGTCTACATCGAGCGCCTGCCCGATACGGTGCAGAAGGATCACGTCGACTGGGGCTTCCGAATCTCCGCCATGTACGGCGAGAACTACCGCTACACCACCGCGTATGGTCTCGCGAGCTACCAGCTGCTCAACCACAACCTGGTCAACGGCTACGACTTCCCGATGGTCTACGGCGAGATTTACACTCCGTTCGTGGCTGAAGGCCTGCTGCTCCGTTTCGGTCGGTTCATCTCGCTGCCCGACATCGAGGCGCAGCTCGCACCCAATAATCTCATGTACTCGCATTCCATGGCTTACACGTTCGACAACTACACCAATACTGGCTTGCAGGCGACGCTGGCATTGACCAAGAACTGGTTCGTGCAGTTGGGCGTGACGGTCGGCACCGAAGCCATGCCGTGGCACGTGGGCCAAACGGTACCCAACCCGTTCCCGAATGTCGTTTTCCCCGGCACCACCATGCCGACAGACCCGGGCGCCAAGCCCTCGATCACGGGCTGCGTGCGCTATCAGACCGACAGCGCGTACGACAACGTGTATGTCTGTGCCGACGCCATCAACAACGGCACCTGGGGCTACAACAATCTTCAGTGGTACGGGATGACCTGGTACCACAAGTTCACGGAGAAGTTCAACGTCGCGTTCGAAGCCTACACCCTCAGTCAGAGGAACGTGCTGAACATAACCGATCCCGCCGGCATCATCGCCGGTGGCGGATATCCCTTTGCTCCGGGAATCATCCAGTTCAACGCGCCGAACTTCGCACACTGCAGCGATCCCAACGCGATCACATGCACGGCGCGAGTGGTCACTGCACTCGCATATTGGAACTACAAGGTCACGCCGCTGGACAATATCTCGCTGCGGACCGAGTACTATCATGACGAGGAAGGGCAGCGCACCGGCACGCCTACCCGGTATGCCGACGTGGGTCTCGGGTGGCAGCACTGGTTCTCGCCGCAGATCGAGATGCGTCCGGAAGTGACCTACTACAAGTCCTACAACGCGCCGGCCTTCAACGGCAACTTCAATGCGACGCCGGTGCCGATCGCGCCCAACAAATACTACATGTGGTTGTTTGCCGGAGACGTAATCTGGCATTTCTGACCGGCAAGCTGGTAACGGCGCAGATGTTTGCGCTGCATACTCGACGAATGGGAACGACAGGGGTGGCGTGATGAAAAAACTTGTTGCTGCAAGCATCGCACTTGCCGCGCTGGTCGGAGCGCCGGCGAGTGCCGCCGACATGCCGGTCAGAACTCCGGCGCCCAAGGAGCCAGCCTTCACCGTCTATAACTGGACCGGCTTCTATGTCGGCATTCAAGGCGGCAGCGGCTGGAGTCACGCGGTCCAGACCGATGTACGGCCTTTCACCAGCGACAACTATCAGCCCAACGGAGGCGTGATCGGCGGCACTCTCGGATACAATGCGCAGTTCGGTCATGTGGTGCTTGGTCTAGAGGGCGACGGGTCGGGCTCGTGGATCAAAGGCTATACCACCGGCACCGATCCGCTGGCGGGCAACTGCGGCGGCGCGGTCCCCCGCTGTTTCTCGAACCTCGAGTCGTTCGCGACCTTCCGGGCGCGCGCCGGCGTCACGATGGACAACGTCCTGCCGTACCTCACCGGCGGCCTGGCGGTAGGCTGGCTGAACGGCCAGGAGGGTGACACCGCCGCCGGCGGCGTGTTCGGTGCGGGCACGACCACGGTTGTCGGGTGGACCGCCGGCCTCGGCGTAGAGGCGATGTTCAATCAGATCTGGTCGATGAAGGTGGAATATCTGTACATGGATTTCGGGAATCACGTGATATTCAATGACAACGTTGCCGGCGTGATCTTTCCCGAGCGCCTGAGATATTACACCAATATCATGAGCGTCGGCCTGAACTACCGTTTCGGCTACTGATGGGAAGTGTCATGAAGAAGCTGTTGCTCACAAGTGTTGCCCTCACGGTGCTGGCAATCCGTCCTGGGATGGCCGCGGACATGTCGGTGCCGGTGTACAGAGGACCAGTGGCCGTTTACAGCTGGACCGGCTGCTATGTCGGTGGAAACATCGGCGGCGGCAGCGCCAAGCAGAATGCGAATGAAGCGACTCTGCTCTCGGCCACTGTTTTTACCGCTCCGGCCAATGTGACCTACACCACTTCCGGCCTGATCGGCGGTGCTCATGCCGGATGCAACGTGGAGGGGACCTACGGGGTGGCGCGTGGCTGGGTCTTCGGGATCGAAGGCGATTGGACAGCGACCAAGCTCAGCAGCACGCAGATCGCACCCAACCTTTTCCCGAATGGGACGCCGATTGGGTTTGGCAGCGTCACTTTCACGGAGAACACAAAATGGCTCGCGAGCATTCGCGGCCGTGCCGGGGTTGCGGTCGTCCCTAACCTGTTGGTTTACGCGACAGCCGGCGTGGTGTGGAACCTCACAGACTACACCGGATTGCACACCTATGCGCCTTGCCCGACCTGCTCGGCGTCCGCGTTCGACTCCCGCAATTTCGGGTGGGTCGCGGGCGGAGGTCTGGAATGGGCCATAGGCAACAGCAACTGGATCGCGCGCGCCGAAGGTCTTTACTACAAGGTGTCCGGCGCAAGCCCGTACGGCACCGAGGCGGCAATCGCCCAGACGACCACTACTTGGTACTGGAATGACCTTGGTATTGTCGTAGGCCGGGTGGGTCTGAGCTACAAGTTCGGCTACTGATTGGTCGTCTCGAGAAGAGCTTCGAGAGCGCGCCTGGGTGCGCCATAACCGCGGCGTCTGCCTGCGCACCCGACGGCGTCAGTTCGTGAGCCCCGCCACAATGAACAGCCCGGCACCGATCACCAGGGCGAGGGCGATACCGCCAACCATGGAGAGAACGTGATGCCGACGATCGGCAGCTTTGGTCCCGGAAGCGGCCCTCTGCGCTGCCAAGACACCCATCCAGAAGACATTCATACCAACTTACCTCCGCGCGAACCAATCGTTGAGTTAAACATAAGCCCGTTTCGAGAGTTGTTGATCGGGCACTCAATCTCCAACGCGTTGCCCATTTAGCGACTAACGCATAAGAATTCGAGGCGGAACGCTCCTCGTTGTTGTAACCGCAGTATAAAAATTCTCCCGTGCAGAACACCGGAACGTCCCCAGCGACGTTGAGCCTGATCCTGCAAATGCAGGATAGACCATCACGACTGGATGCCTATGCTTTTCCTATTATAACGACCTCCTTTCCACCTCGCATTCCTACTACGTGATCGCCATACTTATCGCACGTGTGAGTGTCCCCGTGAACTCGGAGCGCGTTGTGCAACGACTCTAGCCCCCATGAGGTATCGGCTTCGAAGGAATCATTTGTGGCTGCGACAGCGGTAATTACCTACAGGAATGGTGATCTACGATGAACCCGTTTCTCGGGATAGAAAGTACCATCTTCTGGCTAGTTTTGATGGTCGCATTGCTTTCGTTGGCGACCTATCATTTGATCACCCCGCCCCGCACCCCTCGGCGCCGATCATCTAGGGGCGATCACGTGCACTGAAAAGCGAGCCAGAGTGCTAGTAGGCGTTCTGGGTGATCGAGTAGGCGAACGGACGTACCCGTTAAGGGAGTGGCAGGGTCGCCTATGCCTCTCGACATAAGAAAATCGGGACGCGTAGCAGATTTTACCCTAATCCGGCTTCATCAGTCCTGCGGCCGTAAGCGCCCGCGTGATCACTCTGCTGATATCCACAGGCATTCGTGAAATTTGTTCGTGTACCGGGCCAATCTCGGCGTCTTTGTCGAGCAGCTCGCCTTCCAGTACATCCCCCTCCAGCTCTTTGGCCTGCTGAGGACCCCCCACAATAGGGCGCTGGTAAAAAGCCGCCGCAAACGCGTCGTCGCGGCGCTCGCCTGGAACGACCGTCTTCTTGGCACGCGCGGCCGAAGCGGGCTCATTGGTGAGACGGAAGAAGTTCGCGATGTGATAGGACGACGAAATTCCGGCATCGAGGAGAAAAGGTCCGGCAACGCCGCACTCTCCATCGGCGCTGCCCGTGGCCAGTGGTGTGCCGTGTCCGATGTTGATTGCGAAAGATTCGATCAACTCTTCCCCGGCGTCATTTAGCCAGACCTGACGCGGATAGCCGGCAACGTTCGCTTCCCTCGATGGCATGCCGGGAAGCCCATGGACATCAGTCCACTGCTTGAGGATCTCGCGCGCATTCGACGGAACCACGATCTTGTCGACGGTGCCATGCCAAACCGAAATTCGTGGCCAGGGTCCTCCATAGGGTGCTGCTGCGCGAACGAGGTCACCCCATTCCCGCGCGGAGCGTGACGGGCTTTGAAACATGCTTTCGAATGCTTGCTGCACGTTGCTCGCAGCACCGTACGGCAGGCCGGCGATGATCGCGCCACCGGCAAACACCTCAGGATAACACGCGAGCATCACTGAGGTCATTGCCCCTCCTGCCGATAGTCCAGTGATGAACACACGATCCCGATCAATTTTCTTGTCCATCACGAAAGTCTCGATCATCTGCCGAATGGACAGAGCTTCCCCTCGCCCTCGCCGGCTATCGTCGGGAACGAACCAGTTGAAACATCCATTGGGATTGTTGGAGCGCTGCTGCTCCGGGAGCAGCAGCGCAAACCCGTATCGGTCGGCGAGCGTCGACCAGCCTGCCCCATAGTCATAACCCGCGGCAGTTTGCGTGCATCCGTGGAGCACAACGACAAGCGGCGGATTGGCTGCGTGCTGTGGCGGCAAGTAAGTGAACATTCGTAAGTTGCCCGGATTGGACCCGAACTCGGGCACAAGCTGGAGACGGTCCGGGACGGCGCCGGGCTCCAGCCGTCGGCTGCGCGCGGCCGCGAGCAGCGCTTCCCATTTGCGCTTGTTGCGAGCCAAACTTGCCAGGGTCTTGCGGAGGCTCAGCATTATGCACCTTATGTTGGCGAGGCTTACGCGTTAACGGCCCAGCCCCCAATTGGTTGCCGCGCTGCACAAAAGCAAGCGGCCCATCTTTGAACCGTCACCCTCGGCGCGCTGCTTTG